>Ga0335081_10003083_pt1 | contig 26211 bp, 24 predicted proteins | sample Lox_Sample_35_FD_206713 | JGI IMG/M metagenome (GOLD analysis project Ga0335081, IMG submission 206713) | Soil microbial communities from Loxahatchee National Wildlife Refuge, Florida, United States - Lox_Sample_3.5 | ecosystem: Environmental > Terrestrial > Soil > Wetlands | place: USA...
TGGGTGGTGACACGCTACGAGCCCTGGACCAGTTGGAAGGCCGGCGCCCAGCAATGGGGCCTGTCCTCCGTGCGTCAGGGCGAAAGCTCCGGCACGCTCACCCACGAAATCGTTCACTTTGCCTTTCACGTGGGCGACAACAACAACAATCCCTACGAGCCGCCCTATCCCCGCGCCGGTTCCGGACCGTGGGACATTATGGACCGTGGTTCCTTCAACGGCCCCGGAGGACCGCATCGCCGCTGGGTGGTGCCCGCTGCCGAGGGTGCATCCATGCCCGCCGGCCTCATGCTGCGCAGCAAGATCCGCTTCAATTTCGTGAAAGAGGATGCCGTCCTGGCGCTCACCCGTGGCGGACTCGCCGGCTCCGGGCTGGCCGTAGGCACAGTGGTAGCGCGCGCGGTCGACCCTGGTCCCGGCCAGTTTGCCGGCATCACCGTTCGCCTCGACGGCAATGGAGACAGAACTCCACCCGAAGACTATGCCAGGAACCCCGTGTCTTCCGGCGACACGAAGTACAACTTTTATGCCGTCGAGGTGGTGCAGCGCATCGGCTACGATTCCTTTACTCCGGATAACGGCATGCTCCTCTCCAAAAACCTCGACAACGAAATGCGCGGCGGCGGACGCGGCGGTTTTCACCCTTTCACTTACGTCATCGATGCGCATCCTGAAGATATCAAGATGGTGGATTTCAAGCGCCCGGGCACCGGTGAGCCCGTCATGCGCACCGTGGCCGACTACCGCCAGTTGAACGACGCTCTTTTCCATGCCGGGCTGAATTCCGGCAGCCAGTTCGAGTGGGAAGACGCTCCCAACCGCCTGCACTTCTACGTCGTCGATCTGCACAAGGACGCGCAGGGCGTGCTGTCGTACACCATCGGCGTCCGTTCGCTGGATGGCGCCGGCCCGCAGACTCGCGATGTCAAGCTTGCCTCCGCCGCCAACTGCACCTTCACCCTGACGAACACCGGCTCGGCTCCCGCGGATACGGCCGATCACCTGAAGTACGACATCTACCGTCTCTCGCTCTCCGGCGCCTCCGCGCAACTGGAGAACGCGCTCGCAGCCGTCAGATTCGGCGAGTCGCAAACCATACCCGTCTACGTCACCGCGAGCGGCAGAGTAACGCTGAAAGCCCAATCCGAAACCGATCCGGCCAAGTCGGCCACCGCCACCGCCGCCTGCAAACCGCCCCTGTAGGGCAGGTTGAAAACCTGCGGACCGATTGTCAATCGGTCCAGGTACGCACAAGCTTGAGCTTGTGCTTAGGCGAGCGCAGCTCGCCCGGAAGCGCAAACCTGTCTTCAATGCCCGCGCATGGGGGCGCAGGCTGCAGCCAAGCTGCAGCCTGCGTGGGAGCATGCGCCGCATTCGCGTCCGTCACCCTATCCCGCGATCCGCACAATTGCTATATTCATACCGGATAACCCTAAAATATCGAGCCGAGTAGAAACGTCCAACCCTTATGAGCCCTTCGCGTACTCTGCCGGGCCGCCTGCTCCTGCTGGCGGCGGCCGGCAACTTCGCTGTGGCGCTGCTCCACCTTGTACTCGCTTTCGCCGGAGAGAACACCAACCGCTTTTTCGGCGCCCCGCCGTGGGTGCTCGATTTGTTTCAGCAGGAACGCGCGCTGCTGGTTGTGCTCGTCCTGGCGATGACGGCCCTGTTCACGCTCTTCGGCCTGTATGACGTCTCCGGAGCCGGCGGCTTTCGGCACCTTCCTCTGTTGCGAACCGTGCTCGTGGCCGTCGGTGTGATCTACACGCTGAGGGGACTGGAATTGCCGCTCGACATTGTCGCGGCTTTGAACCGCCCCGCGTTTGGCCGTCAGTTCATCCTTTTCTCCGCCGTCGCCCTGCTGATCGGCATCGCCTCGCTGGCCGGCACCCTGGGCCGCTGGAGGGATTTCACCGCCCGGCCGGCCCGCCGGTTGGAGATCTGAAGATGGCCGGACACAGAGTCTGTCCGTGGTGGCTCGGCTACCTCTTGGCCAGCCCGTTCCGCCGTGTTTGGTACAATCCCACGGCCATCCTCGGCGGTCACGTCCGGGCCGGCATGACCGTCTTTGAGCCCGGGCCGGGCATGGGATTCTTCACCCTGGAGCTGGCCCGCCTGGTGGGCGCTTCGGGGCGGGTAGTAGCCGTGGATGTCCAATCCAAAATGCTGAATGCGCTCCAGCGGCGGTTGGCCAGGGCCGGCCTGCTGGAGCGGGTGGACGCCCGCCTCGCTCGACCCGATTCCATGGGCCTCAACGGCCTGGACGGCGCCGTCGATTTCGCGCTGGTTTTCGCGGTAGTGCACGAACTGCCGTCAGCGGACGCTTTTTTCTCTGAAACTTCGCAGGCCCTGAAGCCCGGCGCAACATTGTTGCTGGCGGAGCCCAGCGGCCACGTGACCGCCCCCGAGTTCGACGCGGAGTTGGCTTGCGCCGCGAGAACCGGCCTTGCCGCCGTGGAATATCCGTCCATTCGCCGCAGCCGGTCCGCTTTACTCCGGAAAGCCTGACAGAAATAAACAGCTTCCGGTCCGAAAATTCACAAAAGTCCGGCCCATGAGCTGTCGATAAGTATAGTGAAGTGAGCGTAAGCAGTATGAGACACGACGGCCCAGACCGACCGGGTGCGCACCCAGACCGCGCCAGCATGCCAGCCGATGGCTCGAGCGCGCGGTACATCCGCCAGGCGCCGATGCTCGACATCATGATCGAGCAGCTTCATTACCTGGCTGCTCACGTGGGCCCTGAATGTGCGCCCGAATGTTCGGATTGCGCCCGGCTCGAGCTGGTGGAAGATTGGCTGCTGCAGCCCTTCCGCTCCTCCATAGAGCACGCCCCAGATCTGGCGGACTCTCACGGCTCGCCTACGGGCACAAGCCGCCAGTCCCCCGTAACCCGAACCAGCTGGCTCCCCTGGGCCTAGTGCCGTCCCAGCTTTTCCCCGGCCAACGATCCTCCGCCACACAGTGCATGGGCGAACAAGTTGGAACGGCAGGAGCCGCACCAGGTTCTTGCAGTTTCTGCACGTTTCGATTGCACGGAACTCGGCCACAACGTATAATCCAACCTATGACAAAAAATGGAGTATTGGTTGCCATACTTGGTTCCTTCCTTGCGTTGGGTGGCGTCGCCCTGGCCCAAAAACCCGTGCGCAACGTCTCGGCCGCGCGCCATCCCAACCTTGCGGCAGCGCAGCGGCTGAGCCAACAAGCCTGGGACAAAATCGTGGCGGCACAGAAGGCCAACGAGTGGGACATGCAGGGTCACGCTCAAAAAGCCAAGGAACTGCTCGATCAGGTCAATAATGAACTGAAACTGTCAGCCGAAGCCGCCAACCGCAATACTAAATAAGAGTCTCATTCTATCGAGGCGCTAGACTGTTAACGTCCGGACGCGGTTGCGCGCGGCGGGCGGAGGTTTTTGTGTGCCCCGCCATAGGACCACGGCGGCAGGGCACAGCCAGACGCCGGACGGCTCCGGTGCCGGCACTGCATATGCGTCAGGTAGGGGATTCATGTCCGCCCCTCTGACATCGAACGCCGAGACCGACTCCACTGCCCACGCGTCTGCTCCCGACTGCGCATAGAAGATCCCCAGTTGGGTTTCCATCGATGGAAGCGCCACCACCTCGCCGAAAGTGAAAGGTATGTAGCCGCTCCAGACGGCGTCCGTCATGGACAGCGCTTGATATGGGTCCAGCGGGCGGTCTTCGAGCAGCAGGCCTCCGGCCTCCAATTCGCCGAGGAACGAGCCGTAGAAGGCTCCGCCGCAATAAATCTCGTCGGTGTACATCACGCGGAGATACCCCGTTCCGGTTCCCCCCAGCACAACCGCTGCGGGACTCAAGGAAGCTGACGCCGTGGCAATCGCAACATCTCCTAGCCCGCCCGTCACCGAGACGTTCGCGCTCCAGCCCAGTTCCGACGAAGTCGCCGAAGCCGTGCTGCCCGGGAAAATACACGGACCAGAAATCGTCACGGTGGCCACCGGCGTCTGGCTCAAAGACTCGCCGCAGCTCCCCTCGAATGTCGCCGAGTACAGCGAAACTGTGCCGCTCCACGCGGGGCTGCAAACCAAGGGCGCCATCATCAGGCTCGTAAGAATCACAACGCGTTTCATGCGGATCGAATTCCTCGCCGGGAAGCCTCCAGCCCGATTCTGCTTTCCGTGCCCGGGGCAGTCAATGAGAGATCAGGCCCGTTACGGATCCGTGTTGGTACTAGACCGTCGCGCCCTTCGACGGCCTCCCCCCGTGGCAGACCCACGATTCAGATGTGCAAGTCTGTTACCCTTATGGCCGGAGACAGAAGTATGGAGCCTTTCCGTTATCATGTGTTTGCCTGCGATCAGCAGAAACCAGAAGGCGTGCCGTGCTGTTCCTGCCATGGCTCGGCCCAGGTGATCGACGCGTTGCGCCGGGAAATCGCCACGCACGGACTCGAAGATGAAGTGCAGGTCACTGTCTGCGGTTCGCTGGGACTCTGCGAGCACGGTCCCAACCTGATCGTTTATCCCGAAGGCATCTGGTATTCGGGTGTCAAGCCGGCGGATGTGGTGGAGATTGTCGAATCACACTTTCAGAAGGACACGCCTGTGGAGCGCCTGGTCCGCACCGACCTCGCGGCGTTGCGCGCCGAAGTACTCAACCACCGGGACAAAATGCGGGCTGCTTTCCGTGCGAAAGAAGCCGCCGGGGCGTTGCCCGACGACCTGAACGCGCAGATCCGGGCATTTCAGGAGAGCCGCGTGATTCTTACCGCGCTCGAACTCGACGTGTTCTCGGCCGTCGGCAATCGGTCGAGCGCGGCAGAAGTGTCCGCGCGGCTGAAAACCGATCCGCGCGCCACCGAGATGCTCTTGAATGCTCTGGCTGCTCTGAGCCTCCTCATGAAGCAGGGTAACTGGTATCGCAACTCGCCGGTTGCTGAGCGTTATTTCAGCTCGGCTTCGCCCGATTGCGCGCGCACCGCGATGTTGCACACGGCCAACCTCTGGACCACCTGGTCGAACCTCACCAACTGTGTGCGAACCGGCGCCCCTGCGCCCGCCGCCGCCGACGTTGGAGCGCGCGGCGATGGCTGGATTCAGTCCTTCATCGCGGCTATGCATCGCAACGCCTCGGAGCGTGCCGGCGCGGTCGTGCGGACCATTGGCGCCGTGGAGGTGCACCGCATGCTGGATGTGGGCGGAGGGTCGGGCGCATATTCGATCGCGTTTGCCGTGGCGAATCCCGAACTGGCGGCGGATATCCTCGACACAGCGGCCGTGGCGCCGATCGCGCAAGGTCACATCGACAAGGCCGGCGTGGCCGCGCGTGTGCACGTCCACCCCGGCGATCTGCGAACCGACAAGCTGGGCGAGGGCTACGACCTGGTCTTCGTTTCGGCCATCTGCCATATGCTCAGCCCGGAAGAGAATCGCGATCTCCTCGGCCGTGCTTACGCGGCTCTGGCGCCGCACGGTCGAATCGTCGTGCAGGATTTCATTCTGGAGCCGGACAAGACGTCGCCGAAATCGGCGACCCTGTTCGCGCTGAATATGCTGGTGGGAACGCGCGCCGGCAGCACTTATAGCGAACCCGAATACGCCGCGTGGCTGAATGGCGCGGGCTTCCGGAACGTCAAGCACGTCCGCATGCCCGGGCCGGCCAGCCTCATGGTTGCAACTCGCGAATCATAGCTACCAAGGAGGACCACATGCGAAACCGTTGGCTGGCAGCCGTTCTGTTGGCCTGTCCGGCTCTCTGCCTGGCCGGGGACGTCACGTCGATCGCGCTTCCCGCCCCGCAGAAGGACGGCGGCAAGCCGCTGATGCAAGTCTTGAACGAGCGGAAAACCGCGCGGGAATTCAGCCCCGACAAACTGCCCTTGCAGGTGCTCTCCAACCTGCTGTGGGCGGCTTGGGGTGTGAACCGGCCGGACGGCCACCGCACCGCCCCCTCGGCGTCCAACCACCAGGAAATCGACGTCTACGTAGCGCAGGCCGATGGGCTGTACCTGTACGACCCCAAAGATCATCGCCTCCAGGGTGTCCTGCCCGACGACCTGCGCGCCGCGACCGGAACCCAGCCATTCGTGGGAACGGCCGGCTTGAACCTGGTGTACGTGGCCGACTACACCAAGATGGGCAACAGTCCGGAGGACGATAAGCGCTTCTACTCCGGCGCGGACACGGGCTTCATTGCCCAGAACGTCTACCTCTTCTGCGCGTCGCAGGGGCTCAACACGGTAGTCCGGGCCAGTGTAGACCGCGCAGCACTGGCGAAAGCCATGCATCTGAGGCCCGAACAGCACATCGTACTGGCGCAAACCGTCGGCTCACCCCCGAAGAAGTAGGGCAGGATGTCATCCTGCGGCGGCTTGTCAACCCGCCATAGGGCGCAGCCTGCCAACGCCGGCGCAAACACCACCCCACGGTTGTGCGCAGCAGGCTATAGTATATTCGGAGGTCTTTATATGAATCCGCTTGCCGATAAAAAGGCAGATCTGGCTGGACCCGGTATAGGCGACTACGCCGAGCTGGAGAAAATCCTCCCGCAGGATTACCATTCCTTGCTGAACCCCAAGGATACCCAGAAGGCCATTTTCGCCGCCAAGAATTATATCGAGGAGAACCTCTGCAAAGAGCTCAACCTCATGATGGTCACGGTTCCGTTGATCGTCGACGTGGAGAGCGGCGTGAACGACCTGCTCGACCGCGACGGGTCGCGAACCCCCATCCAGTTCCACATCTCCAATGACCGTGACGTCCACCCCATCGACGCCCAGGTAGTGCAGGCCGCCACCAAATGGAAGCGCGTCGCCCTGAAGCGCTTTGGCATGAACCCGGGCGAAGGGCTTTGCACCGATATGCGCGCCGTCCGCAAGGACTACTTCCTGGATCACGACCACAGCGCGTACGTCGACCAGTGGGACTGGGAGCGGGCCATCACGGCCGACCAGCGCAACCTCGACTTTCTCAAGGAAATCGTGAACCGCATCTGGAAGGTGCTGGTGGGCGCCGAGAAGCACGTCCAGGAACTGTTCCCGGCGCTGAAGGACCCGCGGTATCCCAACTTCCCCGAGAAACTCACGTTCCTGCACGCCGAAGAAATTCTCGACCTCTATCCCGACCTCCCGCGCAAGCAACGTGAGACCGCCATCCTGCAGAAGTACCCGGCGATCTTCATCATCGGCATCGGCTGGACCTTGAAAGACGGCTACCCCCACGAGATGCGCGCCGCCGACTACGACGATTGGGTGATTGAAACCAAGTCTCCCGAAGGCCGCACCATGCACGGCATCAACGGTGACATCCTGGTGTGGAACCACGTCACCAAACGCCGCCACGAGCTGAGTTCCATGGGCATCCGCGTCAACGCCGAAACCCTCAAGCAACAGCTCGAGTTGACCGGCCAGCTGGACTTCCTGAAGTACCCGTATCATCAGGCGATCATCAACCACGAGATCCCCTTGAGCGTAGGCGGCGGCATCGGCCAATCCCGCACGCTCATGTCCCTGCTGCGAAAAGCGCATCTCGGCGAGGTCAGTGCCACGGTGTGGCCCAAGATCCTCAAAGACATGTGCGCCAAGAAGAACATCCACGTGATTGAGTAGGGGCGCGACGCCGGCGGGCGGCCGCCGGCGCCACTATCTCGGCACCAGCACGAACCGCTCGATGGCGATCTTGGCGCTCTTGTCCATGCGGCTGCGGTCGCGGTGAAAGACCACTTTGAGCTCGTCAAACTCTTCCAGCGCGGGGGCCGCGGGCACATTGAAATCCAGCGTTTCCCGAACCGCCATTACCGGGTCTTTCGTCAAGTCGGGCGCGGACGTCACCGGCGCCTTCCCCAGGCTCACCGACATCCGTCGCGCTGACTCGCTGTCGCTCAGCACCAACTCCAGCGCCACCGTGCCCGGGTACCGGTCGGCGTTCGCGATCTCGATTTGCAGCCTGCTGCAACAGTTCAACGCGATGGGAGTATCCAGCTTCTGGTGCGCCTCCATCTGCAGCAATGTGCGATCCGTGGTGCTGAAAGCCATGTCTGCGGGATTGCCGCGCTGGAAAAAGGACCGCTGCGGCGGTCGCGAGAACGGCCAGCGGAACATCCAGTACTCGCCGGCAAAAGGGATTCCCAGCGGTTTGGGATCCCGCCCCTGAAAGAGGCCCATCCCTGGCTGGGGAGGCGGCGCTATCAGCGTCACCACCGGCTTGATCTCCGGCCACAGAATCACTCCCGGATACCCGCCGACCGCTCCTGTGTCTGGCGCAGGCGGCGGTGCCGGCGGATTGGTCCCGGTTCCGCGCATCCCCGCCGGCCGCTCGCCGTAGAAAAGCTGGCGCAGCACGGCTCGCGCGGTCTCGATTAATCCCGGTCTCTCTCCGGTGAAACGGCCGCCGCCGGCGGAGAATCCGGGAATGCCAAATCCCCGCACGCCACCCAGGGTCAGCATGACCGCCAGAATCATGGTCGCGAGAACCCCCAGCACCGATCGCGGCAGAGTCGGCGGCCTGCCTGCATCGGCCGCACCCGTGGACATCGAAAACACCGTCACCAGCGCCGTGCCCATGCACAACCACCCGGCGCCGAGCAACGGGTAGTGGAGCATCACCGCTATGACTCCGGCTTCCAGGCAAAACGCCACCGCCAGCGAAGGCACGAGTTCCCGCAGCACAAATGACCGCGGCAACTGGCAATCGGCGAACGAACCGGGCTCGTGTGGCGTGTATGGCAAGGGCGGCGGGGGCTCGGGCTGCGTCTGCCGCCATTGCGAATAGAGCAGGCGGGAAGTGGAAACCACCAGGACCAGAGCCGCGAGCAGCGCCGCGGGCGAGAACCCCGATAGAAGGATCATTGCCGGGCTGAACCAAACGGCGGTCGCCGCCGTGCGTAGGACACTGGGCACCATGCCGGCCCGCTCCTCGGCCGGCACGATCGCGTACAGGCCAAAGGCGATGACGGCGCTCCACGTCCACGCCAGAATCGCGTATCCCGCCGCTTGAATCAGCAGGTTGCCGAGCGGCTGGAAACGCAGGCGCGGCACCAGCGCGGCAGACCACACCAGCCACCCGGTGGCCAGCAAGCTGCCCGCCTGCACCAGCAGGATCAGGCCGCCCCGCTTGCTTGCCCTCTCGTTACCCGGCCCGAGAATTGAAGGGAGCAGCGACACAGACGCTCCCTTATCGGACGCCGCGCCGCTGTCCCAAGTTCCCGGCTCAGGCCGCGGCTTTCCCCGTCCGCTTGCGCCAGACCAACACGACGCCCAACAGTCCAACCCCAGCGAGCATCAGCACGGCCGGCGGCGGCTCGGGCGTCGGCGATACCAGTGCTGCGCCCTGAATCACGTCGTTGCCGCAGTCAGCCGACGAAAACAGGATCCCGATCTGGCTATCGGCCACCAGTGACATGAAGTCCGAAGTGACGGGAAAAGACACGGTGACCGCGTAGAGGGCGTTGCTCGTTCCGTTACCAAAACTGGCCACCCTCACGCCATCCCCGGTCGCCGCTGCGGACCCGGTTCCGTCCATCAGAACCACTTCGTTCCGCCTGTAGTAGTCGGAATTGTCGTTCAAGGCCTGCTGCGCCGTTTCGGTTCCGATCCCGCCCGCAATGTCGTATAGATTCCCAGCGATGAACGATCCGTGGTTCTGCAGGGGAACGCCATACCTGAGGTACTGCGCGGTAGACGGGTTGGCCGGGTCATAGACGGTGTTGGGGTTATAGAAGAACAGGTCCCCGATCATCAACTCGTCGCCGGCGGTGGTGAATCCGCCTAGAGTGAGTTGGTTATGGACCGTGGTCACGCCACCCGTATTGAAGTACAGGGTGACGGTGGCGGTGCCTCCGTTGATGGAGACGTTCGCCATCTGGATATCGAACAGCATCTCTTCGCCAATGACGTCGCAAACACCGTACGGTGGAGTAATGCTGTAATTACAGTTGGTTTGCGGCTGGTTAAAGGTGTCCAACAGGGTGCTCGCCGGGCAGATTGTCGCGCCCAGCACTAACGTTAGTAATGCGCCTCGCATAAACCAAAGTTAACGCGCGGCAAACCTGATATTAAGACCCAGTGGTACCGTTGCCGTCAGAGTACGTCGCATGTGGAAAACGCGGGCGGGTACTAGAGGGGCCTTTTCAAGGCAAGCGTTTTCAGTTGCTTACGGTGACGACCGGCTCGTGTTCCACGAGAAAATTCATGGACCGCGCGAGCGCGCACAGGTCGTGGGCCCGGTCGTGAACGGCTATTGCATCCTCCACCCGGTCTCCGTCCTGGATGGTCATCTTAGGTCGCAGCACCACCCGGGTGAACTCCCCGGAGCCGTCGGCGTGTTCCACCATTTCTCCCAACGCCTCGTCGCGATATTCCGTGACCACGATCCCGGCGTCGGCACATAGGTGCAACACCCAAAGCATATGGCAGGCGGAGATTGCTCCGACCAGCAACTCCTCGGGATTGTAACGCGTAGGGTCGCCGCGGAAGAGCGGGTCGGAGGACCCGGGTATTACGGCCGCTTTCCCAGCCCCGTTCAATTCGTGGTCGCGGCTATAGGCTCGGTAGGTCGAGGTTCCGGTCCCCCGATTGCCAGTCCAATGGTTGGAGATGCGGTATTGATGGCGGCGTTCCCCAGGCATGGCTCATTTGACTATATCAGCGGCGTGGCAGGAAGGCCTGCGCTGCGCGGGGCAGCGCAGGCCAATAGGGTCGTTCTGCGCGGGCCAGTAGGATCGAGAGGATGCTCTTGGCCCGTTGCCATCCTCCGGTTTGCAGGCTCTGTTTGGCGTGCTCACTGTGGGTCGCCTCACCAGAAAGGACCGTGGCGAATGTACCTCCGCTCATTCGCCCGGTCCGCCTTCCGGTGGGTTTCGCCCACCTGTCACTTGTTTATGCATCGCTGCAACCAAACCAGATCCGCGCTAACTGTTTTGTTATCAGTGATTCGTGCTTTGAGTCGCTGTCCACTCGGTAGACACCGGCGAAAGCCCGTAGACACGCTGTCTACTTCATAGACACCGCCCCTACAATCAGGTTAGACTGAATCGCGATGGGGTCACCGCAGCGGTCCGAATTGTCCGAAAAGCTGGCGGCCATCCTGACCATCTGCCAAAAGATGAATTCGGAGCGCGACTTGGGCGCGCTCCTTGACCTCATCGCCCGTGAAGCCACGAACCTGCTGGATTGCGACCGCGCCAGCATCTTCCTCCTGGACCGGGAACGCAACGAACTGTGGTCCCAGGTCGCGCTGGGCAGCGACCAGATTCTGCGCTTCGATGCCACCAAGGGGATCGCCGGCAAAGCCGTGCTCACCGGCAGCCCCGTCAACGTCAAAGATGCCTACAGCCACCCCGAGTTCTACACCGGCATCGACGACCGCACCGGTTACCGCACCCGCAACGTCCTGGCGGTGCCCGTTCGCAACCAGGCGGGCGAGATCATCGGCGCGTTCGAAGCTCTCAACAAGCGCATCGGCGCCTTCGGCCCGCGCGACGAAGAAGCGCTCGACGCCCTGGCATCCCACGCCGCCATCGCCATCGAGAACGCCCAGCTGATCGCCGAACTGCGGCGGACCCAGGACGAACTGGCGCAGCAGAATGCCCACCTGCTCCGCGAGGTGGAAAGCAAGTACGCCACGCATGGCATCATCGGCACTGGCGAACGAATCCAACAGGTGGTCCGTCTGGTGGAACGCATCCGGGACAGCCTGGTCAACGTTCTGATCACCGGGGAGAGCGGCACCGGAAAGGAACTGGTCGCCAAGGCCATCCACTACACCAGCCCGCGCGCGCGCCAGCCGTTCGTTGCGCTCAACTGCGCCGCCCTGCCCGAAACCCTGGTGGAGAGCGAGCTGTTCGGCATCGAAAAGGGCGTCGCCACCGGGGTGGAATCGCGCATCGGTCATTTCCAGAAGGCCGATGGCGGAACGCTGTTCCTCGATGAGATCGGCGATCTGAGTCTCACGGCGCAAGCCAAGATTCTGCGGGTGCTACAGGAGCAGATGGTGGAGCGCGTCGGCGGCCGCGGTCCGATCCCGGTCCATGTGCGGCTGCTGGCCGCCACCAACAAGCACCTGGAAGGGGAAATCGCCAAGGGGACCTTTCGTGAAGACCTGTACTATCGCATCAAGGTGGTCCACATTCACATGCCGCCGCTGCGCGATATCCGCGAAGAGATTCCGCTGCTGGCGAACCACTTCCTCAAAGAGTACTGCCGGGAGACCAGTCGCAACGCGATGGAGTTCTCGCCCGCCGTGCTACGCCACCTGGCCGGCGCGCCCTGGCCGGGAAATGTGCGCCAGTTGCGGAACGAAGTGATCCGCCTGGCCGCCATCGCCCGTCAGAACGTGATCACGGAAGACGATTTGTGGGACGAAGTCCCGGCGCCGCGATTCGATCAGCCGCCCGCGAAAACGCCGCAGGCGCAGCCGCTCAGGAAAGCCGTTGCGCAACTCGAGAAGCAGTTGATCCAGGATGCCCTGAAGGAAACCCGCAACAATCAACAGCAGGCCGCCAAAATTCTGGGACTGAGCCGCCAGGGGTTGATCAACAAGATGAAGCGGTATTCGCTATAGCGCCGCTGTTTTCGGCGGGCGCGAGTAAGAGGCCTTCTGGACTTTGCCGGCACGGATGCACGAGGTGCAAACGCGGATCCGGCGGCCAGCGCCGTTGACCAGCGCGTGAACCGTTTGCAGGTTCAGGTTCCAGCGGCGCTTGGTAACGTTGTGGGCGTGACTGATGCGGTGACCGAACCGCGGTCCGCGCCCGCATACTTCGCAAACCTGTGCCATACGAGAGTGCTCTCCTACCTGTCTTTGAAAGTAGAATTATAGCAGTGGCGTCATCACCGCCGCAACTTCGCGAGGCCGGAAGACCGCGCATGAAACAGAACTTCTGGCGTTCCCTGATCGCAGTGCTGGTTGGCAATGCGATCTATTTCTCGGTGGAACGGTTCCTTCCGCTGAAAGCGCAGCACCAGCCCTACCACATCGACTGGGGCCTGGCCATCGACTTCTGGCTATGCGTGTTCTGCTACGGGCTGGTGCGCCTGATCCGTTTCCGCTGACGGCTACTTCAGCTTATCCAGCTTCTTGCGGATCTCCGCCGCGTCTTTGGCGTTGGGCTCTAACGCCAGGTACTTGGTGTAAGCATCCCGCGCGGACTTGACGTCCTTCACCTTCTCCTCGGCCCTACCCAGTTTGAGCCAGGCTTCCGCGTTGCCGTCGTTCCACAGGGTGGCATCCTGGTAGCGGTAAGCGGCGGCGAGATACTTGCCTTTCTTCGCGTAGAAATCGCCGGTTTCGACGCTTTTTTGCGATTGCAGCGGATTGAAGGAATGCTCTTCCTTCAGGAACGACTTGTCTTCCTCTGGTGGAACCGCCTGCTTTCCCGAAGTCTTCTGTGGCGGCCGCTCGACCTGAAGCTCTCCAGGCTTGGACGGCGGCGTCTGCGGACTGGTCTGACTCTGCGCACGCAGCGGCGCCAATCCAACCAGCGCCAGCGCCAGAATCGTGCGTGACATAATTAAATTATAGCTTCCGCTCGATGGAACTCCGCGACAAGGTCTCCCAGCTTCCCTTCTCGCCGGGTGTGTATCTGTACAAGGACAGCGGCGGACGCGTCATCTATGTCGGCAAGGCCAAGAGCCTGCGCAACCGCGTTCGCAGCTACTTCTCGGAAGACAAGCTGGCCGACGCGAAAACCGGCACCCTGATCTCCGAAGCCCGCGACATCCACTACATCCTGGTCGACAACGAGAAGGAGGCGCTGGCACTCGAGAACAACCTCATCAAACAGTACCAGCCGCGTTTCAACATTCTCCTGCGCGACGACAAGACTTATCCCTACATCAAGCTCACGCACGAGAAGTATCCGCGCGTCTACGTGACCCGCCGCCTGCGCAAGGACGGCACCTACTTCGGCCCGTACTTCCCGGCCAACCTGGCGCATCGCCTGGTGCACTTCATCCACCGGCACTTCCAGGTGCCGTCGTGCAAGGTCGATCTCACGCGCTTTCACCCCAAGCCGTGCCTGCAGTATCACATTCACCGCTGCCTCGGCCCGTGCGTGGAAGGCCTGACCACGGACGACGCTTACGCCGGCGCGGTGCGCGATGTGCGCCTGTTTCTGGAGGGCCGCCACACGGATCTGGCGCGCGAACTGCGCGGGCGCATGGAGACCGCGTCGCAAGCCATGCGGTTTGAAGAGGCCGCTTCCCTGCGCGATCTGCTCACCACGGTGGAAGAGATCGAAGAGCGCCAGAAGATGGCGGCGGCCAAGGGCGACGACATCGACATCTTCGCCTGCTACGCCGAGCCGCCGCTGGTGGCACTCAACCTGTTCCACCTGCGACACGGCCAGATCGTTGACCGGCGCGAGTTCTTCTGGGAAGACCAGGAGGAATTCGACGAGGCGCAGTTCTTCTCATCGCTCCTCAAGCAGATCTACCTCGACCAGCAGTACATTCCCACCGAGATCCACGTACCGGTGGAATTCGAAGACCGCGAGGCGCTGGAAGAGCTACTCTCGGAAAAGCGCGGCCGAGCGGTGGAAATCCGCACGCCGCAGCGCGGGCAGAAAAAAGCCCTGCTGGACCTGGTTCAGACCAACGCCAAGCACAGTTTCGATGCGCGCTTCCGGGTGCTGAAGCCCTCTTCCAAGGCCATCCAGGAAGCTTTGCAGGATACCCTCAACCTGCCCGCGCCGCCCTCGCGCATCGAATGCTTCGACGTCTCGCACATCCAGGGCACCGACAAGGTGGCCAGCATGGTGGTGTGGGAAGACGGCCGCATGAAGAAGGGCGATTACCGCAAGTTCATCATCAAGACGGTGATCGGCAACGACGATTTCGCCAGCATGCGCGAAGTGGTGGCGCGCCGCTACTCGCGCCTCCAGGAGGAACAGCGCCCCATGCCCGGCCTGGTGCTGATCGATGGCGGCCTGGGCCAGTTGCACGCCGCCGCGGAAGCGCTGGAAGCGATCGGCATCAGCGACCAGCCCCTGGCATCGATCGCCAAGCGCGAGGAAATCATCTACGTGTATGGCCAGGAAGACGAGCCCTTCGTTCTCGACCGCTTCTCTCCGATCCTGCACCTGGTGCAATCCATTCGCGATGAGGCGCACCGCTTCGCCGTGACGTTCCACCGCTCGCGCCGCAATGCGCGCCAGCTCACTTCCGAACTGGACGCCATCCCCGGCGTGGGCGAGAAGACGGTGCACAAGCTCCTGAAGGAATTCGGCAGCTCCGAGCTGGTGCGCGCGGCAACGGAAGACCAACTGGCGGCGATTGTGGGCCGCGCCGCCGCGCGCAAAGTAAAGTCGCACTTCGTGTAGGCTGCGAGATCGAGTTAGTCGCAGCGTGAAGCGCAGCCACACCCGTATCCATCCCGCTCAGGATCGAAGACCGAAAGCCCATGCGAAAATAGGTATATGCGGTTCGGTTTCCTGGCTGTTTTCCTCGCGGCCTGTTCCATCGCGATGGGCCAGTCCAATTCGCGGATGTCTGTCGATCAGTTGATCCAGTTCGTCAAGTCTTCTCAAAAAATCATCACCGAAGACAAAACCATGACGGACCGGCAACTCGCCGACTTCCTTTCTAAAGTCAAGCTCACCGAGAAACTGGAAGACCGGGTCATCGAAGATCTGCAGGCTCTCGGCATCGGCCCGCAAACACTGAAGGCCCTCGGGAAGCTCAAGGAACAGTCCGCGAACCTGACCACAGCGGTGATCAAACCTATTCTTCCGGACGACCCCATCCCCATTCCCACGTCCCTTGAACAGGGCGCCGTCCTGGATGATGTCCGCAAGTACGTCATGAACTACGACGAGAATTTGCCGGACTTCATCTGCACGGAGGTGGAGTATCGTTTCCTCGCTGCCAGGCCGGGCGGCAAATACGGAGGCCGCATGGGCAGCGACCCGTCATTCCAGCAGACCGATACCATCACCAGCAAGCTGAGCTACTTCAACCACAAGGAAGAGAAGAAAGTCATCCTGATCAACAGCGCTCCCACGATGCAGGCATACGAGAACCTGGGCGGCTCCACTTCCAGCGGGGATTTTGGCGCGATGCTGCGGACGCTCTTCGAACCGGCCACGGAGGCTCGTTTTGAGTGGGTCCGCTGGGCCACGCTCCGCGCCCGCCTCACCATGGTGTTCAGTTTTCACGTCGAGCAATCCCGGTCGAAGTGGGGTCTGATTGTCAAAGATCTGAAGCAGGAGACGGTGCCCGCATATCACGGCGAGGTTTCCGTGGACAAGGAGACGCACGCCGTGACGCGACTGGTGATGATCGCCGAAAACATCCCGCCGGCTTTTCCCATCAAGCGCGCGCAGGAACGGCTGGACTACGATTACACCGATATCGGCGGGCGACAGTTCCTGCTGCCGCTGCGGGGCGAAGTGCAGATGGACGGCTCGGACGTCCTGAGCAAGAACGACCTGGAGTTCCGCTTCTACAAGAAGTACGAAGTGGGGTCGGCCATCAGTTACGACATCCCCGACAACATCAGCGCCATTCCGGACGAGAAACTGAAGGAGACACCGGCCACGCCCCCGGCCATCGACTGCAAAGACCCCAAGAACAAGAACGCCGCGCAGTGCAAGGGCAAGAAGTAGGTAAGGCTACTTTGATTTGGCCGCTGCCTGGAGCGGCGTGCCCTCCCTGATTTCATCGGTGGCGCGGCGCACGACCATGTCGCCGGCCTTCAGATTTCCGATCACTGCGACCAGGTCGCCTTCGCTGATGCCTGGTTTCACATCCACCCATTCCGCGCGACTGGCGCGGCTGCGAACCACGAACGTGCGTTCGGTAGTGGTGACGACGCTGGTTTTGGGAACCCACAATTCGGCGCCCTGGCTCCGCACCGGCCATTTCACGCTGGGGTACATACCGGGAGCGAGCGTGCCGTCCGGGTTCATCAAGTCCAGCTCGACGGGCATGCTGCGGGTCTTCTGATCCAGCGCGTCGGCTACACGCGCGATCTTGCCCGAATAGGTGCGGCGGGGATAGGCAGGGACGGTGAACTCGACACTCGCTCCGCGGATGATGCCTCCCACGTACTCCTCGGGTACGGGGATCACCACGCGCAGATGCGAAACCTGCTGGATCACCAGGAGCGCGGGATCGGCGCCGGGACCGACCAGGGCGCCAGGATGCACCAGCCGATCGGTGACCACGCCGTCGAACGGTGCCGTGATCTTGAGATATGCCAGCATTGCTTTCAGGGCGCTCACAGCGGATTGCGCTGCGGCGCTGGCGTGCTGCCGGGACCGGACCAGGGCCTGCTCGGCCTCGACTTGCTTCTGCGCCTGGATCAGATCGTTTCCAGCGACGGCGCCCGGAGTCCTGGCGGCTTCCTGAGTTCGCTCGTAGGTGCTCTGAGCGGCGGACAGGCGCGCTTCGGCTTGAAGGCGATCGGCCTCGGCGGCTTGAAACTTGGATTCGGCTTCGGCGATCTGCGCGTCCATTTCGGGGGCGGTCAAACTGACCAGGAGCTCTCCTTCTTTCGCGACGCTGCCGCGGTCGACCAGGACCTGCTCGACGTAGCCGGGCACCTTGGCGTGGAGCGAGACGCTCAGGTAGGGCCAGATCTCGGCGGGCAGATCGACGGTGCGGGAGATCGGCTTGGAGATTACGGGGGCGAGGTCGGTGGTTTGGGCGAGGGCGGGGGAGGAGAAGAGGGCTAGGGAGAACAGCGTCGCGATAAGGATAGGGAATGCGGAATTGTTCACCGCCGAGACGCCGAGACGCGGAGAAGCACGAAAGCAAAAGTCAACACCTGAGGGCGCGGAGGGAGCAGAGGATAGTGGTTTCGCACGCCACCGCTCCCTTACGGTCGCGGCTCTGTTTTTGTCATCTGGTTCAGGGTGCTTCATAGTAGCGGCTCGTGGGGTCTAGCGGGTTTAGTGAGGGGGACGTTGTCGACGCTCGCCGTTGCAGGATGGCGTAGATGGACGGGAGGATGGTCAGGGTGGCAAAGGTGGAGACCAGTAGGCCACCGATCACCGCGCGGCCTAGCGGCGCGGCTTGCGGGCCGCCTTCACCGAAACCAATGGCCATCGGCAGCATACCGAAGATCATGGCGGCGGCGGTCATCAGGATAGCGCGCAGGCGGCTGCCAGCGCCGATGCGAGTGGCTTCGAGGAGCGGCCGGTTCTCGTGGCGCGCGCGTTCGGCGAACGTCACCAGCAGGATCGAGTTCGCCACGGCGATCCCGATGGCCATGATCGCGCCCATAAAGGACTGAATGTTGAGGGTCGTTGCGGTGGCTTTGAGCATCAGCAGGACGCCGCAGAGAACGGCGGGGACGGTGAGAACGATGGCCAGCGCCAGGCGCACGGATTGGAAGTTGGCGGAGAGCAGGAGAAAGATCACGACTACGGCGAGCAACAGGCCTGTGCGCAACCCGTAGATGGTCTGCTCCAAGGGCGGGATTTCGCCGCGCGTGACAACCGAGACGCCGCGAGGCGGAGCGCCTGCCGCGGCGACCGCCTGGCGGATTTTGACCGCGGCCTCGGCGAGCGTGATGCCGTGAATGTTGGCGGTGAGGCTGACGACTCTTTGACCGTTGTAGCGGTCAATCTCGCCGGGCATGGTATTGGGCTTCAGGCTGGCGATTTCGTCCAAGAGGGGTTTGGGGCGGCCGGAGAGCATCACCGGAACGCTGCCGACCTGTTCGATGCTCTGAACCTGGTTCTGCGGCAGTTCGACTTGAATCTGGAAGGCATTGCCGGAGTTCGGATCGCGCCAATAGTTGGGATCGGTGAAGCGGGACGAGGATGTCGCGGGCACAACCGAATGCACCACGTCGGCCATGGTCAGGCCGAACTGGCCGGTTCGATTGCGGTCGATGTTGATGTCCAGCGTCGGGTAGTTCATCTCCTGCGAGAACTTGAGGTCGCGGATGAAATCGAGCTTGGCCAGCGAAGCTTGGACCTTTTGGGCGTACGCGTAATCGGCCTGAAGGTTGATCCCCTGCACGGCGACTTCGACCGGGGTCGGCGAGCCGAAACTCATCACCTGGGTGACGATGTCGCCGGCCTCGAAGGAGACTCCCGTTCCAGGCAACTCGCGCTGGAGACTGGCTCGCAGGCGTTCCCGTAAGGCTTCGCCACGAGGAGCGTCGGGTTTGAGCGAGACCTGGATGATGGCGTCCTGCGGTCCGCTGGTGAAGAGATGAATCAGGTCGACGGGATAACTGGAGGGTACGACGCCCACGAAATCGCTCGTGATCCGTATGTTGTCCGGACCGGCCTCGCGGCGAATGATGTCGAGCGCGTGAAGGACGATGCGCTCGTTTTCCTCGATCCGCGTGCCGGCCGGAGCGCGCAGGCGAAGCCGGTAGAGCGGGGCGTTGGCTTCGGGGAACAGCTCGGTTCCCATGCGCGGCAGCAAATAATACAGCAACCCGACCGCGGAAACCAGGTAGACGATCGCGAGGGGCCAGCGGAGCCGCAATACGACGCTCAGGTAGCGCTCATAGAGGGTTCGCAGAAAGCCGTGCTCCTCGCCGCGGTGGGCTTCCCGCATCAGCCAGGTCGAGAACACCGGCACCAGGCTGCTGGACAACAGGTAAGAAGCGATCATGGAGAAGGCGACCGCCAGCGACAGGGGAACGAAAAGCTGCCGCGCGACGCCGATCATGAAGAAGGAAGGCACGAAGACGGCCAGGATGCAGAACATGGAAAGCAAGCGTGCGATGGCCGTGCGGCTGCACGCTTCCACGACCGCCCGCGCGCGAGAAACACCGGGGAGCATCTGGGTGTGAATGTTCTCGATTTCGACCGTAGCTTCATCCACGAGCACGCCGACCGCCAGGGCCAATCCGCCCAGGGTCATGATGTTGATGCTCTGGCCAGTCAACCAGAGCAGAATGACGGCGCCCAGCAGCGCGAAGGGGATGTTCATGATGACAATCACGGCGCTGCGCCAGTCGCGGAGGAAGATCAAGACCATCAAGCCGGTGAGCGCGGCGCCGAGCAGGCCTTCAGTTATCAGGCCCCTGAGCGAGTTGGTGACGTAGGGCGATTGATCGAACTGCAGGCTGACATCCACGTCTTCCGGGAGGACCTTTTTGAAGGTCGGGATGGCTGCCTTGACGGCGTTGATCACGGCCAGCGTAGAAGCGTCGGCGCGCTTGGTGACCGGGATGTAGACGGTGCGCTTTCCATTGACGTGCGCGTAGGCGGTGATGATATCGGTTCCATTTTCGACCGTTCCGATATCGCGGAGGTAGATGCTGGCGCCGGTGACGGGCCGGATGGGCGTATCCAACAGCTCCGCCAGATTCGCGCCGAGGGCGGAATTGGTGCGGGCGATGCGCTCGATCTTACCCGTCCACATATTGCCGGACGGCATGACGACGCTCGACTTACTAACTGCCTGGATGGCCTCTTCGGGAGAGATTTGATACTGCTGCAGCCTGGCGGGGTTGAGCGTGACGACGATGGTTCGCTGATTTCCGCCGAACGGAGGCGGGGCCGAAACGCCGGGGAGGGTGGCAAACAGAGGGCGCACGCGATTGAGCGCGAAATCCTGCATCTCGCCCTGGGTGTGGGCCGAACTGTTAAATACCAGCAGCCCTACGGCCACGCTTCCGGCGTCGAAACGGGTGATGAAAGGCGGGACGGTTCCGGGCGGCATGAAAGAGCGGGCGCGGTTCACGTAGCCCACGGTTTCCGACATGGCCTGGCTCATGTTGGTTCCTTCATGAAAGACGAGTTTCATGAGGGCGGCGCCCTGGATGCTCTTGCTTTCCACGTGATCAATGCCGGTGATATAGAGGAAGTGATACTCGTAGTAATAAGTCAGGTAGCCTTCCATCTGGGCGGGGTCCATGCCGCTGTATGGTTGGGCAACATAGATAGCCGGATCTCCAACCTGCGGGAAGATGTCGACGGGCATCCGCTGAGTGGCAAGCACGGCGCAGAGGGCGATGGCAATCAGGGCGACGATTACCGTCACTGGCCGGCGAAGAGCGGCTAAGACAAGACGCATGTTCTTACTTTCTCAACGTCAACGAGTTACCTCACCAAGAAACGGCTGTATGTCGCCGCGAGCGGTCTCGACCTGGAGGCGCGCCCGCCACACATTGAGGCGAGCCAGGGCGTCATCGATCTGGGCCTGAACCAGGAGGCGCTGAGCCTGGGCGACATCGTCGATGGGGGCCAGCCCCGACTGGTAGCGCGCGGTGGCCTGCTGGACGGCGGTGCGGCCGGCCGCAACCTCGACGGGAGTATTGGCCGCCACGCGACGCGCGCCGGCGAGCGTGGCTAACGCAACGTCGAATTGAGCGCGCAGCCTGGTAGCGATGACCTGGTACTGGGCTTCCCCGGCCCGTATGTTCGCCGATTGCATGGCCTCCTGCTCGCGAATGGCAAAGCGGTCCATGGCAGGGAATGTAACGGTGAGGCCAATGCCGTAGTTTTGAACGGTGGGCGCTAGTCCGTTCAGTCCGCCCAGGCGGGAGCCATTGGTTTCGAAGCCCGTTCCGCGGGCGGATGCGAGCCCCTGGACGAAGAACTGCGGATAGTAGTTTCGCTCGAGAGTGTTCAGCCGGCTTTGCTGTTGCGCGATGGCGGCGTTCTGCTCGAGGGCGAGAGGATTGGCGGCGGCGTTGAAGGGGGCTTCGGGAAGGTCGGGCGGAGATTCCATCAAACGGCCGGGGTTGAGATTCACCTGGGATGAATCGAGGCCAACGAACTGGCTCAGGGTGGCGCGAGCAACGGCGATGGCCTGCTCCGCCTGGGCAAGCTGGGTTTGGGCGAGGGCCAATTCGGCCGCGACCCGGGACTCGTCGGCTCCGGGCCGAAGCTGCGCGCTGACCAGGGCGTGAGTGCTGCGCAGCAGGACCTGCCAACTGTCCACAGCGGCGCGCGCGGCTTCCGCGGTTTGCTGCGCGGCGATGACGGTGAGAAAGGCGTCGGCGGCGGCGATCGAGACGTCGTAGCGGGTTCGGTTCAAGGCCGCCTGCGCCTGGTCCCGGGCCGCGGTGGCAGCGGCCACATTGGCGCGGCGCAAACCGAAATCGAATGGCTGCCAGGCAACCAGGATGCCGGCGGCGCTGTCCCATACCGAGCCCAGATTGTTGGAAGCGACGCCATCCACTCCCGGTATGACGCCCTGCGGCAGCAGCATGCCGTAGAACGTGTTCCGAGTGGCGCGATTGAGCTGGAAGAGGCCGTCGACGCGCGGCAGGTATGCGGTCTGGGCCAGGCGGATGGCGGCCGCGGCGGCGTTCATCTGCTCCTGGGTCACACGGATGGACGGGTAATTTCGAAGGGCGTCTTCCACGGCCTGGGAGATGGTCATCCCTGCCGGAGGAGCTGTCTGCTGGGCCGAGAGAAGGCTGCTGGCAGCAAGCGCGGCGAGGACTTTGGCGGCCCGGCGAGGTTGGCTTTCACGCTCTTGTGGCACGATCAGTATTTCCCTTCGAACAATTCCCCGATAAACTCGCGCACCTTGATTTTGGCCCCGGCCAGCGCTTTTCGCCCGAGCGGCGTGGCCCGATAGACTTTGCGAAGCGACTTCCCGTTTCGCAGATGCTTCGCCTTGATGTAGCCCTTCTTTTCCAGACCGTGAAGCAGCGGATAGAGGGTTCCGGGGCTGATGCGATAGCCGTGGCGGGCCAGTTCCTCCAGCATGCCCAACCCGAAGATAGGGCCTTCCACGGCGTGGTGGAGGATATGAAGGCGCATCAAGCCGGAGTAGAGATCCCGGTCGACCGCGGGATCTTCGTAATCGAGGATCGTACTCTTCATTCGAAAACGATTTGCATTATAGAGACTTTTTGGCGCTGATGTCAAGGATGGATGGGGGAGTCTTTAGTTGCCAGCGAGGGTCTGTCGAGAGCGGTATGGGGCGGACAGTTCCGGAACTAGGGGACGAGGAATGGAGATTGGGGGCGGAATCGGGGTCGACGGAGCCCGGAAAACGATGGTCGGTGCCACTGGAAGGAACAAAGCCAATTGGGGGTGAAGTGGGTTCGATTGCTATGGGTTGCGGGGGTGGGTCGGGGGCGGACTGGGGGTCCGCGGCGGGTTCGGGGAGTGGCGAGGCCGGTTGGCTGGTGATGCCGAAATCGACAGACGACACAAAACGATCGTCTGTCCCACCAGCTCCACCGGACTGGAGACGAGCCAGTTCGTGGGACGCGTCTTTGTAGGAACGCTCCAGGCTCTTCATGTGGCGCTGGAGACGGGTGAAGACGGTGTCGGTGTGGAAATAGATCTTGCCGAGCGGGCAGTCTTCGGGCATGCGGAAGAAGTCCTGGAAGCGGTACTCCCAGAGTTGGGCATCGGCGCGAGTGAGACGACGCATGTGCCAGTCACAGCGGATCAGGATATCGACATAGAAGCGCTCCTGGGGAGTGACTGGGGAATGGGCTTGGAGATACTCGTTGGTGAGGGTTTCGAGGTCGGCGGGGTTCTCGCCGCGGATGATGGTGGACCGGGCATCAATGCCGGATTTCAGGGCATTCATGCGGACGGCGGCCTTGCCCTCGACGGAGCGCGGACCGGTGGATTTCTGAGCGTTGAGGCGATTGGCCTCTATTTGTTTAAGGGATGACATTTGTACTTTCCTTTCGGAGAAGGCTGGCGGAGTTGGAAACAAAAACGCCTCCCAGGCCTTGCGGCCGGGAGGCGCTTTGGATCGCCCGAAGTGCGCTCTCGCGTGACCTTCTACCTGGGATTACGATAGCAGGGGGTCAAGGGCCTGCGAGGCGGAATGGGCGGTAAGTGGTTGGTAAACAGGGTGAAAGAAACCTGAAAATCGAAAAAATCGGTGACGATGCCGCGAGAGCATCGGCCCACTTGGTGCTTGAGACGTGAGGATGGCGCCGGATCGGTGAGCGGCGGGAGAAGAAGTGGGGGGCGATCTTGTTCGGGATCCTCCTGATCATTTCGATGGGTTACGTCAGGCCAACGGCTGAGTGGTTCGGATGGCTGGCAAACGTCGGGCGTCTCATCGCGGCGTGTTGGATTATCGCGTGGGGGGCCAGAGGTTCACGCGCCTGAGCGGTTTTCGCGACATACTTGACCGGCGTGATCCGGTCCGGCGGGTCCACGGTCGAACAAACGGGTGTTCAAACGAATCGCTGCCCGAACGCCTCCAGCCGGAACCCTGGGTAATCAGCAGGCGCGGCGCAGTAGATTCCGAACGGCCCAACAACGAGGATACGTCCCCACAGAGAGAGGGTCGGAATTGCCCTTGTCGTCTCTGCGCTTAGACGGCTATCAAGCGAAAGCTGCACAAGCCAGATCAGCCCGAGGAAGACAACCTGCGGCCAGATGATCCTCAGCCAAACACGGGCGACCTCGGCTGTTGTGAGCCCGGCGGTTCCAGATGCATCTTTCCGCAGTATTTCCAGCCGGAAGGACCTATATTTCTTGCGAAGCATACATCGCACTAATATACCTTGGCAAACCAGGAACGAAAGGGCGCTCACCCAAGCCAGGACCTCAGCGTGCCTTCTTAGTCCAAGAACTGCCCACCCCGAGGTCAGGATCATGAGGAGCACGAAGGAAATCAACCAACTTGGCCACGCGAGGAGCCAGAATGCGGCAAGTCGCTGCCGCCAAGCGAGAGTAATTATGGGCCAGTGTGCCGACTCTGCGGTTGCCATCTGGCAGTGAGGGTAACACGGTGCGCCACGATAGCGAACGTGACACAGCGTTACCGGAAACGTGGAACCGCCCAACGGAGTCCGCCGACCGCGTCAACTCAGTGACCGCTTCCGTAGCAGGTTTGGTTGCCGGCATGAGCTGTGACGATCCAGTGCCCGCAGCCGAGACTTACCGCCGGTTCAGACGAACCTAAGGGCTCGCCCGTTCCCTTCACTCCGCCGCGGAAACCAAGCGAACGAGCAACCCGGTGTCGCCGAAGAAACGCTCCCGGTACTGACGCACGAACGCGAAGCGGAACGGCGAGTGCTTTTCCAGCGCTCGGATATAGCCGCGCGTATACAGATGGTGAGAGGCGCCGGCGGCTGTAACCAACAACAACGCCGCATTGCGCCGGATGAACTGCTTCAATGGGCCGGCACCCGGCACGGCAAAAGCGTGCAGCCGGGCAAACACACAGTCGCCAAACGCGAAGACGCGGTTGGTCACCTCATCGAGCGACTGCCGGCCAGCGGGTTCGGAAAACAAAGTGGCGGCGCCGCCAGCCAAGTCCTGCGCTACGTCTTGCAGGTCGTCTGCAAACTGCAGAAGCACCCCCCACCCGAAAGCGAACTCCTCCTCGATGGGCAGCAGCCGCCCGGCGGCCAGGTACGCGTCCGCCAGCACGGAAGTCCCGCCCTTCGCGACCACGCGGCGGAGGACCTCGGTAGCCGACAACCGCGCCTCCCGCCGCAGGCTGACGCTCTCTTCCTGCGCTTTCTGGATTGCCAGCAGGCTCCGGTAGACGCCGGGATAGCGGGACCGCTGGTACTGGCGCTCGATTCTCTCGACCAGCGCGAAGACTTTCCTCTGACGGTCGTTCTTCGGCTCGGCCCGCTCGCCCTGTAATCGGGCCCGCAGACTGCAATTAAAGGCGCGCTTGGCAGCCAAAGGTGTTCCGGGATCGTCCAGATGGTTGTCCGTGTACGGATACAACATGCTGTACCCGAACAGGGCGGGAGTCAGTTCCACGGGACGGCGTAACAAGACCTGGAGCGCTCCTGCCGTCCAGACATTCCGGCTGGCCTGAAAGATGTCGGCCGCGCTCACGCCGGGATCGAAGCGCCGGGCTTCTTCCGCCAGGCGCCGCGCCATTTTGGGGAAGGCGCCTTCGCAGAACAGCTCCAGTTGCCTGGTGTTCCAGCCGAGTGCAGTTCTGGCAAAGACGGCGAATGCGCGCTGGATCTCGGTTTCGCGGGCGATGCCATCCGAATGGCGATGCAGGGATGCTTCCATCCCGCTCAGGAACCTCGCAGCCTGCATCTCGCGCTGCGCCTGCTCGCGAAGGGTGTACTGCCGCCGCAAGCGCGGGCCGCGCTTTCCCTGACAGCGCAGCCAGAGCGCGGCGTGCCGCCGGACTAATCCTGCCACACCAACCATGTGATAGATTACGCAGCCGCCCGCGTTCGTGTTCCAGGATGCACAAGGCGGACCAGGATTCGCAGCCGCCGACAAGACCGGAGTTCTGGGTACGCAAGCCGGCGAACGAGCGGTCAAAGAGCCGGGCTCGCCTGCAGCGGGCCCTACTATTGGGGCCGCGAACGGGCGTAGAGGAAATTCAGACCCTGGCTTATCGCCA
>Ga0335081_10003084_pt1 | contig 26208 bp, 28 predicted proteins | sample Lox_Sample_35_FD_206713 | JGI IMG/M metagenome (GOLD analysis project Ga0335081, IMG submission 206713) | Soil microbial communities from Loxahatchee National Wildlife Refuge, Florida, United States - Lox_Sample_3.5 | ecosystem: Environmental > Terrestrial > Soil > Wetlands | place: USA...
TCGCGGACATGGATCTTCGCGGGGCCCTGCCGTCGGTCACGGCGCCGACGCTCGTGATCGCCGCCGAGCAGGATCCATCCACGCCGCCCGAGCACGGCCGGCTGGTCGCGGAGCTGATCCCGGGCGCTCGCTTCGAGCTGGTCACGCCGGCGGCCCACCTGGCCACGATCGAGCGCCCCGACCTGACGACCGCGATGATCCTGAGGTTCCTGACCGAGTCATGAGGAGGCGCCGGCCGTGAACGACTTCGATGTGGGCATGCAGACGCGGCGCGAGGTGCTGGGCGACGCGCACGTCGATCGTGCCGCCGCCACCGCCGGCGAGTTCGGCGCCCCGTGGCAGGAGTTCATCACCCGCTATGCCTGGGGGGGCGCGTGGTCGCGGCCCGGGCTCGACCGCCGGATGCGGAGCGCGATCACGCTCGCGGCGCTGATCTCGGTGCGCGCCGAGAACGAGATCGGCATGCACGTCCGCGCCGCCGTGCGGAACGGGCTGACCGTCGAGGAGATCGCCGAGGTGTTCATCCACACGGCCGTCTACGCGGGCGTCCCGGCGTCCAACTCGGCCTTCGCGGTGGCGCGCCGCGTGCTCGAGGAAGAAGGCGCCCTCCCGCCCGCCCTCCCGCCCGCGGTCGGCTGAATTGCCCCCGGGTCGACCTGCTGGGCAACCCCGGGCGGCGGCCTATACTTGCCACACCCCAACGATCTAGGAGCTGGACGTGCAGGAGATGGTCATCTACGGCGTTAGCTTCGACATGGTTGGAAAGCAGCCGATCGTGCTGTTGAAGACCGTCGAGAACAACAAGTTCCTGCCGATCTGGATCGGCCACCCCGAAGCGGCGGCGATCCTGATGAAGCTCCAGGGCGCATCGACCCCACGGCCGATGACCCACGATCTGCTGTCCGACGTACTCGGCGAGCTCGACGTCGAGTGCACCCGCGTCGCGGTCACCGAGCTCCGAGAGAACACCTTCTACGCCTCGATCAGCCTGCGGGTCAACGGCCGCGACCTCGAGATCGACTCGCGCCCGAGCGACGCGCTGGCCCTCGCGGTCCGCGCCGGCGCCCCGATCTACGCCGCCGACGAGGTGATCGCCGAGTCCGCGATCGAGTTCGAGCACGAGGTCGAGGACACCGAAGAGGTCGTCGAGAAGTTCAAGGACTTCCTCGACCACGTGACGCCGGAAGACTTCGCCGGCGAATAGGCGCCGGCCGCGCACCCGTCGGCCTCGGGTTTCACCGCGCTCGCTCACGCCGCGGCGAGGGTTTTCCCGCGCTCGCTACCGCTGCACCTCGAGTTTCGCAACGCTCGCCACGCTGGACCCCGAGTTTCGCAACACTCGCCACCGCTGGACCCCGAGTTTCGCAACGCTCGCCACGCTGGACCCCGAGTTTCGCAACACTCGCCACGCTGGACCCCGAGTTTCGCAACACTCGCCACCCGCGGCGGGCCGAATGGCGATTCGCTCTGGCATAGCGCGAGTTCCGCGCCACTCGGCCGGCGGACCGCGCCGAGTGTTGCGTTACTCGCGGAGCCCGGGCGTGAGCGCGCCGACCGCGTCGACGATCCGGCCGATCAGCTCGTCGAACCCGATCCCCGCCGCGTCGGCCGCCTGCGGCAGCAGGCTCGTCTCGGTCAGCCCCGGGATCGAGTCCGCCTCGAGCACGTACAGCTTGTCCGTGCCCGCCTCGAGCATCAAATCGACCCGCGCGAACCCCGACAGCCCGAGCAGCGCGTATACCTCGAGCGCGATCCCAGCCGCGCGCTCGGATACCGGATCGTCCAGCGGTGCGGGGCACACGAACCGTGTCCGCCCGATCTCGTAGCGGGACTCGAAGTCATAGAAGTCCTCCTGCTGGGGCACGGCCTCGACGATCGGGAGCGCGCGCGGAGCCCCACCCTCGTCGATGATCGACACCGCCAGGTCGCGGCCGGCGACGTAGCGTTCGAGCAGCACCTTGCGGTCGTACGAGAACGCCGCGATCAACGCCCCGGGGACGTCCGACGGCGTCCGGGCGAACTTGATCCCGAGCGCCGATCCCTGCCCGGCCGGCTTGACCACGATCGGGAACTGCAGCCGCTCTTCGATCGCCGGCAGCGCCTGCGCCGCCCCCAGCTCACGGAACGCGGTCTCGCTGAACGCGTAGAAGTCGGGGGTCGGGATCCCGGCGTCGCGCATCGCGTGCTTAGCGAGCACCTTGTCGGCGGCGCGGACGCAGGCCGACACGCCCGAGCCGGTGTGCCGGATACCCATGACCTCGAGCAGCTCCTGCACGGTTCCGTCCTCGCCGTCGCGGCCGTGGAGCGCGACGAAGGCCAGTTCGGGCCCCTCAGCGGTCAGGCGATCGACCAGGTCCGCGCCGACGTCGATCGGGACGACCGTGTGGCCAAGGCGCTCGAGGGAGTCCTGCACCCTCGCCCCCGACTTCAGCGACACCTGGCGCTCGAGCGAGCGACCGCCCTTCAGCACCGCGATGCGGCCCATCTACGCCCGCTTGCGCCGCAACTGAAGGACGTTCGCCGGCTCGTCCGCGGTCGGTGGCGCCGGCTCGTCCGCGGTCCGTGGCCGCGGGTCGCCCTGGACCGGGTCGCGCCGCGGCGCCGGCGTCGGGGCGGCGCCCGTCAGCGTGCCGTACAGCGCGACCTGCTCGCGCACGATCTCGCCGAGCCGCTTCAGCCCCTCGCGGATGTCGTCGACGCCGACCCCCGAGAAGTTCAGGCGCATCGATGAGCCTCCGCGCCCGTCGACGTAGGCCGCCCGCCCGGGCACGAACGCGACGTGTTCCTCGAGCCCTCGCGCCAGCAGGTCGGTGGTGTCGATGTAGTCGGGCAGCGTCGCCCAGATGAACAGCCCGCCCTGCGGATGGGTCCACTCGGCCTCGCGCGGGAAGTGCTCCGCAAGCGCGTCGAGCATCACGTCGCGCCGGCGGCGGTAGATCTCGGTCAGCGACCGTACGTAGTCCTCCCAGGGGCCCGACTCGAAGTACGCCGAGACGAAGTACTGCGAGATCGAGGACGAGCACAGGTCCGATGCCTGCTTGCCGAGGTTCATCTTCGCCAGCACGGGCGCCGGCGCCGTCGTCCAGCCGAGCCGGACGCCCGGCGACAGGATCTTCGAGAACGTGCCCGCGTAAATGATGAATTCCCCGTCGAGCGAGCGAAGCGTGGGGAGCGGAGCGCCCTCGTAGCGCAGCAGCCCGTAGGGGTTGTCCTCGAGCACCAGCAGTTCGCGCTCGGAGGCGATCCGGACGAGCTCGTGGCGGCGCTCGAGCGACAGCGTCACACCCGCCGGGTTGTGGAAGTTCGGGACGGTGTAGATGAACTTGGGTGTGCGGCCCGACCGCTCGAGCTCGTCCAGGGTGGCCTCCAGCTCCGATACCCGCATGCCGTCGCGGTCCATCGTGACCTGGACGACGTCGGCCTGATAGCTCGAGAACGTCGGGACGGCGCCCGGATAGGTGGGCGCCTCGCAGACGACGACATCGCCGGGGTCCAACAGCGTCTTGCACACCAGGTCGATCACCTGCTGGCCGCCCGTGGTGACCAGCACCTCATCCTCGCCGACCTCCATCCCCTCGGCGCGCATGACGTCGACGATGCACCGTTTGACCACCGTGAGCCCCTCGGTCGGCCCGTACTGCAGCGCCCGCGCGCACGAGTTGGCGGCGACAGTGCTCATCAACGCGGCGTAGGAGTCGGCCGGGAAGGTCGAGGTGTCGGGGAGGCCGCCGGCGAGCGAGATCACGTCGTCGCGCTCGGTCAGCGCCATCAGGTCGCGCATCGCCGAGGACTTCATGACCGTGGTCCGCTCGGCGAACAGCGCGCCGTAGCGCTCGATGTCCCGCGCGGTGGAACGCGGGCGCCTTGGGCTCACAGCGCCCTGTCCTCTATCTTCACGGTCGGTCACGGTACACCACGGTGCATCTCTTCTTCGACATCTGCACGGGCATGGGGGTCGCCTCCGCGATCGGCGTCCGCCCGTTCCTCCCGGCGCTCGTCGCTGGCGGGCTCGCGGCCGGCGACGTCGAGATCCACTTCAACGGCACGGACTTCTTTTTCCTGCAGAGCGCGTTGTTCCTGCTTGGCATGGCGCTGGGCGCGATCGTTCTTGCGGTGATCGAGCGCCGGCGGATCGAGTCCGAGGTGCTCACGGTCGTGCTCGGGGCGATCAGCGCCGCGCTCGGGGCGCTGTGGTTTGCGGGCGCGCTCGACCACAACCACTACACGGACTGGCCCGGATTGATCGCCGGCGTTGTGTGCGCGTGCGTCGGGATTCTCGCCACCCGGCCGCTGCTGCTCAGGGTCCGGGCCAGGCTCGATGCGGAGGCCGCCGCCGCGGTGCCGCTGTACGCCGAGGGCTTCGGCGTCCTGCTCGCGGGACTGTCGGTGGTCGCTCCGCCGGTAGGGCTCGTCGGGCTTCTGTTCCTGTTGTGGCTGCTGATCGCCGGCCGCCGGCGCTCGGAGCAGAAGTACGCAGGTCTGCGGATCCTGCGTTGAGCCGCCCCGGACGGGGGACGATTCTGTCGTGAGTAACGCCAAGAAGCTCGTGCTCGTGGTGATCGACGCGCTGAAGCCCTCGATGCTCGAGCGGGCGATCGCCAACGGCCGCGCGCCGGCGCTGGCCCGGATCCGGCGCGACGGCTGCTACGTCGACGACTGCGTGGCCGCGTTTCCCTCGGTCACGCCGGTGTGCGCGGCCACGATCACGACCGGCGCCGGGCCCGACGGTCACTGGATCCCCAGCATGAACTGGTATCACCGCGAGGAGGGGCGCTACGTCGAGTACGGCTCGAGCTTCAGCGCGTCTCGCCAGTTCGGGGTGCTGCGGTCGTTGACCGACACCGTGTACCGCATGAACGCCGAGCACCTCTCGCCGGAGATCGAGACGGTGTACGAGTCGCTGGACGACGCCGACGTGCGCACCGCCGGCACCACCTACCTGATCTATCGCGGCCGTTACCACCACGAGGTCTCCAACGAGACGGCGCTCGCGCGGATCGTCACCTCGACCCTGTTCCGGCGCACGATCGACGGCCCGCGGGAGCTGTTCTACGCCGACCTCTACGCGAGCCGCAAGACCGGTTGCCGAGGGCAGCTGGGCATGCCCGGGGTCCGCGACCAGCACACCGGCTGCGTGGGCGCGTACCTGGTCGAGAACGACCTGTTCGACTTCATGCTGTTCTCGCTCCCCGACAACGACGCCTGGTCGCACAAGAACGGCCCTCATGCGCAGGTGACCTCGATTGCCTCGGCCGACCGCCAGATCGAGCGGCTGATGCACGCGGCCGGCGGTCCCGACGCGTTTCTCGACGAGCACGCGGTGATCGTCACCTCCGATCATTCCCAGGCGGCCGTCGAGGAGCGGATCCGCCTCGACCGCGCGTTCGCGGAGTTCGACGTCGCGACGCGCAGCGCCGCGCGGTCGGCCGGCGCCGAGGTCGCTTTGAGTCCGGCGCAGCGAGCGGCGATGGTCTACGCGCTCGATTCCGAGCGGCGCGACGAGCTGGTGGCGCGCTCGGTCGAGGCGGTTCGCGAGGTGGAGGGCGTCGACCTCATACTGTGGCTCGCCGGGTCTTCGCCAGAGGAAGCCGTCGTCCGCAGCCGACGGGGCGAGCTCCGCTTTGCGCCCGGGGATCAGGTCGTGGACGATCGCGGCGGCGGCTGGAACGTCGAGGGCGACCTGTCGGCGCTGCTGGGCGAGATCCAGGACGGACGCTTTCTGTGCAGCGAATACCCGGACGCGCTCGCCCGGATCTGGTCGGCGCTGAAATGCCCGAACGCCGGCGACGTCCTGCTGTCGGCGTCGCCCGGTTACGAGTTCGTCGACTGGGGCGGAGCCGACCACGTCGGCGGCGGCAGCCACGGCTCGCTGCACCGCTCGGATTCGCTCGGCGCCCTGCTGTGGTGCGGCACCGGGCCGGCGTCCGCGTCGGCGCGTGCGCGCTGGTCGCTCCGCGACGTCGCGCCGATGGTTCGCGAGCACTTTTCGATTAGAGAAGGGTCTCGCGGTTAGAAAAAGGCGGCGAACCTCGGTTAGGAGCCGATTAGTTGGCGTCGAACTCTTACGCTCCGTCGACATGACGCCGATACATTTCCGCGGATGCCTGACGAGCTGACAACCACGGTCGAGATGCCGGCCCGGGTCCGCGCCCGCCAGGGCGTCGGTCAGCCGCTGCTCCGCGTCCGCGCCGGAATCCGCCATCCCCACAACTGGCTGCAGCTGGGGCGTTTCGGCGCCGTGGGCGCGAGCGGCTATGTCGTTAACCTGGCTGTATTCGCCGTGTGCGTCCATCTGCTCGGGATCGACTACCACCTCTCGGCGGTGATCGCGTGGGCCATATCGGTGACGAACAACTTCTGGCTGAACCGCCACTGGACATTCGCCGCCAAGCAGGACCACCCCGTGATGCAGGCGGTCCGGTTCTTCGCCGTGTCCCTGGTGGCTTTTGGCTTCACCTACGTGGTGCTGGTGGTGCTGGTCGACGCTGGCCTGATGAAGGTGGCCGCTCAGGCGATCGCGATCGCGGCGGGCACGCCGCTATCGTTCATCGGGCAGAAGCTTTGGAGCTTCAAGGCGTAGACGCTCCGCTGCGTCCGTCCGCCGCGGTCGCGGCGCTCTTCATAGCTCTGCTGGTTGCGGTGATCCTGGCCGGGGCGGCCCCGGCGGGGGCGCGCGCGGCCGTCGTCACGGTCACGAAGACCGTCACGACGACCACGGTGGCGGACCCGAACGCTCCGGTGCTGGTCACCCAGCCGAACGTCCCGCCGAAGGGGTACCGGTTGACGGCGTCCGAGGTCGAGAAGATCGCCGCGGCGACGTTGACGATCAAGGCCGAGCTGAAGCGCCACCCGAACGCGATCCCGTACGAATACACCAAGGGCCCGGGCCAGTGGCAGGTCAGCTGGTTCTCGTCTGGCAGGCACCAGGTGGAACTCGCCCAGGTCTACATCGACGACGCGACCGGGAGCGTCACCCAGGTCTGGACCGGCTTCCAGGTGGCGTGGACGATGGCGCGCGGCTACGCGGGCGCGTTCGGGCGGCGGGTCAACGCCTGGTACGTGTGGATCCCGCTGTGCGTGCTGTTCATCGCGCCGTTCCTGCCGTGGCGCCGCCGCCGGCTGCCGGGTGGCGGCCACGAGCGCCGCGCCTGGTCGCTGCTGCATGTCGACCTGCTCGCGCTGCTCGGCCTGTCGATCTCGCTGGCGCTGTTCAACCACGCGAAGATCGGGCTCTCGACGCCGGCGATCTACCCGTTCATGCTGTACCTGCTCGTGCGGATGCTGCTGCTCGGGTTCGGCCGCGGCCGGCCACGGAAGCCCCTGCGGGTGTTCGTGCCGGTCTCGTGGCTGGCGATCGGCGTGATCTTCCTGGTCGGGTTCCGGGTCGGCCTGAACGTCGTCAACTCCAACGTGATCGACGTCGGCTACGCCGGCGTGATCGGGGCCAACAAGCTGCTGCACGGCCAGCCGCTGTACGGGAACTGGCCCAAGGACAACGCCAGCGGCGACACGTACGGGCCGGTCGCGTACTACGCCTACGTCCCGTTTCGGTTGATCTTCGGGTGGAGCGGCACCTGGGACGACCTGCCCGCCGCGCATGCGGCGGCGATCGTGTTCGATCTGCTGACGCTGTTCGGCCTGTACTGGTTGGGACGTCGGGTCCGCGGGCCGACTCTGGGGGTCGTGCTCGCGTACGCGTGGGCCGCGTACCCGTTCACGCTGTGGACGCTCAGCTCGAACACGAACGACTCGCTGGTGGCGCTGTTGCTGGTGCTGGCGCTGCTCGTGATCACCTCGGCGCCGGCGAGGGGGGTGGTCGGCGCGCTCGCCGGCCTGACGAAGTTCGCGCCTTTCGCCCTCGCGCCGCTGCTGCTGCGGGGAGTGGGTCCGCCACCCCCCCGGGAGATCGTGCGGTACGTGCTGGCGTTTGCGCTGACGGTCGTGGTCGCGATGCTGCCGGTGATCCTCGACAACAACTGGCACGCGTTCTGGCACGACACGATCTCCTACCAGGCCGGCCGCACCTCGCCGTTCTCGATCTGGGGACTGTGGGGAGGGCTCGGCATCGAGCAGCACCTGGTCCAGGGCGCCACCGTGGCGCTGGCGCTCGCGGTCATGGTCGTGCCGCGCCGGCGGGGCCTGATCGAGGTGGCCGCGCTCGGCGCCGCGATCCTGATCGCGCTCCAGCTCGGCGCCGGCTACTGGCTGTACTCGTACATCGTGTGGTTCTTCCCGTTCGTGGTCGTGGCGCTGTTCGGGAGCTTCCCGTCCGCGCTCGAGCAGGCGCTGGCGGCGTCGGCGGTCGAGCGCGGGACCGAGCCGGTGCCGATGGCGGTCGCCGGCGCGTAGTCGCCGGCGCGTGATCGCCGGCGCGTGATCGCCGGCGCGTGATCGCCGGCGCGTGATCGCCGGCGGTCCGGGCAGTCGGTGCGCCCGACACGGCGCGCCGGCCACGTAAATCGCAGCAAACCTCCCCTCTGGCGCGGCGCAGAGTCCACATAAGCATGCTGGACATGCTTATGTGGACCCCGTCCCTCACGCGACGGGGGCTTTGCTGCGGATTACAGGCGTGTTCGGCGGCGCCGGCCTCGAGAACCCGCGCGGCACCGGCGCCCGCTGCCCGCTGCCCGCTGCCCGCTGCCCGCTGCCCGCTGAGGGTCCCTCAGATCAGACGACCCCCGGCGCCGGCAGCAAGACCTGCTCGATCGACTCGGCCTGCATCGAATCTTGCAGGGCTCGGATCACGACCCCGTTCAGCCACGGATCCTCGGAGGACGTCTCGAACCGGATCGGCATCTGCGTGACCATCGAGGTGAGCGCCTGGTCGCGCTTGACGCCGATTACGCCACCGCGGGGCCCGGTCATGCCGACATCGGTGATGTAGGCGGTGCCGCCGGGCAGGATCCGGGCGTCGGAGGTCGGCACATGGGTGTGCGTTCCCACCACGGCGGTCACGCGCCCGTCGAGGTGCCATCCCATCGCGACCTTCTCGCTGGTCGCCTCCGCGTGCATGTCGACGAGCACGTGGTCGACCTTGCCGGCGAGCGCGTGCAAGGCCGCATCTGCCTCCGGAAACGCCGGCCGCCCGGCCTTCATGAACAGGTTCCCCGACAGCGAGATCACGCCGAGCCGGACGCCCGCCGCGCTGCTCACCACGCACGACCCGTGGCCAGGCTGGCTGGCGAGGAAGTTCGCGGGCCGCAGGATCCGCTCCTCCTCGTCGAGGTAGGCATACACCTCGCGGTGGCGATAGGTGTGGTTGCCGAGCGTGATCGCGTCGACGCCGGCCGCGAGCATCTCCCGGGCGATCTTCGGGGTGATCCCGACGCCGCCGGCCGCGTTCTCGCCGTTGACCACGACGAAGTCGGGGGCGTGCCGATCCCGCAGCGTGGGCAGCAGCGCCAGCAGCGTGCGCTTGCCGAGGCCGCCGACGACGTCGCCGACGAACAGGATGGAAACGGTTTCACTCATGTCTTGTCGGTGCTCATACTTCCAGTTGCATGAGTTGGAGGTTCCCCAGGCGACCGGGCGGCGCACCGCCCACCGCCGGCGAGGGCGGCGAGCGAAGCGGCTCGGACGCTCTGGGCGAGGGGCCGGACACGGTTCGCGAGGGACCCGAAGGCCTCAACGACGGGCTCGAGGACACGCCCGACCACCTCGACGACGACCCCGCCGGCCTGCGCGACACGCCCGACGAGGAGGACCGCGTCCGCCGAGCCCACGGGCCCGTGCTCGAGCAAGCGAGGGTCCCGCCCCCACCGGTCGTCGTCCCACGGTGGGTCCAACTGGTGGTGCTCCCGCTGGCCGTGCTCGGTCTGTGGGCGCTCGCCAGCGCCACCGGGACCGTCCTGCTGATCCTGCTCGGGGCGAGCACGATCGCCCTGATCCTGAATCCGATCGTCAAGCTGCTCTCGCGCGCCGGATTGCCGCGGGGCCTGGCGATCCTGCTCGTCTACCTGGCCGGATTCGCGTTCATCGGCGGGATCGGCGTGTTGCTGTCGGATCCGGTCAGCACGCAGGTCAGCCACCTCGAGCGGGACGTCCCGCACTACGTCGATCAAGCCAACCGTGACCTGGCGAGCCTCCAGCGCTGGCTGGACGCTCGCGGGATCAAGGTGCAGATCCAGCATCAGGGGCAGACGGCGCTGCAAACCCTCGAGACCCAGATCCAGAAGCGGTCGAGCGACATCGTGTCCTTCTCGCAAAGCCTGCTGACGCAGATCATCACCACTTCGTTCGACTTCGTCCTCACCTTCGTCCTGTCGATCTACCTGCTGGTCTACGGGGAGCAGATCGGCGACCTCGTCCGCCGGATCATGCCGCCGGGTGACGGGACGCCCGAGGATGACTTTCCCCTGCTCGTGCAGCGCGCGGTCTACGGCTACGTGCGCGGGCAGATCCTGTTTAGCCTGATCATGGGCGCGAGCGCGGCACTCGCGCTGTGGATCTTCGGGAAGCTCGGGATCTTCCCCGATGGCGCCCGATACGCGCTGTTCTTCGGCGGCTTCTACGGGCTGATGGAGTTCATCCCGTACATCGGGCCGATCATCGGCCCGCTCCCGGCGGTGCTCGTCGCGCTGTTCGTCAATCCGATCAGCGCCGTGTGGGTGGTACTGATGTTCGTCGCCCTCCAGCAACTCGAGGGCCACTTCGTCGCCCCCCAGGTGTTCCGGATCTCGCTGCGGATCAACCCGATCCTGATCATCCTCGGGCTGCTGATCGGCTGGACGATCTACGGCGTCATCGGCGCATTGCTCGCGCTGCCGATCGCCACTGTGATCCGCCAGACCGTGCTCTACCTGCGCCGGCACCTCGTGCTCGAGCCGTGGGGTCCGGTCGGCTCGGGCGTGTTCGCGACCGGGCTCGAGCGATGCCCGGACTGCGGCGCGGCGGCCGGAGCGAACGACGCGTACTGCCGCTCGTGCGGCGCTCCGCTCGAGCCGCGGGTGAAGCTCCCGAGTTAGCGGAGGTCGGGCCGACGCTGCCGGTGCTCGCCCCGCCCGACCCATCGGTAGCCTGAGTCGCGTTGTCCATCGGCACCAAAACGGGCGATCCTACGGCCACGGTCGCCGCCCGGGGGCTGACCAGGCGCTTCGGCGCGAGGACCGCCCTGGACCGGATCAGCTTCGGGCTATACCCCGGCGAAGTGGTCGCGATCATCGGTCCCAACGGCGCCGGCAAGACCACGCTGCTGTCGATCCTCGCGGGCGTGCTCGAGCCGAGCGAGGGCGAGGTTGCCCGGGGGTCCGACAAGCGGTTCGGCTGGGTACCCCAGGAGCCGGCGCTGTACTCGAAGCTGTCCGTCGCCGAGAACCTGCGACTGTTCGCCCGGCTCGAGCGGCTAGCCGACCCTGAGCAGGCGGTGGCGCGGATGCTTGCCCAGACCGGCCTCGAGGAGCGGGCCGGGGACGAGGTCGGCCGCCTCTCGGGGGGCAACCAGCAGCGGGTCAACGTCGCGATCGGCCTGTTGTGCGAGCCGCCGGCGTTGCTGCTCGACGAGCCGTCGGCGGCGCTCGATCCGCGCCAGCGCGAGCGGCTGTGGGAGTTCATCGGGGGTCTCGCGGGTCACGGGACGACGATCGTGTTCTCGACCCACAACGTGGCTGAGGCCGAGCGCTACGCCGGCAGGGTGCTGGTCCTGGGGGACGGCGAGCTGTTGTTCACCGGCACACCCGCCGAGCTCGAGCACGCCGTCGGTGTGCCAGACGCCGGCCCCGGTGCCGCGGACGGGCGCGACAGGATCGGCGGCGACTTCGAAACCGCGTTCGTCCGCTTCCTCCGCGAGCGCGGCCACTGAACCGCGAGCGATGCGCTGGCTGCTCGTCAAGGACGTCCAGATCCTCAAGCGCTCGCCGCTGCTCGTCGGGCTGCTGGTCGTGTACCCGATCGCGATCGCGTTGATGATCGGGTTCGCGCTGTCGAGCCCTCCGGGCAAGCCGAAGGTGGCGCTGCTCGACGAGGTGCCGGCCGGCCACGGCCAGCTCACCTTCGGCAACCAGAAGATCAACATCTCGAAGTACGCGGACCAGCTGTATCAGTCGATCGACCCGATCAAGGTCAGCTCGCGCGCCGAGGCGATCGACAAGGTGCAGAGCGGTCAGGCGGCGGCGGCGCTGATCGTGCCGGCCGACATCGTCTCCCAGATCAACAGCCTGATCACCCAGGGCGTGGGCAACCCGACGGTCGAGCTGATCCTGAACACCAAGGACCCGATCGAGCGGCGGTTCGCCGAGGAGGCGATCAGCGCTCGCGTGGCGCAGGTCGAGCAGGCCGTGTCCAAGCAGGTGCTGCGGGTGGCGGTCACCGACCTCCAGCAGACGCTCAACGGCGGGACGCTGCAGATCCTCGGTCAGAGCGTGCCGCTGCTCGGGTTGAAGAACTCCCGGGCGATCGTCCAGGGGACGATCGCGTCGCTGCCGAAGGACTCGCCGCTGCTGCCGGCGCTGAGACAGGTGGTCAACTTCGCCACTCTGGCGATCGACGGTCTCGGGTTCGCCACGCCGGTGCTGAGCTCGATCGGGTCGCCGCTGACCGTGCACACGACCGACCTGGCCGGGAAGACGACCCCGACCGCGACGTACGCCGCCGCTATCGCCGTGATCGTATCGCTGATGTTCGTCGGCGTCTTGCTCGCGGCTGCGCTGCTCGCGCTCGAGCGCTCAGAGCACGCTTACGCTCGCTTGGTGCGCGGTTTGATCACCCCGGGTGGTCTGCTGTCGGAGAAGATCACGCTGTCGGCGAGCGTCGCCGCCGCGGTCACGCTCGTGATGGCTGCGCTCGTGTCGCTGTTCGTGCACCTGGACTGGGGCCGGTTCCCGCTGTGGGTGGCGGCGCTTGTGCTGGGGGGCCTGGCGTTCGCGGCCCTCGGCGTGGCCATCGGCGGTCTTGCGCGCGAGGTCAGCGTCGCCTCGCTGATGGCGTTCCTGCTGTCGCTGCCGATCGCGTTCATCGCGCTCGTGCCGGCCGATGCGGTGTCGGGGACGCTCAAGTCGATCCTCGACGCGATCTCGTTCGTGTTTCCGTTCAAGGCGGCGCTGCAGGCGGTCGGCAACGCGTTCAGCGGCACGGCGCCCGGAATCGGGTGGCCGCTGGTGCACCTGGCGGTGCTCACGCTCGCGTTCGGAGCGCTCGCACGGTTGGCGCTGAGGCGCTTCGCCTGAAGCGGCCGCCCAACGCGTGCGCCTGCTCCGGACGGCTGAGCGCGGTTACGGGTTGACCATTCGGCGGAACATCACCGCGCAGATCACCGCCACGATGATCGAGACCACCGGCAGCGTGTAGCCGATGGCGCCGACGACGGCGAGCACCAGCGACACCACGGCGACCGCGCCGGCGACGCCTCCGGTTACCACCAACTGGTACGCGCGCCGCTCGCGCTGTCGGCGCGGGGTGTAGTTGCCACGCTTCTGAATATCGGCCACGGGTGGCAGCGTAGCGCGGCGGTGCCATAGGGTGTGTTAATGGATGGCCGGCGGCGCCTGACGGCGGCGACTTAGCGAAATGGCTGATACGCACCACATCCTGTTCTACGACTACGTCGGGGACATCCTCGAGAAGCGAGTGCCGCACCGGGAGGCACACTTGAACGAGATTCGCGCCGGCAAGGAAGACGGACGGATCGTCATGGCCGGCCCGCTCGGCGACCCGCCGCACGGCGCCGCGATCGTGTTCAAGGATCAGGCAGCGGCCGACGCGTTCGCTCGGGCGGACCCGTACGTGACCAACGGGCTCGTCACGGACTGGCGCGTCGAGCTCTGGAGCGTCATCTGAGCGGGCCCCTCCCCGGCGCGAGCGCGGCCGGGGCCACCCGGCCCGTGCAACCCGGGTCCTTCCTCGGCGCGACCGCGGCCTGGCCCCGCCGCCCCGTCCGACCGGCCGCCCGGGTCCGGCCGCTGACCGCGCTGCGACCGTCTTCCCAGGGCCCGGGGTATTCTCGAACTAGTGGTCTCTCACGCAAATCGCTCCCATTCGAGGCACGCCTGGCGGCGCCGGGCTTTGTCCTCGGACCCTCGTGTAGCGCTGCTGCAGGTCGGGCCCTGCGTCCTCGCCTGGCATCCACCAGTCGTACCTCTCGGTGCGACCGTACTTACGTGAGAGACCACTAGATGCCGTTCCCGCAGACCCGCCTTCGCCGACTGCGCGCCACCGGTGCGCTCCGCGGCCTGGTTCGCGAGACGAGCCTGAGCGCCTCGGACTTCGTCTACCCGATGTTCGTCGCGCACGGGATCGACCGCCGCGAGCCGATCGAGGCGATGCCGGGGATCGACCGGCTCTCGATCGCCCACGCCGTCGACGAAGCCGCAGAAGCGAAAGCCCTGGGGATCCCGGCGGTCCTGCTGTTCGGCCTGCCGGCGGCCAAGGACGAGGAGGGCTCGGGCGCCTGGGACGACGAGGGGATCGTCCAGCTCGCCACGCGCGCGATCAAGGACGCGCACCCCGACCTGCTCGTGGTCACCGATCTGTGCCTGTGCGAGTACACGAGTCACGGTCATTGCGGAGCACTTCGCAGCGACGGCACCGTGGACAACGACGCGACGCTGGAACTTCTCGCCCGGACTGCGACATCCCAGGCCCGCGCCGGCGCCGACATCGTCGCCCCCAGCGACATGATGGACGGCCGCGTCGGCGCGATCCGCCACGCCCTCGACGACGACGGCCACGGCGACACCCCGATCCTGGCGTACAGCGCAAAGTTCGCCTCCGCCTTCTACGGTCCGTTCCGCGAGGCCGCGGACTCGACGCCGGCGTTCGGCGACCGGCGCGGCTACCAGATGGATCCGGGAAACGGCGACGAAGCGGTCCGGGAGACCAGGCTCGACGTCGAGGAGGGAGCCGACATCGTGATGGTCAAGCCCGCGCTCCCGTACCTCGATCTGATCCGCCGCATCAAGGTCGACACGCAGATGCCGCTGGCCGCGTACAACGTCAGCGGCGAGTACGCGATGGTCAAGGCCGCGGTGGCGGCGGGCTACCTCGACGAGCGCGCCACCGTGCTCGAGGCCTTGACCTGCATCCGTCGTGCCGGAGCCGATATCGTCATCACCTACCACGCCAAGGAGGCGGCGCGATGGCTTCAGTGAGCTCAGGTTTCGGTCCCAAGCTGCGAACCCGGAAGGACGGCGCCGCGGCCCCACTCGACGATCTCGACAAGCGCCTGCTGAACCTCATGCAGGGCAGCTTCCCGATCGCACCACGCCCGTACGAGCATGTGGCGAAGGAGGCCGGGATCGACGAAACCGAAGCGATGGACCGGGTCAAGCGGCTCCTCGAGGACCGCATCATCCGCCAGGTCACGCCGATCTTCGACACGCGCGCGCTCGGCTACTCCTCGATGCTGGTCGCCGCCAAGGTCGACCCCGAGAACCCGTGGCGCGCGGCCAACATCATCAACGCGCACCCCGGGGTCTCGCACAACTACCTGCGCAACCACGAGTTCAATATCTGGTTCACGATCGCCACCGAGCCCGACTCGCCGCTCGGACTCGACGGGACCCTCGAGGCCCTCGCCGTCGAAGCCGGCGCCGAGTCGGTCCGCCAGCTACCGACGCTCCAGCTGTTCAAGATCCGGATGGATCTCGAGATGGAGGGCGGAACCGAGGCGCTGGCCAAGGCGGTCGAGGTGGCCCCTCCCGCCGAGACCGAAAAACAGCCCTACGACGAGTTCGATATCGAGGTCATCCGCGCCACCCAGGGCGACATGCCCGTGATCCCCGAGCCGTACGCCCCCGCCGCCGAAGAACTGAACATCCCCCAGGACAAGCTCGTCAGCCACCTGCAAGGGATGCAGGAGCGCCGGCTGCTCCGCCGGGTCGCCGCGATCCTGTTCCACCGCCGGGCCGGGTTCAGCGCGAACGGGATGGGCGTGTGGAGGGTGCCCGACGAGCGGATCATGGAGCTGGGCCCGCGCATGGCGGCGTTCCGCGGGATCTCGCACTGCTACCAGCGCCCGACCTACCGGGACTGGCCGTACTCAATCTTCACCATGGCCCACGGCCGCTCGAAGGAGGAGTGCGACGCGATCCTCGACTCGATCGCCGCCGAGACCGGAATCGACGAGCGCGCGACGCTGTACTCCTCGACGGAGTTCAAGAAGATCAGGCTGCTCTACTTCACCGACGAGCACCGGGCCTGGGAACGCGAGCACGCGGGCGTGTGAGCGCCCCGCCCTCGACCAGTGCGCGCTCGGCCGAGCTCTATCGCCGCGCGCTCACGCTGCTGCCGGGCGGCGTGAACTCCCCCGTGCGGGCGATGCGGTCGATCGGCCGCGACCCGGTCTTCGTCGCATCAGGCCACGGTTCGAAGATCGTCGACGTCGACGGCAGCGAATACGTCGACTGGGTGAGCTCGTGGGGGCCGCTGATCCTCGGTCACGCGGACCCCGACGTCGTGGCGGCTGTAACCGCCGCGGCGGCGAACGGAACGACGTTCGGCGCGCCGACCGAAGCCGAAGTCGAGCTCGCCGTGGAGGTGTCGGCGCGGATCCCGTCGGTCGAGATGATGCGGATGACCTCGTCCGGCACCGAGGCGACGATGAGCGCGATCCGCCTGGCCCGAGCCGTCACCGGCCGCGACCGCATCCTGAAGTTCTCGGGGGCCTACCACGGTCACGTCGACGGCCTGCTCGCCGAGGCCGGCTCGGGGCTTGCGACCCAGGGGATCCCGGCCAGCCCCGGCGTGCCACAGGCGGCGGCCGCCGCGACGATCGTCGTGCCGTGGAACGACCCGGACGCGCTGACCGCGGCGACCGCGGACGATGACCCCGCGGCGATCCTCGCCGAGCCGGTGCCGGCCAACATGGGGGTCGTCCCGCCCGAGCCCGGTTTTCTCGAGCTGCTCCGCCGCCATGCCGACGAACGCAAGGCGCTGCTGATCTTCGACGAGGTGATCACAGGCTTCCGCGTCGCCCGCGGTGGGGCCCAGGACCGGTCCCGCGTGCTCCCGGATCTGACGATCATGGGCAAGATCATCGGTGGCGGGCTCCCGGCGGCCGCCTACGGCGGACGCCGCGAGCTCATGGAGCGGATCGCGCCGGCCGGCGACGTCTACCAGGCCGGGACCCTGTCCGGCAACCCGCTGGCGGTCGCCGCGGCGCTGCAAACGATCCGTAAGCTGAACGATGCCGCCTACGAGCAGCTGACCGCGACCACCGACGCCGTCGCCAACGGTCTGCGCGAGGCCGCGGCCGTCGCAGGCCGTCCCGTCCACGTCCAGAGCGTCCCGGGCCTGCTCACCGTTTTCTTCTCAGAGCATCCGGTCCACGACTATGCCGGTGCGAGCGCCTGCGACACGGACGCCTACGGCGCCTGGTGCCGCGGGCTGCTGGAGCGCGGCGTGTACCCGCCCGCCTCCCAGTTCGAGGCATGGTTTCCGTCGCTCGCGCACACACCCGCCGACATCGAACACACCCTCAACGCCGCCGCCGACGCATTCGCGGAGATCGCCGCCCGATGAGGACCGCTCGCGACGGCGCCCGCGCGCTGCACGCGGCCCTGACCGAGCAGGGCGGGACGGTCGCCGATGTCCTCGGCGACCCCGCTGCCGTCGGCGCCCGCACGCCGCTTGACCATCCGGGCCCGGCACAGCTCGCCGCCGCGGGCCCTCGCGTCCGCGGCCGGGAGCGCGAGTACGAGCTGTTGCTCGAGATGATCCTCGAGGGCTACCGCCTCCATTACGACGAGCCGCTCGTGGTCGACACGCCGGACGTCGATCTGGCGCTGCTCCTGGGCGATCAGCTGTATGCGCTCGGCCTGTCGCGGCTGGCCGCGCTCGGCGACCTCGATGCCGTGGCCGAGCTCGCCGACGTGATCTCGCTCGCCGCCCAGGCCCATGCGGCGTCCGATCGCGAGCTCGCGCAGGCGGTCTGGGAGGCTGGGGCGGTCTCCGTGGGATGGGGTTCGAGCGAAGCCCACGCCGAGGCCAAGGCGAGCGCGCGGGCGCACGATCCAGGCGCGGTGCAAGCGCTGCGCGCGGGCGCTTGTGCGGTTCGTAGCGAGCCGACCGACGCGCGCTTGTGAGGTTCGTATCGAGGTTGTTAGGCGCGCGCGTACCGGGACGCTCGGTGATGACCTTTTCGCGCCCGTGGCGGTACGCTGTCCACTGTCTAAGTTTGCCGTAAGGAACGCGAGGCGTCCGTGCCCGACCGTGACAGGGAAACGAAGTCGAAGTACACGCTCGATCGGAACATGCCCGGCGCGTTCGAGGGCGAGACCGTCTCCCGGCGCCGGTTCATGAACCTGGCCGCGAACGGCGCTGGCGCCGTCGCCGCGATGGCGTTCACGCTCCCTGCCCTCGGGTTCGCGATCGCGCCGATCTTCAAGCGCCAGCAGTGGACGTGGCAACCGGTCGGCTCTCCGTCGGACTTCACCGACACCGACTACGTGACGAAGATCGTCAACCTCGTCCCGGGCATCGGCGAGGCCGGCAACTCGGTCGCCTACGTGAGGAAGCGCAACCCGGCGATCGACAAGGAGCCGGGGGACAAGTACAACCAGTTCGTCGCCCTGTCGGACAAGTGCATGCACCTCGGCTGCCCGGTCAGGTACGTGCAGGCGGCCCAGCGGTTCATCTGCCCGTGCCACGGCGGCGTGTACGACTTCCGCGGGATGGTCGCCGGCGGCCCGCCGGTCCGGCCGCTCGACCGCTTCTACACCCGGCTGAACGAGCAGACCGGCCGCGTCGAGATCGGGCCGCGGTACTCGGTCAACAACGAGCTCCAGCGGTTCGCGCCGCGGTTCCCCGGCGAGCCGATCGACGGCATCGGCCAGTATCTGTACCCGGCCCAGTTCGACACGGCCTCGCCGCCACCGAAGTAGACCATGCCGAAGATCCCCGCGCCGCCGCTGCCGAAGACCCTCCAGCCCAAGCCGAAGAAGCCGGGCGAAGCCAACGGACAGGCCCCGACGCACTCCGCGCCGCTCGAGGCCGGGATCTCCGTCGTCGACTGGCTCGACGAGCGCACCTCGCTGTCGCCCGGCCTGCGGTGGCTGCTGTGGCGCAAGGTCCCGCGGGGCATCAACTGGGCCTACACGCTCGGCTCGGCGACTTTGTTCGCGTTCCTCAACCAGGCCGTGACCGGCGTGTTCCTGGCGATGTACTACCGCCCGGACGTGTCCGGGGGCGCGTACGAGTCGGTCCGCAACATCAACGACAACGTGTTCCTCGGCCAGTTCGTGCGCGGGATGCACAAGTGGGGCGCGTCGGTGATGATCATCCTGATCTTCCTGCACATGGGGCGGGTGTTCTTCTACGGCGCCTACAAGTACCCGCGGGAGATGACGTGGGTGATCGGGGTCGTGCTGCTGATCCTCACGCTCGCGATGGGGTTCACGGGGTATCTGCTGCCGTTCGACCAGCGCTCGTACTGGGCGACGGTCGTGGGCGTGAACATCAACGCCGGCGGGCCGTTCATCGGGCCGTTCCTGTCGAACTTCCTGCTCGGCGGCGCGGACTTCGGCGCGACCACGCTGTCGCGGTTCTACGCGATCCACATGTTGCTGATCCCCGGTGCGATGGCGGCGCTGATCGGCGCCCACCTGTATCTGGTGACCAAGCTCGGCATCTCGGCTCCGCCGTGGCTCAAGCCCCAGCCCGACCACGACGGCGACCACGAGATCGACCAGGCGGAAGTGTGAGCGCCCGAGCTGACACCGGCCGTGGGCCACGCGTGGACCGCGGTCCCGGAACCCACCCAGGACCGCGCGTATGAACCAGGCCGAGAAGGAGGCCTACCTCCGCGAATACTCGATCCTGAAGAACGAGGGCAAGCCGTTCTTCCCGTACGCCGTCACCAAGGATGCGGTGATGGCAGTGGTCGTGATGGCAGTGATCATCTTCTTCGCGCTGATGTTCGGCGCCGAGCTCGGACCAAAGGCCGACCCGACCACGACCAGCTACGTCCCCCGGCCGGACTGGTACTTCTTCTTCCTGTTCGAGGTCCTGCGCGTGATGCGCAACGTCCCGAAGTTCACGCCGATGGCGACGATCGGCGTGCCGACGATCTGCATGATCCTGCTGTTCCTGCTGCCGTTCTACGACCGCAGCCCGGAGCGGCGAATCGAGCGGCGCCCGGTCGCACTCGCCGCCGGGATCGCGACGATCGCGGCGATGGCCTACCTGACCTACAGCGGCGCGAATACCGGCTCGCCGAACACCGTCGACCTGAACGCCCTGAAGATCCCGGCTGGATTGACGGCGGCGCAACTGGCGCAATTCAAAGCGGGCGCGGAGGTTGTGGGCGAGTCAGGCTGCCTTGCCTGCCACGTGATCGGCAACAACGGCAACAACGGACCCGGACCGGTTCTCACCAACATCGCCAACACGGTCCCGGAGCAGCAGATCGCGTCGACGCTGCGTAATCCGACCCCGCCGATGCCGTCGTTCAAGGACCTGCCGCCGGAGAAGTTCCAGAACCTCGTCTTCTTCCTGTCGAACCTGCAGTAAAGCGCCATAGGGACCATGGCGACCGAGGCACCCGGGGCCGCGCTAGACGAACCCCAAGTCCGAGCGATGTTCGACCGGATCGCCGGCCTGTACGACCGCATGAACACCGTGATGACCGCGGGCCTCCATCACGAGTGGCGCCGGCGCGCGACCGACCTCGCGCAGCTGTCGCCGGGCGGTCGCGCGCTCGACGTCGCGACGGGGACGGGCGACCTCGCGTTCGAGCTGGCGGCGCGCGTCGGGGTGGGCGGCGAGGTCGTCGGGGTCGACTTCTCCGAGCGGATGCTCGAGCTCGCGCGCGCCAAGGCGGATGCGAGGGTGGCGGGGCTGGGCGGGGGCCGCTTGAGCTTCGAGACCGGCAATGCGCTGGCGCTCGCCTACGCCGACGACGAGTTCGACGCCGCCACCGTGGGCTTCGGCGCACGCAACTTCTCAGACCTCGGCCGCGGCCTGGCGGAGATGGCCCGGGTGGTCCGCCCCGGCGGACGCGTGGTCGTGCTCGAGATCACGACTCCGCGCCGTCCGCCGCTGTCGACGTTCTTTGACGTCTGGTTCGACCACATCGTGCCGGCGCTCGGCCGGCTGGTCGATTCGCAGGCGTACAGCTACCTGCCGAGCTCGGTCAGGCGATTCCCCGGCCCCGAGGAGCTCGCCGCACACATGTGGACGTCGGGCTTGCGCGAGATCCGTTACGTGCTCACCGCCGGGGGCATCATCGCCTTACATGTGGGGTCGGTCCCGACCCGATGACCACAGGCGCACAGGCAGTCGTCGACGCCGGGGGCGAGGAGCTGACCCGGGTCATGGACCGCGTCGAGCGGCGGATGGCGGAGCTCGCCACCGGTCACGGACCTGCGCTCGCGCGTCATGCCGGCGACACGATCTCCGCCGGCGGCAAGCGCCTGCGCCCGCTGCTGGTGTGCATCGCCGCCGGTGCGCCGCCCCCGGAGACCGACGGGCTGGTCCGCGCTGCGGTTGCGGTCGAGCTCGTGCACGGGGCGACGCTCGTGCACGACGACGTGCTCGACGGATCCGCGCTCCGCCGCGGGCGCCCGACCGTCGTCGCCACCGGTGGCCGGAACCTCGCGATCGCGACCGGGGACCTGCTGTTCTCGCGCGCATTCGCCGAGCTAGCCGCCGGCGGCTCGGCCGAGGCGGTCCGGATCCTGACCCGGGCCAGCAGGGAGCTGGCCCTCGGCGAGCTCGCCCAGCGCGAGGACGCGTTCAACCCGGAGATCACCGTCAGCCGCTATCTCGCCCGCTGCCGGCTGAAGACCGCGGTCCTGTTCCGGGCGGCCTGCGAGCTCGGCGCGCTCGAAGCCGACGGCGAACCCGAGTCGCTGGGCGCGTTCGGGGAGCGGATCGGCCTCGCGTTCCAGATCCTCGACGACGTCCTCGATGTGTCGGGGCCGCCGGAGCGCACCGGCAAGCCGCGGGGCGCCGACCTGCTCGACGGCACGGTCAACCTGCCGCTGATTCTGGCCCGCGCGCGGGATCCCGAGCTGGGCGCGCTCGATCTCCGGGCCGTGCGAACCGCGGACGACGCGGCCGCGGTGTGCGAGCGGATCGCCGCGACGGGGGCGCTCAGCACCGCCCGCTCTCGCGCCCGCGAGCTCGTGGCCGACGCCAAGCTCGAGCTGCCGGCGTTGCCGGCGCGTCAGCAGGCCGCGCTCGAGCTCGTGGCCGACGTCGTGGTCGAGCGCTACGCGTAGATACGGACGCCGGCGAAGCCGGCTCCACCCCTACCTAAAAGTCTTCGGGCAGGATCTGGTCGGCGTGCAGCGCGGCGATGAACCGGTCGATCTGATCGGCCATGTTCGCCTGCGTCAGCCGCTGAAGATCCCGGAGCATGTCGGCGAGACCTTCGTCGAGCCGGTCCTCCAGCTCGCGCACCTGGTCCTGGGTGTAGAGACCCTCCGTGTACCAGTCGCAGTTCGGGCAGTTCAGCACGAGGTTCCAGCGCTCGTCGGGCGCCTCGGACCAGTCGACCGGCTGGACCAGCTCAGAGGAGCAGTCCGGGCACACGTGCAGGCCGCGGGCCGCGTGGTTGTGGTCGCCCCACCGCACCACTTCGATGCTGCGACCGCTGGGAAGCACGATGCGTCGGACTGAAGGCTGTTCTGGCTGCTGGTTCATAAGTCTCTCTGTGCCGTTAATCGGCCTGCGCCGTGGGCAACTTGAGGCGCATATGTATGAGTAGCCGAAGACCTGCTTTTCACCCCCCTCGGCGGACCGGGTAACCTTGGGGTTCCCATCCGGAGGACCGCGAATGTTCCGTAACCCCACCACCGATCTGATCGTCGTCCTGGTGATCGTCCTGCTGATCTTCGGCCCCAAGCGGCTGCCCGGCCTGGGCAAGCAGCTAGGGACCAGCCTGCGCGAGTTCAAGGAATCGATCACGGGGGAGAACAAGGACGAAGAGCAGGCGGCGCGGCCCGAGATCACCGCCGCCAGCGCCTCGACGCCCGAGGCCGCACCGAGCGCTGCTGCAGCCGAGCGCGAGTCGGCCGAGGTCGGGTCGCAGCCCCGGTCCTAGCGGGCGCCGGTCGGGGAAGTCTGGGTCGTGGCGCGGATTCGGCCCATCGGGCACGACGACCGGCTGAGCATCGTCGACCATCTCGACGAGCTCCGCTCGCGCCTGATCGTGTGCCTGGCCGCGGTCGTGGTCGCGTTCGGTCTGTGCTTCTGGCAGAACAACCATCTGCTCACGGTGCTGAACCGGGCGCTGCCGGACAACTCGCGCGCCGCCGTCCACAACGGGCTCTCGTCGGTGCCGTCGGAGTCGGTCCAGTTCGAGCGCCTGTTCACCAAGGAGGCCGCGGCCGCCACGGCACTCGCCAACGCCCCCGGCACCTCGGCCCAGGCACGACAGGCCTACCTCCAGGAAGCCGCCGCGTTCAGCCAGGCCGCCAAGACCCTCCCGAAGAGCCTGTCGAGCCAGGAGAAGCCGGTCACGCTCGGGGTCGGGGAGTCGTTCACGACCACGCTCACCGTCGCCGCGTACTTCGCGCTGCTGTTCTCTTTACCGGTTCTTATCTACCAGGGCTATGCCTTTGTCATCCCTGCTCTCAACAACAACGAGCGTCGCGCGGCCTTCCCGGTGATGGCCGCCGCGCCGCTGCTGTTCCTCGCCGGCGTGGTGTTCACGTACCTCGTCGTGCTGCCGCCTGCCGTCCACTTCCTCCAGGGTTACAACGCCGATCAGTTCCAGGTCCTCGTGCAGGCGAAGTCGTACTACTCGTTCCAGATCCTCACGATGCTCGCGGTCGGTCTCGCCTTCCAATTGCCGCTCGGGCTTCTGGGGCTGCACCGTGTCGGCGTGATCAACGGAAGCACTCTGACGCGGCACTGGCGCTACGCTACGGTGATCATCGCCGTGATCGCCGCGGCGATGCCAGGGGCCGATCCAGTCACGACCGGGCTGGAGACGCTGCCTCTCGTCATCCTTTTCCTGGCCAGTATCGTGTTGCTCAAGATCGCCGACCGCCGCGCCGCGGCTCGCGCTGCCGCCGAGGCTAAGACCGCGTTCGGCGAGGGCCTAGACCCCACCTAGGCCATGCTGTTCGATCTTCGAAGTCGCGGACGGCGCAGGACCGTGCAGGCCGTCTACCTGGGACTCGCGATCCTGATGGGCGGCGGCCTGGTGCTGTTCGGAGTCGGCGCCGGCAACGGACTCGGCGGTCTGCTCAACGCGTTCAACGGCGGCGGATCGAGCTCCGGGCAGAAGGCCGTCGTCAGCCAGCAGGAGCAGCAGGCGATCAAGCAGACGCAGCAGACCCCGAACGATCCCCAGGCCTGGGCCAACCTCCTCCAGGCGCGCTGGACGTCCGCCGGCCAGGGCGCCGACTACAACGCCTCGACCGGCCAGTTCACCAAGTCCGGCCTGAACGAGCTGAGCCTCGCCACCCAGGCCTGGCAGCGCTACCTCCGGCTCGAGAAGAACCCCGATCCGAACCTCGCGATCGTCGCCGCCCGCGCCTATGCCGGGCAGCAGAACTATGCCGGCGAGGCGAGCGCGTGGGACATCGAGACGGCCGCCGACCCGACCGCGGTCAAGGGGTTCGAATGCCTCGCGGTGTCCGCGTACGCCGCCAGCCAAACCCGCAAGGGCGACCTGGCCGAGGCCAAGGCGCTCAGCATGGTGCCCAAGGCCCAGCAGGCCCTGCTCAAGAACCAGCTCAACGCGGCCAAGACGCAGCCCTCGGTCGCCCAGCAATGCTGATCGCCCCGACCGGCGACCGGCGGGTAACATCGCCGCCAAGGGCCGTTAGCTCAACTGGTAGAGCAGGGGACTCTTAATCCCAAGGTTGGAGGTTCGAGTCCTCCACGGCCCACTCGATAAGCCCCGCACAGCGGGGTTTTCTCGTTCTCGGGGATGAGGGCGATTCTGAAGTATGTCCCCAATATGTCCCGAGATCGGCGTACGATCTGCGCCGTGCTGAATCTTCCGAGCGGTCACGTGTTCCGGGTCGAGCGGGCGCGCGGCCCGGTCTGGTACATGAAGTACCGCCTGCCCGATGGGCGCCAGGTCCAGAAGAAGCTCGGGCCGGCCTGGACCGAGCGCGGGACGTCCGCCGGCGGGCTACTTCACGAAGCGCCTGGCCGAGGACGCCTTGCGTCGGACGCTCGACGAAGCGCGGCGCGGGACACTGCCGGGCATGGTCCGGACCGGCGCGACATTCGCCGACGCCGCGGCCGAGTACTTGCGCTACATCGAGCAGGACCGAGGGCGCAAGCCCTCGACTCTGCGCGGGTATCGGTCGGCGATCCAGGCGCATCTACTGCCGGCGTTCGGGGAGCTGCCGGTCGAGAACGTCACGACCACCGCGATCGAGCAGTGGCTTGCCGGGCTCAGCGGGTCCGCGCGAACGCGGAACAAGCTCCTGATCCAGCTGCACGGGATCCTCGGCCGCGCTCGTCGCGTCTACGGGCTCCCCGGTAACGCCGCCGCCGAGGTCGAGAAGTTTTCGCAGCGGCCGAGCGGCGAGATCGAGGTGTTCTCCCCCGAGGAGGTGTGGGCACTGGTCCGCGCGGCCGGCTCCGAGCAGGACGGCGCGGTGTTCCTGACCGCGGCATTCACGGGGTTGCGGATGGGAGAGCTGCTAGCGCTCCGGTGGCGGGACATCGACTTCCCCGGGTCCACGATTCGGGTGCGCGCCAGCTACCACCTCGGCCAGCTCACGACGCCGAAGTCCGGGAAGGTCCGGGCGGTGCCGATGGCCCCGGACGTCGCCACCGCGTTGGCGCAGCTCGGCCGGCGGTTGCATTGGGTGGGCGATGACGACCTGGTGTTCGCCGGCGAGGCTGGCGGCCATCTCGACGGGTCAGCGTTGCGTCGGCGCTACAAGGAGGCGTCGGGTCGCGCCGGCCTCCGCCCGCTGCGGTTCCACGATCTGCGCCACACGTTCGGGACGCGGATGATCACCAAGGCCGACATCCGCGGGGTGCAGGAGTGGATGTGCCACGCCGACATCACGACCACGATGCGGTACCTCCATTACGCGCCGAGGAGCGAGGACGCGGCGCTTGTGGCGGAGGCGTTTGGGGTCGAGTCGCCGCCGTCGGAAGAAGTGCCCAAATGAGCGGAGCGTCCCCGAGCGTCCCCGAGCGTCCCCGAGCGTCCCCGAGCGTGGCGGCTCCAGCGAACGGCGGAACGTTGGCGCCGGCGCCACGCGTGGCGGAGGGCGGGACGCTTGGGGACGCCTCGCGGTCAGCACCCCCGGTGCGTACAGTGTGTTGAAGCCATTGGAGCAGCTAGAGGTCGGGTGT
>Ga0335081_10003086_pt1 | contig 26204 bp, 34 predicted proteins | sample Lox_Sample_35_FD_206713 | JGI IMG/M metagenome (GOLD analysis project Ga0335081, IMG submission 206713) | Soil microbial communities from Loxahatchee National Wildlife Refuge, Florida, United States - Lox_Sample_3.5 | ecosystem: Environmental > Terrestrial > Soil > Wetlands | place: USA...
ACTCGACCGATTTTCAGATTGGTCGGGTTATAACATCACTTCGATTCGACCGGGGTTTAAATACTATCAAACCAACTTAACTGACTTGATGTTCGATCCGACATTATAACTGACAAACCAGTGTTTTTGATCTGGATTTGCAAGTTACAATGTAACGGGAATATTAATCATAATGAGATTTGTGATTAATTGCACATTACATAGAATCATGTGATTTCGGATTGCCATGACGGCTCAACCGGACTCGATCGATATGCTGAAATATGAAAACTGGGTCCGATCGATATTTAAATTAACTCGATCGATAATGTAATTATGGTGATTCGAGATCCAGTTCGCTTCCAAGAATTGTAACCTGAACTTGATCCAAAATCCAAAAAAGCTGGTCGGTCCCCGGTCGATTCTCCAGTTTGGCTCAATCGATGGACATTACTGAGTATAATTAATTAATTAAAACTATTTATATAGTTATTTAAAGATTAACTAATTCAAACTTTAATTTTTTAATTTATAATTTAAATTAATTTAAATTATAAGATAAATTTAATTATATAAATTATATAAATTATAATAATATATAAGTTATAAGTCAATTGAATTATTTAATTTAATCTATATATAATAGTTAATATATAGTCAATTTAATTCATTTATATTAAATAAATAGCTAATTTATTAATTTTTATAAGATATTATGACATATTATAATGAGATTTAAGTGTTTAAATTATTTTATAAAATATTATTTAATCAATTTAAAACTCTTTTAAATTAATATTTATATTTATTTTAAAATATAGAGTCTCAAACTGAATTTCGTCTTAATTGAAGTCGCTTTTTTCAGGTTTGTGACAATCGATCTTCCCATTGACTGTATCACCTAATCACACAAATCGAGGCAGCCGTTCGTGACCGAAACGCCCACATCGGGGTTTCCCGTCCCTTATCGGGCGCCATGTTGAGCACCGCATTGTGTTCAGTCGTATTACCTTATTATGCGAGCACCCTTCGTATCGCATGCTTTGAGACTCAGCGTAGCTCATTGCGTTCACAGGTATGGGTTTCCTGCGTGAAGATTGTTTCAAGTTGGACTATTAAGCCGCATCGGTAAAGGAAAGCGGAAGAAGGACCCAAATGAACTTGAGTTAACTTTGAGGTATTAACAGACTTGAATCAATTTCATACCGTATCATATCTAGACCTGATTAACCAATGGTCTGCGGTTTCTGATGCGGGATTAAGTAGCCCCGGCCATCAAAAATCCCCAAGGCGCGATTCCGATTGGCTTGAATGTCATCATCTTGAGATCATTGTTTCAAAAATAAACTCTCGATTTACGACCGACAATAGAGCCCCTTTCGAACCTCATGCCCAGACGACCACCAAAGAGGAAGGAGGAAGATGCAGAGGGTATCTGCTCATGATTTGCCCTTTGAACTCTTTTGCTGATCATACATAGAAGTTGATGAGAAAGACCGATCGGACTCTAACGTAGCAGCTGCCCCAGCAGAAGTATCAAATTACACAGGTACAGGAGCCTCAGTATAACGATTAAATAACTCTTATTTTATGTAGAAAGTCTTTCAGAGCTGTCAACATTTCAAATCATGGAGCATTTATCTCAACCTTCAACCTCTGATGTATTATCGGTTATTTCATCCACTTCCATACCTTCGCCAACGCGACCCCTATTCGAAGACATTCTCTCTATCGGCCTCACACAAATTCCTCCTCTAGATAAATGTGTCCACCGTGCTGCTTATGAAAAGGGTGTTTTTGGATGGGGTCCACCCTCCGGACCTGAATGGTGCAAATTTATTATCTTTCTTCGACATACATCTCCTCTCGCTGTGAATTTCCTTTCGATCTTTCAAGATCCCTACGCAGGCAATCGGTTTTTCATTGACTTCGGATTGACAAGAGTTCCAGCTTTCCCTCATAAATTCTTTTTCAAACAGTCAGAATATCCATTTGATACAGTTAACGTGGAGGGTCTGGGACGAGATCGTGAGGTTTTGGTGTCCTTGGTTCCCAACCAGGAGGAGCCCGAGAAGAGGACAGTTCCAATTTGGTTGAATGTTATTGGGGATTCCGGGCGAGTATTGCATAGTCTTCAACTAGGACACTTTGAATATGATCAAAAAGGTTCGTTTGACCGGGTGGCACATTATGCTTTCTTTGATTTACTAATGTATTAGTACCGTTGAAGACATATTTTGAACAGTCAAAGAATCGGGGATGGAACTTTTTGGAATTTTTGAAACAGCAGAGGCCTACTTTGGAAGAAGCAAAATTCCCACTGAGATACCTGGTATCGGAACTGATGGGTGAACCACGTATATTTACGGTTCCTTCGATTTTCTCATGGTGTAGCTCCATCCGAGAGGGATCTGACATCAATATCGAACTCAAAGGAAATGGATACTAGTTCAATCCCTCCCCGAAAACGACGATCCATATCAAACATTTCAGATACCTCCAAACACCCATCTACTTCAAAATTGCAAACTCGGAAACGTCGCTCAAAATCTATTTCGGTAATTTCCAACAGCTTAATACTTACCTCACCTACGGAACAAGTTCAACAGAAATACGTCACATTAAAATTTACTGATCCAAGCCCCTCAGTTCTGGGACTACCCTCGCTAGCACAGTGGTCGCTATTTGAGCTCCGGAGCCGTCGTCGTTTGGTCGCCTTTACCTGTAAAACCGACAAAGCCAGACTCATCGCCGAATTCACAGCCGTCCCCGTATCAACTCTCGACCTTGCTCCTAGTGGGTCAATCGTTATCTCTTGCATTTACGTTCAGGACCATACCTCCCAACTCCAAAACTCATGCATCGTGACCTCGTACGACTTTATCAATCTCATAAAGTGGATGCTTGGCACTCCCGCTTGGTATGAAGTCGATGAAAGGAATCGCGTTCGACGCAATCTTGAGGTTTTCTCGCCCGTGACCCTACAAAAAGTTGGTTCGCACGATTATTTGGATTTATTTCGACAAGTGACGTCGTATGAGAATCCACGTCCGTGGAATATTCAGAAGGACTTTAAGGTTTTTGATTGGAGTTTAGTGGAGACTATGATGAGGGAGATCGTGAAAAAGTATAGTGTTATTGTGCCGGAGGGAGATGAAATTGTGGGAAGTTTGGCAGATGTGGTAAAAGAGGATGAGGATATTGAGGGAGAGTTTTTGGAGGCCAAACGAGTTTTGATGGCGGATTTTATGGCCCAGGGTGGCGGAACAGAGATCGCCGGATTGCCTGGTTCTGTGCATGTCGCCTGCAATGATCCAAGACCATTTGATCCTGGACTACAATTTGCAATTCCAATGGGGATTTCTGGACTCACATCGACGGAGGGATCACTTGATGATGCAAACTTTGACGCAAGTCGGATGGAGGCTATGGCCACCTCTTCAATTCCAAGTGCACAACTTTCATCACAGAACTTTTTTCAAAGTCAACCCTTTCTATTTACAGAGGGAAAAGCACAGGAGAGCCTTTTGGATCAACCTTCGTCTTTTCATGAGGCTAGTATGAAAGACTACAATATCTCATCAGAACAGGAGCACTTCACTCCTTATACGCACAGCCAAGATACTCTATCCAATCTTTACGACGTTAACAAGGCTCAGCAGTTGCAATCTGTGGACAACGGCACAATGAGGCCAGACGATCCAACAATAAACACTGAAATTATTCAATTCGGATCCTCTTGGTTTGGGCTTGATTCAAGTTTCAACGAAGCTCAAATATAATTTAAACCAAATTCAATTTATTTACGTAGAATCAAATACATAGCGCAAACGAATCCTTATTGGTATCCATTTTCCTTTGCTAATATTACTCTTACTTGCTATTGTTTGGAGAGAATAGGAGGCATTTTTCCTTCATTCTTTCTACGGAATCCATCTTTTCACATTCAATATGAGTTTTGGAAAACATCATTATCTCTGGTATTTACCCTGCGCGTAAATCAATTCCGTAATTGTCTGGACTCCGCTTGGTCACCCCCGAACGTTTCCCCGTCAAAATGATCGAGGACAAAGAAAAAGCCGCCGACGACTCGGACTATGACTCTGGCGAAGATGCCGATTTCCATGATTCGGATGTCTCTTCTGAAGGCTCATCGGATGAGCCCGATGCGCCCCAACCCCGAGGGGGGCCGGGGCAAGACTTGGACTCAGGAGATGAGGCAACTATTTCGAAAAGTAGAAAACGGCGGAAAGTCGCAGCGGATACGAACGCGGACGATCCAATATTGACGAGGGCACAGAAGCGAGGAAGGTATGATTTGGATTCCTTCGGTTCTGACAATTTAGAGCTGAGGAGAGAAGCTCAGCCTCAAAGGCGGCGCCTGTGATTCAAGACAAGCTGGAAGACCTAAACACTCTTTGGACGAAGATCAATACCGAGCCTAACACGGGGGCGAATCAAACGACAGAAACTGCGCAAGGAGATGGCACGATAATAATCAAAAGAACCTACGAGTTTGCAGGTCAAACTGTAAGGTAAGTTTCTTGTAAATTCCTTGACTCTGACTCCACAGAGAAGAAAAAGCCGTCCCAAAAGACTCAGCAGAAGCTAAAGCTTATTTATCGTCCATTCATACCTCCCCTCCCTCCGGAAGGCCGTCACAAGCGTCGAAACCCCAAGCACGACGGCCAATGAAGCGAAAATCGAATCTCGAGGAAATGGCGAAAGGGAACAAACCTGCGAAACTGAATGTCCTAGAGAAGAGCAGACTGGACTGGGCGGGGTTTGTTGACAAAGAAGGCATACAGGATGATTTGACACGATACAATAAGGACGGCTACATAGAACGGCAGGAATTCCTGAAAAGAGCTCGGTAGAAATGGTTACAAAATTGGTGGTTGTAATAGCCCCTTTTCTATTGACTCGAATCGAACCGCCTAATCTCCACCATCCTTTACATACTAGCCTAGATACAAAATAATAAGAGTTAGAGTGTTAAACATTTTATAGTGCCCTTATATGAGTATTATTTTTCAGTTTTTTTTGACTCTAACTCAAATGAATGACACTTTTGCATCATTACCATTATTTTCCCGCAATTTTCATTATCTATGATAGAATTCCTATAGAAAAAAGCAAATAAATAAATAAATATAACAAAATTTAATGATTTTATAATTCATCTATTTTTATTATATGTTAAATAAATTAAATAGAAAGTTTTAAAATTCAATCTTTATATTATTGAATTGATTAAACAAATAAAAAAAAATTTAATATTTAATAAATTAAATTGAGTTTAAGTTATTTAATTTAGTTTTAAAAATAAATAAATGGTTAAAATATTAAACAGTTTTTTAATTTAAAATGCATTTTAAAACTGAAATTCAACTCAACTAATATATATAACTAAATATAATTAGTTTATTTAAGTTATATGAAGTTTTAGTTAAATAAAAAAAATAAAGCAAATATTATAATTAAAATATTATTAAAATTACTATGAAAAAATAAAAAAAGATATGATAATATATTATAAATATAAAGATATATTAGTTTTACGTCAGAAAAATTATTTTACAACTAGCTACTAACTATTGATAATAGTTATTCCTTGTTTTTTCAGAAAACTAGCTCACTTTTAACTCATGTCTAGCTCATGCTTAGCTTATACTTAGCTTATGTCTAATACTATCTTACCACTAACATTAAATATTCTATAGTAGCCTAAAATAAACTATAAATGATAGTATATAAGATAGTTAGTAATGCAGAACAGTTAATAAAGTAGGATGGTTAGTAGAATAGTTGATAAGATGGTTAGCAGAGCAGGTAGCAAAGTAGAACAGCTGGTAGAGCAGAACGGTTTTGTAGTGCAGTTAGTATAGTAGTCAATAAAATGGTTGACAGGATGGTTGATAGAGTAAGATGCAGTGATGTCTGCCGATCGAGCTAAACCAGAGATCAGTTGACTTTTTTTAGTTTTAGATCGAGTTGGGTTATAATTCTTATAATATAAACCAATTTTAGATCTAGTTGAGTTATAATTCTTATATTGTAAACTGGATCTCAGATCACTAAAGTTATATTATCGATCGAAATAATTTAAATATCAGTCGAATCGAGGTTTTTTAATATTTTATATTTGATGAGTCGAATCGAATTATCGTGGCGATCTAAAATATGTAACAGATTATTAATTATAAATTTAATCATGATTAATATTTCTGTTACATCTCTTATATCTTGTAATATACAAATCATTATTTTTGGTTTTGATTTATAACCTTTGTACGTTATAATATCAAGTTGAGCATCCAATTGGTTGAGTTAAGCTTGATAATATTTAGACTTGATAATACTTAAACTTGAGACTGATCGGATTGGACTGACGAAGTGACTGAGCTGATTTGAAAATTGATTAGGTTATAAAGCGCTATAATCCAACTAATAAACTTATTGATCAAGTTATAACTTACGAAGAAGATCTATCGGTTGAATCGGATATATTTTTGAACTGGAATCTGACTTGACCAGTGGATATCACTGGTTAGATCAGTCAACTTGTACAACTCAGCTTACTTGAATTGCTATATTATAAAAGTTTGACTTAACTATATTTAAATTATTTTGATTGATATTGTGGTTCTGATGGTCTGAGATTTAATTTAAGTGGTAAAAATTTGATTCACTCAATAATTCAAGTTTTATAGGTCAGTCTTTGATTAGTTTTCAGTTTAATTTCATTATTAAAGTTAATTATCATTATTTAAAAGAATTAAAAAGATGTAAAGCAAAATGAAGTAAAGAAAATGAAAAAGAGAATTGCGATCTGTTGAAGCATCAGTTTATGATGCCATAGGACATCCTTCAGTTGTCATTAGCTAATCTTCAGTGTTTGTGGAGCTTAGCTAACCACATTTTGTAGACCAATGAGAAGCCAGATATATTCTTCCCACTGTGCAAGTTGGCGGAGCAATGGCCGAAGACACTCCCAGGATACTAGTTCTAATATCGGGCACCGGGACCAACCTACAAGCCCTCATCGACGCAACGACCTCCTCACCTGCTCGTCTCCCTGCCAAAATAACACACGTAATAGCGAACCTTGGACAGAAGGCTAAGCCCGGCCTTGAACGAGCACAACGAGCTGGCATACCCACGACAGTCCGCACTCTAAAATCTTACAAAGACCAAGTGCCATCACGATACCCCGATCAATTCACCGCCCGACAATCGTATGATGCCGATTTGGCAAAATATATTCTGAACGACATTCCAAGGGTACAGTTGATTGTTTGTGCTGGATGGATGCATATCCTTGCGCCAGCGCTCTTAGGACCGATGAAGAGTGCGGGAATACCGATTATCAATCTTCATCCTGCGTTGCCGGGCGCGTTTAATGGGGCTCATGCGATTGAGCGAGCATGGAATGCTTTCCAAGAAGGGCAAATTAAGAAGACTGGCGTTATGATTCATTACGTTATTGAGCAAGTGGATGAAGGGGAACCAATTGTGGTCAAGGAAATAGAAATGTATGAGGGAGAATCACTGGAAACCTTGGAAGAAAGGGTTCACAAGATCGAGCATCAAGCGATTGTCGAAGGAACAAATATAGCTTTAGCATCTCTCAAGGCAGACAATTGACAGCGACAACGAGTATGAATACCGATGTGAATATGAATATATATCAAAGGAACCACGGCTTAAACGTACACGGCCAAACCCCGTTCCCGGAAAGGAGGGGATCAAGTCCATTTGCCAGCCTATTAACGACAGGGCTTTCGAAAGTTTAATAAATTTCTTCGCTTTAGATGAAGAAAACTCAACTCCGGAGCCCTTCTAGTATGGTGCATAACCCCGACCACGACCCCTGAACCCTCCACGATACCCCCCTCGTCCGCGGAACCCACGTCCACGTCCACGACCCCGTCCTCTATTCATAAATGGAATATTCGTTCGCTTCGTGGTTACTTTGATAACGCGATTTCGAAACGTCGACTCATTCAACAGCAAAGCATTGGGTACCAAACTTGGCTCCGCAAATTCAATATACGCAAACCTAATATAACATCAGCATAGCGGCTCATTGGCAAAAAGAAACAGATGTGTGTGTGGGTTGGTGGTGTCACCCTTTAGGATGCCCTGTGACCTTGTCACAGAGGATGGTGACTCGAAGGATGGTTCCGCAAGAGGCGAAGTGAGCCTGCACTTCCTCTGGTGTAGCACCGTAGTCAACGTTGCCGACAAAAACACTTCGAGCATCGACATCTTCCCGTCGTTCCTGAGATGCTAGTGCGCTATGTTCCTTGTCGACGCTCTCTTGCATTTCTCTGATTTTCCGCGCTTCTGCCTCCATCTCCTTCAACCGTTCCTGCATTGTTTCAACATCCTATTCTCATCAGCAAATTGTAATAAAAACTATTAATTCACCTCTCCATCATCATTTTCAAACTGTTCGGAATGAATGTCCTCTGTTGTCGACATGGTAGCAGCTGCTGTTATTACTTGTGAACTGAAACCGCGACTCTTCCTGTTAAAAATTTTCAAACACCCAACCCTGATACGGAATTTCAAAACACCTTTAAGGACGATCCGAAACTGGCGGGCTTTTCGACATCAGAGTGGTAAATTAGCGCCGCCGTATTGCTGGATCCGACTGCGCTTTTCTTTGCTATGTCTCCACAGTAATACATGACAAAAAAATTCTGTATACATAATTCAAAAGAGCAAAATCAGAGTTATTAAATATCTAATCTCAGAATTTTTACATGGGAGTCAGAGTGAATTGATGAAAAATTTATGTCTCGCTTCCCCAAGAGTCATGGATTGTATCCAAGGTACCAAAAAGTGAGATAGACTAACAAATCCATATTGATCAGAAAATGGCAGTAATAAAAGTGTGAGTGCTATATGAACTTCTAACACTCATTTGTAGGTTTGTTGCAAGATAAGAATCTCCTATATTTAAGAGGAGCTCGGAGGATGAGGGAAGCACCTCGACAATAAGAATTGTTTGGATCAACTTCTAGGATGCCAAAGGATCACCTCTGTTTTTTAAATCTTCGTAGGTTTCCATGGTGACCGTGCACAGGGAGGCTCGCTTAAAGTTACGCACAGACCTCGGCGTGCCGGGTAAACAAAAAGTTTGGCAATTTTCGCACGCACAGCGCACCCTTCTCGCCCCTCTTCCCTCTTAGACCCATCATCAAAAAGTTGTCATTCACATTGCATTTCAACAGGGATATCCTCTTATATTGTTAAGGACTTGCGGGGAAGCACACGCGACATTTAACGGACCTGCATCACGTAAGGGTGCGTACCCCGCGGACGAATCAGGCGAAGCATCAACAAATATTCCGTCACAGGGGCAGCTCCTCTCCACAACCAGCGCGAACATCCTGCAACCGGATATTAGCAACAACAATCGGAGCAAATGGATCCCTCGGTAAAGTACAAGCTGCTCGAGCAGGTCGGCAATGGCTCGTTTGGCGTCGTCTACAAGGCCGTTCACAAGGAGACCGGCGAGGTTGTTGCTATCAAGGAGGTACCATTCCCGCTGAGAGTCGGACCCCGCCAGCTAACGAGCAGATTGATCTTGAGAGTGGCGACGACGACATTGCAGAGATTCAGCAGGAGATCACCGTGCTGAGCGGGTGCGACAGTGCGCACATCACAAAGTATTATGGTAGGATCTTGAACCGGTCTGCTCGCATCTGACAGGTCAGGGAGTTTTCTCAAGGGATACAAGCTGTGGATTGGTATGTCCTCAATTGCCTGAATGTAGTGTGACAATGCAGTGATGGAATATCTGGCTGGAGGATCATGTCTCGATCTGGTAGAGAATTCCCACCCAAACTGCTCTCATTGCAGCTTAAACCTGGACCCATGGATGAAGCACACATTGCCATTATCTGTCGAGAAATACTTGAGGGACTTGTGTATTTGCATCGTCAGACCAAGGTATCGCAACTGCTAAGCAAGGCCCTCATGCTAGATACACCGAGATATAAAAGCAGCCAACGTCCTCCTTTCATCATCCGGAGAAGTCAAGCTCGGTAATTGCCTCTTTACCCAAGCTCAACTGATCTCAAAGCCGATTTCGGCGTTGCGGCACAGCTCGTCACAAACAAGTCGCGTCGCAACACTTTCGTGGGGACGCCTGTAATTCCTTCTACACATGACGCAGTAGCTAATGCCCAGTTTTGGATGGCGCCCGAGGTTATACGTCAGGCGGGCTATGACTTTAAAGCAGACATATGGTCCCTCGGAATCACTGCGATTGAACTTGCCAGAGGGGAACCACCTCTGTCGGAATACCATCCCATGCGTGTCCTCCTTCTCATTCCTAAATCTGAACCACCGGTACTCGAAGGGCATTATTCCCGTGATTTTAAAGACTTCGTTGCCAAGTGCCTAGTAAAGAATCCTCGAGAAAGACCGACAGGTGCGCTGGCCGTATTTAACAATGACTAACGATGAGCTCGGGAGCTCCTGAAGCACAGATTTATTCGGACGGCGGGATCTACAGAGGCTTTACAGGAACTAATCGAACGACGTGAGGAATGGGAAGCCAGACGAGGGGACCGATTGAGCAGAATAGAAATGTATAACGACGAAGGAGTTGGGACAATCAACGGAGAAGACGACGAGCCGTGGGTTTTTGCAACAGTACGACCTGGCTCGTCAGCCTCTGTCACCGAGAACGCCATTGAAACTGGCGCGGTGAAGAAATTCGCATCACCCCCATCGGTACTTGTTCTTTGTTGTGACAAGTTAATATGTAGGCTCTTCGACGAATTGATATTAATAATACTGATACCGACAAGAATCGTACTGTTCGGCCTAGGACCGCTTCGAAAGATGCTATGACGGCAATTCCCACCAAAACCAATCGTCTGGTAGATGGTACGGCCACAGTTCGAACAGTCTCACGCTCCATCAAATCAAGCGAAAATGCTGTTCGAACGCCAGAGAAACGGCACTCGAATCCTCCCAAATCGCCTGAAAAATCAACTGTTGCACGGAAGTTTGCAACGACAGTGATGCAGCCTGCATTTGAACAGGTACGGTCAACGTGTACATACCATTTAACGGAAGTTACAACAACAATTGAAAAAGTCGCCTGCTGAGGTTGAGGCTTTGTTACGACTCGAGAAGACCTGGCGGAATCTCGACAAGTTTGAATCGGATGCCCCCTTGCACCTCATTAGAGCAGTCATCTCTATTATCTCACGGTACTACTCGCCGGCACCGGTTTTAGGAGGCTAACCGCAGTGATCCTGAAATGAGCAATTTCTTCCTTAGGGACATCTTGAACGCCCAACCGAACCGAGAGAAGCTCCTGGACTCGTACAAACAACAAAGTCCTTTAGCGGAGTTGCTGTACACAAAATGGATCGAGGCGTTGCGCGAGAGATGGCCCGCCATTTAATTTGATACGATCAAGTTACATCACGAGTATTGGGGATATTTTCATTCAAAAGGGGATATGGATTGAAAGCTCTTAAAACATTGCTTAGCGTTTCGTTCATAATTTATTTATCTCAACTTAGACTCTTTGTCAGAAATTGTGAAGGCTTTGCGTCAAAACTGGGTGCCGATCAGGGCGCGAATTCCCGCCTCGCCATGGTTCAACCAACTCTGAATACCGAGGTTTACGCCGCCATTCACCCGGACAACTTCAAGGGCCACTTCAAGGGGAAGCTCGTCGTTGTAACGGGTGCCGGTCGAGGAATTGGGAGACACATTGCCCTTGGTTTCGCGAAAGCAGGAGCTACACTCGCCCTCCTCGATTTCGATATCGAGAGACAGGAAGAAACGAGAAAGTTGTGTGAAGCAGAAGGAGCTAAAGTGTACTTGTATGGCTGCGATGTTACAAAATACTATCAATGCGTCAAGACGGTGGGGGAAATCAAAAAGTTGGCAACCATTGATGTTTTGGTGAATAATGCTGGAGGAGGACCGATTCGGGGATTCATAAGTCAGAGCTTTGATGAGTTCTGGGGCGGTGTTGAGCAAAATTTCAAAGGGGTGAGCAGTAGATATCTTTAGTTTTGGCTGACATGGCAGGCTATGATCATGATGCATTTGGTTCTCCAGGGCATGAGGGAGCGGAAGAAGGGATGTATTATCAATATTGCCTCAAGGTCTGCGGGTCCTCCAGTTCAATATTGATGGAAGAGCTGGAACTGTCACCGGCCCCATGGCTGTACATTACTATTCTGCAAAAGCTGCCTTAATCCGTGCTGTTGGCTGTATTCAAGCTGAGCTTGATTTGCAAGGTTACGAAGACATTCATCTTTACGCATTGCACCCTGGAGGATGCAAAACTGGTCTGCAAAGTATTAAAATCTCAGACTCAAGACTGACTTCAGAACCACTCGATCCTGACGTCGCCGCAGAATTCCCTGATTTTGCCGTCGTATTCGAAGACTTTCAAAAGACCTTGCGTACCTCACTCGATGTCCCCGGACAGACTTGCGTCTACATCGCGACTGGAAAAGCCAAACATGCCCTGAGCGGAAAATACTTTGACTGCCAACAAAATATTCAAATGGTTGTCGACAACGCCGCTGAAATTGAAAGGAACAATTTGTACGAACTCAAGGTTGAATTCTTGGGTGGGCTACCCAATGATGGTGAGACCCCGAAATTCGAAGTTGGAGACAAGGTGTGAAATTATTGTATTTAGTTCCGGGCGATTCGATAAATAAATATTGCTGCTCTTGACTCGGTGAGGCTGAGGGATTTGGGAAACCACTATCGTCCTTGCAGTCCAAAAATACTTTGGATGGCATCTTTGAAGCATTGTACATTATATTCCAACAACCCGTGATCCTCCATCGCCTTGATGGGCAAAACGCATATTAATGCGAGACATCTAACAATTAAGCCTTGGGTAAAATCTTTGGCAATACTTATTAATTTCTTTCAGGTATAGTACGGTATCAGCTTTTTCGATGTGAAAGCTGTTGGCTGGATTTCGTTCCCCGTCTTGCTTCCGTATTCGAATAATTGAAGATGTTTCCCCTTCATCTTCATCATACACGGCGCTCTCGTCTCTATCTTCGTATGTCCTGCATATGTCAATCTACTTTAGGATCAAGACGGACCCGTATATATCCGATATATCAATGACCACATCAATGAAATCTGAACATATCTCGTAACTGGGTACATCGACGGGTGAACGATCGGTCGCAATATATATCTTGCTGATTACGTCAAATAAGAATGCTTTCGTGATGTCGGTGTTCTGCCGTCAGTGCATCCAACTGAGGAGAGATACGTCAACGAGGTTATTCAGGAGATCTTGTAGAGTATGTAATTGAGGAATCAGCTTTTGTATAATCTTTGAGAAAGCCTCGAAAACGGAATGGTCAAATATCGAGGTCATGTGATATTCGATAGGAACATCCACTTCGCCGACATCAGCGAGTTCGTCGCCAACTCGTTGTTGAATATCTCGTTTAATATCTACAACAGAGGTAGTGTCAGAAACAAACCGCAGAGTACCACGTACCGTGCTGATAATCGCCCGTCAAGGTATCGACTTTGTGAATGAAGACTTCCAAATGTATGTTCGGATTAACAGACCTCGACGTCATAATGACCCGATGCAGATTCGCCAAAGCATTTTGGTAGTCATCCTGTTACAGCATGAGCCGAGCAGTGCGAGCGAGCAACGTACCACAGCATCAATAACGAAAATCAAGGCCCCCATTTCTCCAAATATCGAAACGACATCCCACGTCGCCTCGTCCGAAAAGTCGATTTGACCTGGGAAATCCCAAACTTGGAAATCGATGAATGAACTAGAGGCAAATCAGTTTAGCGGTCTGAATTAGCCGGCTGTACTTTATCTCGTCCTTTTCCACTTTTGTTGTTGATTCCAGGAACAAGGAAAGGTTCGGTTGCAATTTATGGAAAACAACTCGCTGTATCGACGACTTGCCGCTTCTGAATACGAGTCAGACAACTTGGAAAGGGTGAAGAGGAGGTTGCCGTCTGTTTCCGAGCAGCAGAATGCGCGGCTTTGATCCGTCCTGAACTATCGACGTCGTCGACATCGTCCGCCGATGTTGGTTTGCCGCTGCAGCGACCGTTGATGCGCCGTGCCGCTCAGCTGCCCGGCTCCCCTAACCCGCTCGCGGGGATGATCCGATCAGATCAACGTCAGATCGCGCTTCTTTCTTTATTCATCATACAACGGCCTAATGAGTTGTTCGACCAGTTCGCTTGCTCTGCGACATCCTCCGGGATGTGCCGATCGAGAATCCGCTCAGCCTTCCCTCTTTTAAATAATCTGCCTCTGACAATCTCATTGGGCAGTCCCAATTGTCCTGAAAATGCCGGAAAGAATTGACAACATAATCTCATGCCTCCCAATCTGCACACCAACCATGAAAAATTCTCTGCAGCTCCAAAGTTCGCCTTTCTAACGCATGGTCGTGCATGCGCCAATATGCTATCCCACAGAGGCAGACATCAACATCGCCAATTTCGCACTTCGATTAAAGATCTTTGTCTTTCGAATCGGCATTTGTCCACTCAAGACGGTCAAAATTCTCGTTACCTGGATAGTTGCCCTGGAGAAAAATCCAGATTGGATATAGTCGGTTGGTTCGAAGTTGGAGTGCGCAGCCGAGAATAGGAGAGAACCCAATCCAGGCGGACAAGGGGAATTGTCCACTTGCGACCGACTGACCCATTGGGCGCGATTTCGATAATTACGCGATGTGTCCTGCCAATTACCTCAACAAACAATTAACTTGGGGACGAGTGATTCTCTGGTTCCGTGAAACGTAAGATTCCAAAGGCTCTACTGAGACCATGTGAACTAGCATATACCAGAACCTATTACCCCAGTACCTTCAAATCATACCCATACACTCGAGGAGCCGGAATCCTGGTCTTTATGTGCAAGCATTGAAGGGTAGCAATTTCACCTTCCATTGTAACGGCGCCGCTTTCGTAGCTGTCCTTTCGAAATCCGGCCTCACATTTATAATGACGGGATTGGTCTTATCGCAACTCGGAAATCTCATTCTCGCTGCCCAATTAATACCATCGTTGAATATCAACTTGATGAGAAGGTGTTGACCACCAATGAATTTACAAGACACGGTGTTCCTGTGGAGTGTCCCGGGTGGAGCGGCCGTCTCCTGCGGTTGAGCCAGGGCCGGGGTAGCCACCGTTGGGATGGCCCTGGTGCGTCGTGGCGACAGCGATTCCATGGATTCAGGACCAAGTATGACATGAAGATGACAACAACACATGGCAGATGAGACACACAGAACATTTTCAGACCGCAATCGGGACTCTTATTGTCATCATTAAAGCCAGTCTACTCAAAACTATAATGGCGAAAACCTAATCACTCCAGGCCTCCAAGCGGTAGCCATCTCATCTGCGTCCTCGGCTCCGATGGTAAAAAACATCCCTGATCAAAATTGAACTCTGGGGCGCGCAATTCTAATTCGAAACTCCATTAGATGCCTCGTACCAAGAATACAACCCTGCCAAAAATCCCTATAAACCTTCAGAATAAATTACCTCTGTGGCATCTCACATTATATCCGTAGGACATTACCACCGGCATCTTCGATTTCGCTGCATTGAGAAGAGCACTAACCTCCTTCTCTGACCCCCAAAACCTCCAGTGTTTCCGGCCGGAGAAAAAATGACTCCAAAATGAGGTATTAATACAATCTATCCCGGTCACAAGAAAGGATTGTCGACCGCACACCGCTGGATTAGGCATCACATAACAATCCAGAAGTCGGAATGCTCGTGCAGGGAGCATGTTATTTCGACCAACTTTAATAAGGTATCCACCATGTGTCACAATATATTGCCGATAAGCTCTCTTGGACTTGAAGGACCAGGGAAATACTGGGTCAAGGAAGAGCCGAGCTTCTGCCATCGGCTTGGTCTTCGGATGATCGTCATTAGCAAAGCGGAGATTTCTTGATTCAAGGGATTCAACGGGGAGAGGTGGGACGCAGAGATATTGCGAAAGAAAGTATTTCCATTCTTCATCTTCATCGAATGGGGATTTGTCAGTCGAAAGTACAGCATTGATGGCGTCATTATGAGCTTCTGTAGTGGTGGTATATTCGAGTATAACAGATTGAATGGTTTGGATAATAGTTGACTCACATGTTTTGCACTCTGCGAGATGGACTTGTGCAGCGAACTGGAGTGTGTTCGAGTTGTGCACGTATCGATCGCGGAGGGATTGATATTCCATGCGGCAAAAGTTAGGGTCATCCTGTAGTCCCGGAGTAAAGGAGTCTCTGTTGACTTTGTACTTTTCTGATGTCATGACAAGGTTTTCATAGGCTGAGATGACTCGGATTTTCAACTGTTGTAACTCCTCATACTTAACCTTCCAATCATTTATCTTTGTCAATCGTTCGTCGACAGGTCCCTCCTTCAAAGCATTTAATTTAGCAAGGATTTCCGTGAGGATAAATTTGCGATGTTTTTCTTCCAACAAAGCCATCTGTTCAGCTTCATCATTTATCCTCGCCAGATTCATCATAACACCGCCCTCCTTCAAATATTCAAAGCAATATTTTTGCTTGAAGAGCCCAGCCAACCTGTCCTTCCACCAACCTGCATATTTCTTGCTATTTGGGTGCAGTGTTGACACAGGGGAACTTAAGGGGGTGAGAAGTTTGATGACCGGGTTCTTGGACTGACCCTCACGAAGGCATTTCGCAGCGTCACTGTAAGCGTTGCAAAGGGTATTGCTGGCATCTTGTTTGGTGTGGAAGAATGCTTTGAGATTTGTGATAAGGGCAAGCCAGTCGTTAAAGCGGTCTATGAGGGGGAACATGACATGTTTGAAAGCTTCGTTAAACAGGGGTGGGATTTCGATGACGGGGGATCCTTCCATTATGGAGAAGTTGGGTCGAGGTGGAGTGAATGTGGTGTTTGAGAGAGATATAAAAAGACGGCCGATCTTTCGTGGCGATCGGATCGCCATGTGATGTGCATGGATCGGGCACCTATGAGGCGGGATCGGAGTACGCTCTTCATATTTGCGATTCTTGATCAGCGACAGGAGCACCCGAGCAAGCCCCGCGGACGGCCAAAGAGGGATATAGCGGACGGGCAATTCGGAGTAGGAGGTCTACGAGAGAAGGCATTTTCTCAGTTATTGACGGAAAGATGGTGAGGCTCGATAAGACTCAGACGATGTTTGCCGTCAAGTCGGTCATTCTCGCTAATACTGAAACTGAAATGCGTCGATTGTTCGTCCCCACCAAGATCGAGTGATGGTAACGATGAAAGTGGGGTCAATGCCATAATAGCTGAAGATAGGATTGTTGCGTAAAAGGATCGGCAGATGGAAATGCGGGTCTCAGGATTCTAAAGGCCCAACTCTAATTACAATGCCAAGTCATAAATAAAAGTGCAGGATGCAACTATAAATACTAAAAAAGTTAGCTGCAGGACTGTATAAAGGCTATACCAATGAAGGGGCAAAGACGATATCCCTCTTGATTGCGGTTATTGCAGCGGCAAACTTATTCTCCAACTCTGTATTACCGATCGCTTTCGCTGCCTGCACCATCTGCCTCAAAACCTCAACAAGAAGCCTAAAGGCTCGAATCAAACTCCCCTCATACATTTCCGTCTTCTTACTGCATAGCGTCAGCGTTCCACCCAATTCTAAGAGAGTTGGCACCAGATCTCGTGAAACGTTGCTCCCTTGGCCCAGGCGTAAACGACCTCCATGAGTTCAGGTCGGAAAGAATCGACATAATCCTCCTCCACGACTGGCATTTTACTCTCTTGACCGACCTTGGCGATTCTCCGCGCGATGGCGTTCATGATTTTCAGAGGGTTCGTCAGAGCTTCGTCCTTCAGGGGTTGTTTCACGTCAATCTTTTCTTGTAGGACGAAGCAGGAGAGGAGCGCAGCGCATTGTTCAGGTGTTAAATCGCTGAACGCTCCTTGGAAAATCATCTCCGTCAAAAGGAGTTCATCGGCAGAACTAATTTCACACGCTACTCTGTAAAAGATAAGAAGCCGATTGCTCGGAGTATGTACCGTCCTTTCATCTCGATGACGTCGGAGGATGACGTGAATCCCAACCTTCGGAGGACCCGCTTCCGATTCTTGAGTTCGTCGAGCTGCATGATTGCGTTAGCCCCATGAATTTTCTTCTTGAGCGCTTTGATCTTGACTGACACATCGACTTTGGCCTGATATTGATCATATATGCGTTCGAGGTCCGGAGAATGAAACAACGGATTGGCAATTAAACGACCCTCCAGCACTTCGATTTTCTACTCAGTCAGAGAATTCCTTGTTATACAATACCTTGACGAGCCTGCGGAATGATTCATCGGTGATAGACATATTCTTTATCGGATCAAGAGGGGGCAATCCATCCGGGAATCGACGTTTGACTTCTTCAACCGCCTTACGGAGATCGAGTCGTTGCTCCGTTGATTTGAGATCACTAGGTAGTTGTATTCGAATTTGGCTTATGGCGTCGATGGTCGCCATCGTCACAGGCACAACCTCCATTCTCCCAGTTTTGGAATTGATTCCAAGGGGCCCGGGTATGATGGCCGGCAAGTCCTTTTGTTTTAGGCGGGCGCCGGATGAGACTGATGACGCATCGATCCACATCGCCACATCGACGATATAACTCTCCTGAGGCTTGAAATCATCTTCCTGGCTCTGTTCAATTAGAATGCTGTTGCAAGAAGCGATATACGAATGGTTTTAGTCGCTTACTGAAGTTGATGACGACTCCCCAATCGAATAACCGCTTCTCGTGCTTGATCCGTATTAGTCGACCTGGCTGAATGAACGGAAGACAATAATTAGGATGGTTCATGACATCCTTCATATCTTGTTCATAGAGAGCAATCTTCTCCTTGAGATCATAGTACTCGGCAATCGTACTCTCCTGCTCCACCACAATTTCGTCTCGCTCCTTTTCTATCTCCCTAAGCTCTGATCATTAGGCTTCTTTTTGAAAATCTCATACCTTGCTCCATCTGAGGTATCTCCGCATTATTCTGAAACTGAAAAAAACACCGCTCCAACATAAACTCTGGCGGAATCCCCTCCAACCTCATCAGGTTCAGCAGCATGTTATAACTCAGATGAAACGCACTATTCAAGCGATCTGCCTCCCCCATCAACATTGTCTTCGCAACGTCAGGCTGTAAATCCGACCCACTCATCAGCATTACCACACCTCTCTCATCGAGTCCCCGTCGCCCTGCCCTTCCGGACATCTGAATATACTCCCCCGAGGTGAGATTCCGCATCTCCTTGCCATCATATTTTTGCACAGCGGTGAAGACAACGGTTTTAGCGGGCATATTGAGACCCATGGCAAAAGTTTCCGTGGCGAATAGGACCTTGACGAGGCCCTCGCCAAAGAGGATTTCGATGACTTCTTTGAGGATATTAAGCAGGCCGGCGTGATGGATGCCGATCCCACGTAAGAGGAGGGGGAGGATTTCTTGGACTTGAGGGAGGTTTCTGTCGTTTTCGGAAAGGGAGTTGAGGGCGTTTGAGTAGATATTTCGAATTAGGTCTTTTTCGTCCTCTGATTGTTAGCGGAAGTGAAAGGAGGGCAGACTATCGTTGAAATCGAGTTTGCTTAGGGTGAGGGCGAGATGTTCGCATTCTCGTTTACTAAAGGAGAAGACGATGACAGGATTATAATTCTTTAGCATGATCATTTTAATAATCCTGTAGAGATCGGTTTGTACTGGCACCATCAGCATCGCGGAAGCATCGATTGGGGATCGCACCTTCATCGTCCCCACTCGCTCCACCCTTGTACGACTTTCCCTTCTTTCCTTTGGTATCAAAGATCGCGTTCGCTCGATCCCCCTTCTTCATCTCAAGAACCGCCATCGCCTTTTGAAAATTCTCTTCTCGGAACTTGCCACGATCATCGACAACAAGATATATCCCATCCCCTCCGCGCGGGAAAAGGTAATGCTGCAGAGGTGTAGGACGAAAGTCGGTGTATACTACGTGACACGGTTGCATGTGGATTTTTGAGACCCATTGTGCGAACTGCAGCGCGTTGGGGATAGTAGCGGAAAGGAAGACGTAATGAACTTTATCGGGGAGAAGGATAATTGTTTCTTCCCATACAACACCTCGCTCTTGTTCACGTTAATCCGAGATGTTGATAACGGGCGGATACCTTTATCGCGCATGTAGTGGATCTCGTCGAATATTACCCAACCGACTTCTCGCATGACTTCGGAGCCGCGATACAACATATGCCGTAGAATCTCAGTCGTCATCACGATACAACTTGCTGATGGGTTAATGGTGACGTCTCCAGTCATCAATCCGACGTCGTGGAATTCGGCGGACAATTCTCGATACTTTTGATTACTCAGAGCCTACGCCGTCAGCTCCCTGTATTTGGGCCACCAAACCTTGATAGGACTAGTGTATATAACTCTCCGTTTTTCCATCAGACTCTGTGCAATGGCATACTCGGCAACAACTGTTTTGCCAGCCGATGTATGAGCACTGACCAAAACACTCTCATTTCGTTCGATCGCGGCAATCGACATTTTCTGGAACGGATCAAGTTCGAACGGATATACTCTTGCCGGTGGATCTCGAAACCGGTGAGATTCGAGAGGAGTGTATTTCCAATCTCGGGTGGGGAATACAGCTGCATGCCGATACTTTTTCACCAGTCAGATCGGCAGATCAAAATGTGGCATTCCGTACCCTCTTTTTAATGACGATATTTTCGTCGGTGACGGGGGCACCTTGCAGACCCTGTGTGGCGCGCACAATCTGATCGCTCTCCTTTTCAAAGGAATCTAGGACGATAGGATTTGCTTCTGCTGTCCTCGACTTTTTGGACAGCCGTGGAGATTCCTCTGGAGGTCCTCCATCTCCACTATCATCACTGCTGATCTCAATAACATCGTCATGAGATCGTTTCGCCTTTGAACCATTTGTGGGGGATGTTGCCTCGTCGAGCGCCGACTCGTTCTGACGCACTTGTTGCTTCTCCGTTTTCAATTTTTTCTTCTTCGACTCTCGTTGAAGATGAGTTGCTTCACCGGGGACTGTCTTCCGCGGTGGCTCCGGGCTGTTGTCTACGTTGAAGACATCAAACAACTCTGCGTCATCCATCGTGGCCTCAGGTAATTTTTTTCCCGCACAGAGCTTTTTCGCGACCGCGGCAACGGCTGACCCTAACCCTGGGGCGGTCCTCCATCTATTCGATCACCCGACAGCAACACTCGCCTGGAGTGACCGGGGTGAGCAGAGCCAGGCGCATCCATCTTTCCCACCATTCAATTGCATCATGACTCCTGCACTCCGGGTCGGCCTTACAGCCCAGCGCATTTCCTCGCGAGCGTTCCACACATCCCGCCCTCGATTGTCGGGACACGGACCCCATTACCCCGAGGGACCACGACACAACATCCCGTGGACACCAAAGGGGAAATGGAATATCCGAATGAAGTTGTTTACTTTCTATGGTATGCACGCATCCATCGAGTATCATGCACGGGCCTGATGATCATCTAGGATTTGGATTTTCTTTGCCCTTAGTTGCGGCTTGGTGGCAGTTGTACCGCTCTCCAGTTGTGTTGAATGTGACTGACGGGGTTTTAGACATAAGTCAGGGAAGCACTTTGGAGATCCGGCGGAGGTCTGAAGGAGTAAGGGTCTCGGGATTTATCAAGTGAGTTGTGGAAAGTGCACTATGTCTCCATTACAATTTAGAAAAGAAACGTCATGACAAGGCAATTACCATTACCTCGCATGACCCAGGTTCCACCACTATGTACTTTTGTGTCCTTCGACATCCTATCACGCAACTTTCTTCTCCTCTTTACAAGCAAAGAGATTCTTAATACTCTCCGCTCCATTAATATCCGTGAGAGCATTCCCACCCTCCTTCCGCTGCTTCAAGACATTCTCAATAAATGCCTCCCCGGCTTTATAGCTACTCCTCACCAACGGACCCGAAGCAACGTACAGAAACCCCATCGTCTCCGCAACCCGTTTCCACGCATCAAATTTTCCGGGCGTGACGTACTCGTAGACTTTCATATGTCTTTTCGTCGGACGCATATACTGTCCGAACGTGACGACATCAACATCGATGCCCCGCAGGTCTATCTATTAATCATATTCAAGGGACAGGGGGCGAGAGGCACCTCTCAGTGTCTGTTCGACTTGAGCGTCTGTTTCACCTAGGCCTAGCATGATACTGGTTTTTGTGATGAGACCGGGTTTTCCTGTTTTCTTGGCGTGTTGGAGGACTCGAAGGGATTGACGGTATCCGGCTCTTCGATCTCGGACCGTAGGCGTTAATTCCTCCACTGTTTCGACATTATGTGCATAGACATCTAATCCTGAATTTGCAAGCTGCTCCGTGTACTGCAATTCTCCCTGAAAATCCCCAGCCAGACATTCGACAAGGATATGCGGTGCCCTAAATAAACATCAGTCACCCGCGTGGTTGACTTTAGTACCTCTCCTTTATCTTTTGCACGGTAAGGGCAAAGTGTGCTGCTCCCCCATCCACGAGATCATCCCGATCCACCGTCGTCAAAACCACATACCCCAATCCCCACCGCTTGATTGCCTCGGCCGTGTTCTCCGGCTCATTCATGTCCAGAGGAGGTGGCGTCCTACTCGTTTTGACACTGCAAAATCGACAGCCGCGTGTGCACGTATCCCCCATCAACATAATCGTCGCCGTTGCCCGCGCTTTATCTGATCCCCCCCAACAATCGCCAATATTGGGACATCGTGCACTCTCACATACTAAGCAAATCAACATCCTTCTTGGGTGTGTGGCTGCTACCGGTGTGTAACTTCAACCCTCGAAGATCCTGTTTTATTTTTGCAAAGCTTCCTCCAGCGGGAATGGGCCGTTTTAGCCATTCTGGCAGATGGCTTGTGCCTGGAATTGAGAGGGGTTCCTCAGGTGGGGAGATCAGGAAGTCAGAGAGGGTCGGGCCTGCGTCCAGGGCATCGGCGAAGGCTGTGGTCGTCTGCGGACGGCGGGCGGTAGACGGGGAGACCGTTGCAAGGCTACGAACTGTCGCGCTGGAACGAGCGGACTTTGCGTTTGTGTTCAGGAGCGGTTTTGATGTGTTTCCGAGGACTCGAAGGCATTGGCTTAAGGGCCGCATTGCTTGGCCGACCTAGCTTGTAATGTTGGGGTGGAACGAAAATCGTTTGCGAAAGTGTTGAGGGTGAGAACCCTAAGATGCAATCACTTTCGTTTCCTGCCGAAAGCTTCCTTCGAATCGATGGTATGTTCGATACCTCAAGGGTTACTTGCGGTTTATGAGTATTCGCGCTTGATTCACGGGTTATGTCCGTATTGTAGACCCCGTTTGCGTTTTGCAGATGGCCAGGATCCCCCCTTTGGGAGGACGTGTCTGCGTTGGGATCGGCACTTGCCGCCTTCGGTCGCCGTGATTGAAATACGAACTTTTCCGCCGTCAATTGAACGGCGATTGTTGTCCCTCGACGTCGACAATGTGTGCAGAACGCGACGCCCAGGCAAAGCCAGAGATCTATCAATCCACAACAACAGCCCCCGTCAATATTGCGGTTCTTTCTTCCCTCGCAAACCAGTTCTGACCCAGCAGGTCATCAAATACTGGGGCAAGCGCTCCACCAAGCTCAACCTCCCCACAAACTCGTCCCTCTCCGTGACCCTGTCCCAACGCGACCTCTGTGCCCTCACTACAGCCTCCTGCTCTCCCTCCTTCGACGAAACAAGGCTCTGGCTGAACGGCAGTCCCCAACCCGTCGACACAAACGCCCGCCTCGTCGCCTGTCTAACCGCCCTCCGCGCCCTCCGAGCACACATGGAATCCACCGACCCCTCCCTCCCCAAACTCTCGCACTGGCCCTTACACATCGTCTCGGAAAATAATTTCCCAACGGCTGCGGGACTCGCGTCCTCTGCCGCAGGATTCGCAGCTCTCGTCCGTGCCATTGCGGATCTTTACATCCTTCCGCACGATCCCTCATTCCTCTCGCGTATCGCGAGGCAGGGCTCGGGATCAGCATGTCGGTCTATGTTTGGGGGGTACGTTTCGTGGGAAATGGGTGTGGAGGCAGATGGTTCGGATTCGCTGGCTCAGCAAGTTGCTCCAGCAAGTCACTGGCCGGAAATGCGAGCGGCCATCCTCGTTGTCTCCGCGGCAAAGAAGGGCGTGAGCTCGACTGCGGGTATGCAAGCGACCGTCGCCACTTCAGAAGTCTTTAGTCAACGGGCCGCCCATATAGTCCCGCTACGCATGACGAGAATGAAGGCGGCTATCCGGGAACGTGATTTCGCCACGTTCGCCGAGATTACGATGAAGGATTCAAATCAGTTTCATGCGGTTTGTCTCGATACTTCGCCTCCTATTTTCTACTTGAATGACGTATCAAGGGCGATTATTCGTCTGGTTGAGGAATTGAATAGAGTTGCTGGAAAGCTGGTTGCGGCATACACCTTTGACGCTGGACCGAATGCCGTTATCTATTATCTGGAGGACAATAAAGAGTGGGTTATGGCATTGTTGAAGACTTGTTTTGAGGGTGTCCCTGGGTTGGAGGACGTGCAGGGTAAAGCATTGGGAGAGGGGTTTGATATTTGGCTTGTGAAGGCTGTTTTTGGTGGGGTGAGCAGAGTCATTCTTACGGGTGTGGGAGATGGTCCCGAGAAGGTGGAGGACAAGAGTTTGATTGATGAATTTGGGAATCACAAACCTGTGGCATTGTAGGGGTATGGAGGCCTTAAAAAGCATCTAATAGTGAAATAATAATGATGACCGAACAACAACTATTTACTCAAACTAACGCCCCATAAAGTTCTTCAGACTCAGTTGGCTTGCATTATGCTTTGCGACCTGTTGACCCATGAACTAGTTCGAAAAAGTCGTAACACTTGCCGACATGCCAACCTGCGGAACGCTTTGCGCTGGGGTCGTTTCTAAGGAGCTTGGACTGGGATCGCAAAAACGCACTGATAACGTCGTAATTTCCAGGCCAAAGATGTGAAGCTGTCCCATAAACATATGCGATAGGGAACAAAGACTAAAGATATCGAGCTCCCTTCAATTATCGCGCCTTACTTGGGGGTAGGCAACAGGACTTTCTTGCGGAATTGTACGATCAATTTGATGAGGGCCGGTTCCCTCTCGGCAGCTACCTTGAAGGTGAAGGGTAACTCCAGATTAGATGAATATGAAAGGTGCTGCTCTCAGAGCAATTATAATAATCCTCCAATCCGAAGGCAAAGGGATATCCATGTCTCTAGATACATGCCCCACGAAATGAATACAATAATGCTTTTAAAAAGGTTTAAAAATAAAAATCGTGTTTTTGAATGCCCCCATCACCGAAACCTTGGACAACAAAGTCCCCCTGATTTGCCCCTCTCGTTGCTCGGGAATCATGATTTCTCCTTCAAGCCACCCACCTTTGACATGTCGACATCCTGGAATCCCTCATAGGGTGGTGGGGCAGTAACATACGCCGCTCCACTCTCTCCCACCTGCACAATAACCACCCGGCTCGTCCTCTGTCCTCCGTGTCCCAACGGGGGGAAATCCTCCTCCGGAAACGTTATTCGAATCTCAGGGACACTCAACGGTGTCAGAAAAGACGGTGAATCCGGAGTATAAAATGACTTTCGAAATGAGTCGGGGTCGAAATTCATGTTCGGGTGTTGAAGCATCCGAGGGCCGGTCGTCCCCATCAGCGGCTGTTTAATTCGGATGTTTGCAATGGGGAGGAGGGCTCCTTTTCCTCGATAGACTTCAGCGGTCTTTCGTTGGTTGACGCGTTTGAGGTATTTGGCGGTTATGAAGAGACAGAGGGAGATGATGAGGAGGACGATGAGGGCAACGAGGAGGATTGTTATTGTCGGGGTGACCAACATGATGGATGGCGGTAAGGTGAGTATGTCGTGTTGCGTAACAATGTGGATAACGAACGTCGGGGAATAGGGGTCAAAAGAATGACGAATGAACGAACGACAAGATGCAAACGAAAGCAGACGGAAGGAGGGGAAAGAGAGTGTAGAAGGAAGAGATGACCTCGAGGACAATGGGCGGGATTAAATTAGTATCGCACAGCCACGGTCCTGAAGTAAGCTGCCCAACACACAACAGGGCGGGCCGGGTGCTGGGGCCCCCTCGGCTTGGCAGAGACAAAAGGGAAAAGGGGGGAAG
>Ga0335081_10003088_pt1 | contig 26202 bp, 11 predicted proteins | sample Lox_Sample_35_FD_206713 | JGI IMG/M metagenome (GOLD analysis project Ga0335081, IMG submission 206713) | Soil microbial communities from Loxahatchee National Wildlife Refuge, Florida, United States - Lox_Sample_3.5 | ecosystem: Environmental > Terrestrial > Soil > Wetlands | place: USA...
TCTGGGATCGCAATGCGGTCCCTGCGCACCCCAGCGAAGAGGAGGCGGTCTCGGCCTGGATCAAGGCCCGAAACAGGATCCCGAATCTGCCTGCCACGCCGGCCTTGTCAATCTATGCCCCTGTTTCGAAGGATCAGCCATACTCCCAGTATGTGAACTGCCCGGTCGATGCCCTTCAGACTGCATCTCGTACGCTGGATGATCGAGTTTCCAAGTTCGGAGTTGATAGCACGACTGTTCGGGATTGGGTGTCGGCGCAAGATCAGGTCTTCTCCAACTGCGGGGGCGACGTTCACATGATTCCTGCCTCCCTCAATTCCGCCGACACGCAACTGCTTGCCGATCGCGCTTATCAAATCGCTGCAGCGCACTTCTACTGCCGGGATTTCGACGCAGCGATCGCCGACTTCGACGCCATCGCCAAGAACCGCTCCTCCGAATGGAGCACGCTTAGTCCCTACTTGGCTGCTCGGGCATTGATCCGCAAAGCGAATCTGGTTCACAAGGAAACTGAGCAGTTCGATCCAGTCGTCATGTCGGAGGCAGAGAAGCGACTGGAAACGATCGTCTCCGATCCACATGCCGGCACAATCCGTGACGCCGCCACCAGCCTACTGAACTTCGTGCGCTTTCGAACCGAACCCGACAAAAGAGTGGCGGAACTTGATCGCATGATTGTGCAGCCGGATCCCGGGAAGAACTTCAAGCAGGAATTGTGGGACTATGCCGTGCTCCTCTCGCATGGTAAACAGAGCGAGGACCCGAGCGAATGGGTGCAGACGTTTCAAGCAGTCAGCACGAACCCCTTCGGACCCGGCCGGGAACTGATAACCAAACAAGCTATCGCCAAGTGGGAAAAAGAGAAATCATTGCCTTGGCTCATCGCAGCGTTGGCAGCAAGCGATCTTCATACGCACGGGCTGGAGCCACTGCTCAAGGCTGCCAATGCCATCCCGAGTTCGTCAAACGGATATCTAACCGTCCGCTACTATGCGTTGCGCTTGCTGATCGCATCAGGAGAGTCGGATGCTGCGCGGGAGGAACTCGACCGTCTGCTCATGCGCAACGAGCCTGAGCTCCCGCTTGGATCGCGCAATCTGCTGAATGAGGAGCGCCTGAAACTCACAACGAGTCTTGAAGACTTCCTAAGGCATGCTCCGGAGGTGCCCGTTCCTTCCGAAGTTGATTTCAATACCGGCGAAGATGTGCCTCCCGAATCCAGTGAGAGTAAGCCCGGACCCCCCTTATTCAATCGCTACGCCGCCGAAACGCTAGTCAAACGCCTGCCGCTAAATCTTCTGATCCAAGCTGCGGAATCTCCGATTCTCCCGAAGCACCTCCGGCGAGAAGTCGCCCGTACTGCCTGGGTTCGTTCGATTCTGATCGACGACTTGAGCTCTGCCGACAAACTGCAACCTGCACTTCAGGATCTCGACACTCCGCTTTGGCATACGATGGAGTCGTTTCGCTCGGCGACGAGCAGTCGGGAAAAACACTTTGTCGGTGTCTTCATCATCCTTAACAATCCGGGAATGAAGCCATCGGTTCACGAAAGCTCGTTGCGCACAGCAACACTCGGCGAACTGGACGAATACCGAGATAATTGGTGGTGCACCGACATGGGTGTGGGAGCAAATTGGGGGCAGAGCTACGAACCATATAATAAGGATGTCAATCTGAAATTTGTCGATCGCGATCCAGATTTTCCGTTCCCGGAGTGGTTGACAGAATCTCAGAAAGCCTCCGCAAAGTCTGAATGGGACAGGCTGTCCGAAGTCGGCACCGCTCCGAATTACTTGGCAGAAGAGGTCATTGCTTACGCCAAACAGCATGTCGATGATCCGCGCTTGCCGCAAGCCTTACACCTAGCTGTTCGCTCTACACGATTCGGATGCACCAACGCCGAGACCACTGGGTTGTCGAAGGCTGCATTCAATTTCTTGCATGAACATTATCCCGACACCGAATGGGCCGCGAAAACGAAGTATTACTACTGAGAAGTCTCCATTCATTCGCGAGAAGATATGTGCCGGCACACCTCCACAAGTTAGAACGACTGGGAGAATCGAGTCTCCAGGAACTCTCCGAGTTTGGCCCGTGTAACCACCAGCGCGCATAGCGCCGGCCGGGATTCTCTGGGGAAAATGCACCAGGGCTGAAGCTTCGTCGATGTGAAAAATCCAGCCGTTGCCGGTAACACTCCAGAAAAGTCGTGGTGGTCTTTCAACAAGCCGAGTTGCCGATTGGTTGAATAAGAGGGCCTGATCGCACGGGCAGAATTGACTCCCCTTTTTAGCGCTGCGACAGGCGCGGGGACAAAACTCGCACGCAGCTTTGTCTAATTCCGTTCCCCGAAAGAACTTGTGTTCACAGAAACTAACGATGCGGCTGAGCCGAGCTGCCGATTCAGATAGCTGGTGATCTCGCGCGGAGTTTCAAACTTCAACAAATGCTCTCGAAAGTCTTCATCGTCTAAGCGCCGTGCGAGCGATGAAAACACCTGCATATGGCTGTTGGTTCCATCAGAACTTCGCATCGCCAGCAGAACGACCATGCGCACGCGTTCCCCCTGAATAGAATCCCACTCGATCGGTTCCTGGAGCCGGAGGATACAGATCGAGTTAGCGGTCACAGCGTCGGTTTTGCAATGAGGAATGGCGAAGGCATGTCCGAGTCCCGTGGAGTATTCGGCTTCGCGTGCCCAGAGCGCTTCCTCCATCGCGTCACGATCTGCAGTACGGTTGTAGATGTAAAAAGCATCGACCATTTCCTGAATGACTTCTTCTTTCGTACGGCTCGTGCTTTCAAGAAGCACGAGGTCTTCGCTGAGCAACGGCGCTGGCTGGCTGTCAGACTGCGCGGCCAAGAGTTGATCAACCTCTGCTGCCGCACCGCAGGCTAGAGCGCGTGATAAGAGAGAATTGCTGTGTTCTGCGGAAAGTTGTCCAATCTTTTGTTTGAGCTCGCGTACCTCAGCCGCGGGCACGCTCAATTCATCCAGACCCAAACCGGCGAGGAGGGGCAGATTGCGTGGGTCCGCAGCCATTTCGCCGCACATTCCAACCCATTTTCCCGCGCTACGGATCTGATCCACGACGTACCGCAAGAACCGTAGGAATGCGGGATGCCGAACTGAGAATGATGAGGCGATCCCAGGGTTGGTGCGATCGGCAGCAAAAAAATATTGGCTAAGGTCGTTGGTTCCAATGCTGAAGAAATCAACTTCCTCACAAAACTTGTCGAGCGCGAATGCGACTGATGGAACTTCGATCATGATTCCGACTTTGATGTCGGACAGAAAAGGGATTTCTCTGTCGGAGAGATTTTGACCGGCCCGCGAAACTGCTGCTCTGAATTCCCGGAATTCCTCTAGGCACGCGACCATGGGAGCCATGATCTGCACCGGTCCGGCGGCCGAGGCGCGAAGAATGGCTCGTATCTGTGAGTCCAACAGTTCTCTATGCTGGTCGTAGATCCGAATCCCTCGGTAACCGAGAAAAGGATTGTCTTCCTTTGGCAGCGATAGATAGGGCACTTTCTTGTCACCGCCGATATCGAAGGTGCGGATGATGACCGGTTTTCCATTGGCGCTACGCACCGCCTGCGCATAAATGGCGGCCTGTTCTTCTTCGGAGGGCGGTTCTTGCCGACCGAGGAAAATCATCTCTGTGCGGAACAGCCCGATGCCGTCAGCCTCGTTTTCGAACGCAGCGTTTATCTCCTCTCCCGAAGACGCATTGGTCCCGACTTCAATAGTCTTTCTATGCGGGTCGCCGGAATTCCTGCCGCGCTCGACGGACGCTAGCTTGCGACGCTTGAATATTTCACGCTCACGTTCGTAGAACCTCCTCACTGCCGTGGAAAGTTCCGGGACCACAAAGCCCCGATTGGCATCCACAAGGACTTTATTACCGGGCGTGAGTAATTGTCGGGCATTTCTAACTCCTACTAGAGTTGGAATTCCGAGCGAACGAGCGAGGATGGCCGCATGCGAAGTTGTCGCGGACTGCTCGAGTATCAAAGCATTCAGCCATCGGCGATCGATCCCAAGAAGTTGCTGGGGTCCGATGGTTTCGGCTACTACTACGGAAGGTTCCTGCAGATCAATTGCCGATTCGGGGAGACTGCCACATAGTTCCTCGATCAGCTGCAGGCAGATCTCTTCGATATCAGCCCCGCGTTGTCGCACGTACTCGTTCTCGGAGTGCCCTAACAGATCAATGAAGAATTCAGCCGCTCGGATCACAGCTCGAGGTGCGGACGTACCCTGCCGAACCTCATCTTCAACCTTCTGCCGCAAAGATACGTCGCCAGCCATTGCGAGCTCCGCCTGAAGTACAGCGGAACCTGTCGGAGTGATGCAGGTTTTGATTTTCTCGCCAATGCGCTCACGGACTGCTTCCAACGCATCCTTGACCTTCTCCAGTTCGATCTGAACGTCCACTTGTATCTGCGGACCTACATCACGAGGCAAAGCAATCCGGCTAAGGACTACAACTTTGCCTTGGCCGATACCGCGGCTCAGAGAAGTACCGAATAGACCGCAGACCTGCGCCCGGCGCAATGCTCGCGGAAGGGTATCGCTCTGCGTAGAGCCGTCGAGAGGGGCAAGGGGGACATCGCAACCGGGGAGGGTTTCTTCAACAAATCGCTGCAACGCGGCCGTCGCAATGGATGATTCAGGTCCACTGACGAGCACCGAACAACGATCTCCCTTGCGCACGTCTGCTGCAATGATGCCAAGCACGCTCTTACAGTTCGCTACAAGCCCGTTTCTTAAGTTGGTCAGCACACACTCACAATCGAACCGGTTCGCCACCTCTGCGAGATGACTTGCCGGGCGAGCGTGCAAGCCGCTAGCCAGCGGACACAAAAACGCGAACTGCATCGAATTATCTTTGCCCGATGTCATCCTTAACGTTGAATCTTCGAAAAAATTCCTTCCGGGTTCTTTAGTGCCTCTTGGAGCGGGACCTGGATTACCTTTACTCCGTTGAATCTTTCACGGCCTTCAACTTCGATATCGACAGCGAAAATGGCCATCTGTGCTTGGCGGATATCGTTCTCGGTCAGCTTGTTTTCGATTCCCATCGCACCCTGGGTCTCGACCTTGATTTCATGGCCGAAGTTCTTGGCCACTTTCTCCAGCCTGGCGGCAGCCATATAGGTGTGGGCAATACCAGTAGGACATGCAGTCACAGCAACGAGCTTCATGAGTACTCCTTCGAGTTCTGTTGCAGCTGGGTAGCCTTACGTTTGAGTAGGAGAATAAGAAGAGCAGTGATACCAGTCCCTACGACGATAGCCAGTATGTAAGCGATTCGATGATCAACGACGGGTAAAACGATTGGTCCGCCATGGGGAGCATGATCTCCGACGCGCGCCGTCATGGCAATGGCAGATGCAACAGCCGAACCCGCAACAATGCTCGGGATCACGCGGATCGGATCGGCAGCTGCGAACGGAATAGCGCCTTCTGTGATGCCAATCAGTCCCATCGCGATCGCAGCTAAACCAGCTTCGCGTTCCTCGGTACTCCAGATATTTCTGCGTAGCAGCGTGGCGAGCCCCATGCCCAAAGGAGGTGTGCAGATGGCGGCTGCACAAGCGCCCATAATCTGGAAATTTCCCTCGCGTATCATGGCAGCTCCAAAGAAAAATGCCGTTTTGTTAACAGGTCCTCCCATGTCGAAGGCGATCATGGATCCGAGTAGAAGGGCCAGAATAACGTCATTTCCCGTGCTCATCGATAGCAGAGCGTGATTGGCGTGATCCATGAGCGACGCGATCGGTACTCCGATCACCTTGATCATTAGCACCCCGACAATGCCGCCGGATATGATCGGGATCACCAATATCGGCATAATCGGGCGAAGATACTTAGAGACCGGTATCTTCTTCAAAGCTTGCACTAAATAACCGGCAACAAGTCCAGCGAGAATGGCGCCTAAAAACCCAGCCTTTACTTCTCCGGCCAAGTATCCACCGAGAAACCCGGGGACAAGTCCTGGCTTATCCGCAATTGAATAAGAGATGTATCCCGCCAGAACGGGAAGCATCAGGAGCAAGGATGTCGTACCGATATCGAGAATCAGTTTCAGCCTCGGGGAGCCCGAGAAATCGGGCCCGGTCGGAGTCATCGGTGCGAAAGCAATTGCGCAGGCCACCAGAATGCCTCCGCATGCGATGAAGGGAATCGCGTACGAGACTCCCGTCAGCAAGTGCTTCCTCAACCTGTGAAGTGATTCAACCATTGGAGGTTAGAACAGTCCCAAAGAACGCGCCCATTGTAGCGTCCAAGGACACTCAAGCTCTCGACCTTTCCCGTCAGCTCCCGGGACGTGTTCGCGTCAAAGATGCCAGAAACCCGCCCGCAATTTGCACATGCCTGTCAAAACGCACGTGTTCTTCGCCCGAGTCGAAATCGTTGCGCCAACGAGCAGTCCCGTAGTATGTGTGATCCGTCCTATTCAAGGAAACAGGAGAGATGGAACGTTTATTGTATTGATGTAACATTTGTTGGAAGTGGCCGCCGCATGTCAAGCCGAGACCTGGGTTGCGCTGTTGGATCGGTATTCCGTGGGAGTCACTTTGCAGATCTTTTTAAAGACCCGGCAGAAATAGGCTGGATCGGAATAACAACAGCTGGAAGCGATCTCCTTTAACGTCATGTTGTAATTCTGCAGCATGAATTTGGCTCGGTTTACCCGGACGAGATTCAGATAGTCGTTGAATCGCATGAATCCCTCCTTCCGGAAGAGGCGGGAGACGTGGTTGGGAGCGAGTCCGAAATGATGAGCCACGCTCTCTCGGGTGACCGGTAAATGAAAGTTCTCCTGTACGTACAGGCAGATGGACTCGTAGGTTCGAACCGCCTTACGGGGCTTCTGTTTCTCAGGTGTCTTCAAGAGCCGGAGACACGCATGCATCAGTGATTCGGTTAGGAGCCGCGCCAATGGCCCCTTAGAGTCATCTGCCGCCATTACCATCAAGGCCGCCAGGATGCTATGAGTAGGCACATCGTATCCGCCGTGAACGCTGGCCTTTACCGCTTTTGCGGGTACCTCGGATCCACCGCTGTGCCTGACGAGGCTAATTCCGATCTGTTTGACTCCGAATAGGAAAGTAAGAACATCGACGCGATCTGACCAATCCGGTTTGTTCCAGGCATGATCAGGGATCAAAACGGCGTGGCCACGAACGGGCCGAATTGTTTCCGTTCGCCCATCATGTGCCAGTTCCATTGTGTGGCATCCCGAGATCGGAACCGAGAGACGCGGGAAATTCGTAACGTATGCCAGGGGTGGAGGGACCGTGCTTCCGTCGCCAAAGTGAACATGTCGAACCCGGCTTTCGCGAAGGTATTCTTCGAGTTCGTGGACGATCAATCGAGCACCGGAGGTGGATCGCGAACTGGAAGGATTGGCTGGCGTCATCACGGAAAGTTACGTTAGTGCAATTAATGTTAAATGTCTACTATTTCTTTTGTCGGTCATATTCTCCATACTTGCCAACCGTATCGAAGATCGTCACACGCGAAAACACTGGATTGTCGTGCAGTAAGTAAGTCCGCGAGCGATCTGGTGAAATTGTCCTGACAATATCGTTATTGCGCCTGGCGATCTGTCCCGCAGTCTGTCGTAAATGTTTCTTGCGGTCGTTGTGAGGAAACCACAATGAATCGGCAGTCCAGTGCTGGAATTCAGCAATTCTTCAATGCCAGCCATCTAGATCGACTCAGATCAACCCGAGGTAGACAATGATCCGCAAAATCCTGCCGCTGTCAGTCCTGACCCTCGCATTGGCAATTCTTTCCGCTTGCGGCAATGGAATCGATAAATTGCCCGGTGCGACGAGCGGGGCGGTCACGGTCCAATTCGCGCAGGCACCTCCGACGCCGACAATTGGTGGTCAGGCCGTCGGACTAGTCGCTAATGCACTTAATGACACCAGTAATAAAGGCGTGACATGGAGCTGCACGCCGGTGGGGGCGTGCGGAACGTTCAATCCGACAACGACTCCTTATAACGTCGGGACTTATTACACTCCGCCGGTAGCGCCTGCGAATGGGCCGATTACTCCAAATCTGAGCTATAGCGTAACGGTCACTGCAACTTCGGTGGCAGATAGTTCGAAGAGCGTCAGCAGCACATTCAACGTCGCGCAGCAGTACGCATTCGTCCTGGCAGGCAACGGCTCGTTTGGAATGGTCGGAAGTGTGACGCTGGACGGAAATGGAAACATAGTCGGAGGCGAGGCGGATGCCTCAGCAAATGGGTTCTATTCCACTGTTCCGTCGCTAACCGGAACTTACGCTCTCGATTCGAGCGGTCACGGATTTCTTTCGCTGAGTCTCAATAACACAAGTTGCTGTGGGACCTTTCAGCAGACTCAGGGGATCACGGCGACGTCGAACTCCCATTTAGTGATCGCCGAAGAAGATCAGTTCAACGGACTCACGATCGGTGGAGTAGGCAGCATGGATCTGCAGACAGGTCCATTTTCCTCGGCACAAGTTTCTTCCGGGTACTCGTTCACCCTGGCTGGCTACAGCGGCGCGAATTCCGCGAATGCAAGTTGGGGAGGAATCTTTGCCGCCGACGGCGTGGGAACGCTGAGCGGCGGGATTTTCGACGAAAACTTTGGCGGCGGTACAGGCTACAGCTCAGTACCTTTTACTGGGACGTTTACCGCTCCCGACGCGAACGGGCGTGGAATGCTTACGCTCAGCGCAACCACGGACAGTCCAACCAAGAGCACCCAGTACGCCTACTACATCGTCACGCCAGAAGTATTGCGGCTTACGTCGATCACGAATACGAGCAGTGCGGGAAATACAGGGAGCGCGTATGGGCAGGGCTCGGTCGGAACGACAAACGGCGCTCTCAATGGAAGCTACATCTTCAGCGGATTCGGCTTCACCAGCGACTCGAATGGCGGCGAGTCCGGGGCTGCTGCGGGGCAGTTCACCGCGGACGGCGGAGGTAATGTCACCGCAGGAATAGTGGACGTGAATGCCTTCGGAACCGTGACGACTAGCTCCCTTGCCGGATCCACTTATGCGATTGCCGGGAGCCCGCGAGGGATGCTGGCAGCCTCCTCAGGACAAACTTATAACGTTTACTTGACGGATCCGAATCTGAACTTACTAGACCCGAATAATCCATCTGGTGCAGGGGGTGCACTGCTGCTCGAAACAGACGTAGCCGACATGATCGGACTCGCAGTGCCGCAAACAGACACTTCCGCGTTGCTAACGGGAGCGTATGGCATCTTGCTGTCAGACCAGAACAACCTTGGTAGCTGCTGCAATTACGACGGCGGACTCACAGGTCAACTTACGGTCAGTACTTCGAGCGCGGGTACGTACAGCGGCGAGGGAGATTTTCAAGGGCAGGGAAACAGCAATGCGACTCCGATTGTCGGACCTTTGAGCGGCACATTCTCCGCCGATGGAGCTAATCCTGGGCGTTTCACGGGCTCGATCACCACGGCTCCAGCTTTCCCGCTAGCTCCGGTCGGCAACACGACGCCGGGCACAGAGAACGTTTCGTACTACCTGGCGAATTCTTCGACCGGATTTATCGTGGAGACCGATTCCACGGCGCCAGTATTCGGCTTTGTGGAATCGCAAGGCACGATTCAATCGACGCAGAAGCGCAATTCCTTCCTGCAGAAGCATCCGGCGAACGCATCTGTCCGGCCCACCAACAGCGGGTTGAAGCAGCTTGAGATTTCTAGGAGGCCTCGATGAAGGTTCTGGCGAACATCACATTCGATCTTCGGGCGATGCGGCGGTTCGTTGTCGCGGCAGGCCTGATTGCGTTGCTATCGCTGCTGGCAGTGCCACGCCGCGCGGCCGCCCAGGAATTTCGTTCTACGCTGACCGGAACGATCACCGACGCTTCTGGCGCTGTAATTCCAAAAGCTCAGGTGAAAGCAGTTAACGTCGATACGGGATCGATTTATACGGCGCAGGCCAGCGATGCCGGCGTTTATTACATCCCGTACGTTGTGCCGGGAACTTACACCGTATCGGCGAGCGCCACCGGATTCAAGACGGCGGTTCAGGACAAAGTTCTACTGCTCGCGGGCAAGTATTTTGGCCAGAATTTCCAGTTGCAAGTCGGCGCAGAAACCGAGAAGGTTGAAGTGACCGCGGCTCCGCCCATGATCGAGACGGCAAACGGGTCCGGCGGCACGATTCTTGATGGCAGAACTTTGGAGAATGTGCCGGTCGCGGGTCGCCAAGTGTACACGCTGATCGCGACGACTCCTGGAAGTCAATACACAACGGGCGGCTCGGGAACCCGAGGTTGGGACAACGCGAACGGTTACATCATGGGTGGCGGCGTAGATCCATCAGGACAGGACAATACGGGGAACTCCGGAGGTTTTAACCAGTTCACTCTAAACGGTACGAACATCACGCAGCAGATCAGTTATGGCGGCCAGGGAGCCGGCACCTGGAACGTCGCGCCGACCTTGGATTCCGTCCAGGAAGTCAATGTCATGACCGACACTTACGATGCGCGTTATGGTCGAACGACTGGCGGCACTGTAAATGTTGTGACGAAGAACGGCACGAACACTTTTCACGGAGAGTTGGTCGAGAACTACAAAGACGGCAGCCTGTTCGACGCCAATACTCTCGACAACGTTTACATTGCAGGGTTGCCCACGCAGCAGCAAGTGGAAAATCAGTTCGGCGGTACGTTTGGTGGCCCAATCAAGAGGGACAAACTTTGGTTCTTCTTCAGTTTCGAAGGTTACCGACAGTCGATTCGAAACACGGTCACGGGCAACGTCCCTCCGGCGTACTTGCGCCCTGGATACAACGGAAATCCCGGAGTTGATTTTGGCCTGGTCCAAACCATGGACCCTGGATATCTGAGTGGAGGTGTTCAGGCGGATCCATATGTCAAGTATGGTCTCACCTTGTTCCAGGCGGGAGACAGCACAAACTCGAGCAATCCGAATAATGCGATATGCTCACCGGCATTCTCCACTGGCGGCCCTCCAAGCACGTGCGGCAATAGCACGAATCTAATCCAGTACATAAATCCGTTCTCGGGTGGAACGGGCAATGGATCGCTTATTCCCGCCTCTTTGATAAGTAACACCGCCAATCTGATGTTAAAAGCAGGATACATTGCTCTGCCGAACGTAGGGGGCGCGGAGAACTATGTCGGCGGATTTGGAGAGCCGGAGAATTATTTTGCAGTGTCTCCCGACTACTACAGTTACAACCAGCCCATGATTCGAGTGGACTACAACAGCAGCGAAAACACGAAGTGGTACAGCTTCTTCGAAATGCAAAAGGGCCATGAGATACGCAGCCTCAATGGACTACAGGGGGTTTTAGCCGAAGGCAATTTTTTCGAGCGGGACAGCTATACAGCTTCGCAAGACATGACGCATACGTTCTCGCCGACATTCATTGCTGACGTGAAGTTGTCGTTCAGCCGCTTCCAGAATCGAAATCCAAACGGTATTCTCTCGGCTGCCAAGCCAGGCTCGACCATCGGCCAGAGCATCACTCCGCCTCCCGTGACCAATCTCAATGACGTGCCAGAGATCCATATCGCCGGATTCCCCGACCCAATTCCCAACACTAATCTCGGTCAGATCTTCGGGAATCAAAATGATCTGGAAGCGTCGACAAACGTTGCTCTTGATGTCGACTTAACCAAGTCTTACAAGGCTCATAATTTTCACTTTGGCGGCGGGATTTTCTACTACACCTACGGAAATCCAATCAATGGCACTGTAACGAACAACGCTAATGGTGCCTTTAACTTCAGCGGACAATGGACGCAATTTGATCCGCTCAATGGTAACTGCTACCAGCCGTCGAGTCTCGGCCTTACGCCAAGCGCTGCCTGCAGCGGAACGTTTGCGCCGAATGGTTCCGGATGGGCTGACTTCCTGCTCGGGCTGCCAAGCGGCGGCAACGTCAACTGGAACGATTCACTGTTCGACTACCAGCCGGTCTGGAACTTGTACTTCCAGGATGACTGGAAGATTACTCAGCGGCTGACGGTGAACCTCGGTCTTCGCTATGACGTGCAGATGGGACTGAAGGAGCGCTACAACGAACTTCCCCGCGGATTCTGCGAAACTTGCGTGAATCCGATTACGACCGACGGTGTTTATCAGGCCAACGTAGCCAACGCTGCGAATGTTGCGGCGTGGCAGGCAGCAGGAATCAATACTAGCAGCATGGCCCAGGTGCTGGGCACGATTGCGCCAGCCGGGATCAACGGAGCACCACGGAACGCATACAACACTGACTGGAGCAACATTGCTCCACGCATCGGATTCGCGTTTGCCGTCAACCCAAAAACGGTTGTTCGTGGCGGTTGGGGACTGATGTATGGCGGTGGACTTGAAGGTGGATCGCCCATCGGATACCAGCAGACAACGAATTATCTGGCCTCGACGGACGGAGGGGTGAATCCGAATCAAGGTGGTGCTGCCGTGGGAGCGACGTCAGCAGGTCCTTACGGCCTTGGTGTTCCGTTCCCGGCGAGCACTGCTTACCCGTTAGGTCTGCAACCGCCGGTCGGCGAAGCTGGCCTGGCGCTCGCTGGAGTCGGGAGCGGCGGGCTGCAGGTCGACAGCCCCTTGAGAAAGATTCCGCGTACGCAGGTGATGACATTCGGGGTGCAGCGCGAATTGCCAGGGCAGATGGCGCTGGATGTCCACTTCGCCGGCAACTACACGAGCCGTCTGCGCGCCACGCTGTGGGATAACGGAACGATCAGTTATCCCGAACTGCAGTACGCGCTTGCTCCCGGAAGTTCTGTCTACAGCAAGCTGGTTCCGAATCCTTATTACGGAGTGTTTTCTGAATCGTTCCCGGGCGGATGCGGACAATCACCGACGATCCCGACTCTGGCTCTGATTCTCCCCTGGTCTCAGTATTGCGGCTTCAACAGCGCACCGCCGGTCGGAATCTATAACGCTCCCATCGGCAAGAACTGGTATAACGCACTCGAGACGAAACTGACGAAGCGCACATCGCACGGCCTCACTTTGAATCTGGCTTACACGTATTCGAAAAATATGGACGGCAGTGGTTATCAAAACGGATATCCCTACCAGGATGCCAATGAGGTTCACTGGATTTCGCAATTCGACCGTACGCACGTGCTGGCTGTAACTGGCGTTTATGATCTGCCGGTCGGCAAAGGTAGGACGTTTCTTTCCGCTGCGCCGCGCGCTGTGGATTACGCACTTGGCGGCTGGACTCTCGGATGGTCCTTTGCTGCTCAGAGCGGTACGCCTCTAAGCATCAGCACAGGATTTAACTATTCCTGCTCGTTTGCTGCACCTCACGGAACGTCGGTGGAGCAGTGGCTGAATCCAAATATGACTTCGTCAACTTGCTACAGCAGCGTCCCTCATATCGGCGGCAGTGGTTTTACGTACAACACGAGTCCGGGATACACGACCGCTGTGCGTACGTACACAGTTCCCAACCTCGACCTGTCACTCGAAAAGAGTTTCGCGATTACCGAACGAGTGTCGTTCACTCTTCGCGGAGAGGCGTTCAACTCGCTCAACTCTGTGCTGTTGGGAGGGCCGGATACAACCCCGACGGACGGACCGGCCAGTTTGTTCACCAATACCACAACGGGCAAATCGTATTGGACTGGCTTTGGAACCGTTGGACCAAACCAGCAGAACTTCCCGCGCAACTTGCGGGTTTCGGGAAAGATTACTTTCTGACACGCCTTCGGCTACGAAACGGAGATCAAGTTATGCGCGAATTACGGCTCCGAATGGGATGGGAGGAAACACGGATGATCACGCGAAACTGGCACAGGTTTGTCGCGCTCCTGCCACTGATGGCGCTGGCATTTGCATTGTTCATGATGGCAGCGCCTGCTCATGCACAAAACGTGCAGGTTGACCTGTCGTCAGCATCCGCACTCTGTGGTGGGCAACAGTGCTTCAACACCGCGGGGCTTTTCGCGACGGGCACGAGTTTTCTCGGGACTCCAGGAATGGATAATGGGAACAACTGCACTCCCACTGCTCCATACACCAACTGTCCCGACGCATACTCGGCCACCCAATTGGGCCTCTCATCGGCTACTCCTCCGACACTAACACCCCCATCGCTGAATGTTCCCTTCACATTCGGAACGGTGAATACGACTAATTGCGGTCCGTCAACCGCCACTGCCTGCACGCCCGATATAGTGAACTTTACGAGTTCCGGGGTAGACATTGTTCTTCCGGCAGCCCAGCAGAGTATTTATTCCACGATGATCATTCTGGGCACAGCGGTGAACGGACATCACTCGACCGCGATCACCGCGACATACACAGATTCTACGTCTGACGTTTTTGCTCAAACCCTAAGCGATTGGTGCGGATTCGGAGGTAATTCGAACGAATCCATCGCGGTTGGCGGCATCAACCGAATCAATGCTGACGGAACCCTCAACGGAGCAAGTTGTAACCTTTACGCCTACACCCTCCCCCTTAACGTAACGAAAGATCTCGCGAGCATTACTTTGAAAGACACTGACGGCTCCGGTGCATCGTTCGCATTAGCGATCACACTGAAACCGCCGAGCTACACCGTCACGGGTGGCGTTGCCAGCCCAACATCGGTGCCTGTTGGCAGCACCTCGACTGCAACCGTCACTGTCGATCCGCAGCCAGGATACGTCGGCACGGTTCAGCTCTCGTGCAGCATCTCTCCCACGATCGCAACGTCCGAGGCGGCAACCGCTCCGACCTGCAATTTGAGTCCGACTTCGGTGACTGTCGTGGCGAACGAAAGTAGCTCGCCTACCTCAACTCTTACCTTTACCGCCGCGAAAGCGACGAACGCGATGAACGAACGGCCAAGCAGATTCTTCTATGCGTTCTGGTTAGTGCCGGGACTCGCGCTCCCCGGTCTGGGCCTCGGCTCCCGAGGCTCGCGACGCAAGCGTCTCTTTGCCCTTTTCTTGCTCGGGACGCTTTCACTTGTGATCCTGTTGACGCCCGGTTGCGTGACATACAAGCATCTCGGCAACGTTGGAACGCCTCCCGGGCAGTACACCATCGCGGTGACTGGTGTTGATGAAAACGGACTCACGCAGGCCAGCAATCCCACGGGCACTTCGAACACGGTGATTGTGACGGTCACGCAGTAAGTCCGCAGACTACAGGTGGACGAAACGACTATCGTCCACCCTAGATTCACACGCTGAGTCGATCCCGGCCGGCTTGCCCCTGAGCCTTGCACACAGGAAGCCGCCAAATCAAATGGAAGAATAACTATGCGAAGGTCATGGGACTGCAGATTCCTTATCAACCTTGTTTGGTATTCGACCGCGTCGTTGATCGTTCTCGCGTCCTCAGCGACAGCGCAACAGCGCCAGGCATTGCAGATCCAACTGACCGTACCTGGTGCGCAGCTAGTGGGCCGTTTGCGGAGCGCACAAAAACTGAATCTGGCGATCTCACTCCCAATCCAAAACCAGGAGCAACTGGATTCAGTGCTGCAGGAGCTTTATGACCCGGCGAGCCCGAATTATCGGAAATTTCTGTCGGTAGAGGAATTCACGAATCAGTATGGCCCCAGCGCAGTCGACTACCAACGCGTGATCGGTTTTGCTCAGTCTTACGGATTTGTCGTCACACATACATTTTCGAATCGGCTAGTTCTCGATGTTCAAGGCACAGTCGGCGACATCGAACGAGCTTTCCAGGTCCGAATGAATGTCTACCAGCATCCGACGGAGAAGCGCACGTTCTTTGCGCCCGATGTCGAGCCAACAGTCGAAGCGGGCATCCCAATTCTTAGCGTGGACGGATTGAGTACTCTCAACCTTCCGCATCCTATGCTGAAAAAAGCTCAGAGCTACGGAAGCGTCAACAGCAATCAGACCGGATCAGGGCCGGGCGGACAATTTCTCGGCAGCGACATGCGCGCCGCCTATGGCGGGGGAACAGCGTTGAGCGGATCGGGCCAGGTTGTCGGCCTGATTGAATTGGGGCCATATCGACTCGCCGATGTCCTCAGTTATTTCAGCAGTCTGGGGCAGCCGCTGAACGTGCCGATCGTCAACGTGTTGGTTGGCGTCGACGGTGTTTGCTCGAGCACCGAACCTTCGCCCGGACCATGCGATGACGGAGAAGAAGCCATCGATATCCAGCAGGCGATTGCTATGGCTCCCAACCTATCTGCACTGATCGTCTACGAAGCCTACGGCGCGAGCACCGATGCTCTGAGTGCGTACACGCAGGCCGCGACGGACAACATCGCTAAGCAGTTGAGCATATCGTTCGGCTGGGGAGGAACTCCGGGGTCCGAATCGGGATATGAGCAGATATTCAAAGAACTCGCCGCGCAGGGACAGAGTTCGTTTGTTGCTTCCGGTGACGCGGGAGCAAGCCTCTCGGGGGGATATCCAGGAAATAGTCCGAACATCACGGATGCCGGAGGGACTGACCTCACAACTTCCACCGCTGGCGGCCCCTGGCTCTCGGAAAGTGGATGGATCGGCAGCGGTGGAGGCTGGAACTCGGCGTCGCCAATTCCCAGTTATCAATCCGGAGTAATAGGATCGTCAAACGGCGGAGATACAAGTTACCGAAATATCCCTGACGTTTCCGCCGAGGCGAATACCGACAATTACTTTTGCGCGAACGGTTCCTGCCAGGGAGGGATTGGTGGGACGAGCCTCGCAGCCCCGCGTTGGGCCGCGTTTGTTGCCCTCATCAATCAAGATGCGTCCGAAAATGCAACGGGTGCCGGAGCAAATGCGCCGCTAGGATTCTTGAATCCGACGATTTATTCCGATGGACAGGGCGCCAGCTACGGCAGCATTTTTCACGACATCACGACCGGGAACAACGAAAATGGAACCTCGTGTACTGTCGGCACCCTGGGATGCCTGTCGAACGGGCAGCAGGGTTTCGACGCCGTTACTGGATTCGATCTGGTTAGCGGCTGGGGCAGTCCTAACGGTCCCAGCATATTTGACACTCTGTTTCCGTCCACAAGTAATGCTAATTTTTCGATGTCCGCCTCGCCCTCCACTCTGTCGTTGACTGCAGGTGGCGGGGGAACGAGCTCGATATCAATTAAGGCCCTGAACGGATTCAGCGCTGGAACGAACCTCGCAGTGGTGATTCCTGGGACTGGATCGCCCAGCTACGCGCCCGCTGGATTATCCGCCAACTTGAGTGTGCCGTCGATTCCCGCGGGAGGTGGTCCGGTCACACTAACAGTTTCAACCATGAGTTCGACACCAGGCGGAACCTATGTCATCGCAATTGTTGGAACAAGCGGTTCGCTGATACAGACGGCATTTGTGACAGTTGAATTGCCCGCGTTTGTCGGCGTGAGTGCGGCCCCGTCGGGAGGCGTGTCACTGAATCAGGGAAGCACCGCGGCTGCCACCGTGACGTCGACCGTGATTAATGGGTTCAATTCTGCAATCACCTACTCCGCCACCGGCCTGCCCACTGGAGTCGCAGCTTCATTCACCTCCGTCAATGCGACCACAAGCACCGTGACGTTTTCTGCGAGTGCGACCGCGAGTCTTACGGGTTCCGCAAAGCCTATCGCCGTCACCATAACCGGTAGTGCCGCCGGTTCCTCGCCGCAATCGACCACAATAAGCCTCTTCATTAACCCCGCAGTCAGCGGCGGCGCAGGAACGCCCGTGGATTTGTCCTCGGCATACAACCTGTATGCTTTCTACGACGATGCAAACGAAAACTCGATTACTGCGACGAATAGCCTGGATGGGGTCGGTTATGCGTACTCGGCGAACTTGTTGAATTCAGGCGCGGACATCGGAGGGACTCAATTCAACTTAGGACCTGCCAATCTGCCTGACGCCGTTTACGGAATCGGGTCGTCCGTTACGCTGCCGGGTGGCTACTATACGACGCTGCAGATGTTGGCGACCGGGATCGAAGGCAATCAGGCCTCGAAGACGGTCACAGTCACTTATGCCGACAACACTACATCCACAATTACTCAGAGTTTCAGCGACTGGTGCAGTGCTCTGAACGGGAACGGCTGCGTCAGCACCGGGAGCAATTCGGGAGAGTCGGTGGCCATTGCCATGCCGTACCGCGACAGCGCGGCAGGACCCGATAACCGCGTCTTCTATCTTTATCATTACTCTTTCCCGCTCAACACCAACAAAGCTGTTCAGAGCGTGACCCTACCGAACACGCGCGATGTTGTCGTATTGGCGATTACGCTTGCCGGGCCGGTCACAACTGGATTCACGATGGCTGCTGCGCCGAATTCGGTCAGCCTTGCGCAAGGTGCCAGCAACACGAGCACGATAACAGTTACTTCCACCGGCGGATTCAACAGCACAGTCGCCTTGTCTGCTTCGGGCCTGCCAGCCGGCGTCACTGCTGCCTTTAATCCAACCAGTACAACAACCACGAGCACTCTCATGCTCACGGCGGGTTCCACAGCCACGACCGGACTGGCCGCCATAACAATCACCGGCACGTCGGGAAGTTCAACACAAAGCGCAACGATCAACCTGACGGTGACTCCGCCTGCCAGCTATTCGCTTTCGGTAGGCGCGCCAAGCCAGGGCACAATCAGCCCCGGAGGATCTGCGCAATCCGCGATCACAGTTTCCTCGGCGAACGGATATACCGGAACAGTGTCTCTCTCGTGCAGCATCGCCCCCGCAGTTACACCGGCGCCGTCCTGTTCTTTCGGAAGCACGAGCCCGGTGACGGTGAGTGGTAATACTGCGAAAGCGACGCTTACCTTTGCGACAGTCGGTCCGACTGCTGCGGCAACTCGCCCGAACCCACTGTTTTCGCTCCTGCTGCCAATTCCGGCATTAGCCCTCGTAGGTGTGGGTTTCATTCCAGGTTCGCGCAAAAGAAAGCTCCTCGGATCCCTTGCGCTTTGGATGATGTTTGCAGCTCTCCTTATCGTGCCCGGATGCGGAGGTGGAGGGCATAGCGGAAATGGCGGCGGTGGCAACAGCGGAACACCAGCCGGCACGTATACCATTACGGTAGTGGGAAAGGATGCGAGCGGAGCGGCTCAGACGAACGCCGCTCCTACGGTGAGCGTCACAGTGAATTGATGGGAGCAAGCAATCAGATCCTTTGTTCTGAAGTGACACAGCACGAGTCAGCCAAGCTTTGTCGAATTCATGGAGATAGCGGTGATCAGATACTTCTTCCGAGGTTTATTCGCAAGTTCACTTATCCTTCTAATTTCTCCCACCTTGATCGCGCAGTCGGCACAAAAGCCCGACCTGAGCAAGCAGCCAACGCTTTACGTGGTCGGCTATGCCCATCTTGATACCGAATGGCGCTGGGAATACCCGCAGGTCATTGACGAATATATTCGCAAGACGATGGAGGATAACTTTAAGCTGTTCGACAAGTATCCTCACTACATCTTCAATTTCAGCGGCGCCAACCGCTACCGCTTCATGAAGGAGTACTATCCGGAAGATTTCGCGAAGGTCAAAGAATATGTAAAAGAAGGAAGATGGTTTCCGGCGGGTTCCTCGATGGAGGAAGGTGATGTAAATGCACCGAGCGCCGAGGCCATCATCCGCCAGATTCTTTACGGCAACGAATGGTTTCAAAAAGAATTTGGCAAGAGCAGCGCTGAATATATGCTCCCCGACTGCTTTGGATTTCCCGCTTCGCTGCCGACAATTCTCGCGCACTCCGGAGTGAAGGGCTTCTCCACTCAAAAGCTGACATGGGGCTCCTCCGCTCCGGCCGGAGGGCCCGATTCCATCGAAAGAACTCCGGATGGGACTCCTTTCAACGTCGGCGTGTGGGTGGGGCCTGATGGCGAGAGTGTGCTCGCCGGACTGAATCCCGGGAGCTACAGCGGCGGGATCGAAACCGATCTCAGCAAACCTTTTCAGCCGCAGCCACCAAACCCGGCACTCGCGGACCTTCAGAATAAGATCGGCGGACTGCAACGCAAGCTGCAGCAGCAGGAGCAGAACCGCCAACAATTCGATCAACAGGATATTCGTCAGTTTTTCAGCTTGCGCGGCGAACAGCGAGCACTGATCCAGGGACAACGCGACGATGCCGACCGGAGATATCAAGGCGATTGGGCGGCACGCGTCCTCTACAACGGCAAAGTCAGCGGCATATTCACCGACTACCACTATTACGGAACTGGCGACATTGGCGGAAGTCCGGATGAAGACTCCGTGAAGCTGCTGGAGGCTATCGTCACCAAAGGAACCAGCAGACTTCCTCCTCAGGGCCAATTCTTTTTCCGCGATCGACCGCATCCGGCGTGGCCCTCGGTAGAAGTGGGCGACGGGCCGGTCCATGTGATCTCAGCCACCGCCGACCAGATGTTCCGCGACATCACTCCAGAAGAAGCGAAAGGTCTTCCGCGCTATACCGGCGAAATGGAGCTCACAAATCATTCGGCAGGTTCGCTGACTTCGCAGGCATATCAGAAGCGATGGATCCGGAAAGAAGAGCTGCTCGCGGACGCTGCTGAAAAAGCATCTGTCACTGCCGAATGGCTAGGGGCGCGGCCTTATCCGCTGGAGCGACTCAACAATGCCTGGACGCTGGTGATGGGCGGACACTTCCATGATATGGCTGCTGGAACGGCGACGCCTCGGGCGTACGAGTTTGCCTGGAACGACGACGTCATCGCGATGAACCAGTTTGCTGGAGTTCTAACGAATGCCACGCAGGGCGTCGCCTCGGCGCTCAATACGAACGGGAAGGGAATCCCCCTGGTTGTTTTCAATCCTCTGAATATTTCTCGCGAAGATGTGGTCGAGGCGAGCCTGCATTTTCCAGGAGGAATGCCGAAGTCACTTCACGTAACCGCCCCGGACGGCAAGGAAATTCCTGCGCAAATCTCAGAAGGGAAGATCATCTTTCTCGCCAAAGTTCCTTCGGTTGGCTATTCGGTTTACGACGTCGAGCCCGGACCGGTCCCAATCGAAAGTCGCTCGGGTCCACACGTCTCAGAAAACAGTCTCGAGAACGAGTACTACCGAATCACCATCAATAAAGATGGGGACGTAGCGAGCGTCTTTGACAAGAAGCTCAATCGCGAGTTGCTCGCGTCTCCCGCCCGTCTCGCAATTTCTTACGACAATCCCGCGGAATGGCCGGCGTGGAATATGGATTGGGATCAGGAACAAGCTGTGCCTAAAGCATACGTCTCTGGCCCAGCGCACGTGCGAGTTGTGGAGAGAGGCCCGGTGAGGGTTGGCCTCGAAATCACGCGCGAAACTGCGGGATCGCGCTTCGTGCAGACGATCCTGCTCTCGGCCGGCGATGCCGGCAAACGGGTTGAGTTCAGTAATGTGATCGACTGGAATACGCGCGAATCGAATCTCAAAGCCGTGTTTCCGCTTTCAGCTTCGAATCATCTCGCTACCTACAACTGGGATATCGGAACGATTGAACGGCCTACGGCACAGCCCAAGAAGTTCGAAGTGCCATCGCACCAGTGGATCGATCTGACGGACATGAGCGGAGAATTCGGAGCCACGATTCTCACCGACTGCAAGAATGGATCGGACAAGCCGAACGACAATACGCTGCGGTTGACTCTGATTCGAACTCCGGGCACTGCTGGAGGATACACAGATCAGGGCACGCAGGATATCGGCCACCATGAGTTCATGTATGGCCTCACGGGGCATGCAGCTGGTTGGCGTGAGGCCCAGACTGACTGGCAAGCTGAGCGGTTGAATGCCCCATTAGTTGCATTCGAGACCAGCAAACATCCGGGAGCCCTCGGCCGGAATTTTTCTCTGCTGAAGATCAATAATCCTCGAATTCGCGTTCTCGCCCTAAAGAAAGCGGAACAGAGCGATGAAGTCGTTCTGCGAATGGTCGAACTGGATGGCAATCCTCAACCGGACGTCCGGATCTCTTTTGCGGCGCCAATCGCAGCGGCACGCGAGGTAAATGGCCAGGAGCAACCAGTCGGCCCCGCAACCGTCAAGGACGGCGTTCTGGTCACTTCGTTTGGCGCATACCAGCCTCGCACGTTTGCACTGCGCTTGCGGTCGTTCAGTACCAGACTTCAGCCCACGCACTCAACTCCTGTCAATTTGCCATACAATCTCGAAACCGCAACCAACGACGGCTCCCCTTCGTCAGGAGGCTTCGATGGAAAAGGGAATTCGTATCCCGCCGAGATGTTGCCGTCGAAAATCTCTTTCGACGATGTGCTGTTCCAGTTGGCGCCGGTAAAAACAACTGCGCCTAACGCCTTGCAGGCTGAGGGGCAGGAAATCCCGCTTCCGCCCGGCTCGTTTAACAGGCTCTACGTGCTCGCGGCAGCAAACAATGGAGATCAAACAGCCACGTTTTCAATTGGTCCGAAAAAGACTGATCTAAGAATTGAGGATTGGGGTGGCTTCATTGGTCAGTGGGATGACCGTGAATGGAGTTCCGCTGACACTTCGCACGATGATTATGGCGACATGATCGGTCTCAAGCCCGGATTCATCAAGCGCGCTGATCTCGCGTGGTATTGCGATCACCATCATGATGCCAAAGGCAACAACGTCGCGTATCGGTACTCTTATCTTTTCGGATATGCGCTGAACATTCCCGTAGGTGCGAAGAACCTGACACTTCCGAAGAACGAGAACGTGCGCATTCTCGCGATGTCGGTAGCCAATGAGGACCCGGCCGTGACACCGGTTCAGCCGCTGTATGACGTTCTTCCATCCACGAATGCCGGGCCGCCAGACTTCACCATTGCGATCTCTTCCGCGAATATGTCCATTCCGCAGGGGCGCACTGCCAAGACGCGGGTCGTTTTGATGCGACGCGGTACTTTCAGGGAGCCAGCGAAGCTGAGCGTATCCGGACTTCCTTCCGGAGTAACCGCGTCGTTCGATCCGGCCGAGACAGAAACGTCCAGCATGATGACCCTAACGGCGGAGGATCGGGCACTTCCCGAAACATCGTCGATCACGGTGACTGCAGTTGCCGCCAATCTGTCCCGCAGCGCTTCGACATCGGTCAGCGTCACACCAGTATTCACAAACTCGGTGCCTGTCGATCTTTCCTCCGCCTACAACATCACAGGCATTTACAACGATGGCACCACGTTTACACCTGATGCAAGCCTTGATGGCGATGGGTTCTCCTTCTCTGCGCAGCAACTCGGCGGCGAGCAGGTGGGAAATGGAGCGGTCTTTAAAATCGGTCCGCCGAATGCGCCAGACGTGGTGAGCGGCAAGACCGTATCTCTGCCGGAAGGGAAATTCGCGAGCGTTGATCTTCTCGCCCTGGGTGTAAATGGTCCGCAAGAGTTGCAGACTTTTACGGTCACCTACGATGATGGCTCAACATCTTCCTTTAGCCGGAATTTAAGTGACTGGGCTTCACCGGCGAATTTTCCGAATGAATCCTCCGCTGTTGACATGCCATATCGTCTGACTGCCGACGGTGCGAAAGATGCGCGTACATTCTATGCTTATGCGTACTCCTTCAAACTAGATCCCGCGAAGCAAGCGCGCAGCATAACGCTACCGAGCAATCGCGATGTCCTCGTCTTGGCAATCACATTGTTACCGGAGGAATCAACTTCGAAATAAGTTGATATACCAAGAGAATCGCTGGTCAAGATAGAAAACAGCATCTAGAACCACTTGTACCTAGATCGTGATCTGCCTTGTCCAACGCTCCACAGCCGCGGATGAGGGGCGAGCGGTAAATCTGGCGCAGTCCGTTGCTTAACGCTCCCAGAACCCTTGCTCGCCGCATCTCCGTAGAAGTCCTTCTCTTTGATGCCTAGAAGAATTCTAGTGTGGATCAGCCGCCCTCTTTCCCGAAACGATGCGGATTGGCACACTGGTGCCTCGACGCCGCATTTCCTGCACCCAGGCAGTACTTGGAAGAATAAAGTTTAAGCTTCCGCTCCGCAGAGAGCGACAACCCCGTCGATTACCTGCTGTGTAATCTCAGGAATGCGCGCTTCAATGGCTAGGGAAAAATCGATTCCTCTCACACCTTCGGACCGTGACTGACGGTCCCCCTTCGTCAGTCACCCGCATTGCGGGAACATTTTTTCGCAGGTGCTCGACGTCTCTCGTGCGAACCTAATTTGTTCGTCGTGGGGAGGAACTCAGGGATAATCAATCGACCGGGGAGAAGGCGTCAATCTTGCTCGTCCACGAGGCCCGCGAGGCGGTTGCCTGAACCGAATCGTGCGCCATTGTATGCGGCGGCGCCAATTGGTGAACTTCGCTGGAAGCCTCCGCAGCCGGCGCCGAAATGGAGTGGAACCCGCAAGGTACTCAAATACGGTTCGCCTTGCCCGCAACCTGCGGCACGATGGTGGGCTTCGCCTTCACAACTGGGATAAAACTGATTCCTTCACAGGCACCACTCTGCCAGCAACTACGGAAACGGATCGCTTTACGGGGACGCAGGTAGGTTTCTACGCTGAAAATACAACACAGTGGGCGGAAAAGTTTCGCTCTGTCGCAGCCTTGCGTGGCAATCTGGAATACTTCGATGTCACCAGCTTGGTTACGACCGCCAACTCCGGTACAGCCAGCAAGTTCCTTCCGAGTCCCAAATTAGGTCTGATTTTCGGACCGTGGTCTAATACCGAATTCTATGCTCAGGGCGGATTCGGTTTTCACAGCAACGACGGGCGTGGCGCAACGCAAACGGTGGAACCAGTTTCGGCTAACAATCCATACCCCGATACGCCAGCCGCGAAAATCTCTGCCTTAATCCCAACCAAAGGTGCGGAAATCGGCGTGCGGACTCTGGCGCTCCCGCATCTGCAAAGCACTCTTTCGCTCTGGTATCTAAACAGTGCTTCCGAATTGCAGCAAGATGGCGACGCCGGAGGCACAGTGGCTTCAGCACAGCCGAGTAACCGCTATGGCATCGAATGGGCGAACTACTACACGCCTGTGGAACATTTGGCTGTTGATTTTGATCTTGCGGACTCCCGTGCCCTTTTTACCGCGATAGACGGAGATGATGCCGCACCGGGTAGTCCGGGCGGCAAGCGTGTGCCCGAAGCGGTGGGGTTGGTGATTGCATCGGGCATCACAGCGCACTACCTCAAAGGTTTTTCGGTGAGTTTGCGCCTGCGCTACTTCGGCGGACGCGATTTGACGTCGGACGGAATTTATCGCTCAAAGCCGACGGCGTTGCTCAACGCGGAGGTTGGTTATCGAATTAACGAGAGGTGGAGCGTTTCCACCGAATTTTTGAATCTGCTTAACCGTCACGATCACGACATTGATTATGCCTATACCTCGCGAATCACGGAAATAGCCACGCCGACATTCACAGACGTTTTCCATCCCGTCGAACCGTTTCAAGTGCGAATCGGGCTCCGAGGAACTTTCTAACGTAAGTTAAGAGACGAATACGGGCAGCCAAATCCAGCCCAGACGGGCGAACCGTCCTGCTGTCCACCCTCGTTACAAAGACTTCTGCCCACTGTTAAAATCGCTCGCCGGGAGCATTACGATGCCATTCATAGATACGAGCGCACTCGAAGTCATTGAGCGTCTGCCGGGATGGTATGGACGCTACTTTCATTCGCCCAGCATGACCTTCGCCCATTACGATTTCAGGCGCGGTTCTTCCATCCACGAGCATTTCCATCCGCAAGAAGAGGTCTATGAGGTCATCGAAGGCGAACTCGAACTTACCATTGACGGCGTGAGGCAGGTTGCTCGACCGGGTTTGGTAGGGATTGTGCCAAGCAACGTCCGCCATTCGGTCAAAGCACTCACCGATGGACGCGCCATTATTATTGACTATCCATTGAGAACTGAGATGAACGAAAGGGTTCGGTGAATAGCGTTGGGACGCTACATGCAAAGATCAACAAGCTGGAGTACGTTGCAGTCATAATCACATTGGCATGTTTCGCTGGGCAACCACGCTGCGCTGGCGCGGGACAGTTCTTGACCGCGTGTGGACGCTCAATCCAACGGCTTATCGGCAACTCTCTCCCTTCGGCAGCAAGGTCGGGATTCTGTTCTTGATCCTGAGTGCGGCACTGGTGATGTCGGGTATTGGTTGGTTCCGTCGTCGGCAGTGGGGATGGAGATTGGCGGTAGCAATCATCGCGATTGAAGTCCTCGGCGACATCATCAACCTATTCAGGGGCGACTGGCTGCGTGGTGGGATTGGTGTCGTCATCGCTGGTGCGTTGCTCCTGTGCCTTTTAACGCCGCGAGTAAGAGACGA
>Ga0335081_10003090_pt1:0-25000 | contig 26190 bp, 23 predicted proteins | sample Lox_Sample_35_FD_206713 | JGI IMG/M metagenome (GOLD analysis project Ga0335081, IMG submission 206713) | Soil microbial communities from Loxahatchee National Wildlife Refuge, Florida, United States - Lox_Sample_3.5 | ecosystem: Environmental > Terrestrial > Soil > Wetlands | place...
GCCGGTGACGGCACCACGACGGCGACCGTGCTCGCCCAGGCGATCGTCAAGGAAGGCTCCAAGGCGGTGGCCGCCGGCATGAACCCGATGGACTTGAAGCGCGGCATCGATCTCGCCGTCGAGGCGATCATCGAGCACCTGAAGTCGAACTCGAAGAAGGTCACCTCCAACGAGGAGATCGCCCAGGTCGGCACCATCTCCGCCAACGGCGATCAGGAGATCGGCCGCTTCCTCGCCGAGGCGATGAAAAAGGTCGGCAACGAGGGTGTCATCACCGTCGAGGAGGCCAAGAGCCTGGAGACCGAGCTCGACGTGGTCGAGGGCATGCAGTTCGACCGCGGCTACATCTCGCCCTACTTCATCACCAATGCCGACAAGATGCGCACGGAGATGGAGGACCCCTATATCCTCATCTACGAGAAGAAGCTGTCGGGCCTGCAGGAGCTGCTGCCGCTGCTCGAGGCGGTGGTGCAGACCGGCAAGCCGCTGCTCATCGTCGCCGAAGACGTCGAGGGTGAGGCGCTGGCCACGCTCGTCGTCAACAAGCTGCGCGGTGGTCTCAAGGTCGCGGCGGTCAAGGCGCCGGGCTTCGGCGATCGGCGTAAGGCCATGCTGCAGGATATCGCCATCCTGACCGGCGGTCAGGCGATCAGTGAAGACCTCGGCATCAAGCTGGAGAACGTCACCATCGCCATGCTCGGCCGCGCCAAGAAGGTGATGATCGACAAGGAGAACACCACCATCGTCAACGGCGCCGGCAAGAAGGCCGACATCGAGGCGCGCATCGCCGACCTGAAGCAGCAAATTGAGGTAACCACTTCCGACTACGATAAGGAGAAGCTGCAGGAGCGGCTGGCCAAGCTCGCCGGCGGCGTCGCGGTCATCCGCGTCGGCGGCGCCACCGAGGTCGAGGTCCGCGAGAAGAAAGACCGGGTAGACGACGCGGTGCACGCGACCCGCGCCGCGGTCGAGGAAGGCATCCTGCCCGGCGGCGGCGTCGCACTCCTACGTTCGGCTGACGCCCTTAAGAAGGTCAAGGTCGAGAACGAGGACCAGAAACACGGCGTCGACATCGTGCGCAAGGCGTTGCAGACCCCGGCCCGCCAGATCGCCATCAATGCCGGCGAGGACGGCTCGGTCGTGGTCGGCAAGATCCTGGACAAGGATCAGTACGCCTTCGGTTACGACGCGCAGAGCGGCGAGTACGGCAACCTGGTCAGCAAGGGCATCATCGACCCGACCAAGGTCGTGCGCACCGCGCTGCAGGACGCATCCTCGATCGCCGGCCTCCTGATCACCACCGAGGCCATGGTCGCCGAACGCCCGAAAGGGCCGCCGCCGGAGTTGCCAGGCCATGACCATCATCACCGCCCGGGCGACATGGAATTTTGAGGCGGGCACTTGCAACGTCAAGGCAGATCGAGCGTCGACAATACATGCGGCGCTCGATCCGCAATCAGTTTCCCTATGGATATTCATAAGCAAAAATGATCACGGCTGCTAAAAGCCTGGGCTAGCCTAATCAAAATGTACCCGTTTGCTGCCGCGGGAGACGGGACCTTGAGCCTGACGCGCCGAAGCATCTTGGCTGCCGCCGGAACAGGATCGTTGAGCGCCGTACTCGCTCGACCGTCCGCAGCCGTTGCCGATGAAAGCCCCGCAGACCTCGTGCAACGTTTGACCGGCAAGGCGGCCGTCGAATCGGATCGCGTCCATTTGACGATGCCCGCGACGTTTCCCACCGGCTATACGGTGCCGCTCGGCCTCACCATCGATAGCCCGATGACGGCCGCCGATCACGTGCGCAATGTGCGCGTGCTGGCGCCGCACAATCCCATCATCGAGGTCGTCAGCTTCGATTTCGTGCCGTATCGCAGTGAGCCGCGCATTTCGACGCGCATCCGCCTGGCTGAGCCGCAATTCGTGCTGGCGGTGGCTGAGATGAGCGACGGCGCGTTGCTGATGGCGAAAACTTGGGTCGCGGTTGCCACCAATGGCTGCGCCTGAAAATCGCGAGGTTAGCCAACGGATGTTCACGCCCGTACCGCGCGTATTGGTGCCTGAATCGGCGGTCAAGGGCGAGGCCTTCGTGGTCAAAACGTTGATCTCTCACCCGATGGAGACAGGGCTGCGCAAGGACAGCTTAGGCAACGTCATCCCGCGACGAATCATCAACAAATTTATTTGCCGCTACGGCGGCATGGTCGTCTTTAGCGCCGACCTGCATGAGGCGATGGCGGCGAATCCGTATTTCGAGTTCTACTTGCGCGCTACCGAAAGCGGAAAGCTCCAATTCGAATGGCACGAGGACGGAGGCGCCGTGTTCCTGCTGGAGCAGCAGCTTACCGTCACCTAATATGGCTGAACGCATGGCGGCAACGCCCGGGTTCGCCGTGAGTCCTTTGCACGCTTACCGATATGGACCCAAGCAGGCCGTTGCGCAGATTGTCACGTTTGCGCTGGCCGCTGTACTTTTTCTTCCCTCGCCGAGCGCGGCGTCCAGCCGCAATCGCGGCGCAGAGCTGGCCGCGCTGTGCGCGGCATGCCACCGCCTCGACGGCAAGAGAACCGCGCTTCCGTCGATCGTCGGCCGCCGTGCGGCAAACGTGGCGGCCGCCATGCAAGCCTTCCGGTCCGGCAAGCGGCCGAGCCAGATCATGCACGCCGTCGCGCTTTCGCTCAGCGAGAATGAAACCGCCATGCTCGCCCACTATCTCGCTCGCCGTGGAGACGGCCGGTGACCGCTTGGACGCGCCGGCAGTTTGGTTCGCTGGTCGGCGGCGCCCTGTTCGCTCCTTCTATCGCGAGGAGTGGGAGTAAGCCGCGCGTCGTGGTGATCGGCGGCGGCGTTGCCGGCGCGACGGTCGCCAAATATCTGGCGGCAAGCCCGAACGCGCCGGCCGTCACATTGATCGAACCGAAGCGTCGCTATGCGACCTGCTTCTTCAGCAATCTCTATCTCGGCGGGCTGCGCTCGTTTCAATCCCTCACCTACGGTTACGGCAGGCTGGCACGGCGCCATGGAGTCTCTGTCGTCCACGAGACCGCGACGGCGATCGATCCGCCGGCAAGACGCGTGCGGCTCGGCAACGGTGCCGAACTGGCCTACGACCGTTTGGTCGTCGCCCCGGGTATTTCCTTCAACGACGGCGCCATCGCCGGATATGGCGAGGCGGCGACGCAGATCATGCCGCACGCCTGGCAGGCCGGAGCGCAGACCAAGCTGCTGCGACGGCAACTGGAAAGCATGGAGGACGGCGGCGTTTTTTTGATCGCGGCGCCGCCCAATCCGTACCGCTGCCCGCCCGCACCCTACGAGCGTGCTTGCTTGGTGGCGCACTATTTCAAGCGCTTTAAGCCGCGGGCGAAGATCATCATTCTCGACGCCAAGGACAATTTCTTCGAGCAGGATCTGTTCGAAGATGCTTGGCGCACCCATTACCCCGGCATGATCGAGTGGCTGCCCGGTCAATTCATCGGCGGCATCAAGGCCGTCGACGTGAAAGATAGGGCGGTCATCACCGGCGGTGAAACTTTCAAAGGCGCCGTCGTCAATATCATCCCGCCGCAAAAAGCCGGACAACTGGCGCAGCAGGCGGGGCTCGCCGACGAGTCGGGTTGGTGCCCGATTCATCCGCTGACTTTCGAGTCAAAGCTTCAATCCGGCATCCACGTGCTTGGCGATGCGACGAGCGCGGGCGCCATGCCCAAGTCCGCTTTCGCGGCCAACAGCCAGGCCAAACTCTGCGCTTTTGCCGTCATCGCCGCCCTCACTGGCAAGGCCCCGCCGATACCGCATCTGTTCAACACCTGCTTCACCGTCTTGGCCGCCGACGATGCGGTCAGTGACGCCATCGTCTTCAACACGACCGCCGAAACCATCACCATCGGCGACATTTTCATCAGCCAGGCGGGCGAGAGCGCGGAAACGCGGCGCCGCGCGATGCAGCAGGCGAATGGCTGGTACAACGCTTTCACCCACGACGTATTCGGTTGAGGCGCGGTTCAACCTTCCTTGAGCGCGTGTGCCATAGTGGGGATAGGGCCGCGAGCAGTTTCCGCCGGCGCGACCGCGCGCCGTTCCGTCGGGGACGCCGGCAGCGGCGTCGGATCGGGGAGACGTTCGAGGCGTAGCGAATTCATTACCACAAGCACACTCGAACCAGCCATGACGGCCGCTGCAAGTATCGGCTGCAACAGCCCGAGCGCGGCGAGGGTCAGCGCGATCAAGTTGTAGCCGAACGCCCACATCAGGTTGGTGACGATAACGCGGCGCACGGAGCGAGCGACATCGATTATCCACGGCAGTAGCCATAGCCCGTCTGCGGGCAAGACCATGGACGCGGTTTCGCGCGCAACGTCGATAGCGGAGCCGACAGCGATGCCGACATCGGCCACGGCAAGCACCGGAGCATCATTGAGGCCGTCGCCAACCATCGCCACCAACTCGCCTGCCTGGCGGCGGCGCTCGATGACGGCGCGCTTCTGTTCCGGAACGAGGCTTGCTTGCACGTCATCGATGCCGACCGTCGTAGCTATGCGCTGTGCGGCCGGCGCGATGTCGCCAGTCAGCAGCATCAGCGCCACCCCGCGGTCGCGCAGCGCCTGCAGCGTCGTGCGCGCTTCCGGCAGCGGTGTATCGTCGAGCGCGAGCAAGCCGTGGACCTCCCCGGCCCAACCGACATAGACCAGCGAATGTCCGCTTGCCTCCAGCGAGCGGGCGCGTTCGCCGAGTAGCGGTGGTAAGACACAGTCGAGTTCGCGCATGAGCGCGGCGTTTCCGGCCGCCACGAGCTGGCCGTCGACGGTGGCGCGAATGCCGCGCCCCGGCACGACGCGCGCATCGCGCGCGGCGACGAAATCGATGCCGCGCTCGCGGGCCGCCGCCACGATGGCCCGCGCCAAAGCGTGCTCGGAATGGCGCTCGAGTCCAGCCGCACGGGCGAGCACCTCAGCCTGTGCAGCGCCAGCGGAGGCGACGCCGACGAGGCGGGCTTGGCCCGCGGTCAGCGTGCCGGTCTTATCGAAAGCAACGGTTCGCACCTGTGCCAGCGTCTCCAGCACGCTTGGATCGCGCACCAGGCAGCCGCAGCGGGCGAGCCGCCCGATGCCGAGGGAAGTCGCCAGTGGCGCTGCGAGCCCCACCGCGCAGGGACAGGCGACAACCAACACGGCAAGTCCGATCAGCAGCGCCCGGTCAAACGGCAGCTGCTGCGCCCAATAGAACGTCGCGAGCGCGCCAAGTACGACGACGAGCGGTACCGACAGGCTGACCACGCTGTCGGCGATGCGCTGGGTGGGGCTGCGGCGCGTGAGCGCCTCGCGCACCGAACGGCAAATTAGCGCCCAGCGCGTGGCGTTGCCGGCGCCGCTGCTACGCACCAGCAACGGACCGTCCAGGTTGATGCTGCCGGCAATCACCGCCGAGCCAATTCCCTTGGCGATGTGTCGGCTCTCGCCGGTGATCACCGCCTCGTCGGCGTGCGAGCTGCCCTCGAGCACCACCCCGTCAACCGGGACGCGCTCGCCCGCCCGCACCCGCACCAGCGCGCCGGCGCCGACCTCACGCACCGGCCGGCGCCGCTCCGCTGCACCTTCCACCACATTGACCCACTCGCTCTCCGCCGCCAGCAGCGGATGCAGGTCGCGCGCCGCACGGGCACGCCCCGCCGCCTCGAGATAGCGGCCCACGGTGAACAGCATCAGCACCATGCTGGCGGTATCGAAATAGACATGGGTGCCATTTTCCAGGGTGGCGACCGCCGAGTAGAGATAGGCGGCGGCGACGCCGAGCACGATCAGCGCCGAGGAAGTCAAGCGGCCTTGCAAGGCGTGCTGCCACGTCTCGCGCAGGAACGGTCCGCCGAGAATGATCACCGCCGGCGTCGCGAAAGCCCACAGCACGAAATGGATCGAAGGCAGCACGTGCGCGTCGGCGCCGGTGAAGGCGCCGGAATAGATCACCAAACTGAAAAGCATGATGTTCATGGACAAAAAGCCGCCGATGCCGAGCCGAATCAGCAGCCAGGCCGCATCCGATTCTTCCGTGCGTCCACCCTTGACCTGATCGGCGATGCAGCAGCCATAGCAGCAATAGGTGCGCTCCTCGCCGTTGAGCGAGCGCCGCATTCCGCGCCGCCCGACCGGCAACAGACAATGACGGCACAATGCGTCGGCAGCCGCGTTCATGGCGACGTTCCTACTGACACGCCGTGCGACATGTGCATCGGCATGACACCGCGGGTGATTGTCAAAACGCCGAGCAGCAGGATCAGGCCGCCGGCAAGCCACACGCCACGCTGCCGCCAAGTCGGCGCCAGCAAGCGGCCGACGGCGCCCATGGTCAACATCGCCGGGAAGGTGCCGAGGCCAAATGCCGTCATGGTCAACGTGCCGGGAAGCGGCGCGGCGGTGCTCGCCGCCTGGGCGAGGAAAGCGTAGACCAAGGGGCACGGCAGAAAGCCATTGAATACGCCGAAGGCGAGCGGGGCCGCGGGCCCCGGCGCGGTAAACAAGCTGCGCAGGGAGGTGGCGAGTGTGCTGCCGCCAAAACCCACGGCGACGTGTTGGAAGCGCTGCAGCAGGCCGAAGAATTGCATCGCCATCACGATCATCAGCCCGCCGGCAACGACGGCGAGAATGCGCTGGCTGAGCTCGAGCGGGGCACTGAGCTGCGGCACCACCAAGCCTTGCGAGGTGCACAGCACTTGCCCAACGGCCCCGGCCAATCCGCCGAGGAAACAATAGGTGGTCAAGCGACCGCTGTTATAAAGCAAGTGACGCAGCACGGAAGCGGCGCGGCCGCGTGGGTCGTGGCCGAGCGCACAAGCAAATCCGCCGCACATGCCAATGCAATGAAAACTGCCGGCAAAGCCGGCAACGAAGACCATGACGTAAAAGGCCACGGCAAGCTTCCCGCCATATCACCGATCGACGCCCCGCGTGACGCCGTCTCGCCCGCGCTACTTCATGCGCACGAGATAGGCCACCCAAACGAAGAAACCGATCGTGAAAAGACCGAATACGACAAACGCGGCAACTTGGATCGGGCTCGCCGTGCCGAGAGAAAAGACGGTTTGTGGAAGCATTGCTTCCCTCCTAGCCAAAGAAAGTTGCCCGAAGCACATTGAGTGCTATTTCGGCGAACAGGAAAGCCAGGTTCAAGGCCGCGAAAGCGAATACAAGTCTTTCTCCCACCATCTGCTCTCTCCGATTAGCGCAAGGGCTCCGCCATCCTGCCTAGCTGACCCGGCCCGGCCCGACGCCGCCCCAATAGGTGACCATGTAGTAGAGTCCCCAAACGAACAGGATGAAGTAGACCGCCAGCAGCCACAGCGGGATATGGCCCATCCACGCCTTTATGTAGCCGCCGGCATATTCCTCGAGATGACCCGAGTGTTCCCCTTGGGGCTTATTCGGCGTTTCGGTCATCTCCGACCTCCCTGTGATAGAGTCCCATGGCCGCTTCATCGGCGCCTTTGAATGCGCCCGCCAGCACGGCCCATACGAACAGGCACACCGCGCTCAGGCTCATCATCAAGGCGATGAGATAGGGCCCGAAGATTTCGTAGTCGGCCACGACATCATTCCTTCTTCGCGGTACTCACGTCACGAGCGGGTTCATCTTGGCGCGCGACCGCAGTGTGAGCGGGAAGTTCGCTCTTTTGGGTCGTGCCGGAGCCGGGGACATAGGCGTCTGCAGGATCGCTCGCGACCGTCTTGGGGTCGTCGAGCGCCGCACGATCCGCCGCCGCGATCGGCAGCGCCTGCCCGGTGAGCGGATCCTTGTAGGCGGAGAGCGACAGGATGTAGTAGGCGAGCGCCCAGCGGTCCGCTTCCGGGAACGAGTCGCGGAACGAAGGCATCGGCGTGCCGCTCAAGCCGGTGCTGATGGTGCGGAAAATGTCCGCCACGTGCGGGCCGGACTTGAATTGACCGCTGGTGAGATCGGCGGGCCGGATCGGGAAGCCGAAATCATCCTTCAACCCGGCGGCCTTTTCCCCATCGCCCTTGCCGGTATTGCCGTGGCACTCCCAGCACTTGGCGCTCTGCCACACGTCCTTGCCGTGGGCGACGAGCTGCGGCGTCGGTGCCGGCGGCCTGCCGACATAGAGCGGCTCGCCCGGCGGCTCTTCGGTGAAGTAGGCGTAGGGCTTGGTCGGATCCGAACGGTCGACCGCCAGCACATATTTGATGTACTGAATGACCGCGAGGCGATCGTTCAGCGGCAGCTCGTACCAAGCCGGCATCGCCGTCCCGCGCACGCCGCGCGTGATGGTGCGCAACAGGTCGCCGTCGGTCGGCACCGGCTTTTGGCTCAGACGGAACTTGAAGACACCGAGGGTGAAGTTGCGCGGCCGCTGGTTGTACATGAAGGTCGCGGCGACGCCGTTGCCGTCGCCCTTGACGCCATGACAGCCAATGCAGCGCCGCTCGTAGACTTCCTTGCCATAGGCGATCCACTCGTCCGAGCGCGGCAGCGTAAGGTCGGTGACTTCCATCTCCTGCGGCTCGAACATGTCGCGCCACTTGCCGCGGTTCATACCCAGTTTCTGGACATAGGCGATCAAATCCCGCAGGTCTTTCGTCTCGGCGGCGATATGCACAGTCGCGCCGGTGTACTCTTTGTTCGGCGTCCAGATAATCGGGAATTTGCCCTGCGCGCGTCCCGGCACGAACAGGAGTCCATCGGTATTCGGCGTAAGCTTGACCTGGTCCTTGCTGTCGAAATTGAACAGCCGTTGCGTCACCGGGGTTTTCTCGAGCGTGCGGTTGCCGGCGCCATCGTCGACGATCTTGATAGCGTCCGCCGGCGCGTCGAACAGACCGCGGAACGGCGCCATGACCGAATCCGGCGTCAGTTGCCGCGGATCCCAGAAATGGGCAACGTGCCACTCGTCGCTGTATTTGAGACCGACCCGGGTCAGGTCAGGTCCGATGCGGCGGGTGCCGAACAGGTGCGGCACGTCATACGAATACTCGCCCGCCTCGCTCACCGGCCCCCAGCGCCGCGTCTCGCCGGTCACCGGGCGCACGTACTGCGAGTGGCAGTACCAGCAGCCCTCGCGCAGATAGACGTCGCGGCCGTGCTGTTCGTCGGGAGTATAGGGGGTCGCCTCGCTCCTCACCCACTTGAGCTGGCCAAGGTCGGTGCGCACCACCCGCGTCACGTCGTGGGTGCGGGCGGAAGGCTCGGCGAAGGGCAGGATGCCTTGGATGGCGACGGCGAGAAAAAAGAATCCGACGCCGGCGACCAGCGACACAAATCGGGCGCTCATTCTGCGGCCTCCCCTGCGAAACTGGGGCCAAAGCCGGGAGTCGGCACGGCGCTTGTGCGCTCCTCACTCGAGCGGCTGAACGCGGTCATCATCATGTTGACAACGAGCAGGGTCATGCCGATGTCCATGCTGATGCCCGACAGCGTCCGCACGAACCAGTAAGGTTTCATCGACGGGATGGTATCGACCCATTCGGTACCGGCCATCCACTGGAAGCCCTGCTGCAGGCCGGCGGCGGTCAGCACCAGACCCATGGTCGAGATGCCGCAGGTGATCAGCCAGAACGACCAGTTGCCCATGGTCCACGACCATAACGGGCGCCCGCACACCCGCGGCCAGGTGTAGACCAAGCCGCCGATCGCCCAGATCACGAAGGTGCCGAACACGGTCAAGTGCGAATGCGAGATGACGAAGTCGGAGAAGTGCGTCGGCTGCTGAATGAGCCGCAGGGCTTCAGTCGAACCCTGGAAGCAACCCAACAGATACATGATCGCGCCCATGATCAGGAATTTCGCCGGCAGGTTTCGGCCAAAGTTGCTCCACTTGCCTTTCACCGTGCCGAAGAAATTCACCAGCACCGTCCACACCGGAACGATCAGCAGCATCGAGGTAATGATCGCCAGCGTCTCCGCCCAGTCGGCGATCGGGCTGTAGAGATAATGGTGGATGCCGACGAAGGGATAGAACAGCGCGAGCGACCAGAAGCCGACCAGCGACAGCTTGTGCGCGTAGAGCGGGTTCTTCACGCTGACCGGCAGGTAATAGTAGATCAGCACGTAGCCGGCCGGCGTCAGCCACAGGCCGACGATGTAATGGATGTAAAGGCCGTGGAAGGCCGCGCTGTTGATGCCGTTGATCGTGTAGGGAAGGATGAATGATCCGAGGACGAGATTCATCGTCGTCCAGATGAAGGCGCCGATCAGGTACCACAAGGCGACATAGAGCGGCGATTCCAGGCGGTTACCGATGGTGATGAGAAACTGCGCGGTGGCGATGGCGCAGACGAGGAAGATCGGGATTTCGGCGTAGAGCGGCAGTTCGCCGGCTTCCAAGCCGTGATTGTCGCCGATGAGAATGCCGACGAGACCCACGGCGAGCGCGAGATTCCACACCCAAGCAAGCGGCACGCCCCATTGTCGCCACGGCACGCGCACGCCGCAAAGCCGCGGCACCAAGTAATAGCATTCGCCGATGAACAGCGAAGAGAACGCGCCCAAGATGACGCCGTTGACATGCACCGGCCGCAGCCGGCCAAAGGTCAGCCACAGATGCGATGTGCCGAGGTAGTCGGGATAATCGAACAGGCTGGAAATGGCGGCGCCGATCGACGGCGCGAACATGAGCCAGAACATGCCCCACAACAGCCAGGTCTTTACGACCGGCCAGTCGACCAGCTGATCAAGGTCGATGCCGGTGAACCTACCCTGCAATTTTTCCGCCGGAAGTACTTCCGCCATAGCGTTCCCCCATTCCGCGGCCGCGAAGAGCGCGGGCCGCCCCGAGTTTCCGGGATCTTTGATGCAGCGAGCTTGGCGAAAGGCGGGCCTTGAACCGACCTAGACTCAAGGCCCGCAGCCGCCGCCAGTATCGTTTGGGTCAGTACCTGCCCGGGACCAGAACCGAGCCTTTGTTCGACCAGAGGATGTAGGTCTCGAGGGCTTTCATCGCCTCCGAGTTCACATCGATCTTCTCGCCCTGGTTCGGCTTCTCGATGCACCAGTTGATCATGTCGCGCAGAGTGGCGAACTCACCCATCTCCGCCTGGAACTTCGGGAAGGTTTGCGGATGGGTATCCGAAGCCATCGGATGGCACATGGCACAGGCCATTCCGGTGGTGGTGAGCTTGACACCCATCTTCTTTTCGGTCGCCGCGTCGCCATGGAAGAGCAGGTCGCCCTTCGTCACCTCGGCCATGAACGCATCTTCGTAGGCGTTCAATTGCGCCTTGGAGACCGGCGACTTGTTTGCGACCGCCGGACCGGCGAGAAGCGCGACAGCGACGAATGTTCCGGCCAGACAGGCGCGGGACAGCACTGAACGGAATTTCACTTGAGCGGTCATGACCATCCCCTCCCTCAGGGCTTGTACGGACCAGTTTGGTCGGCGATGCGCGGCTGCAGAATCTCCGGGTTATACAGCGAAGAATCGGGCGCAGATTGAGCCAGGACCACCTTGCGTCCGAACATCTTGTACTCGTTTTCCGGCTTGCCGTCGGTGGTGGTCCATTCGCTCCAGCCCATGCCGTCGAATGGATCGCCGGGGTCGACACGGATCATCGGCGTCGTGAGCTTCGGTACGCCCTCCGGCGCATAGGGCCACGGCCACGAGGTCGCGAGCATGCCGATCGAGCGCATGTGCCCGATCTCGTTGTAGAGCACCTGGTGCACGTGACCGTGGATATTGGTAATGCTGGTGTACGGTTTCAGCACTTCTTGCACCTCGCGCCAGTCGCGCACCCAGAAGTTCCAGGGCGGGAAGTACTCGTAGAGCGGATTGTGGCTGAAGATGATAACCGGCCGCGCTTTGTCCCAGTTGGACAACGTCTTTGCCAGCCAATCGAGCTGATCGCGACCCACGCCAGCCCACGGGCCGGCAATGTTGCCGTCGAGATCCGCCATGTAGTCCATGCGCTCCGCGGGCGTCAGCTTGCGCGCCGTCCAGTAGTCGGGACCACGGCTGACCGTGTCGAGGCCGATGAAGCGCACGCCCTTGTGATCGAACGTCCAGTTGGGCGCGCCGAACATCTCGCCCCATTTCTTGCCCATATCGAGGTACCAGTCGTGCTCGCCCGGGATGAAGTGCTTGGGCGCTTTGATCTCCTTCAGAATCTCTGCTCCGAGCTCGAGCTCTTCGGCTTTGCCGAGCTGAGCGATGTCGCCGCCGAAGAGCAGGAAGTCAGCCGCCGGGCTCATAGCCTGCACTTCTTTGGCCGCGCGTGTGCATTTTTCGACGAACCGGGTATTGACCGATTTCGGATAGAGGTGGGTGTCCGATATCCAGGCGAACTTGAACGGCGCTTCGGCGCCATAGGCGATATCGATGGTGTTCATCAACGGCCACCAGGCGAAGGTCTCGGCGACCGTCGCCGCGCCGACCAGGCACGATCGATGCACGAACGTGCGCCGCGTGAGCTTCATTTTGGGGTCGGGACGCGCACCGGGTGGTTGCAGCACCGTAGCCATTTCACGTCGAGTTTTATCGAGCTCAGACATGGAGTTTCCCTCCTCCCGTTAGATCGTCAAAAGGCGCATTCCCCTTGTTCAGTTGCGGAACGGCGCACGGCGCCGCGCCGCCATTGCTTTCGAATTACTGCTTCTTCAACTCGATCGTCAGATTCGTCGGCTTACCGGCCACGACCGTCACCGTCTGTTCATTCGGCCCGGTGAAAGATTGCATGGCGACGAGCTTGTAGGTGCCGGGCGGCACGTCGGCGATGCTGAATTTGCCGTCGGCGCCGGTGATCGCGTAGTACGGATTGTCCATCACGTAGATCCAACCCAACATCCAGCCGTGCGCATCGCAGTCGACGCGCACGGTGCCCGCACGGTCGAGCGACGTCGGGATGCGCTGATCCTTGTTCGGCAGCGCCATGTTGAAGGCGGTGCGCTTGCCGTAGTAACCGTGGGTGTTGTGCAGCACCGGATCGCTGTTTATGACCACGAGCGGGCCGGCGCGGATCGCCGAAACTTTGGGAACGAAGTGGCAATGGAGATTGTCGAGTTCCGGAGGCTTCGGCTGGGGCGGCCACGCTTTGCCCTTGGCAATGTCAACCAGATAAACGACCGCGTTCTGGACACTCTTATCGGGCCCGACCTCGATCAACGCCCGCTCATATGGCTCACCGCAGGTTTCGACATCCTTGGTCGGGATGATTTTTTCCGTCGGCACATCGCCGTTGTAGATGATCTTGCCTTCGATTGTGCCGCCGCCATTCACCGTACCGGCTTCGTATGACCACGATGAAACCGGCAACGTCACTACCGCGACGGCCGCAAGTACGGTCGTGACGAAGATTTTGGTCATGGCGTCTCCCCGCACCGGCTCGTCGATTGTTCTTAACGGCGGGAACGAGACCGGAGTGCAGGTATCGAAACACAGTTTAGGCGCTAACAAAAATAAGCAATTCTGAAAGGCGGAATAAGCGACGCTTAAATCTTAAGGTCGGATAAGAAAATCTTATATTTTTTGTCGGCTATCGTGCGCTAGTGAAAGGGCACAAGGTTTCCGCGGATGGTGCGTATATGTCGTTTACATCTGGCGCACAAGAGGCAATCGCTCCGAGAGCTGCAACAAAAACAGCCGGCGGCTGGCGGAACATCTGTAGCGTTATCATGGCGACGGCACTCATTATGGGCGCCTTGCCAGCGTTGGCAGCGACGTCGCCTGTAACGGTCGGCGGACCGTTTACGCTCACTGCGCCCGACGGCACGACCGTTACCGAGCGGAGCTATGCCGGCAAATGGCTGCTGGTCTATTTCGGCTTCACCTTCTGTCCGAACACGTGCCCGACCGCGCTGCTCGACATGGCGACGGCGTTGCAAAAACTCGGTCCCGATGCCAACAAGGTGCAGGTGTTGTTCATCACCGTCGATCCACGGCGCGATACGCCGGCCGTCATGGGCAGGTACACGCAGTCGTTCGATGCGCGCATCGTCGGACTGACCGGCACGGCGGAGCAGATTGCGGCCGTCGCCCAGGAATACGGCGCCTATTACGCCGTGCATCGCACCGGGCCTGGGCCCGACGACTACCTGATGGATCACAGCACTTACATCTACCTCATGGATCCTCACAATAAATTCGTGCGTGGCTTCAACGCCGATGCCTCGGGTGACCAGATCGCCGACGGCGTACGCAAGGCGATGGCGCGGTATCACGATGACGGAGCGATGCGGGATCGACACACGCGGCGGCCCGATAAGCCGTCATAACAAAAGGCACGCGCAGGATTTTGCGACGTGGCGCTGGGGGAGGTCTCTCACATGGACTATGAGCGCTATTTTGCGGACGCGATCGGTCGACTGCTGCACGAACAACGCTATCGCGTGTTCGCCGATCTTGAGCGTATTGCCGGCCGCTTTCCGCATGCCGTGTGGCACTCCCCGCAAGGTCCGCGCGAGATTCTGATCTGGTGCTCCAACGATTATCTCGGCATGGGGCAGCATCCGACGGTGATCGGCGCCATGGCCGAGACCGCGAGGCGCATGGGCACCGGCGCCGGCGGCACCCGCAATATTTCCGGCACCAATCATCCTCTGGTCGAACTCGAGCGCGAGCTCGCCGAACTCCATCGCAAACAAGCGGCGCTGGTGTTCACCTCCGGCTACGTCTCCAACGACACCGGCATTTCCACCATCGCCCGGCTGCTCCCGAACTGTCTCATCCTATCCGACGCCATGAATCACAATTCGATGATCGAGGGAGTACGGCGCGCCGGCGTCGAGAAGAAGATCTGGCGTCATAACGACGTCGCGCACCTCAAAGACCTGCTGCAAGCCGCCGACCCGCAGCGGCCGAAGCTGATCGTGTTCGAAAGTTTGTATTCGATGGACGGCGATGTTGCTCGCATCCGCGAGGTCTGCGACGTCGCCGCCCGTTTCGGGGCCATGACCTATCTCGACGAAGTGCACGCCGTCGGCATGTACGGGCCGCGCGGCGCCGGCGTCGCCGCGCGCGAGGGCGTCATGGACCGTGTGGACGTGATTGAGGGCACGTTGGCTAAGGCTTTCGGCTGCCTCGGCGGTTATATCGCCGGCAGCGCCGCGCTGATCGACGCGGTGCGTTCGTACGCCCCCGGTTTCATCTTCACCACGGCGCTGCCGCCGGCAATCTGCGCGGCGGCGACGGCGGCGATCCGCCATCTGAAGACGTCATCGTGGGAGCGCGAACGGCATCAGGAACGCGCGGCGCGCGTCAAGAGCGTGCTGTCTACGGCCGGCCTCCCGCTCATGCTCAACGATACGCATATCGTCCCGCTGCTGGTCGGCGATCCACACAAGTGCAAGGCTGCAAGCGACCTCCTGCTCGACAACCACGGGATCTACATCCAGCCGATCAACTATCCGACGGTGGCAAAAGGCACCGAGCGGCTGCGTATCACACCGTCGCCCTATCACGACGACGCCTCGATCGATCAATTGGCCGAAGCGCTGATCGAGGTGTGGGACCGCCTGGAACTGCCGTTCAAGGACGCGGCGCTGGCGGCGGAGTGAGCGCGTCGCCGCTCCTCTTGCAGCAGCGGCGCGCGCACAAGCTAAGCGCAGCCAGCTTTCCGCTTAAGGTACACGACGATCTCGGTGCCTGCGCTTTCAAAGCCGTCGGGCACGGCCGGCATTTTTTCGAGCACAATCTCGGCAGCCGGGATATCGAGCAGCAAATTTGTATTCTCGACGAAGAAATGAGGGTGGTTGCTCGTGTTCGTATCGAAATGCGTCGGTGCACCGCTGACTATGACTTGGCGCAGTAGGCCGGCCTCGGCGAATTTGTTCAGCGTGTTGTAAATCGTAGCGAGTGAAACCGGGACACTGGCTTGCACGGCCTCATGGTAAAGCGCCTCGGCCGTGACGTGGCGATCGCAACCGGAAAAGAGAATGGCGCCGAGCGACATTCGCTGCGCGGTCGGCCGCAAGCCCGCTTCCCGCAGCATATTTGCCAATGCGTTGCCGGCAGCCGTCGATCGGTCGCTGCCGGATACTTGCCTCGATTGACGCCGCATGGTCATTTTGGCACACACCGACGGCTCACCTACCGACCAGTGTCGATCGCGAATTACTTAATCATTACATGCCCAATCGGGCGCCGCTCTGCATAGAAACTGATCGGCTCCATCAGAAGTTCTTATAACTTAATTGTTCTTAATAAGCGTAGTATATTTCCAATGCTGACGCTACGGCAACTTCGCTACCTGGAAGCACTTGCCCGGCACGCGCATTTCGGTCGGGCGGCGGAGGAATGCGCGGTCAGCCAACCGGCACTCTCCATGCAGATCCGTGAGCTCGAGCGCCTGCTCGGCGCCGAGCTGTTGGAGCGACGCCAGAGCGGCCTCGCGCTCACCGAAATCGGCGTTGAAGTTGCGCGACGAGCCGAGCACATTTTGAGTGCCACACGTGACCTCATCGATTGCGCGCGCCACAGCTGCCGCGTGTTGAGCGGTAACTTGCGATTGGGCGTGATCCCAACATTGGCGCCCTATGTGCTGCCGCGCGTGCTCCCGGAATTGCACCGGCAGCACCCTGACGTGCGCCTCGACCTACTGGAGACGCAAACCAAGAATCTGATTGCCGAGCTTTCCCACGGAGCGCTCGACGTGATCTTGCTGGCCTTGCCGGTCGGCAAATCGGATTTCGAAACGCTTGCCTTGTTCGACGACAACTTCCTGCTCGCGGTGCCGGCCAACGATCCGCTTCCTGAGCGGGGCCGCGTGACTGCCAAGGACGTCAACGCGCGTCGTCTAATCCTGCTGGAAGAAGGTCACTGCCTGCGCGATCAGGCGCTCGCCTATTGCGGCCACGAAGCCGACGCCGACAACGGGCTACGCGCCACTAGCCTGGCGACGATCATGCAGATGGTGGCGAGCGGCTACGGCGTCACGCTGATGCCCGAGGTCGCCGTCGACGTCGAAGTGCGCGACGAGCGCATCAAGCTCTTGCGCTTTGTCGATCCGCAGCCGCGGCGCAGCATCGGCTTGGCTTGGCGGCGGACCTCGCCGCGCAAGGCAGACTTCCTCGGCCTTGGCGCCACCGTGGTGGACGCACTCAAGGTCGAAAAGCCGAAGAAAGAATTCTGCCCGGTGCCGGGCAATGCCGCCCCCAGCTCGCTTTACCGACAGCGCCAGACCTACGCTTAGTACGGGCATCCGCCTGCTCCTCGCCGGCAGAGATTTGGGGCGGCCGGCTGGTTGCGTTTGCGTGTTGGCAATAAAGTTGGTTGCGGGGGTAGGATTTGAACCTACGACCTTCAGGTTATGAGGGGCTGCGAAGCAAGTACTTTTCCAAGTTATTTCAATGAGCATGCGCGGCCATGTGCCAATCATGTGCCGTGACGAGACATGCTTATTCTGTGATTGGGCCGGCATCAGACTTTACACGGCGATTGCTCCGGCGACGACACCCCTAACCAATTTCAATTATTGCTTAGCGAATGGGCGGGCCAAAATATCGATAAAAATAAAGGCGGCAAGAGACAATCCAGATACTATGTACAAGGTAGTGAGATTATTGCTTTCCGCAGTGGTTATGTAACTTTTTTGCCCGTGAATCTCATGGAGATAAATTCGTCCCGAAACGGCGTCGGGGTGTGAGGGTCGAGTATTCACATAGTCATAAGATAGGGCGATTGCTGCACAAAAAGAAAGTACGCACACCACTACAGATACGATTGCCGAAACTCGCCAGACTATTGCCATACGTTGACCCAAGTGTTTGTGACGGCCGCCGAAGATGTAGCACCCAGACCGAAGCCATAGGTCACGCCAGCACCATACACGCGCTTGGCCCCGCTTTCACTAAAGCCAAGAAACACGTCAGCCGATTCGCTCACTCCAGTGCCAACTGCAACGTTTAAATTTGAAAAAAATCCCCGAAGATCGCAAATGGTGTCGGCGTTGGACACACTTAAGTTAAGGCCTCCCGAAAACCCGAGGCCAACGCCTGCCCCCGGTCCAAATCCATAATAATTGCCAAAATGGCCGGATGAATCGAACACAATTCCAGCAAAACCTGCGCCTCCAAAACCAAACCATGTTGATGTGTAGGTAACCGATAAACCAATTTGAATAGTCCAAAGACCGTTCGCATCAATGAAAGAAATTGGATTATTTGTAACGTAACTAAATAGGATTCCGCTTGCACTGGGAAACTCCACTGGATCTGGCTGAATGTAGCGTCCCAATGTTGGGTCGTAGTGCCGATACCAATTGTAGTGCAGACCCGACTCAATGAGGAAATACTGCCCTGGAAAGCGCATGTTATTGGTCGCCGTACCGGTGATCGACAGCACGGAACCGAACGGCATGTAGACCGCATCCCACACGACATTTTTGGAGGCGTCCGTCATCTTGATCGGCCGGTTCAATTGATCGGCGTGCACGTAGTAGAGATTGGGGCTCCCGCTGTTGGCGTCGGAGACGACGGCCAGTGGCAGGTCGTCGATCCAGATATATTCGCGCAGCGTTTGCCCAGTATTGTCGGCCTCGACCAGCAATCGTCCTGAGAGATCGTAGAGATAGTGCGTCGTGCCCGCCGGCGACATGTTCTGCGTGGTGCGGATCGCCATCCGCTCCAGGCCGTCGTAGGTGTAATTCGCCGTGACCGTTGACCCGATGGTGAGCTGATCCAGCCGGTTGCGGTTGTTGTAACGATAATTGTAGACCGTGCTGCCACGGGTGTCGGCGGTGACGTTGCCGACCGCATCATAAGTGAACGAGCGCACCGTGGTCGCGCCCTGCGCGATGGTCGAAAGCAGATTGTTAGTCGTCGGATAGCCGTAGCTGTTGGTAGCCGCGGCGACCGTCGGCACCGATTCGGTCGTGTTGTTGGCGATGTTGGTGAGATTGATGCCGTCGCCGAAGTCGTGGGTGCGATTGAGGATGAAGCTCAGTGTCGCGGGGTCCTGCACCTGCAGCGCGTTGAGCAGGTAATCCTGCGTGAACGTTTTGCTCAGCGTCAGCCCGTTGCCGTAGGTGAGCGACGCGAGATCGCCGAACGGCTGGTAGACCACGGTCGACGCCAGCGTGACGGAAGAACTTCCGCTGTCCTTTTTGGTGGTGACGCCGGTCACCAGCCCACGCGCGTCGCGGCTGTAGCTGACGGTGCGGCCGGACGGATAGGTGATCTGGGTGGCGTTGCCGTCGAGGTCGTAGGTGTAGCCGATGGTGTAGACGATGGACGCGGTGGTCTTCTTCTCCTGCGTCACCTGCCCGAGTGCGTTGTAGGTCCATTCCACCGAACCCGAGGCGTCCTGAATCTTTGTAAGGCGCCCCACCCCCTTGTTGCCGCTCGCGGTCGAGTCCCAGGTGTAGGTGACGTTCTCGCCGGTCGCGGCCGGATACTGCTTGCTGAGCAGCCGCCCCGCATTGTCGTAGGTCAGGTTGGTGACGACGCCGCGCCCATCCGTGATCTGCGTCGGCTTGCTGAGCGCATTGTAGACATAGACCGTGGTGCCGCTGTCGGGACTCGCGCGCTGGATGATGTCGCCGAAGCCGCTGCGCACATAGCTTGTGTTGAGCAGGCGCGGGTCCTGGTAGTTGATGATCTCGTCCTTGCCGTTGTGGGTGAGCGTCACCACGCCGTTGTTCTGGTCGGTTTCGCTCATCAAGCGATTAAGCGAATCGAAGGCCCAGTGGAACACTCTCGACCGCGGATCGGTCACCGCGACGCGGTTGTTCGTCTTGTCGTAAGCTGAGGTCCAGGTCTGGCTCGCCGCGCCGACGAAGGTCAGCAGCCGGCCGAGCTCGTCGAAAGTCGCCGACTGCGCGAGCAGGATGCTGCCGCTCGGATTCTTGACTCTCTGCGCAGTGATGCCGCCGAGCTTATCACGGTCGTATTCGACCGACGCACCCGAATTGTCCACAATTGTGGTGATCCGGCGAGCATCGTCGTAGGTATATTGGAGGTACGCGCCATTTGGCCGCGTGATCTTGGTAACATCGCCGAGGACGTTATAGTCAAACGCCGTCACGGCATTGAGCCCGCTCGGGTCGACGGCAATCGACTTCAGCCGCCACTCGGAGTCGTAGGTCAGGTTGTAGGTGACGCCGTTCGGATCGACAACGGTCGTCGGTTCGCCCGCGCCGTTCACGGCCGAAATCGTCGTGGCTTGCCCGACCTCATTGGTGATTGACGCAAGATATCCAGAAGCGTTGTAGGCATAGGTGACGGTGTCGCCGCTGCCGACCAGAGGGCCGTCGACAGTCAAGAGATAACCGAACGAATTATAAGTGAATGTCCAGGTCCGGGTTTGTCCGTTGGTCGAATAAGGGATGCTGGTGGTCGTTGTGTCCGTCTGGGTGACTTGCGTGAGCTGGCCTAATGAATTCCAGGTGTAGGCCGTCGTCAGCCCCGGCTGAACGATTTGGGTTGGGACGTGGAGCGTCGAATGCCATGTGACCGACGTGGTGCGCGCGCTGGGCGTCCCGTATCCGTCGATAATCTGCGTCGGTTGGCCGATGCCGTTGCGTGTGTACTGGGTGACGCGTCCTTCCTCGTCGATGACCGATGATATGAAATACGAAGAATATGCATACGACCTAGTACTGGCAGGGCAGTTCGAACTGATCGTTCCGTCGATGCTGGTGAGATGAGTGTTGTTGACATCGAACGCGAAATTATAGACGGCGCTCTTGCCCAGCGCATTGGTCACTGCCCGCGTAAACGACGGCGAGGCGACCGTGCCGTAAGAAATATCGGTTCGGTCGACATCACTCGGACCCGCGCTCGTGATCGCGTGGCCAGCGGAATCATACGCGACCGTCCAGCGCCGCAGACCAGTCGAATCGAGAATGCCGGTCAGATGCCATGGGAAATCGGGATTCTCATAGAGATACGAAGTGGAATTCAGCAGGTTGTTCGAAGCATCGCGATGCTCCACGGTAACTAAGCGGTCGGCGGCATTGAATGCATAGGTTCCGCCGGCAGCAACGTCATAGAGGTATTTGAGCGTCGTGCCATCCGGTAGTGCCGCCGTGGATATAGCGGCCGGGTAAATGCCGCTGCCGCCTATGACCGTGAAATCTCGCAGCAGCCAGGTGAACGTTATCACCTTGCCGTAGCTATCTGTGATCGACGTTAGCTCGCCATGCGTTCCGTAGGCGAAGGTCCATTGGAGGCCACCCCGGAAGGTGACGGCAATCGGGCGACCTACTCGGTACTTTCCGGATGCCGGGTCGAGAAGGGTTTGAAATGTCCAGACGCGATCCTGCGGATCGGTTACTGTCCATTGGCTCGAAGAATTCAGAACCTGTGCAGGATCGGACGGCCATGTGCCAACGAAGGCCAGGTGGTAGTCAAACTGGTAGATTGCGCCGGTAGGATAAGGCCACCAGTCGGGATCCATGCCTCCGGATGAATTCTTGGAAAATGGGTAAGAGCCGCCATCCGCCGTCTCGACCTCGGCGCGTGCGGCAGTACTGAAGTTGAGCTGTATCTCGTGCTGGAACCAGAAACGCCAGTTGGTGCCGAGGCCGACGGGCTGGCTCAGTATCTCATTTCTGCTACCGCTATAGCTGCGGCTGTTGTAAAGCCGGTTGAGAGTCAGCGATCCATCGGCTGTCCTAAAATCTTCAATATTGAAGAGCTTCGCGCCCGTGGTGATGTCGATGGGATTCTTGGTCTGAGGCGCCTGCTGAGCACCATTGTTGGTGTCACCGCATTTGTCTGGCTTGAGCACAGGCCCATCTTCGTTCGCGGCAACGCAACTGCCGCATAGCCCGACGCGCAACTGAAAAAGGCAATTGATCCTGCAGGCCCGCCAGATGGCCCTCTATTCCAATCGCAGGTGGCGTTGTACCAATTGCCGCTGATTGTAAACCCTTTGTACGTTGCGTCCGACCATGCCCAATAACTGAATTGGAATTGACACTCGGCGGCAACCGAACCGCTGCAATGAGAGCCCGAAACGAGTGGACCACACCACCCGTTAGTGCCGGCGGGAAATGCCGATGCGCTGCGCGGATGCAACAAAATCAGCGCGCCGACAGCAATGCAAAAGAGAAGAACCGAGAATGGAAAGACGATGACTTTTCGAGTCATGTCGGCTCGGGTCGAATTGTCGTACGAAAGTTTTCGGAACGTAGTCGAAGAGTGCGTATCTTAGATTACGAATTCCAACAGCATGATGCCACTAATTTAATGCGAGCGGTGCGCGCGGCGACGAGTGGCGAAATTGGATTAGGCGAAGCCGAAAGACGACAAAGGGTGATAACAAAATGCAAGCTGGGCCGCAAGGACGGCATCAAGCAGCTTGCCGCCAGCATCGAGGCCCACGGCCTTCTGCAATTGCGGTGCTTCAAGACGACCAACAAGTCGGTGAAGAAAACGAAGTCACGGGACTTTTGACGACCGCCGCCGATGCCGAGAAAAAGCAGCGCAAGGCGCGGGTCGCGGCGCGCTGGCTCGATGGCCTCGATTGGGAAACATCCGTGTTAGAGCGCCGGCATTACGGCGATATTCCTCTGCTGGAGACCGACCCGGCGATCGTGCTGACGGGACTCGATGAACCGGATGCTCGGATAAAGATCGCAGGCGCGGGCTTCGATTACATGGTTGATGCCGGCATCGGTCATGGTCCCGTTGATTTCGAGGGCGTCCAGGTGCGCATCTTAAAAAAGGGGGTTGATGCCAGGTTGTTCTGGACGGCAAAGGCGAAGCCAAAAGACATTGAAAGGCTGATGCAGGAGCACGCCTACCAGGTGCACGCAAAAAAGGACACGTGCGGCACCTTCACGCTTGCTGAGGCGAGCGTCGCAGTGCCCTTCGTTGGCGCCGCCGCCGGGGCTATCGCAATCGCGCAACTGCTTCGGCTAGGCAGCGGATTGCATACGAATCAGATCATGCAGATTGATTTGGGTGCGCCGGACATGGTGACTTTTGGAGCAATGAACGAAGCGCCATCAACCAGCGCGGGGAGCCTAACGGTTACGGTCGGATGAGCGAATCTCACATCGTTTCGCTCGCGTATCATGTGCCATTCATGTGCCATGGAAGAATTGAGAACGGACTGTAACGCTCGGCAACAATCGGCGTAACGCGTTGGAAAGACTCAGTTTTGGTTGGCAACCGATGGAAATAGATGAAAACGGATGTTGGCACATGAAAAAACCCGGTGATCGAGACGCTAGCGCGTTGATGCACCGGGCTTTTGTTTGGTTGCGGGGGTAGGATTTGAACCTACGACCTTCAGGTTATGAGCCTGACGAGCTACCGGGCTGCTCCACCCCGCGATAAACCCTGCATCTAGGCCCCCGCTACGCGGGGCATTCACAATAATCCGTAACCCTGGACGCCACGGCTTCCGCCGGGCCCCCGTTCCGATCTATGGTTTCCGCCGTCCGACCCGCCTTGCGATCCACCGGCCGCCAAGCTCGCGGCCGATACCGCCCCGCCTCGGGTCAAAATGCGACGCGCCGGGCTCATCGCCTGCGCGGGTCGCCGGCTATGTAGCAATGGTAGATGCCGATGGGAAGAGCGAAAACCCACACTTTTCATCAGCCTGTCATGAAGTCGAGCAAAGAACCCCCCATGGCAGGGGCGGCCGGGGATGACGGCAGTTTCGGCGACGGCCTGGCTGCGGCCGCTCGTGCGATCATTGCCGACGCCCGGGCAGCGCTTGCCGATTCCGAGCTGAGCGACGCTGAGGCGGTGCATGAGGTGCGCAAGGCTCTCAAGCGCTGGCGGGCCTTGATGCGTTTGCTCGCGCGCCCGCTCGGCGACCAGGCCGAGCAGATGCGGGTCGAGGCGCGAGAACTGATGCGGGCGCTCGCCGGTGCACGCGATGCGCAGTCCGCGCTCGATGCGCTCGCCGATCTGCGCAAATCCGACCTGCCGTTCTCGCCGACCTCTTCCGAAACCATTCGCAAGCGGCTGACAGACATTCGCGACGCGGCCGAGAAGACAAGCTTCACCGCGGACATGCGCGAGCGGCTGACCCGCTACCTCGACTACGCCACGCTCTCGCTCGAGCGGTGGCCGCTGATGGCTATCGATTTCGACACCGTCGCCGACGCGCTGACCGCGACCTATCGCCGCGCGCGACAACTAGTGCCGGACAATTGGAGCGGCACCGAACCCGAGCATCTGCACGACCTGCGCCGGCGCGTGGTCGAACACCGCCACCAGATGGATCTGATCGAGCACTTGTGGCCGCGGCTCGGCCAGGTCTGGGCGGAGGAGACGCAGCGGCTGCGCAATCAGCTCGGCGCGTGCCAGGACCTGGCGATGCTTGCGCGCTTTACTGCGCCGCATCAGCCGGTGGCGCCGTGGCGCTCGCGGGTGATGCCGATCATCGAGGAACGCCGCGAGGCACATCTGAAGACGGCGGCACGGCTTGCCGGCCGACTGTTCGCCGAGAAGCCAAAGGCCTTCCGCCGACGCATCGCCGCGCTGTGGAGCGCGCGCCGGGTGAAGAAGACCTGAGAAAAAACAGCGCCTCGCCGGGCCAAGCGATCGGCACTTTCAGCGCAAAGCGCCCGGCGGAAGATCCTGCGGGGCGATTACCTTGAGACTGCGTCCATCTGGGCCGGGCACGATCGCGCCATCCGGCATGCCGGCCACCTCTCTGAGGCGGTCGTCGGCCTCGGGATTGCCGGTGACGATCTGCGGGCAACGCAGGCAGGCGGCGCGCCCTTCCTGCCGAAACCAGCGGCATTCACGGCGGATGTTGCAGGCGGGAAGATTATCAACCGCTTCCGGCAGCAGCTTGGCGATGCGCACGGCAAGCTGGCAACGTGCGCCGTCAAAATGCGTACACTTCTTCTCCTCACAGCGTGCTGACAGCCGGAACACCTCCGACACCGCGACGGGCGCCGCCAGCTTCAGGATCGCTGGCGTCGCCGCTACCGGCTCGTCGAGATAAGCGAGCCGCGGCGCATCACCGTCGTGCGAGACGACGCCGAGAATCTGCACATCGCCCATGCCCGGCTGCGCGCTCGGACATTTCAGCGCCGGATCGACGCGGCGAGTCACCGGCGTCACTCTTCGAGCTGTTCGATCTCTCGCGGCGCGATGAAG
>Ga0335081_10003091_pt1 | contig 26190 bp, 18 predicted proteins | sample Lox_Sample_35_FD_206713 | JGI IMG/M metagenome (GOLD analysis project Ga0335081, IMG submission 206713) | Soil microbial communities from Loxahatchee National Wildlife Refuge, Florida, United States - Lox_Sample_3.5 | ecosystem: Environmental > Terrestrial > Soil > Wetlands | place: USA...
TCCGTGGTTAAGTATTTATGTTGTCATTAAAGCGCGCTGGGGAGAGCCGTATGCCGGGAGGAGTAAGAATCGTGAATCCCGGGCAAGTTGCGGGGCATCGGCCTCCACTCACGGGAAGCGCCGGGCTGACACGGATGAGCTACCAACAAAGCTGGAATGTTACACAAACCAAAGGGATTAAGAATATGTCTCGGGAAGATGAGGTTTTGGGATTGCGCCCCGGGGACCGAGTGCCGTCGGGCTCAAGGACAGAGTTCCGGGGTGGGCGGCCGCGGCCGGAGGCGAAAGTTGGCTGTCGGGGACATGGCTCCGGAGCATGTGGGAATGAAGCTGGAATGTCGTTTAGAATCAGTACGCGGGCTCGGGTCATCAAGGATTGGCGGCATAGTGGCGGCGGTGCTGGGCCGCGCCAGAAAATCCGCCCAAACTTGCCGCGAGCGGGTAGAATCGAGGCCCGGGAGGATGTCGAGGCATGAACGCTAGTGTAGCGGAGCGCACGCTGAAGCCGGGCACCCTCTGGATAAGCGGCCAGCCGGCGGAGTGCGCCTCCGGCAGGAAGATTGAGGTTATCAACCCGGCCACGGGTGAGGTGCTCACCACGGTTGAGCGCGGCGAGGCCGAAGACGTGAATCGCGCTGTGGGAGCCGCGCGGCGCGCCTTCGAGAACTCAGTCTGGCGCGACCTGAAGCCTTCCGCGCGCTCGAAGCTGCTCTGGCGCATCGGCGAGTTGATCGAGAAGAACCTGGACGAGCTCGCCCGGCTCGAGTCGCTCAACGCCGGAAAGCCCGTGAAGAGCGCCCGCAACGGCGATATGAAGCCGGCCGCAGACATTTTTTATTACTACGCGGGCTGGGTGCGCGCGCTGCACAGCGAAGTGATCCCCGTGGACGGCCCTTTTCTCAACTACACTCTGCGCGAGCCGGTGGGCGTGGTGGGCATGATCACGGCCTGGAATTATCCCATGCTGCTCGCCGCCTGGAAGTTGGCGCCCGCGCTCGCCACCGGCTGCACCTGCGTGATCAAGCCGTCGGAGATGACGCCGCTCACCACCCTGCGGCTTGCGGAGATCTGCCGGGAGGCGGGGGTGCCGGACGGCGTGGTGAACGTGGTCACCGGCTACGGCCCGGAAGCGGGCGAGGCGCTGGCGCGGCACATGGACGTGGACAAAATCGCTTTCACCGGCAGCATTCACAGCGCCCGGGCGCTGCTGAAGGCTTCGGGCGAAAGCAACTTGAAGCGCTTGTCGCTGGAACTGGGCGGGAAGTCGCCGAACATCGTCTTTCCGGACGCCGACCTGGAGGCCGCCCTGCCGGCCGCCTTCTGGGCCATCTACGCCAACAAGGGCGAGGTGTGCTCGGCGGGCTCCCGGCTGCTGCTGCACGAGGACGTGCATGACGAGTTCGTCGAGAGGCTGGTTGAAAAAGCTCGCGCCCTGAAAGTGGGCGACCCGTTGGACCCCGCAACTGAGATGGGTGCGCAGATTTCGCAGGCCCAACTCGACCGCATCCTGGGCTACGTGGCGAGCGGCAAAGAACAGGGCGCGGAGCTGCTTTGCGGCGGCGAGCGCGACACCGAGGGCGCGAAGGCCCGCGGATTCTTCATGAAGCCGACGGTGTTCGCAGGCGTGAGGCCGGAGATGAAAATCGCCCAGGAGGAAATCTTCGGCCCCGTGCTCTCGGTGATGAAGTTTAGGGACGAAGAAGAAGCGGTGGCCATCTCGAACGGCACCATTTACGGGCTGGTATCGGCGGTATGGACGCGCGACGTGCGGCGGGCGCATCGCCTGGCCCGCGAGATCCGCGCGGGCGTGGTGTGGATCAACACCTACAACGGCTTCGACAGCGCCGCGCCCTTCGGCGGCTTCAAGCAGAGCGGCTTCGGGCGCGAGATGGGCATGCACGCGCTGGAGTCGTACACGCAGGTGAAGTCGGTGTGGGTGGCGCTGTAGCCGGCGGCCGGTTGTTCCGGGTCCGCCGTCGTTGAAGACCGCGGCAGCGGAGCACTGCCGGGGGACAACTGGCACTTATGGACCTCAAGACCGTCGAATCGCTCTTTTCTGAGCACAAGATTAACGCGGTCAAAGTCGGCGGCATCGATATCGATGGCGTTTTGCGCGGCAAGTACATCAGCCGGGAGAAGTTCGATTCCGCCGTCGAGAAGGGCTTCGGCTTCTGCGACGTGATTTTCGGCTGGGACTCGTCCGACGTTCTCTACGACAACGTGCGCGTCACCGGCTGGCACACCGGCTATCCGGACGCTCGCGCGCGCATCGATCTCTCCACTTTTCGCGTGATTCCCTGGGAGCCAGGTACGGCGTTCTTCCTGGTCGATCTTTCCGACGAAGAGGGCCGGCCGCTCAGCTTTTCGCCGCGCGAAGTGCTGCGGCGCGTCACTGAGAAGGCGCGGCAGATGGGCTTCGCCGCGGAGGTCGCCGCGGAATTTGAGTTCTTTCTCTTTCGCGAGGACTCTCACTCCGTGCGGGCCAAGCACTATCGTGACCTGGTACCGCTTTCGCCGGGCATGTTCGGCTACAGCGTCCTGCGCACGGGCGCACACGCGGAAGTTGCGCACGCGATCATGGACTCCCTGCGCGGTTTCGGCGTGGACGTGGAAGGCTTCCACACCGAGACGGGCCCTGGGGTTTACGAGGCCGCCCTTACCCACAGCGCCGCGCTCGAGGCGGCGGACAAGGCCGCGCTTTTTAAAAGCGGTGTCAAGCAGATCGCGGCCCGCCAGGGACTGGTCGCCACCTTCATGGCAAAGTGGAATTCGGAGCTTCCGGGGGCGAGCGGGCACTTGCACCAAAGCCTGTGGGACGCCGGACGAACCCGTAATTTGTTCCACGACCCTGAAGGCCGGCACGGCATTTCCACCGTGATGCGGCACTACCTCGCGGGCCAATTGCAGCTTATGCCCGAATTTGCCGCCTTCGCCTGCCCCACGGTGAATTCCTACAAGCGTCTCGTGCCCGGCGTGTGGGCGCCGACGAACGCCACCTGGGGCATCGACAATCGTACCACCGCATTGCGAGCAGTTCTGGGCCCGTCGCCGCAGTCGGTCCGCGTGGAGTACCGCCTTTCGGGCGCAGACATCAACCCGCATCTCGCTACCGCCGCCAGTCTTGCGGCCGGCCTCTACGGCATCGAACATCGCCTGGAGCCTCCCGAGCCCGTGTGTGGGAACGCTTATGAAATGAACGCGATCGCTCTGCCGCGCACCCTGGAGGAAGCCACCAAGCGGCTTGAGCAGAGTGCCGTGGCCCGCGAGATCCTGGGCGAGGAGTTCGTCGATCATTACGTCCGCACGCGGCAGTGGGAAGTGCGGCAGCATGAGCGGGCGGTGACAGGCTGGGAGCTCGAACGCTATTTCGAGATTATTTAGACTCTTGACGGCCCGAACGCAGAGTGCGCATCCTCGCCCGCGTTGGACGTCAACCTCGCGGGCGGCGCCGGAGAAAGACGATCGATGATTTCAATTTGGTCGTTTCCCAATCGAATTGTGTTTGGCCCCGGAGCCGTCGCCCAACTGGCTGACGTCATTGTGGCGCTGGGCGTGCGGCGCCCCTTGGTGGTGAGCGATCCCGGAGTAGTGAAGTGCGGGCTGCTCGAGCGGGCCGCGGCGCCGCTGCGGAAGGCCGGCCTGGGCTGGGCCGTCTACGATGGAGTGGAGGCGAACCCAACCGAAGCGAGCGTCTATCCGGGCGTCGAGACCTATCATGCCGAGGGCTGCGACGGCATTGTGGCGCTGGGCGGCGGCAGCGCCCTGGACGCGGCCAAGGCCATCCGGCTCGCGATCACTCATCACGAGCCTCTCGAGACGTACGACGACCTGCGCGACGGCGCGGCCCGGATCAGCGCTGAGGTCCCGCCCATGGTGGCGATCCCCACCACCGCCGGCACCGGCAGCGAGGTGGGCCGCAGCGCCGTGATCACCTTGAAGGCCACCGGCCGCAAGACGGTGATTTTCAGCCCGCACCTGCTGCCGTCAATCGCGCTGGCCGATCCCGAGCTCACCCTCGATCTTCCGCCCCACCTCACGGCCGCCACGGGTATGGATGCCATGACGCACAATCTCGAAGCGTACCTCGCCATAGGCTTTCATCCGATGTGCGACGCCATCGCCCTTCGGGGTGTCGAGACGGTATCCCGGAATCTGCGCACAGCCGTTCAACATGGCAAGAATCTGGAAGCCCGCACGGGCATGATGGCGGCGGCCATTATGGGCGCGGTCGCTTTTCAGAAGGGCCTGGGCACCGTCCACTCGCTCGCTCACCCCCTCTCGACGGTCGCGGGAATGCATCATGGTCTCACCAACGCCATCCTCCTGCCGCACGTGATGCGCTTCAATCTGCCGGCGGCCGGGCAGCGTCTGGCGGACCTCGCTCCGATGCTGGGTGTGGACACGCGCGGGCTGAGCACTGACGCCGCCGCGCGGGCTGGTATTGCCGCCATTGAGAAGCTGAACGCTGATATTGGGATTCCGACCCGTCTCCGCGACGCCGGCGGGCGTGAGGACATGATCCCGATCATGGTCCCGCTCGCCATGGAGGACGGCTGCCGCCTGCTGAATCCGCGGCCCACGTCGGCCGGAGACATAGAGCTGCTTTACAGGCAGGCGTATTGACCAGGCTTCGGCTCTCGCTCAACCCGGAGAGCGTCCGCACGCGCGATGAACAGAGCCGGCCAAGACCCGGACCATCAAATCCGAGCCCTCCTCGCCGTGAAGAGAACCGATCAACTCCGAAGTGATGAACACGAATTGAGGCGGTTGGGCTACGCCCAGGAACTTTTCCGCACCATGGGCGGGTTCTCGAATTTCGCCATCTCGTTCTCAATCATCTCCATCCTCACCGGCGCCGTGACCCTGTACGACTACGGCCTTGCCATGGGTGGCCCGGCGGAGATGTCGCTCGGATGGCCCTTGGTGGCGCTGTTCTCCCTGGCCGTCGCCGCCAGCATGGCCGAGATTGCTTCCGCGTATCCGACCTCCGGGGGCATGTACCACTGGTCCTCTATTCTGGGCGGCGCCGGCTGGGGCTGGTTCACCGGCTGGTTCAACATTCTTGGACTTGTAGCCACGATCGCCGGCATCGACTACGGCTGCGCTCAGTTCTTGGTGCCGCAGCTCGGTTTGCCTTCGCGACATGCGGTGCTGCTCACGGTGTACGGTCTCGTGCTGGCCTCGCACGGCCTCATCAATCATTACGGCATCCGCCTGGTGGCCTGGCTCAACGATCTCAGCGTCGCCGTGCACATCGTCGGAGTGGTGTCCATCGTTGGAGCGTTGCTCGTCTTCGCTCCCAAGCAGCCGCTCTCCTTCTTCTTCAGCGCGGTGAGCGCGAACCATGCGCACGTCTACGGCTGGGCCTTTCTTCTCGGCCTCCTGCAGGCACAGTGGACCTTCACAGGGTACGACGGCTCCTGCCACGTGTCGGAAGAAACCGTCGACGCCCGGCGGCGGGTGCCCTGGGGCATGATCAACGCGGTTGTGATCTCGGCCGTCGTCGGCTACCTTCTGCTGGGGGCGATTACACTCTCGATCCGGAGTATTCCGGCCGCTCTCGGCGCCAATGATGCGGCGGGCAACAGGATACCGGCGGTTCTCGCCATTCTGCAGCAATCCCTCGGCTCATCGGCCGGAGGCGCGGTGTCGCTGCTCGCCGTCATGGCCATGTGGTTCTGCGGGCTTGCCACCGTAACTTCGAGCTCTCGCACCGTCTATGCATTCGCGCGCGACGGCGGCCTGCCTTTGGCAGAACTCTGGCGCCGTGTGAGCCCGCAGCGCCTCACACCGGTGCCTGCGATCTGGCTCTCCGTGGGCGCGGCTTTCGCGGTGGCGCTCTACAGCCGGGCTTACCCGGTGGTGACTTCGATCAGCACCATCGGCCTCTATCTCTCCTACATTCTGCCCGTGTACTTGGCGTGGCGCGCGCGCCGATCGGGAGAATGGCTGGCGCGCGGGCCCTGGCATCTCGGGCGCTATAGCTGCGCTGTGAACGTGGCGGCGATGGGCTGGACGGCTTTCATCTGCGCCATGCTTGTGATGCCCCCGAATCAGCTCGCGGGCAAGACAATGCTCGCCGTCGCCGCCGGGTTGGCCGCCTGGTACCTGGCGGGCGAAGGACGGCGGTTCGAGGCGGCTTCAGCCCACATTCGACGCTCGCACGATGAATAGACCCCAGGCGAACCACGGCGTGTTGGCTCGTCGCGAGCGACCAAGATCACCAAGTTCAAGGCGCGGGAGCGGGAAGGGGAAAGCGCGCCGGAAGTGGGCGCGCCGAGTTGCGGGAATACGCCTCAGTCCGGTTGCGGGCAACCCATCAGACGGACAAAGGTGCCGTGGCAAGCAGTTTGTCGTTGACCGAACGATAGTACAGCCCCTCGTTCTCAACGATCACTTCGAGCACAGACGGCGGCTGAATCTCGCCCTGAATCAGGGCTTCCGACAGCGGGTCTTCAACGTGCTTTTGCAGTGCGCGGCGCAACGGGCGGGCGCCATAGGAGCGGTCGGCGCAGGTTTTTTCCACCAGCCAGCGCGCAGCCTCAGGCGACAACGTTATCGTGATGTTCTTATGCGCCAGATTCTGATTGAGCAACCCCACCATCAGCTCGACGATCTGCAACAGATCCGAGTCCGAGAGGGCGTTGAACACGATCACCTCGTCGAGACGGTTGAGAAACTCCGGATTGAAGAGGTGCCGGACCTCTCCCATCACCAAGTCTTCGATCTTCTTGTCCGTAGCTGTATCGCTGGATGACTTGAAGCCGAGGTTGGCGCGGCGCTCGATGTAGCGCGCACCGATGTTGGAGGTCATGATGATAATCGTGTTCTTGAAGTCGACCGTATTGCCGAGGCCGTCCGTAAGCTGGCCGTCTTCGAAGACTTGCAGTAGGATGTTGAAAAGGTCGGGATGGGCCTTCTCAATCTCATCCAGCAGGATCACGGAATAAGGCGTGCGCCGCACGCGTTCGGTCAGTTGACCGCCCTCTTCGTAGCCCACGTAACCCGGCGGAGACCCGATGAGCTTCGAAACCGCATGCTTCTCCATGAATTCCGACATGTCGAAGCGAATGAGGGCCCGCTCGCTACCGAAGAGAGAAGCCGCCAGCGTCCGCGCGACCTCGGTCTTGCCGACGCCCGTGGGACCGAGGAACATGAAGGAACCTACCGGCCGTCCCGGCGACTTCAGTCCGGCCCGCGACCGCCGGATAGCGCGCGCCAGGGCGGAGATGGCCCGATCCTGGCTCACCACGCGCCGGTGCAGCTCCTCCTCAATTCGAAGCAGCTTCGACAACTCCTCTTCCTTGATCGACGTCACGGGAACGCCCGTCCAGCGCGCCACCACTTCCTCGATGTCATCGCGCGTCACCGCACCCATGGCCGTTTCGTCGATATGATACTTGTCGCGCAGCATGCGGAGGTGCTCGCGCTCCTTGCGCTCCTCCTCGGAATAGAAGCGCGCCTTCTCGAATTCGTGGCTGGCGATGGCGTTCTCCATCCGATGCAGCACAAACTTGATCCGTTTTTGTACGTCGATCATCTCTTCGGGAAGCGAGCTCTGGCGCAGCTTGACGCGCGCGCCGGCTTCGTCAATGAGGTCGACGGCCTTATCGGGAAGGAAGCGGTCGGGGATGTACCGGTTCGAATGGTGGACAGCCGTGGTGAGCGCTTCATCCGCGTAACTGACAGCATGGAATTTCTCGTACCGCTCCTTGATGCCGAAGAGGATTTTGATGGCGTCTTCTTCGGTCGGCGGCGGAACCTTCACGGCTTGAAATCGCCGCTCCAGCGAGCGGTCCCTCTCGATCGACTTGCGATACTCGGCGGGCGTCGTGGCTCCGATGCACTGGATCTCGCCGCGCGATAGGGCGGGTTTCAGAATGTTGGCGGCATCCAATGAACCTTCGGCCGAACCCGCTCCCACCAACGTGTGCAGTTCATCGATAAAAATGATGGCGTTTTGCGACTCCATCAGCTCCTTCATGATGGTCTTGAGGCGCTCTTCAAACTGGCCCCGATACTTCGTGCCGGCCACAATCAGGGAGAGGTCAAGCGCCAAAACGCGCTTGTCGGAAAGGAAAGAGGGCACGTTTCCGTCCGCGATGCGCTGGGCGAGACCTTCCACAATCGCGGTTTTGCCCACTCCCGGCTCGCCGATGAGCACCGGGTTGTTCTTGGTGCGCCGGCAGAGAATCTGCACGACACGCTCGACCTCGCCTTCGCGGCCGACCAGGGGGTCGAGCTGGCCTTCCAGGGCGGCCTGCGTGAGGTCGCGGCTGAACTCGGCGAGTAAGGACGTCTCTTTGGAGCGACTGGAAGGCTTGTCGGGCGAACGGCCCAACTCCTCGCGTAGCGTCGAAAGCCTCAGTCCACGCTCGTGTAGAATTTCGGCTGCAAACGATTTCTCCTCCCTCAGCAAGCCTAGCAGGAGATGTTCGGTGCCGATGTGTTTGTGGGAAAGCCGCTCCGCCTCCTCGGCGGCGAAGGTGAGTACCCGCTTGCACTCCTGGCTCAGCGGGAGATCCACCGAGGTCGACACTTTTTCGCGCACGGTGGTGCGTCCCTCAATTTGCTTGCGAACCGATTCGATGGAGGCGTGGGAGCGCAAGAAGCGATTCGCGAGAGCTTTGTCCTCCCGGAGCAGACCCAGTAACAAGTGCTCCGTCTCGATGTAGGGGCTGCCGAACTGACTGGCCTCGTAGCGAGCAAAAAAAATAACGCGGCGTGCCTTTTCGGTGTATCGCTCAAACATAGTCCAAGCCCCGTGACCACCCCACCCGGCGACTTATGCCTCCGGCGCCCGCGCCCGGAGCGAATGACTCAGCAAGACCACCCGTTTACGCCACTGCCTCGCGGAATCTGCCGTTCACCAAGCGCAGCGTGCGATCCGCGCGTCCGGCCAGTTCCAGGTTGTGTGTAGCCAGCACCGATGTCAGGCCGTGAACCCGGTGCAACCTCTGAAGCAATTCAATGACCTGGCCCGCCGTATGCTGATCGAGGCTGCCCGTAGGCTCGTCGGCCAACAGAACGGCGGGCCCATTCGCCAAAGCACGCCCCAAAGCCACCCGTTGCTGCTCGCCTCCGGAAAGCTCACCCGCCCGGCGTTCCGCCACGTGTCCGAGCCCGACCTCCTCCAGCAACTCCCGGGCGCGGCACCGCGCCGCGCCGAAATCGCGGCCCGCGATCAATTGCGGAAGCACGATGTTCTCGAGTGCGCTGAACTCCGGCAGCAGATAATGCATCTGCCACACGAAGCCAAGCTCCCTTCCGCGGTAGATCGCTTTTTCGACAGCACTGAATCCACCTACCCGTCTAACACCAAAGTATACCTCTCCACTCGACGGACTGTCTAGCGCCGCCAGCAAGTAGAGCAGTGTGGTCTTGCCCGCGCCCGATTCGCCCACCAGCGCCATGAACTCGCCCTTGCGGACCTCGAAGCTGAGATCCTCGAGCACGACCACGTTCTCGCGGGCCGAATGGAAGATCTTGCTGAGGCGCTCGGCACGCAGCACCACCTCGCTCGCCTCGCCGGCCCCTTCGGTTGTCGCAGCCAGCCCGGGATTTCGTGCTGAGTCTTCCATTCGGCATTCGCGCCCGCCCACTCAACAGCTCGGCGGCTCGCGAAGCATATGATAGCGCACTCCACCCGGTGGCCGTGCCAGGCTTGAACGATCGCAGGCGGGGTATCGATGGCCGGTTGCCCGTGAACATCGGGAACAGCGGATCGCTTGTCGTCGAAGGGGTCTAGGCCGCGCCGGAGCCGCGGAGGACAGCGGGGATCGTTCTCGCCAGGATCTTGAAGTCCAGCCAAAGCGACCATCGGTCGATATACTGCATATCGAGCTCCATCCACTTCTCGAAGGGAATGGAGCTCCTCCCGTTTACCTGCCAGAGGCACGTAATGCCCGGGCGGACGCTGAAGCGCCGCCGTTGCCAGTCCTGGTCGAAGCCCTCGTAGTCGCGTACGGGGAGCGGGCGGGGCCCTACAAGACTCATCTCACCCTTGAACACATTGATCAATTGCGGGAGCTCGTCGACGCTGGTTTTCCTCAGCAGCCTGCCGATGGGTGTAATGCGCGGATCGTCCTTGATCTTGAAAACCGGACCGCTCACCTCATTGAGGTGCTCGATCTCCTGGAGTTTTGCTTCCGCATCCGCCACCATGGTACGGAATTTGTAAAGCGAAAACCTCCGCTTGCTCAGCCCCATGCGTTTTTGGACGAAGAAAACCGGCCCCGCCGAAGTCATCTTGATGACGAAGGCCACGACTAAGAAGAGCGGCAGAAGCAACATGAGCGCGGCCAGGGACGCCGTGAAGTCGACCAGACGTTTTACGGTCATGGGCCAGCCGTCGAGCGTACCCGTATAAAGGGTGACGAGCGACTCGCCTTCGAACTCTTCCGCCCTCGAGCGCGCCATCTTGAGGTTGAAGAGACTCGAGGGGAAGCGCATGGTGATGCCCTGCTCTTCGCAGAGCGCGGCAATCCGCGAAGCGTGGAAATAGAACGAGCGGATCGGCAGCGCCATCACGACCTCGTCCACCACGCTGTGGCGGATGAAATTGGGAAAGTCATCCAGGCCACACAGCAGGTGGTAGCCCGACTTGCGGAATTCATCCAGGCCCGGCCACTTGTCATCGGCGAACCCGATGATGCGGTAGCCGAGTTCAGGCGTCGCTTCGATCTTGCGGGCGAACTCCAGGGCCCGGCCGTTCGTTCCCGCGATCAGCACGAGGCGGAGGTTCCGCCCGCGGACACGAACCTGGCGGAGGAGGTAGCGCAGAGCGAGGCGGCTCACGAGCACGAGTGCGGTGCCGACAGCCCAAAACACCATGAGGAACACGGGGGTCACCATGGTGATGTGGAAACACAGCGCGGCGGCGAAGATAACCAGCGTAGCCAGCGTGGTGCCCTTGACGACCGCGGTCATTTCCGAGCGGGTGCGATCCAGGCGGTGAGAGTGGTACAGGCCAAAGGAAGCGAACGTAATATGCCAGACGGTCAGCAGGCCCAGAAAAATGAGGAAGTCGTTGATGCGAATGCGCATCGAAAAAAACGCGGCCAAGGAGGCCTCGTCCGACTCGTAGAGAACCGGCAGCGTGGCCAGCGCAAATGCGAGTACCATGACGACGACATCAAAAAGCTTAAACGCCGTGAGAAGAGCCTGACGCCGGGGATTACTCACGGGAGAATACTCCGTTTCTTTCGCCGATCACAGCGCGGGCGGCCCGAGAACCGCGCGCCCGGGCCCGCGGAGCGCTTTCAACGCCTTCGTTCTTCACAAGCCCGCGGCGCTGGATTCCCGCAGCTTCGCCCTGAAGTATGGCACAACCTTCGCAAGGCCCTCGGCCAAACTGACCTTGGGCGCCCATCCGAGCAGCGTCTTCGCCTTGGTAATATCGGGGCAGCGCTGGGTTGGGTCGTCCACCGGCAAAGGCTCAAACGTAACCCTGCTTGCACTGCCGGTCTGCTCGATCACCCTGCCGGCCAGTTCCAGCATCGTGACTTCCTCGGGGTTCCCGATGTTGATCGGTCCCATCTGGTCGGAGAGCAGCAGGCGGTAGAGTCCCTCGACCAGGTCGCTGACGTAGCAGCAGCTCCTGGTTTGGGTGCCGTCGCCGTAGACGGTGAGGGGCTGGCCCCGGAGGGCCTGGGTCATGAAGTTCGGCAACACCCGCCCGTCATCGATGCGCATCCGCTCGCCATAAGTGTTAAAGATGCGGACAATGCGGACGCGTACCGCGTGCTCCCGATGGTAGGCCATGGTGATGGCCTCGGCGAAGCGTTTGGCTTCGTCGTAGCAACTGCGCGGCCCGATCGGATTGACGTGGCCCCAGTACGTTTCGGGTTGAGGGTTCAACTCGGGATCGCCGTAGACTTCCGAAGTGGACGCCAGCAGAACCACGCTGCGGTGAGCCTTCGCCAGGCCGAGGGCGTGATAGGTCCCGAGCCCCCCAACCTTGAGCGTGTGAATCGGATGACGCGCGTAATCCTTGGGACTGGCCGGGGAAGCCAGGTGCAGGATGTAATCGAGGTGGACGCCGGGCGCCCAGCGCCCGTTCCGCCCGCTCAGCAAGCGGGAAAGGTCAATGGGCTTCGTGACGTCGCCCTCGACAAAGCCAAAATGCGGATGATCGAAGAGCTGGCGGACGTTCTCCAACCGCCCGGTCAGCAGATTATCGAGGCAAATCACCTCATGCCCTTCGGCGAGGAGGCGCTCGCACAAGTGCGACCCCACGAAGCCCGCGCCGCCCGTGACTAGGCTGCGCGGAGGTCGGTTGTTTCCGCTTCCAAGATCTTCCATTTCCGTGGCGCCTCCGCTGTCCTGCCGCATGGCCGCTGCGGGACCCTATGGCTTGCCCGCGCGCTCCAACGCTGAAGCCGCCTGCCGAGTGCCGCGACCCATACTGGAGTATTCAAAACCCGCCTCGTCCATCTCGACAGGATCGAGGAGGTTCCGCCCATCGACCACCACGGGCACCTCCATCGCCTCCCGGACCTTCTTCCAATTGAGGTTGCGAAACTCCTCCCATTCCGTCACCAGCACAAGGGCGTGCGCCCCACGTGAAGCTTCGTAAGCAGACCGGCAGTACTCCACCTGTCCGGTGGATTCAGGGAACACCTGTTGGGCGCTGGGCATTGCCTCGGGGTCGTAGAGGCGCACTGAGGCACCCTCCTTGATCAGCTCCTCGATCACTCGCAGGGCCGGCGCTTCTCGAATATCGTCGGTGAGCGGCTTGAAAGCCAGGCCCAGCACAGCGATCGTCTTGCCCCGCATCACCCAGAGGGCGTGACGAAGCTTCTCGAGAAAAACGTCGACGCGGCGAAGGTTCACCTCTTCAACAGACCGCAGAATTCCACAGGGAACGCCGTGCTCTTCGCCGAGGTGAATCAAAGCTCGAAGGTCTTTCGGGAAGCAGTATCCGCCGAAGCCGATGCCGGCCTTGAGGAACTGCGGTCCGATGCGGGGATCGAGGCCGAGACCGCGGGCGACGCTCTCAACGTCGGCGCCAACCGCCTCGCACAGGTCCGAAATCATGTTGATGAAGGAAATCTTGGTCGAAAGGAAGGCGTTCGCAGAGTGCTTGATCAACTCAGCGGTGGCGAGATCCGTGACTACGATGGGGCACTTGAGCGGCTGGTAGATCTCCTCGAGGAGCTCTCGGGCAACCTCCGACTCTACGCCGATGACCACGCGGTCAGGATGAAAGAAATCATGGATTGCCTTTCCCTCCTGGAGGAACTCGGGGTTTGAGGCCACGTCAAAACGCGGGACGGGCTGTTTCGTCTGGTGCCGACCGTTGCGGTGAGCGCGCCCGTTCTTGCCTGTAAGGGAGGAACGCATCCGAGCGTAGCGTTCGATGGTCCGCTTGATCCGTTCCGCGGTCGAAGCCGGGACCGTGCTTTTCTCCACTACCAGCTTGTATCCGTCCAGATTGCGGGCGATGGTCCGGGCCACCGCTTCGATCTGGCTGAGGTCTGCTGCGCCGTCGTCCCGCTGCGGGGTGCCCACGCAGACAAAGACCACTTTTGAGCTCGCGATCGCGGCGTCGACGTCTTTCGTGGGGTGGAAACGGCCGCTCGCCAGATGCTTGGTCAGAAGCTCCTGCATCGCCGGCTCATAAAAAGTGGCCTCCCCCGCCTTCAGGCGCTCGATCTTGTCCGCGGCATCGTCTGCCCCGAACACCGTCCATCCCAGTTCTGCCAATCCAAGTGCCGTGGGCAGGCCAACGTGCCCCATTCCCAATACGACAATCGGCTGGGCGCCGCCACCGTTCGCTCTCCGTGTTCGAACTCCAGGCATCTCTCCCGATCCTCCTCCATCGTATTCCAACTAAAATCGCGAGTCGCTGCGCGCGACGCAGCCCCGCAAATTCGATAGCTCACCCGGCGAATGGCGCTCCGGACAGGGTCTGGAATGCGCGGGATGATCACTGCCGAAGGCCTTCTGAAGGTCCTGCTGGCAACGGCAGCCTGCCGAAAGGTCGCGCCCGTAGGGTCGTTGCCCCCGGTCGACAACCATCGGGTCGGCCAAAGCCGACCGGGCTAAAGCCTGCCGTAGATACCGGCGGGAACTGGAAACCTGCGTTTGTTCAGAACCGCTCCAAGCAACCGGATCTTCGCAACCTCAATGATCTCCTTCGCCTTGCGCGCCGCTTCGCGCCGGGTGGCGTTTGACTGAAGCACCAGGATCAGACCGTCTGCCAGTTTCCCCAGCGCCACGGCGTCAGCGAACAGATTCACGGCCGGAGAATCGATCAGCACCTGGTCGAAGTCAGAGCGCAGCTCCGCCACCCGTGCCGCCAGACCCTCCGATGTCAATAGACTATGAATGTTCGAAGCCGACGACCCGGCGGTCATCACCCACAACCTGCCATTGCCAACCTGCTGGGTATATTCGCGGACGGGGCCGGATTGCGACACGGCGTCCACCAGCCCGATGCGGTTTTCAAGGCCAAAATAGCGGTGGAGTGAAGGCCCGCGGAGGTTTGCATCCACCACACAGAACGATCCTGACTCCCCCATTTCGCCGGCCAGCGTCTCGGCCACCCGGCCACACACGGTGGTGCACCCGTCGCCAGGGTCGACCGCCGTGAAGACAACCACGCGGGGAGCGTCGGGACCCGGAACCAAAAACAGCCTCTGGACCAACCGGATCGATTCCTCGTCGGAAGTTTTCTCGAGCGCCGGTCTAAGTGCAGCGTCGCTCCCGTCGCTACGGGCGCGCGTAACCGATTCCTGTTCTTGTTGCGCCCGTTGCAATAGTTCGAAGTTTTTGCTCAAAGCCGTTCCCTCCGCGGAAGCCTTATTTATGATCTTGGCCGAATATAGGTCTTAAATAGTCATCAATGAACGATCCGATCGCGCAAACGGTTCGCCAGTGTGCCGACGGCTTCTTTCCATCCGGAACTTTCTGTCCAGGACCCTGCCGCTCGGGCGGCAGTTCCTGCGGAATCTCCCGCCCCCGCCGTCAGGTAGGGGTCGCGCGCGGGCGACAGAATCCGGTCGAGCATTACCGCCCATCCGTCCGCACCGGGGCGGGCCGAAAGGCGGCCACTGGAGACGTCGGGCAGCCCAGCCGGCTGTGCCATCTCAGCCGCCTGAGCCATAAAGCAACTCAGGTCCAGGTCGGCAGCCACTTCCCGGATGATCGCGGAATCTATCGTTTTGCGGCCGCCCGCGTAGCCCAGAGAAAGCGCATTGAAACAGATGTTGTTGATATTCCGGGGGATTCCGCCGCTCAAAGAAGCGATCGAGCTCAACGCTCCGCTGTTGAAGAGCGGCGACCCTGCGTATCCGGCCACCCGCAAGCGATGCTCGATGTACTCCGCCGTCTCCGCAGGTGCGAGCGGACGCAATCGAACAAACATCGAGATCCGCTGGCGCAACTGCACCATCGACGGGCGCGCCAGTTTCTCGGCGAGTTGCGGCTGTCCGGCGAGGACAATGTGCATCAGCTTGTCGCGCGTTGTCTCGAAATTGGAGAGCATGCGAATGTACTCGAGCGCGGAATCTTCGAGGTTCTGGGCCTCGTCGACCACCAACACGAACTTTCTGCGGGCCTGAAGTTCATCAATCAATAGCTGGTTGAGGCGCGCCTGGAGGCTCACCAGATCCTCCCCCTCGGCACTGATACCGAGGTCCTGCATGAGGCTGCGCATGAACTCCCTGGAGCCACACTGGGTCTGGAACAAGAAGACGGTACGCGCCGAGCCCCCCATCCGCTCCAAGAGCTGGAAAAGCAGGGTTGTCTTGCCCATGCCCGGAGGAGCAATTAACGCAAGGAAGCCCCGGCCCGATTCAATCCCGTATAGCAACGAGGCCAGCGCCTCGCGATGGCTCGGGCTGAGGAAGAGGAATCGGGGGTTGGGCGTCACACCAAACGGCTGTTCTCGCAGCCCATAGTGATCGAGCAGCATGACCCAGCCTTAATGTCCGTTTTTCGAAACGGCCCCGACTACGGCCTCCTGGCCGTTTTCCGGAATCGAAGCGAACACCGGCACGTTCAGGAATTCCTGCACCTCATCCGGCGTCCGGAAGGAGGGATCCAGGTAATCGACGACGAATGCTAGAGCCACAGCGATGATAGCCGCCAGAATCACCGCCAGCAGCAGCAGGACCCGCGGATCAAAGATGGGAATCACCGGTATCGTGGGCGACTTCATAACCGTAACGTTGTCCACCTGCCGGGCGTCGAGCATATCGTTTATGCGGGCCTCCTCGCGCTTGCTGAGGTAGAGGACGTAATTGCCCTGCATAGCGTTGATTTCGCGCTGCAGATCGTTCTGGGCGATCATTTTCTGATCGGCGGCCAAGGCCTCATCGTGATACTGCTTTACGATGCCGGTAAGGATGTTCGCCTGGTCCTGCTGGCCGGCGAGCAGAACCTTGTCCTGCGCACCCGCCTGTTGCAAGTACATCACCACCGGGTTAGGGCCCGTGTTATTGTCTCGAACCGGTTGCGCCTGTTGATCGGCGATAGCCTGCTGGGCCTGAGCGATCTGAGTGTCGACTGCCTTTACCAGCGGATAGTTGGGATCATATTTCACCAGTAGCGATGTGCGCTGCAACTCCAGGTTCACCAATGAAGACTTGAGCTGGGCCATAAGCTGGTAGTTATCCGACACGCTTTGCGTCTGGTCGACGCGTGCTGGCAGAGACTTGAGCTGTTCTTCGCCGGATTGAACCTGAGCCCGGTTCGCCGCCATGCCGGCGCGGACCGTGCGCAAACTGGCCAGGAATTGCCCCTCCTGGTTGACGTCGATGCCCAACTGCGCCTGAGCGTCCGCCGCATCCTGCTCGCGTGCGAAGTCCAGCAGTTTCTGCTCGTCGCTGTAAAGGCGCTTGCGATAGTCGTCAGCCTGCTCGGAGAAGAAGTCGAATATCTTCGCAGGACGCCAAGTCGCGGTGTGTTTGGCCATGTAAAAGTTCATGAGGGCGCGCGTTACGCAAGCGGCCTGGGTTGCGTCCTTGGCGGTATAAGCGATAGTCAGCATGTTCGAAGTCTTCACTTCGTCAATTTCCAGGTCGCCGTTGAGCTTCGAAATCGCGTTCGGGATCAGCGTGTCCCAGTAACCAGGAATCGCTCGGTACACATCGAGCTTGTAGGGTGTGTACCAATGCTTGCCTCCGTACTGCAGGCCACACGTCACAACCACGTGTTGGAGAATGTCGTCGGCCGTGAGGATTTCGATCTCGGAGTTGATCGCCTCTTCCACGCCGTTGTTGTCCCCAGGCACCATGGGCCGCGGGCTTTGATCCGGCGTGATGGCCGCCGCAGTTCGGGCCCAAGGCCGGACCGCGATCTCCGAATCAGACTCGTACTGGATGCCAAAGAGCATGACGGCCAGAACCCCGCCGAGCAGCGCCCAGAGAAACGCCTTTCGGATCAGACGCCGGCGCCGAAAGGTGACGGCCAAGGCATCCCGGGACATGGATTGAATTGACTCATGCATGCCGCGAAAGCCCGAATTCTGCTCTTCCATTGTCAAGCCCTCCCCGGCAACCGCGGACCGGCGGCTGCCGAATATAATCGCTTACGGTAAATAGGTCGTCGCGCCTGAAGTGAAATTGATCCGGAACAACTGGTATGGCAAAAGATAAGGGAGAAATGGCTGCACCTTGGACAATCTGTTCTTGGGCACAAACACCATATCCCCAGGCTCCAGATGGAGGTCTTCCGCCAGATTTCCTGCGCTCAGCATTTTCTTCACGTTGATGACCCGCGCCGACACCCAATCATCCGAAACCCTCCGGAATAGCAGCACGTGGGAGTGCTTGGAGGTGTACGTGAATCCACCCGCGATCTCCACCGCCTGCGCCACCGTGGTGTCACCATGCAGATCGTACTTGCCCGGCTTACCAACTTCGCCGCCCACAATAAAGTAAGGATTCTCAAAGTTGCTCAACGAAACGGTGATGACGGGCTCGTGAAGAACCGTCGAGTACGCTTTCCGCAGAGCCGTCGTAAGCTCCGGTGATGTCATGCCCTGCACGTGGATATCGCCGATCGTAATTAAACTGATGTAGCCATCCGGCTGCACTGTCACGCTCTCGTTGTATTCCGGTGTGAAGGGGAAGGTAAGGCCGATAACGTCGCCCAGCTCGATGCGGTAGCGGGGATTCCGCCGCTCCAGCAGCGGCGCTGCAGTCTGATTGTCGTTGCTGTCCGCTGGCACCGGATTCGGGGAGACGGCTGCCAAAGAGCCACCCCTTGCCTCCGCGTAGGCCGGTGAAGCTGCCACCTTGGCGGAATTCGGCACGGGCCGGGTATCCTGAGCGGCAGACGCCAAGCAAGTCAGGACCGCTGCCCCCAGCATGCTGGGCAGTAAAGCCTTCCTAAGCATTGCGAATCCTCCTTCACGACTGGCTCCACTTCAAGCCAGAACCGCACCTGCACGGAACCTATTCTGCTGCGAGTGCGACGTGCATCAGTCCTTGAGGACGACGGCACGGACAGGAAAATAGTGCCTTCGGCACCGAGCCACTTGAGCGACGGGACTCTCGCGGGCAACCGCGGCCCGAACCGCCGGCTCCTCCCTGCTCCGTAGCGGCAGGCTTTAGAGAGCCCGCTCAGACGGAATCCCGCTCCCCTCCTGCTGAGGTCGTTCAGAATCGCATGAACGACGGCGAGTGTCAAGTACAGCTGGTTCTATTGCATCCCCGGTGACTGCCTTCAAGCTTCCGAGCGAGGCCCCTGGGCTTGGCGAGCCACCCCGGCACAAAAGTGGGTGGAGTTGGAATCCGGCGGCAACCGGGACCCGCGGGCTCGTGCCTCACGCATAAGAGTCGGTCAACGGGGAACTCGAATAGCGGGGCAGGAGCAGCATCAACACTGCGGCCAGGGCCGTGGCGGACCCGAGAACGGTGAGCAACGAGGAGTAGGAGCCGGTCAGATCGTAGGCGCGACCCATCACAACCGGCCCGATACCGCCCGCAACGGCATAGAAACTCCACGTCAGACCATAGAGCGTCGAGAACGAGCGCAAACCGAAGTACCGTGTTAATAAGTAAGGGGTTATATCGGCTTCTCCGCCCAATCCAAGCCCTATCAAGGCCGCCGCCAGACATCCGGCTGGCAAGCCCCCGGCTCGCCCGAGGAGGAAGATGCCGCCCGCCGCCGCCATCAGCATCACAAACGCTACGCGAGGGCCCCAAAATCGGTCCAGGAGAGATCCCACCAGCAGCCTCCCGCCCAGGCTGGCGCCACCCAGCACTGAAGCGCTCAGGGCCGCCCGCTGCGGGCTGATGCCCCGATCGGTCAACAGGGCCACCAAGTGCGCCACCGCGCCGTTCAGGCTTAAGGAACTGAGCATCAACATCGCGACGATCACCCAAAAAGAATATAAGCGCAGCGCCCTGCGCCACGAGACCCCCGCCCGCAGCAGGGGGTTCGACCCGGTGTGCCCGTGCTCGCGCTCCCGAACGAAACGCCACGTCAGTGGCACCCCCAACGCCAGGGCGAGAAGCCCGAGCCCGAGATAGGCGGCGCGCCAGCCGCTGGCCGTAATCAGGGTCTCCGCCAGGAGCGGAAGAATGATGGAACCGGCTCCGGTGCCCGCCATCACCAGGGCCAGCGCCATTCCGCGACGCGCCGAGAACCAGCTTGAGACTGCGCGCGCGTAGCCCATCTGGGTGGTGGCGTTGCCGACGGCGCCGATCACAATGCAGGTGGCGTAAAACTGCCAAAGGTGCGGGCCCAGGAAAGCCTGCGACGCGTAGGCACACCCGTAGACGGCCATGCACGGCAGGATGATGCGGCGCGGACCCAGACGGTCCAGCCAGCGTCCCAGGGTGGGCGAGCAGACGGCTACCATGATGGCGGCGAGCGCGAACCCGCGCGAGACGTCCTCCCGGTTCCAGCCGAACTCCGCCCCGAGGGGCTTCAGGAAGACACTGAAGGTGAAGACAAACAGAGACCCAAACCCCGTCATGACGCCGAGGTTCGCGGCCAGCACCACGCGCCAGCCGTAGTAGTTGCGGACGGCCTCCTCACGCTCGGCGGGCGCCCCGCTACTTGCGGACATAGCCCTGCTTCGCGGTTCGCGCCGCGAACTCCCGGCAGGCGTCGTCCGTCATGTCATGCACGCCCGAGGCGTCGATCCAGCGGTTGTAGAAGTTGAAAAGCGCGCAGACCGTAATGGCGTAATAGGCCGCTTCGTCGGTCCATCCTGCCGCGTGCAGTGGTGCCATATCGGCCGCCGTAATCTCGGGCGATCGCTCGTTCACCTTGGCGACGAATCGAAGCAGTGCCTTCTCTTTTTCGGGCAGCGCCGAACTCTCGAGGTCGCCCAGCGCGCTCCGCACCAATTCTTCACCGCCGAGCAACTCCGCCGCAACTGCGGCGTGGTAATTCGTTCAAAACGGGCAGTGATTTCGCGAGGAGGTGAAGGCGGCGATAAGTTCCCGCAGGCCCGGACTCAGCGGGCACGCTTCGCGCATGATGTCCTGCGTAAACAGGCCTAGAGGCCCGGTGGCCTGGGGACGGTAGGCGAACAGGTGCCAGATCTGCGGGTACTCCTGCCCGGCGGCCTGCATCGTTCGAATGAGCTCGGCGTGAGGCCCAGGCGCGGGATTGTTCTCCACGTCCGGCAGAAACATCGGCTTGAGCTTGGAGCTCATAAGATGACCGAAGCGTGCGCCAGCCTCAGAACAGGAACTTCAACGCAAATTGAATCTGACGCGGCGGCAAAGCGCTTTGCACCTGGCCAAAGGTGGGCGAACTGATGTCGTCGTTGGGCACCGCGAAGTTCACTCGATTCAGCAAGTTAAACATCTCGGCCCGAAACTCGAGTGACTTCTCCTCGGCCAGGTGGAAGCTCTTGAACACCGCGAAATCCCACTGCGCCAGGCCCGCCGCCTGCACAATATTCCTTCCGGCGTTGCCGAAGGTGCCGAGTTGCGTGACCCGCTGGAACGCCGCTGTATTGAACCATTCGCTGGCCGTCTTGGGCCCGTCGTTCGGGTTGCCTACCAGGTTCGGGCGGTCGCCCACAAAGCCTGAGATTTCAGGCGCTTGGCCCTGCAGCGACGGGTCGCTGGAATCGTACACGGTAAACGGCGTTCCGGTGGAGGCCGAGAAAATGCCGTTCAACTGCCAGTCGCGGAGGGCGTGCTGGTACCAGTTGCGCGACTCCCTCCGGAAGGGAAGCTGCCACTCGTAGCTGAGCACCAGCCGGTGCCGCGCGTCGAACAGCGACCGGCCGTACTCCGCCGCTAAGTCGTGCGGATTCTGCGCCAGATCGTTCTCACCCGCCACCAGTTGGGGCGACGACCCGCTGATGTTGAAGCTTGAAACGTCGTCGAGCGTCTTGGAGTAAGTGTACGAAGCCAGGAACGCCAGGCCCGCGCCCAGGCGCTTTCGCAGGCTGGTCTGAAGGGAGTTGTAGTTCGAGCTTGCGACCCCGGAAATCATACCGACGGAGCCGTAGAGGCAAGTGCTGGGACTTGCCGGCGTGCATCCCGAATACGGCCGGTAGAGGTTGACATTTTGTTGCTCGCCGCTGATGCAATCGGGCTGCTCCGAGGCGGGCAGCGTGGAGCACACCGTCGCCGGATCGCCCTCGATAAAGCGCGGCAGCTTGGTGCCCCTGGTGCCCACGTAACCCATTTGAAACAGCCAACTTGAGCCGAACGAGCGCTCCACCATTAGGTTCCAGTCCTGGGCGTAGGGCAGCCGCAGATTCGGATCGAGCGTCAGCAGCGTAAGGCCCTGCGCGCCGTTGAAATTGGGCGCGAAGGGGTCCGAACCGGGGGGAAGCGGGTTGGCAAAGTCCTGTGGAAACGATTCTTGAATCGTCTTGAACCAGGGAGGCGCGCTTTCCGGCGTCTGCAGAGGACCCCCCTCGCCGTTGTAGTAAGGGTCGTAAAAGATGCCGTAGGCGGCGCGAACTGCCCAGCGGCCGCTTCCCGTCGGATCCCAGGCAAGGCCCAATCGCGGCGCGAAGGCGCGATACTCGCGGGGGATCAGGCCTGGGCCCACGCCCGCGTCGCCCGGATAGAGCAGGCCAAGTGGCGCGCTCGGGATCACGGTGGACTGGGCGCCAGGCACAAACAGAGCCGTCTTGTTGTCAACCTCCGAATAGGGCTGGGGCTGCTCGTAGCGCAGCCCGAAGTTGACCGTCAGGCGGGAGGTCGGCTTGAAACTGTCCTGCACGTAAAGGTTTTCGTTTGTGGCTCTTAGCCCTCGCGGGAGCTCGCCTCCGCCCTGCAGGAACACCACCGGCTGCCCGATGAGGAAGTCGGCGAAGGCGTTGCCGATGATCGGTACCGGCGCGAACACGAAGAAGCCGTTTGAGGCAATGCCCAGCAAAGTGTTGAGCTGGTCTCGCTGCAACTCGCCCCCGAACTTCACGTCGTGCCGGCCGTGAATCCACTCCACCGAATCGGTGAAGGAATAGGTGTTCTGATAGCTGTTCGCCGGTCCGGTGATTGGGTTACCCACCGAAGCGTAGCCTGCCACTTCAATAAAAGGAGGCCCCGACTCGACCGACAGGGTGGGCGAGTACTGGAAACCGAGCGTCGAAATATCGGTGTGATTCACGGCCTGGCCGAACAGGAACTTGTTGCGCAAGAACGAGAAGCGGGCCACGTTCACCACCGCGGGCGACAGGGTGTGGGTCTCTTCGGCGGCGGCGTTCTGGGCTCTGAAGTTCTCGCCCACCGGGAACCCAGGCACGTTGCTGCCGGAGATTGGTAGCGGGTCTAACTGGGAACCATTAGTGAAAAGATAGTGGAAAGCGAGGGTGTCGCGCGGCGAGAAATATTGATCGACTCGCGTGCCGAACTGGTCGGTGCTGTTCTGCAGCTCCTGGGTGGTGCCGTAAACGTTGGGACCGAAGGCCGGCGAGTTGGGCAATGGATAGAACGTCAGCAGATTCTGCGATACCGCGTTGATCTGCTCCCCCGGTATCTTGTTGAACGCGTATGGCAAACCGCCCGGCACGAAGACGTTCACCAACTGAGTGCCGTTCGGATCGGCACAGAAACCCTGAGGCGAATAGGTGGAGCACAGTGCCGAAAAGTCTCCGCCACGCTCGGCCTTGGTGGGCACCGTGGTCAGCAGGGTTTCGCCCTGCCGGTTGCGAAAGCCCTCGTAGAAGGCAAATAAGAAGGTCTTGTCGCGGCGGATCGGGCCGCCAACGGTGGCCCCGAACTGGTTCTGTTTCAGCGGTTCCACGCTCTCCGCAAAGAAGTTACGGGCGTCAAGGGCGTCGTTCCGGAAGAACTCGTAGGCGTCGCCGTGGAAGTGATTTGAGCCCGAGCGCAGCACGATATTGGTGTTCGAGCCGGCGTTGTGACCGAACTCCGCGGAAGCCGTATTGGTGAGGATGCGGAACTCGGCAATCGCGTCCGGCGGCGGCTTCAGCACGAAGCCGGCGTTGACGCTATTGTAGTTCTCGGCGCCGTCCACTAAGAATTGGTTGGATTCCGGACGCATGCCGTTCACCGCGTAAGACTGGCCGCCCCGCTGCGATCCGCCCGCAATCTGAAGGCCCTGAGTGAGCGGCGCCGTGCCGGGCAGCAGCAGCCCAAGTTGGGAGAAGTTTCGGCCGTTCAACGGCAAATCGAGGATCTCCTGCTGGTGGACGGTCTCGCCGAGGTCGTTGGTGGTCTCGACCAGGGCCGCATCGGCCCGCACCTCCACGGTCTGCTGGGTCAAACCCACCATGAGCGGCAACGAGACCACGGCAACCTGGTTAACACTAAGCGTTACACCAACTTGCACGTATTTTTTGAAGCCGGGCGCGGACGCCTCCACTCGGTAGTGCCCGATGGGCAGCTGCACCAACTGGTAGTTGCCCTGAGCGTCGGAGCGGGTCCGGCGCGTGAGGCCGGTTTCAACCTGCTCGGCCATAACCTCGGCGTTCGGCACGCTGGCGCCGCTCGGGTCCGTGACGGACCCGCGGATACTCCCGGTTTCCTGCTGCGCCATCAGCACCACGCTCGCCAGCAACATCAGCGTGAGACCGCCAAGACCCCGGCGAATCAACGTCGCCATATCAATGCGCATCACGGCTCCTTTCGAGCGGCACCTGCCGGCCCGGACCAGTCGCTGCCGGGCGCCCGTTCGGGCGCCCTTTTGAATGTGGAACTTGGCGACCTATGGCCGCAGGAGTAGAGGTCTTCCCCGGCTCAAGCGGGCTCGCCTTGATAGGATTCGCCCGGGCCGCGACCCCAATCGCGGCCTGGACGCAAGCAACCAACACTAACATTCGACTTGGGAAGGATAGGGGCTGACTGAGTGCCGGTCAATAATGCGATATCACTAGCCGCTATTCAAAATTCAGCTAATTGATGTGGCCTAGTTGCCTGGCTTCCGAACCGCTGTTTGCCGGAGAAAGCGACGCGATTGACGGGTAAGCGAGCGGAGAGTGAAGCCAGGCGCGGAGCGCAGACACGGCCCTCGATTCTGGCAGAATACCGTCAAGGGCACATATCGAATCTAAGGGGCTTATAGCGTCGGCTCCAAGCTCACCGCTCGACCACTTTTCAATAACTTACGGCTCAGCTGGGCTGGGCTTCCCAAAAACAAAAGTGTAGCGTTTTTGGACAATTGCGTTCAAATGACAACATTTTAGCCCGTTTTCCGTAATTGAATTGCTTTCAAATAACCACATTTCGAGGGCTGACAGGCGCGCGGATTTAAGCCTTGCCCGGTCCGCCGGGCGCCTTGTGCCGTTCTTGAAGCGCCCTCCCGGGTCCTCGGAAACTCCCGCGAAGCGGCTGAAAGCGAAGGTCGAATCTAAAGGAGTTAGAACTGTGTGCCGCGCGCGTAGCCGGAACTAACTTTCAACAACTTACGGACAGCCACGGGGGCAGATCGGCGCACCGATTATCAGCGCCTGAAGGCCTACGCACCAAAATGAAAAGTGTACAGAATCCGGAATCCTTCGCCAAAAAAGGGCCCTTTTTGAGGCAGCTAACGAGCAAGTTCCTAAGGAAAGATCTACACAATGGACCCGTCAATCGCCCGGCGCCAGCTTCACTTTTGGGGGCGGCCAATGAACCTTCGCCTGGCTGGCAGAGCGGCCCGAGGATTGCAAAATCCTCGGATCGTTCGCAGGCACCGGCGTTGACTTACAGACGCCGCTTGTTATACATTTTGTATGACGATGCGCTTCGAGTGGGATGCAGGTTAGAGTCGAATCAACCGGGCGAAGCCCAACGGGTTAGACTTCGAAACTGCAGCTCGGGTGTTCGACGATCCGAGCGTAGGTTTGAGGGAGGACCGCATCGTCGAGGGCGAACAGGGATGGCTTGCGATCGGGGCCGTCTCTGCGGCTCCCCTGTTGGTGGTGCACATCTACGGTAAGCACGAGAACCATGATGGCGAAGAAATCCTCCGCATCATCCCGGCGCGGGAAGCGCATCAGCGCGAGCGCCGAATCGATCTTCAGCAGGCCGCTGAATAACCAGCAAAAGGCGGTCCCGGCCCGGATCGCGAAGCGTCAGGCCACCCGGCAGGACACCGATATCGACGACTCGGACATCCCTCCGCTGACCGATGAACAACTGTCGAAATTCCGCCGGGCGCCCAAAGTGCTGATCGCCGCCCGCCTGGACCGGGACGTTTACGACTGGCTCAAGAAGTATGGAGAGGGCTATTCGACCCGCATCAACAACATCCTGCGCGCCGTGATGTCCAGAGCGCGATAGCGCCGCCCGCCGGCTTCGAGGACTCTCAAGACGGACGGCTGGTGCACCGATCGCTCGGGATGCCTCCTATTTTGACCTGGAACAGATTCCCCGCATTTGATGAACTACGGTGGGTAGCCCGGACTCGCGGAGCAACGCTGTTTTCTCGGAAGAAAGAACCGCCATCACCGTTGAACGTGAAGGCCGGAAATACTGGGCGTACCGCGAGGACCTGACGATGATACCTTCGGCGCGCTGGAATGCTCGTCAGGAAGATCGATGGTCAACGACATGGGCCGCCCTCGTTGCGCCTCGATTGCCATTTCACGGGTGACGGTAGGGAATTGCTCCAAGAACTCGTCGAGCGTGTCGCCCGCTTCAAGGTAATCCAGCAGGTTTTGAAAAGGGACACGCGTGCCGCGAAAGCAGGGGATTCCTCCCAGAATATCCGGATCGCGCACGATGACGGTAGCAGCCATACTCGACTCCTTCACCTTCCATGTAGCGCAATTTTCTTGAGGCGCGGGGCTTCTTGCTGGGGCTAGCAGGGCCG
>Ga0335081_10003092_pt1 | contig 26182 bp, 21 predicted proteins | sample Lox_Sample_35_FD_206713 | JGI IMG/M metagenome (GOLD analysis project Ga0335081, IMG submission 206713) | Soil microbial communities from Loxahatchee National Wildlife Refuge, Florida, United States - Lox_Sample_3.5 | ecosystem: Environmental > Terrestrial > Soil > Wetlands | place: USA...
ATCCAGGCGATGACTTCGCGCTGAATGCGCTTACCGCGGGGCACTTCCTCTCCCGCGGCGGGATCGGGCTGTTTGCGCGAGGACTGCTTCCGTTGGGGTTGGCCTTGGGTCGCGATGTCTTCTGGATCGTTTTTTGCCATGATGCTCTTCCTGCCACTCGCGTCTTGGTGCGCCGTCTATTGTACCCGCCAGCAATGCTCCCCGACTAATCCGAAGTAGCGAAAGCCGCCTGAGCGGCAGCCTGACGGCGTTCGGTGTCGGCGACGATCGTGCGCGAGCCCATGTAGAGAACAAAGGCCAGCGCGAAAGAGAGAACCGGAATGATGAGCATCGCCTGCTGGAGACCTATCGCACGGAAGGTTTCGGTCAGAGTCGCGGAGCCGGAGGCTGCCGCGGCGCGATGGGCGAGCAGATCGCTGAGCTTGCCGGTGAACAGCGGACCGAAGGAGGCGCCGAGGAGATACATCGCCATGAAATAGATGGCCATGGTGCCCGCGCGCTGGTTGGGCGCGACGATGTCCTGAATCGCCGAGTAAACGAAGCCGTAGTAAGTGGAGAGCGAAGCGTAGGTGAGGCCGAGAAAAATAGTGGCCCAAAGAAGCGAGCCGCGCGGTTGCAGAATGCCGATGCAGGCGAGCGGAACGGTCACGAGCGCCATGCCGGCAGCACAGAGCATACGGCCGTCTTTGCGGCGATGAATGATGTAGTCGCCGAGGCGACCAGAAAGAATGCCACCGGCAACGCCGCCGAGCAGATACAGCGTGCCAGTAGCGCGGCCGGAGCTGCCGACGGTCAGGCCGTGCACGCGCGAGAGAAACGCGGGGAGAAACGTAGCGAAGGCGTAGGCAGAAAAATTGAGAAGCGCACCGCTGAAGATAATCCACCAGAGCGTGGGAATGCGCAGCACGTTCCAGATGGAAGTTTGCGCGAGGGGATAGTGCGTGGGTTCGCTGGCACCGCGTTGCGGCTCTTTGAGGACGAGCAAAAGAGGAAGAAGGAGCAAAGCGGGAAGAGCAGCTGTGACCATGGCGGTGCGCCAGCCGTAGGCTTGTGCGACAGGCCCGCCAATCAAGTAGCCGAGGCCGCCGCCGATAGGCACGCCCATCATGAAGAGGGCAAGGACGCGGGAACGTTGTGCGGGCGGGAAGAGGTCGCCGAGCCAACTGGTGGCGGTGGGCGCGCACGCGGCTTCGCCGAGGCCAACGCCGACGCGAGAGAAAAGGAGGAATGCGTAGGTGGTGGCGAGACCGGCGGAGGCAGTCAGTGCAGTCCACACGAGCACACCCCAAGCGAGAAGGTTTTTGCGGCTCCAGCGGTCGGCGATAAGGCCGAGTGGAACTCCGATGATGGCGTAAAGCCAGATGAAGGCGCTGCCGAGCAGGCCGATTTGCGTGTCGTCGAGGTGGAATTCCTTGCGCATCGGCTCGACGAGAGCGCCGGGAACATGGCGGTCGTAGAAATTGAGGATGTTGATGAGAAAGAGGACGAGGACGGAGAAGTAGAGAGCGGTGGGGCGAGCGGGCCGAGGTTCGTTCTGGGACATGGAGGGAGCATGCTAGCACGGAGAAGAAGTAACGACGTAACCAGGTAAGGCGGTCTTTCAGTGCACTGACGAGGCCTGACTGTCGTCGTGGCCATCACGTCTGCAGGGTGACCGTGGTCACTGCGGTGCCCTTAGCGTGCCAATAGCCTTCGATTGACTCGGGGGCACTAAACTGCCGGTCCAGAGACTCTGATATGAATCGCGTGACGATTGCCATAGCCGTATTCCTTCTCACGTGCATGGCCATCCTAGCGGGAGGTGCGGCGCGGCGTGAATCCATAACCTTTGATGAAATCGCACACATCGGCGCGGGTGTGAGCTATTTGCAGAAGCTCGACATGCGTATGAATCCGGAGCACCCACCGCTGGCAAAAGTCTGGTCGGCCATTCCGCTGGTGATCCGTGGAGTCCATGCCAACTACTCGGACGTGTCTTGGTCCGTTAGCGGACATGGCTGGGGCAATATGCTGGGCGAGTGGTCCTGGGGGCACGCGCTCTCACTCCGTTGGAACAACCCTTATTCGACGGTGTTCTGGGCCCGTGTACCGATGCTGATGCTTACGTTGATCCTGGGTGCGTTTGTCTTCAAGTACGCATCGGAGTTGGGCGGTTCGTGGGGCGGGCTGCTCTGCTTGGCGGCCTACGTGTCTACTCCGGCATTTTTGGTCTTCGGCCCTCTGGTGCTAACGGATGTTGCAGTAACGTTGACAGCGCTACTTGCGCTTTGGAGCTTCGCTTCGCTCTGGCAAACTCCTACCCGCGCTACGGCGATCCCCTTCGGTCTTCTCCTCGGTGCGTCATTTCTGACAAAATTCTCCTCCGGTTTTTTACTAATAGCTTTTCTAGCGTTTCGGGTAAGCCTTCGCTGGCTGCCCCTGCCGCACATGCCGAAAGACGCGGAAGAACTCCACGCCTGGCGGCGCCTGCGCGGGCGCTATATGTGGAAGGGCATTCTCCTCGCCGCCCTTATGGTGTACGTGGTCTATTTCGTTTTGTCCTGGAACCAGCCAACCAACGCGCTCGACTTCCTGGGCCAGAGCGCTGCTTCCTTAATGCTACGCCGGCTGCTGATGCCGCCGTTCATCTATCTGTTCGGCCTGTTTGTTTTTGTTATGAGTTCGACTCGGCCGACTTTTCTTCTCGGGCACTTTTATACACATGGCCAGTGGTTCTTTTTCCCAATCTTGTTTTTCCTCAAATCGACTCTGGCCTTCTTGTTGATGCTGGTTTTAGCGATTGCGGTGGGGCTCATTGTTCGGCGCAAACGCATGGGTACTCCCATAGTACCCGTCGATAGGAGCCTCCACTGGCGCGCCGTGTGGATTTCTCTTTTGCTCTTCGTGGGATTTTGCATGATTAGCCGCATGACTATTAGCATCCGGCATTTCACGATTCCGATTATGCTGCTGATTCTTTTGCTAGCGCCGTTGCCGCGTGTTTTGTGGCTGCTTCGAAACACTTGGCGCCCGGCTTGCTTGGTCCTCGCCGTCTACGCCACGTTGGCGTTTTTCTCGGTCGTGACTGTCGTACGGGCATATCCTTACTACTTCCCGTTCGTTAACAGTCTGGCTTTCGGGCGTCCGGCTTATTCGCTCTTCAGCGACTCAAATCTGGACTGGAACCACGCGCTTCCAGACGTCAATCAGTATGTGCAGCGACACCATCTATCGCGTGTGTTGATCGACGAGTACGGCGTTGACGACCCCACCGTCTACGTCCCACAGGCGCAATTCTGGAACTGCCAGTCACCATCGCCTAGCGATGGCGGACAGTGGGCCGTGGTTTCCGGGGACATGATCGAGGACTCGCACAATTGCGTGTGGCTCTTGCATTATCCTCACGAGGCCATAGCGGCGGGTAGCATGTACGTCTTCCAGTTACCCGAAACTATCCCACCGGTGGGAAACCCCGCCGGGCCACCGCCGGTGTCGGCTTTCCACTATTTCGGTATGCCCTCGCCAGACGGCTCCGACGGGCGGTTGATTCTTCTGAATTGCATGCGGGATCCGAATCAGTTGCAGCCAACTCTGGATCAGATGATGGCCATGTATGAGGCCGAGATGGCGAGACGGCGGGCTGAACGTCGCAGGCACTGACATAGAAGTGCGCGCGGACATGAGATGGCAGGTGATAGGGTTAGCCGGCGGGTTTGGGGCAGCGGACTTCGAGGCCGATGGAGTCGGTGGTGATGGTGCAGGAATGGAAGCAGCTTTGCGCGGCCATGCGCTGAAAATCGGTGCCGGTGTAAGCGCGTTTGATGAGCATGTGTTTGAAGACCATGCGGGTGAGCCAAGCGTCGAACCATTTGCGGCCGCTCTTTTGAATGTAGGAATTGATTTCGTCGAGCGAGACATCTTTGCGGAGATCGTGAATGATGGCTTGGCCACCGGGGCGGAGGACGCGGAACATTTCGTCGAGTGCTTTGACGGGTTCGGAGAAATTTTTGAAGGCGGCGGAACAGTAGACGAGATCGAAAGACTTGTCGGCGAAGGGCATGGCAGAAGCGTTGCCGAGTTGGAAGTTGATGGCGACGCCGGCCTGGCGAGCGTTTGCGGTGGCGATTTCGATGAAGGTCTTGCTGATGTCGAGCGCGGTGATGTGGAAGTTGCCGAGTTTCGCGAGTTCGATGGCAAAGTAGCCGGGGCCGGGAGCGACTTCGAGGATGTCGTTGCCATCGTGGAGAAGCGCGGCAATTTTTTCGGCTTGACGGCGGAAGTCGGCCATTTCGTTTTTGCGCGTGCGGGCGTACCAGCGGGCGGTACGGCCTTCCATGCCGACGCCTTTGAAGGGCTTGGTGGCGGTAGCGGATTGCATGATGGACCTCCTTCTGAGGCGAGCGACGATGCGTTGCCCCTAAGAAAGATACTCAATGGGAGGCGCGTTTATAACCGGCGAGACATCCTCCACCGCTCCGGATAAAACGGCGCTACGCAATCAGTGTGAGTCGGGCAGGACGGGGAGGGCGACGAGGTCGACCGAGGCGGGGTCGTCGCGGAGCTTGAGATAGAGGAGGGTGCCGTTGGGACGGGGGACGGAGAGGGCGGTGTTGACGTAGCCGGGAGGGACGGCGACGGAAGCTTTGAACTGGGCGTCGTTGGACACAGAGTCAATGAGAAAAAGGTTGGTGCCAGTGAGGGCGCAGGGCTGATCGGGGGAATCAGGGCAGCGGACTTCCGTGAGTGTGGGAGTGCGGACGAGGACGCCGATGGGCTGCCATTTGCCTTTGGAGCCGTCGGCATCCACGGGACGGAAGCGCAACGTGCCGAACACGCCGGGACCAAACGATTTCACGGGGTCGAGGATGGCGAGGACGCTGGTTTCGTCCTGGGGGATCAGAGTGCCATCGTTGATACTGAGAAGCGTGTCCGCCGAGCCGTCGGCGGTGGAGACTTCGATTTTCTCGGAACGAGGAAATTTTCCGGGAACTTCGGATTTAAGAAAGAAGGAAAGTTTACCGTTCTGCGGAAGATCGTCGGCATTGCCGAAATGGATTTGCGAAGGGGCGGAACTGGGCTGAACATTTTTGCTGACGAGAGAAACTTTGGGGCGAGCGGAGCCGAGCGAGGCGCGCAGAGCGAGGACGCGACCGTCGGTGAGAACAACGTGCGCGGGGAGCAGTGCCTTGGTTTGCAAAGCGGAAGCGGCGGAAGCATTGTGGGCGAAAAGTTCGAGGGCGTGGTCTTGATTCGCGCGAGGATTTTTTTCGGGAAGAAATTCGACGCCGTCGGTTTCAAGGCGGGCGACTTGATTGAGTTGCGTGCCGGTGAGGACGCCGTCGGCGTCACCGGGGTAGATGGTGAAGTGATCGAGGCGAACCGCTTCTGCGTAGGCATGCAGCGTGATGACGGAAGGCGCGGTTTGGCCGAATTGCTGGACGTTGAGTTTCAGGTCGCCAGCGGCTTCATCCTTGAGCGGAAGCGCGACTTCGAGTTCGTCGGCACTGAGCGTTTTGAAGGTGGGCTTGAGTTCTTTACCGTAAGAATCTTCCAGAGCAATTTTTTCGACACAGGCGGCGCAATCGGACTGGAGACGCAGAGTGGAATCGCGGCCGGCGACGACAGCAGCGGCGTCGGTGGCGGGTACCATCCATTCCGTGGAATGGGATTGACGAAATTCGATTTTGGGGCCGTCGAAGGGAGCGAAGCCCCAGTAGCCGTGAAGTGTGCCGACGGCTTTGGGCGGTAGTGTGACGCCGTGAAGTTTGGCGGCATCCACGACGAAGCCGCCGCGAGTGGCATCGGCGACCGCAGGAAGGTCGACGGCCGCAGCGTTCTTAGGCTGGAAACGAAACACGAAGTCATGCGCCATCACGGTGGAAAAGACGAGCGGTGCGCCTTCGATGGGCACGATCAGAGGCGACTGTTCCAGGCAGAAGGCTTGCTTGGGCTCGACCGGATGAAGCGGCGGGAGCGGGCTTTGCGCGATGCCGGGCAAGCCGATCACAAGAACGGACTTGGGATTGTGAAACGAGGGCGGCGCATTGAGCCGCAGATTGAGTTGGTCTTTGTCCGGGACAGAAAGAGCGGGAATGTACTGATAGGCGGCGGTGTGGAGATTGTTCATGAGGCGAGCGGCGTCGACGATTGCGCCAACGTAAGGAGAGTAGTAACCACCGCGAGCTGCGGGACTGGAGCCGAGCGCGGAGATTAGGTCGGAAGAGGGGCCCGAGGTAATTTGGGCGACGAGGGATTGACTGTGGGCGTCGTCAATGACGAGACCATTGCTGTTGGCGGTGAGGCAAGTGGCCTGCTGTTCCGCGGGACGATTGAAACAATCTTCGTTGACCTTGATGCGTAAGGTCTCTGCGAGGAGCGCGGAATTTTTCTTGAGGTCGGCGGGATTCTGGTCGGACGTTCTACGAATTTCGTCGAGATATTTGTCGAGGCGCGTGCGATCGAGACTGGCTTGTTCGAGATCTTTGCTGGCGCGAATGAAAACGCCGGGTCGGCCGATGACGGTGTTGCGAAGCGTGCTGAAGTCGCCGCCAGTTTCGGGAGCAAGAAACAGGATGGCTTGCTGAGCCTCCGGAGGGACGGTGACAACCGTGCCCTCCTGGCGAGCTTGTTTGGTCCAGGTTTCAACGCGCGTGAACCAGTTTTCGGGCGGAGGATTGGTGGGGCCTTTGAGGAAAGCGACGACGAGGAGGTAGTGGACGGCCTGGTCGTTCGGGAAGAGCGGGTGAATCCAGAGGCGGTCGCCCGCGTGGAGGTCGCTGACATTGGAGATGGGGAGTTTCTTGCCATCGCGGGAGACGGACATTTCGATGGTGGGGCCTTGAAGGTCAAAATTCGGCGCATCGGAGCGGAGAAAAGCGGGAGCGGAGAGGGTCAGGAGAGCGGACAGGCAGAATTTGCCGAACGAAGAGATGAGTTTGCGGGTAGATGTGTCGCGATTCGGGTGCTGCGCGGAGATGGACTGCACTCGCTTCCTCTCGACAAAAATGGTGGAGAAAGAATTTTACTACCGACGGGAAGAAATGTGGGCGGAAATGCGGAAATTTTACGGAGCGAATGCTTTGCGACGACGGAATTGAAGCGAGGAGGCGGATCAAAGGGCACAATGCTCGCCAGGTTGCCTTCGCAGCTCAGCCCAGCAGGCCAGGAATCCCGCCCTACAGGGTCGTGCGAGTTAGGAGAATTTACCGCGGGACGGATATTCGTAGCTGTAGGACAAGCGGGGAGCGAACTGCCGCAGTCTCAAGATTATTCGCTGCGGAGGGCGAGGATGGGGTCCACGCGGGTGGCGCGGCGCGCGGGGATGGCGCAGGCAGCGAGCGCGACCGCGGTCAGGACCAGCGTGACGCTGGCCAGGACCAGAGGATCAAGTGGGCGAACGCTGTAGATTTCGTTGGCGATGGCACGTTGGATGGAGAGTGCACCGATGAAACCAAGGATGAGTCCCACGACGACCAGTTGGAGGCCCTCGCGGAGCACGAGTTTGAGTATGTTCGAACGAGTGCTGCCGAGAGCGACGCGAATGCCGATTTCGCGGGTGCGCTGAGCGACGAGATAGGCAAGGACGCCGTAAATACCAAGTGTGGCGAGAAAAAGCGCAACAACGCCAAAAGCGTTGGCAAGAAGCATGGAAGTGCGGCGCGGAGCGAGCGAAAGATCGATGCGGTCGGACATGGAGTGGACGTCGAAGACGGCGAGGTCCGGATCGGCGCGAAGAATTTGCTCACGAAGCGAGCGAATGGAGGAATCGGGATCTCCGGTGGTCTTGAGGGCAAAGGTGAAATTGGTGTCGGGATCCTGGGCGATTGGGAAGTAGTAGGCACCGACGGAATTGCCGTGGTCTTCCATGTTTTCATAGCGCAGCGAGCGAGCGACGCCAACGACGGTAAACCAAATGGTGTGTTCATCGGCGGCGAGAAGGTGGTTGGGATCATTGGGTTGATGCATACGGCGGCCGATGGGATCGCGGTCGGGCCAGAAATGCTGAGCGAGGCGTTCGTCCACGATGACCGCGCGCGGTGCGGTTTCGTTATCGCGCTCCTCGAAGCTGCGGCCGCGAGTTATGGGAATGCCCATAGCTTCGAAATAGCCGGGGCTGACGTCCAGTTGCAACGGAGAAACGATGGACTCGCCGGGCTGCATTTGATAGCCCTCGGCGATGATGACCGAGTCATTATGGCTGCTGCCGAGAGGAATAGCGGTGGTAACGCCGGCTAGAGAGACACCGGGGATCTGGCGGACTGCGGGCAAGACGCGGTTCAGGAAGGCGCGCCAGTCCTCTCTTTTAGCGTATTTGGAACGAGGCAGACTGACAGAGGCAGTGACCACGCCTTTCGAATGGAAACCAGGGTCGACCTGTAAAAGGCGACGAAAGCTGGCGAGAAACAAAGCCGCTCCGACGAGAAGAGCGAAGGCGAAACCGATCTGCGCGGCGACGAGAAGCTGGCGGACGCTGCGCGTACGCTTGCCGGTAGTACCGGTGCGGCTGTCTTCGTGAAGGGCGTCGTTGATCCCGATTTTTGAGAGACCAGCGAGAGGAAAGAGAGCAACGAGCAGGCCGGCAAGGACGGAAAGCGCAACGGCGACGAGAACAACGGTGAGGTTCAAGCGGACCTCGTTGGCGCGAGGCATGTGTTCGAGGCCGATGACGCCAAGGAGGCGCACAATCCCAGCGCCGAGGGTGATGCCGAGAACGCCGCCTGTGAAAGCGAGGCCGAGATTTTCGAGGAGCAACTGGCGGACCAGCTGGGCGCGGCCAGCGCCGAGGGCGATGCGCGTAGCCATTTCCTTGCGGCGAAGAGACAGACGGGTAAGAGCGAGGTTGGCGATATTGAGGCCGCCGATCAGGAGAACGAGGATCGCGCCGCCCCAGAGAAGATAGAGCGTACTTTTGACTCCGGCAGTGAGCATATCCTGGAGCGGCTTCACGATGGTATGAAAGCCGGCGTTGATGAGGATCTGCTTGAATTCGGGGAAGCGCTCGAGATTCTCAGCGTTGATGGCATTGACCTGAGCTTGCGCTTGAGAGAGGGTAGCGCCGGGTTTGAGACGGCCGACGTGGTACCAGTTGTTGCTGTGATGAACGGTCTTGTCCTCGGGCGTGAAGGCGATGGGCATCCAGAGGCGGACGTCAGGATCGATAAAGTCGAAATTTCTGGGCATCACGCCGACGATGCTGTAGGGCTGACTGCTGATGCGGAGGTCGCGTCCCAGAACAGAATGGTCGCCGGCGAAAAGTTGCTGCCAGAGGCTGTAACTGAGAATGACTTCGTGTTCGTGGCCTGGTTCGCCTTCGGCTTCGGTGAAGGGCCGGCCGATGACGGGAGAGACGCGCAGGAGGGTGAACCAGGAAGGCGTAACGGCCATGGCGTGGATGCGCTGGGGCAGGCCGTTAAGCTCGATGGTTTGTTCGCGCTGGCGAAAAACGGCCTGGGATTCGAAGGCGGTCATTTCGCGTAGGCGGTCGTAGTAATCGCCGGAGCTGCTATTGTTGCCGCCCAGTACGCCCGCTTTAGGATAATCGTTGCCCATAAGCAAGATGGAGTTGGCGTCGGGCACGGGCAGCGGTTGCAGAATGACAGAGTTGACGACCGCGAAAAGCGCAGTGTTGGCGGCGATACAGACAGCGAAGGTCAGCAGGACAGTGAGAGCGAAGCCTTTGGAGCGCCAGAGCGAGCGAGCGGCGTACCTTAGATCGAGGAGCAGGTTTTCCATGCCGATTCTCCCTGGGCTGCCATGGCGAAGATACGCGGGTCGCGGACGAACTAATCCTAGCTGAATGTACGGAGCTAGCCGAGAAAAGGTTCCCGTTGGTTGGCCGAACGCAGCGGCTCAAGGCAATTTGCCTCGCAGTTCCTCGAGCAAGGGAAGCTGGCCTGTGAGGATTTTTTTTTGCGCTGTGGCCAGATCAAACCACGCCGCGCGATCAACTTCGGGGAACTCGCGGGTTTTACCGGAGCGCGGCGGCCATTCGAGAGAGAAGGTGTTGCTGCGAATGGCGGAGGCATCGAGGTCTGGAGCGGGGACGAACCACGCGTGGACTATCTTTCCGCCGGGTTGTTTGACAGGAGTTAGCGGGGTAAAGGGGCCGGCGATGGCAAAGCTGGTTTCTTCGTGAAACTCGCGCTGCGCGGCGGTGAGAGGGTCTTCGCCGTCCGTGAATTCGCCTTTAGGAATAGACCAGGCCCCGGCGTCTTTTTTCGCCCAGAAAGGGCCACCCGGGTGGACAAGAAAGACTTCGAGGTGCAAGCCGGAACGTCGGTAGGCCAGGAGGCCCGCACTCGTCTTGGGCATGCAGGTAGTGTGGCATGACTTGGGTCTGATGAGGCAAGAGCGGCAAAAAGGAGCCGCTGGCGGACAGCCTAAAGCCGCGCAGCACGTTTCACCTTAAGCGACGATTCAATGCTTGCACTTTATTCCCCGCTTACTAGAATCGGGAGCCGCTTGTGGCCAGGACTGAGGAGGCGCGTTATGTCCGATGGCGATAGTGGCGTGGCGTACAAAATTATGTTTGAAAAAGACCATGCGAACGTGAAGGTGACGTACGACCTAAGCACGCCGGTAGGCGGCCCCGTGCAGATCGCAAGCTTTCAACTGACGGTGGACGGGACCGACCTGATCAGCGATTTTTCTCCCGGGCAGACGGCGTTCAATGGAGTGAAGTTCCATACGCTGGCCAAGCCGGGTCAGGATGCTACGGTGTCATTCAGCTTGTCGGCGAATCAGGGCGAGCCGGCCGGCGGCGTGGACGTGTTGCGCGGCGATCACACCTTTGACGACGCGGAATTTGAAAGCTAGTGCAAACGGATCGAGTAGCGTTATCGGCTTAATTTGCCAAACGCGATGGAAGCGGCTTTAGGGACTTTCCGACGTCCACTAGCACTCCGCGAAGCCACACACAAGCCGGATCGGCGTGGCTCGTTGCGGGATGAAGCAGAAATTCGTCAAAGGTTCCTGCGTCCAGCGGGATTTTGGCAGCCTTGACGCGCAAAGTCTTGCTGCAGGCAGAGATCAGGCGCTCCGGAAGAACCGCGATAAGGTCGGAGTGCGCGACCACGTGCAAAGCCTGCAGATAGTGCGGGACAGTTAGCGCGACGTTTCGTGAATAGCCTTCCTCGCGAAGCCAAGTATCCACCGGATCTTCCCCGAACTCGCGTCCCACGACGGCAACATGCTGGGCGCGAAGAAATTCCTGAACATGACGGAAGCTTTTCGCCTGCGGATGGCCGACGCGCATGGCGCAGGCATCGCGGTCCGTGAAAAGCCGTTGCTGATAGAACCCCGGAAAAGAGCGAGTGACGCAGGCAACAGCCACATCGACAGTTTGGGCTAGTGCAGCGGCGTTAAGGGCTGACGCGGAACCCGGCTGGATGCGCAACGAAATATGCGGAGCTTCGTGGCGGAGCCGGCGCAGAAGCGGCGGAAGAAGCAGGTCGCTGGCGTTGTCGGCGACAAACAAACGGAAGGTGCGCGTGCTTGTGGCAGGCGCAAAGGTTTCGCTGGCCAGCAGGTCACGAACCCGAGAGAGGGCATCTTTAACGGGATGGCGTAAGGCTCTTCCACGCGTGGTGAGCTCCATGGCATGGCCGACGCGGACGAGGAGTGGGTCGCGAAGAAGCATGCGCAGGCGCTTCAAAGCGTGGCTCATAGCGGGTTGCGAACGAGAGACGCGATGCGCAGCGTGGCCGACGCTCTCCTCTTCGAGGAGTGATTCGAGGGCGACGAGTAGATTCAAATCCAGCGAAGCCAAATTTATAGAGTGAATGGCAGACATAAAACAAATCGATTTGAAGAATATGCTTTCCACGGAGTAGCGTCAACTTGATCGAAGGGACTGAACGCCCAAAACAGGAGACGCGGAGATGCCAGGAAAAGAATTCAAGTTGCTGACACCGGAAACGATGCCCAAGTCAATCGGCTACTCGCAGTTGGCCACGGTGCATGGCGGCAGAGTTGTGTTTATTGCGGGGCAAGTGGCGCTGGATCAATCAGGGAGCCTCGTCGGCCAGGGCGACTTTCGCGCGCAGGCCGGACAGGTGTTTGAGAATCTGAAAGCCGCCGTGGAGGCGGTGGGCGGCACCTTCCGGGACGTAATCAAGCTAAACAGCTATGTTTTGGACATAACGAACCTGCCGCAGTTCCGCGAGGTGCGCGACCGCTACATTGATTTGCAGAATCCGCCGGCCAGCACCGCCATTGAAGTTTCGCGGCTGTTCCGTCCGGAGTTCCTGCTCGAGATCGAGGCGGTGGCGGTGATTGCAGAGAAGTAAAGAACTTCGGTCGATGTGCCCAGTGGGGGTCGAGTCCTTACCGTCAATCATCTCGCGAAGGCTCTGATCCTCTGTAAAGACAGACCGCGGATCAATGCGAACTCTTCGCCAGTCCTTTAAGCCTCGGCGATGACCGCGATGGAAATCTTTAGCCCCGGAACCCGAACGGGTAGTTTTGCGCCTTGTCGCGCCGGTGGGTTGGCGGGAAACCATTTCACCCACTCTTCGTTCATTCCGGCGAAGTCAGTTTCTTCGAGCAGGATGACTGTGGCGCTTAAGATCTTTTCGAGCGAAGTGCCTGCCGCTTTGAGGATGGCCGACACATTTTCGAGGCATTGCTTCGTTTGCTCCTGAATCGTGTTGCCGACAATTTTTCCGGTTGCCGGATCGTGCGGCCCGGTGCCTGACACAAAGACCAGACCAGCTGCGCGCACGGCCTGGCTGTAGGTGGGCGGTGGAGCAGGAGCATTGGGAGTTCGAATGATGTCTCTGGCCATTCATTTCTCCTGAAGAAACCGCGAATGTTCCAGGGCAGATGGTCTCACAACGGGGTGTTTTGAGCGACGGTGTGGAATTTGTTGCGTTTTGCGATGGAGACTACTTCTAAGGTTTAACAATGGTGCCCGGGGTGGGAGTCGAACCCACATGAGGAAAAATCCCCGGAGGATTTTAAGTCCTCAGCGTCTGCCATTCCGCCACCCGGGCTGCAAGCAGATAAGGAAAAGTAGCATGTATAGGACGGCGGCTCAACGGCTGCCCTGGGGAGGGCAATTAGTAGCCCAGGGTGCGGGCGAAAAGATGGATTTCTTCGATTGTCAGAGCGAACGTGCGCTCTTACGCGCTCGTCGTGTGAATGGGCTGTAACTTTATTGACAAGCTGTGGGGGGCGCGGTAGGTTTTTTGTCTCTTCCCGGGGCAGGCAAAGCGGGAAGGAGCCTTACGCATCGCGCCGCGTCCGCAGAGCACCCTTCGCCAAGCGCGAGAAAGCCATTCTCATTGCAAAGAGAATCTCTTCACCCGGGCAAGAGTCTCAAGCATCAAAGTTTAGCGAGTGAGCTGCGGAGGATGGTGGCCGCAGAGGAGCCAAAGTGACGCAGGCAAAGACGCAGCAAGACATGGACCTGTTGAGCATCAATACCATTCGCACGCTGGCGATTGACGCGGTGCAGCAGGCCAATTCCGGGCATCCGGGCGCACCCATGGGGCTGGCGCCAGTGGTGTATGAGCTCTGGCAGAAGTTTTTGCGCTATGACCCGAGCGACGCGACGTGGCCCAACCGGGACCGCTTCGTGCTTTCCGCGGGGCACGCTTCGATGCTGCTGTACGCGACATTGCATCTGGCCGGAGTGAAGCAGGTGGCGCAGGACGGGAAAATTCTGGACATGCCGGCCGTTTCGCTGGACGACATTAAAAAATTCCGGCAACTGGATAGCAGAACACCAGGACATCCCGAGTCGCACATGACGACCGGGGTAGAAACCACGACCGGGCCGCTGGGCCAGGGTTGCGGGAATAGCGTGGGTATGGCCATCGCCGGCAAATGGCTCGCGGAAAACTACAACCAGCCGGGATTTGAGATCTTCGATTTCAACGTGTACACCGTGTGTGGCGACGGCGACATGATGGAGGGCGTCGCGTGCGAGGCGGCCTCGCTGGCGGGGCATTTGAAACTCGCGAACCTGTGCTGGATTTACGACCACAACCACGTGACGCTGGACGGGCCCGCCGACTGGTCCTTCAGCGAAGACGTGATGACTCGTTTTGTGGGCTATGGATGGAACGTGACGCGCGTCGCAGACGCGAACGATTTGGACATGCTGGCGCGAGCGTACGAGACATTTCAAAAGACGAAGGATCGGCCGACGCTGATTGTGGTGGACAGCCACATCGGCTACGGGTCGCCGCACAAGCAGGATTCGTACGAAGCACACGGCGAGCCGCTGGGCGAAGCAGAAGTCAAGCTGGTGAAGAAATTTTATGGCTGGCCGGAGGACGCGAAGTTTTTGGTCCCCGACGGCGTGTACGACCAGTTCAGAAATGGAGTGGGCAAGCGGGGCGGGGAAGCGCACGCAGCATGGAACGCGAAATTTGCGGAGTACAAGAAGCAGTATCCGGAACTGGCGGAACAATTGAATCTGATGCTGGACGGGAAGCTGCCGAAGGGTTGGGACAAAGATTTGCCGAGTTTCCCAGCGGATCCGAAAGGGATTGCGACACGCGAAAGTTCGGGAAAGGTCTTGAACAAGCTGGCGGAAAATATTCCGTGGCTGGTGGGCGGCTCGGCGGACCTGGCGAAATCCAATAAAACGAACCTGACGTTTCCGGGCGCCGGCGATTTTTATCCGAACCAATATAAGGGCCGCAACATTCACTTTGGCGTGCGCGAACACGCGATGGGCGCGGCAGTGAATGGCATGGCATTTTGCAAACTGCGGGCCTTCAGCGCGACATTTTTTAACTTCAGCGATTACATGCGTCCGGCGATGCGCTTAGGGGCGTTGATGGAAGCGCCGACGCTGTACATTTTCACGCACGATTCGATCGGCGTGGGGGAAGACGGTCCGACGCACCAGCCGATCGAACAACTCGCGGCGTTTCGCGCGATGCCGAATATGCTGGTGCTGCGGCCCGGCGATGCCAATGAAGTGGTGGAAGCGTACAAAGTCATCATGCAGCACATGGAGGGTCCGGCCACGCTTGTGTTGACGCGGCAGGCGATGCCGACATTTGACCGTACGAAGTATGGAGCGGCGTCGGGAGTGGCGAAAGGCGCGTACGTCCTGGCGGACGCGGCCGGCGGCAAGCCCGAGGTAATTTTGATTGGCACGGGAAGTGAAGTGGGATTGTGCATGGCGGCCTACGAGAAGTTGACTGCGGAAGGGATCAAGGCGCGCATGGTGAGCATGCCGTCGTGGGAATTATTTGAAAAGCAGGACGCCGCGTACAAAGAAAACGTCTTGCCGGCGAGCGTAACGGCCCGCGTTTCCGTGGAAATGGCATCCACGTTCGGTTGGGACCGGTGGGTTGGGCCAAAGGGCAAGATTATTGGGATGCACAGCTTTGGGTCTTCAGCGCCGTTGAAAGACTTGCTGAAGAAGTTCGGGTTCGAACCGGACAAAGTGGTGGCCGCAGCGAAAGAACTTCTGGGCAAGTGAACGGCGCAGGCTTGGGAAAGTGAGCGCGAAATGAAAGTTGTGATTGGATCGGACCACGCCGGCTTCCAATTGAAAAACAAGATGGGTGATTTGCTGCGCTCCCTGGGGAATGAAGTTTTGGACGTGGGCGCCTTCAATGAAAACCCTTCCGACTATCCTGATTTTGCCGAAGCCGTGGCGAAGGCGATCCTCGACGGGCGGGCGGAACGTGGTGTGTTGATTTGCGGCAGCGGCGTCGGCGCGAGCGTCGCCGTCAACAAAATGCCTGGCATTCGCGGCGGCATGTGCCACGACACGTATTCGGCGCATCAAGGAGTGGAGCATGACGATATCAACGTGCTCGTGCTCGGCGAGCGCGTGGTTGGCGTGGAGTTGGCGAAAGATCTAGTGCGCGCGTTCATGGGCGCGAAGTTTACGAACGAGGAGCGGCACGTACGGCGCCTCGGCAAAGTAAAAGCCATCGAAGCGCGCTACTGCGCCGTGGCCAAGGCCTAAGGTGTTTGCCGGATAGCGCGGCAAGCCGCCTCTGAGCAAGTCGAGGAGTACAATTAGGGCTTGTGGGGTTTTTGGGAGATCAGGAGAAGCGTAATGACGACCACAACAACGATTCCGAATATCGGCACTGGCGAAGGGACGAATCCACTGAAGGGCTTGCTGGCTTATGGCCAGTCACCGTGGATGGATTACATTCGCCGCGACCTACTGACCACGGGGAGCTTGAAGAAATATATCCATGATGATGGCTTGCGGGGCATGACGTCGAATCCTTCGATTTTTGAAAAGGCCATCACCGGAAGCGATTTGTATGCCGACATTTTGAATTCGGCGGATGCGAAAAAACTGGATGCCAAGGGACTGTTTGAAAGGATTGCCATCCGCGATGTACAGGATGCCTGCGACATCTTTAAGTCCGTTTACAGCGAATCGAATCGGCGGGACGGCTATGTGAGCCTGGAGGTTTCGCCGTATCTGGCGAACGACACGAAAGGCACGCTGGAAGAAGCCCGGCGGCTGTGGAAAGCCGTGAGCCGGCCGAACCTGATGATCAAAGTGCCGGCGACTCCCGAAGGCATACCGGCAATCCGGCAGCTGCTGGAAGAAGGCCTGAACATAAACATTACGCTGCTGTTTGCGCAGTCGGCGTACGAGCAGGTGGCGGAAGCGTTTTTGGCCGCGTTGGAAGCGCGCGCCAAGAAAGGTCAGGACGTCAGCCAGATCGCCAGCGTCGCGAGCTTTTTCGTGAGCCGCATTGACACGCTAATCGATTCCAAGGTGGATGAAAAATTGAAGAGCACCAGCGACGCAGCGCAGCGCGCGCTGCTCGAAAGCATTCACGGCAAAGTAGCCATTGCGAACGCCAAACTGACGTACAAGAAGTACCAGGAGCTGTTCGGCGGACCGCGCTGGAAAGCGTTGGCGGCAAAAGGCGCGCAAACGCAGCGATTGCTCTGGGCCAGCACCAGCACGAAAAATCCCAAGTACCGCGATGTAATCTACGTCGAAGAACTGATTGGCGCCGATACGGTTGACACGATTCCTCCGGCCACCTTTGACGCGTTCCGCGAGCACGGCAAACTGCGGTCGAGCCTGACGGAAGATGTGGCCAGCGCGCAAAAAACTATGGACAACCTAGCGAAAGCCGGCATCTCCATGAAGGAAGTCACCGACAAGCTGCTGGTCGACGGAGTCAAGTTGTTCGCCGATGCATTCAAGCAGTTGTTGGACGCGACCGGCAAGACCGCAGGGGTGCGTGCTTGAGCTTGAACAGCCAGTCCTACAAGCTGCCCGACGCCTTGCAAGGCGAAGTGAAAACTTCTCTGGCCGACTGGAAGAAAAGCGGCAAGGTGAAGCGCCTATGGCACGGCGACCCGCTGCTTTGGACTGGCACGGACGAAGACAAATGGCTCGGCTGGTTGAACATCACTGAGCAGCAAGTCAACGACATCGCCAAACTGAAAGAGATCGCTGCGGACGTGAAAAGCGCGGGATTCCGAAACGCGCTGCTGCTGGGCATGGGCGGTTCGAGCCTGTGCCCGGAAGTACTCCGACTTACCTTCGGCACGCAGGCGGGCTATCCCGATTTGCACGTGCTGGACTCCACGGATCCCGCGCAAATTCGCGCTATCGAAGAAAAAGTGGATTTGGCCAGCACGATTTGCATCGTTTCGAGCAAATCCGGCAGCACGCTGGAGCCGAATATTTACAAACAGTATTTTTTCGAGCGGGTAAGGGCTAAGGTTGGTGAAAAAGAAGTCGGCAGCCGGTTCATTGCCATTACCGATCCCGGCTCGAAGATGCAGCGCGTCGCTGAAAAGGACAAGTTCCGCAAGATTTTTATGGGCGTGCCGAGTATCGGCGGTCGCTACTCGGCGCTTTCGAATTTCGGCATGGTCCCGGCTGCAGTGATGGGCATTGACGTCCTGAAGTTTTTACGCAGCACGCAGGAAATGGTGCAGGCGTGCGGCGAAGGTACCGATGCCACCGCGAATCCTGGCGTCGTCCTGGGCACGATTCTGGGAATAGCGGCCACGCACGGCCGCGACAAGCTGACCATCGTCACTTCGCCGAAGATTTTCGATCTCGGCGCGTGGCTCGAGCAACTCATCGCCGAATCTACCGGGAAAACCGGCACCGGAATCATTCCGGTAGATCGCGAGCCGCTCGCCGCACCGAGCGTTTACGGCAATGATCGCGTTTTCGCGTACATCTCGCTGGAAGGCGACGCGGATGACGGAAAGTCCGCGGCGCTCGATGCTCTCGCGAAAGCCGGGCATCCGGTGGTGCGCATTGTGCTGCCGGACATTTACAGCCTCGGGCAGGAGTTTTTCCGTTGGGAGATTGCCACGGCGGTGGCCGGCGCGATTATCGGCATCAACGCGTTCAATCAGCCGGACGTGGAAGCTAGCAAAGTGGAAACGCGCAAGCTGACCAGCGAATACGAGAGCTCTGGCAAACTGCCTCCGGAATCGCCGTTCTTTTCAAACGACCGCGTCAAGCTCTACGCCGATCCGCGTAATACGACAGACCTGAAAGGCGGCGGCACGCTCTCGGGTTTTCTGAAGAAACATTTCGAACGCATCAAGGCCGACGACTACTTCGGAGTGCTGGGCTACATCACCATGAACGAGGCGCATGAACGGGCGATGCAGGAAATTCGGCTAAGCGTGCGCGATCACAAGAAGATTGCTACGGTGCTCGGCTTCGGTCCGCGATTCCTGCACTCCACCGGCCAGGCTTACAAGGGCGGACCGAACAGCGGCGTGTTTCTGCAGATCACTTGCGACGACGCAGTTGATCTTCTGGTTCCCGGACAGAAATACACGTTCGGCGTAGTGAAGGCAGCCCAGGCACGCGGCGACTTTGCGGTGCTGGCGGAACGCGGACGGCGTGCGTTGCGCGTTCATCTGGGCAAAGATGTTGGCGCGGGGCTGTCGGCATTGCACGACGCAATCCAGCAAGCACTCGCATAACGGCATAGCAAGTTCAAGTTCACGCACGACCGGTTCAAGAGCAAGCGAACAGGAGCCATCGGAATGCAATTGGGCATGATCGGTTTGGGCAGAATGGGCGCGAATATGGTGCGGCGCCTCGAAAAGAACGGCCACAAATGCGTGGTGTACGACCGCAGCACGGAGTCCGTGAAACAGCTCGCTAGCGAAGGGGCGACCGGATCGAGTTCTCTCGACGATTTCATCCAGAAATTGCAGAAGCCGCGCGCCATTTGGCTGATGGTTCCTGCCGCGGTGGTGGATGCCACCTTGCATGAACTGGCCGCCAAGCTGGAAGTCGGCGACATTGTCATCGATGGCGGCAACTCCTACTACATTGATGACATTCGCCGCGCGCGCGAACTTTCCGCTAAAGGTATTCACTATTGCGACGTGGGTACCAGCGGCGGCGTTTGGGGCCTAGAGCGCGGCTATTGCCAGATGATCGGCGGCGAAAAAGACATCGTGAAGCATCTGGATCCGATTTTTAGGACGCTGGCGCCAGGTCGGGGAAACGTGGATCGTACGCCCGGCCGCGAAAAAGTCGACGGGACTGCCGAAGAAGGCTACTTGCATTGCGGTCCTTCAGGCGCGGGCCACTTCGTCAAAATGGTGCACAACGGAATCGAGTACGGCCTGATGGCCGCCTACGCCGAAGGCTTGAACATTCTGAAGCATGCCAATGCCGGCAAGACGCAACGCGAAACCGACGCAGAAACCACTCCGCTGCGCAATCCCGAGCACTATCAATACGATTTCAATCTCGCCGATGTCGCCGAAGTCTGGCGGCGCGGCAGCGTCGTCGCCTCCTGGCTGCTCGATTTAACCGCGATTTCTCTGGTGCAGGACCCCTCGCTTGAAAAATTCTCCGGGCGCGTCTCCGACTCTGGCGAAGGCCGCTGGACGATCTTGGCTGCCATCGAATCGACCGCGCCGGCTCCCGTACTTACCAACGCGCTCTATCAGCGCTTCGTCTCGCGCGGCGAAGGGGATTTCGAAGGCAAAGTGCTTTCGGCGATGCGCTTCCAGTTTGGCGGGCACGTCGAGAAGAAATCAGGACATTGACGGATTTTTCCAGCGATCTGTCCGACAGGATCATTTAATGAGCGTGAATTCAGACCATTTAAACGCCGGCTCCGCAGGGTCTCCCTGCGTGATGGTGATTTTCGGGGCCAGCGGCGATCTCACCAAGCGCAAACTGATTCCGGCGTTGATCAATCTGGCGCAGGAAAAATTGCTCTCGACGCAGTTCGCGATTGTGGGCTTTGCGTTCGACCAGATGGACACCACTTCCTTTCGAGCCCATCTTTCCGAAGAGATCAAAAAGTTTGAAAACCAGCCGGTCGATCCCAAACTATGGGATTGGTTTCTCGAACGGATTTATTACGTGCAGGGTGACTTCAAGGATCCCGGCGCGTACCAACGGTTGAAAGATCAACTGCTTGAGGCGGAGCAGAAGCACGGCACACAGGGCAATCGCTTCCATTACTTGGCGGTTGCGCCCAGCTTCTTCGCTGAAATTGTGCGGCAGCTTGGGCAAGTGGACTTGACCAAGGAAGAAAATGGCAAATGGACGCGTGTGATCGTGGAGAAGCCGTTCGGCCACGATCTGGAGTCCGCGATACAACTGAACAAAGAACTAAAAGAAGTTCTCACTGAAAAGCAAATCTATCGCATCGACCATTACCTCGGCAAAGAAACGGTCCAGAATTTGTTGGTTTTTCGTTTTGTGAACAGCATCATCGAACCGCTGTGGAACCGCACGTACATTGACCACGTGCAGATTACCGCGGCGGAATCGGTCGGCGTGGAGCATCGCGGCGCGTTCTACGAAACGGCGGGCGCGCTGAAAGACATGGTGCCCAACCACATGTTTCAGCTTCTCACGCTCACCGCGATGGAGCCGCCGATCTCTTTTGAAGCCGACGCGGTGCGCGACAAACAGGCCGAAATTTTGCACGCGATTCGCGTGCCCACTCCCGAAGAAGTACTGTCCACCACCGTGCGTGGACAATACGACGAAGGCTGGGAAAACGGGCAGAAAGTTCCCGCCTACCGCAGCGAGCCCAATGTTTCGCCGGAATCCAACACGGAAACCTTCATCGCGCGCAAAATTCAGATTGAGAACTGGCGCTGGGGCGGCGTGCCGTTTTACCTACGCACCGGTAAGCGGCTGGCCAAGCGCGTCACCGAAATTGCGATTCAATTTCGCAAAGCGCCGTTCATGCTATTTCGCAAGACGCCGATTAAGGATCCGCACGTCAACCGGCTGGTGATTCACATTCAGCCAGATGAAGGCATCACGTTGCGTTTCGGCGCGAAGATTCCCGGCTCTGTGATGAAGCTGGGCCTGGTGAACATGGATTTCGACTACGCGCGCGACTTTGGCACCTCTCACAGCACCGGTTACGAACGGCTGCTCTACGATTGCATGTTGGGCGACGCGACGCTGTTCCAGCGCGCGGACATGGTCGAGGCGGCGTGGGCGGCGATCGAGCCGGTCATCGATGTTTGGAAAGCTCTGCCCGCCCGCGGTTTCCCCAATTATGCGGCGGGCTCTTGGGGACCGAAGGAAGCCGACGAGTTGATGGCCAAGGATCATCGCGCGTGGCGAGAGATTGAGGAAGAGGAAGAAGCGAGCAGCAAGGCTACGGCGACCGCCAAGTCCGCAACGACCCAATCCTAAGGCCGAGATATGCCCAGCGCACAGACCATCGCCGGAACCGACAGCCATCGCGAAGTGCGCATTCTGCCGGACCCGGCGGCAATCGCCAAGCGCGCGGCGCAGAAGTTCATCGAGATTGCGTCTGCGGCAGTAACGCAAACAGGCTCATTCGAAGTGGCGCTTTCCGGCGGCTCGACACCGAAAGCGCTCTATTCGTTGCTGGTTAATGATGCGGCGCTCCGAGCGCAAGTGCCGTGGGACAAGATGTACCTTTTCTTCGGCGATGAGCGCCACGTTGGTCCAGACGATGAACTCAGCAATTTCCGCATGGCGCGGGAATCGTTGTTCTCCAAAGCGCCGCTCAAGCCGGAACAGATCTTCCGCATCAAGGGCGAGTTTCCCGAAGCGGAACAGGCCGCCCAGGATTACGAACAGCAACTCCGCGCGCATTTCAAACTGCGCGATGGCCAATTTCCGCGATTCGATCTGCTCTTTCTCGGGATGGGCGATGAAGGCCATGTGGCCTCTTTGTTTCCTGGCACCAAAGCTCTGCAGGAACAAAAACGGATTGCCGTGCATAATTGGGTGGGCAAAGTGTTGATGGATCGCATCACGCTGACCGCGCCCGCGATCAACAACGCCGCCAACATCATCATCATGGCCACGGGTGCGGCGAAGGCGCCCGCTTTGACCGCGGTCCTTGAACGAGTTTACGAGCCGGAGCAGTTACCGGCGCAGCTGATCAATCCAGTGGAAGGCAAATTGCTCTGGTTGGTTGATCCTGCTGCCGGAAGCATGCTTACTCAGGCCATTCGCGAATAGTCAGGAGAGCCACTATGGCAACCATCACCACCCCGGGAAAAATCGAGCAGTACCTCGGCGACAAGGCCGAATACTTTCTGGGTTTCAAGTCCCCGAAAATTTCCAAGGACCGGCTGCACTTGCCCGGTCCGGATTTCATTGATCGCATCTGGACCATTTCGGACCGCAACACCCGCGTGCTGACGAATTTGCACCGCCTGTTCCATCACGGGCGGCTGCACGGCACGGGCTACCTTTCGATTTTGCCCGTGGACCAGGGCATTGAACACTCCGGAGGAGCGAGCTTTGCGAAAAATCCGGATTACTTCGATGGCGAAAACATCGTCAAGCTCGCGGTTGAGGGCGGCTGCAACGCCGTGGCTTCCACATTCGGCGTCCTCGGCTCCTGCTCGCGCAAGTACGCGCACCGAATTCCCTTCATCGTGAAGATCAATCACAACGAACTCCTGACCTTCCCGAACAAATTTGACCAAGTGCTGTTCGGCACCGTGCAGGAAGCCTGGAACATGGGCGCCGCAGCGGTCGGCGCAACGATTTACTTCGGTTCGGAACCGAGCGATCGCCAAATCATCGAAATCAGCCAGGCTTTTTCGCACGCGCATGAACTGGGCATGGCCACCGTCCTCTGGTGCTATCTCCGCAACTCCGCCTTCAAGAAGGACAAGGACTATCACGTCTCCGCCGACCTCACCGGCCAGGCCAATCATCTCGGCGTGACCATTGAGGCCGACATCATCAAGCAAAAGCTGCCCGAAAATAACGGCGGCTACGCAGCGCTGAACATGGGTGATTCGAGCTACGGAAAGTTTGACAAGCGCATCTACACCGATCTGGCCAGCGACCATCCGATCGATCTTTGCCGCTATCAAGTCGCGAACTGCTACATGGGCCGCGCGGGCTTGATCAACAGCGGCGGCGCTTCGGGAGCCAACGACTTCGCGGAAGCAGTTACCACCGCCGTGATCAACAAGCGCGCTGGCGGCACCGGGCTTATCTCCGGCCGCAAAGCGTTCCAGCGGCCAATGAAAGAAGGCGTGCAACTGCTGAACGCTATTCAGGATGTGTATCTGAGCCCCGACGTGACCGTCGCGTAAAGCGAATGCTATTTGCTTTGAGAGCCTTTGTCTTTGGCGGCTATCCGCTGCTCAATCAATTCGTCGACGCCTGCGCAAGTTTGCCAACTAGCTCGTGCGATGCCGTCCAGGGAGGAGCGCAGGGTTATCACCGTGTTTAGGAAGTCTCGGTGCATTTCTTCGAGCTTGGCGATTATGCGCCATAGTAGAGCCGCAACGACTGCCAACAAAACTGCAATAAGAATGAGCATGTTGGATCTCAGCTGAGCAAGAGTTCTAACACAGCACCGGAAGAAAAAGAGAAGCGTATTCGCTCTGGCGCGACCACATCAGCTGCAGCACCTCGCAGCGTGATCGATGCTTGCTGTTTGCGCGTCCCCTTCACGCGATCCGAAGAATCTCCCAAAACAACTAGCGCGTCCTCATCGACGTCTACAATCCATCCCTCAAACGAGAAGGAGATATCGGCGTCGGAGCCTTTCGAGGTCCAGCACATGAATATGCCTAGGCCCTCTTCCTTCCATTTTCTAAGAATATCTGTAGCTCGGGACAGAGTCATACCCTTCCTCCTCCAGAAGACCAAACCAGTATGTGCCAGAGATTGTCTTTTTCCTCTGCATCCCAATTGGTCTATTCTTTTCTATGTGGCCGATTCTCGCGAACAAACCGGACCCGACGCCGTTCCCGATCCGCAATTTTCGCAACGCGCGCGCAAAGTGCGCTTCTTGCTGCTCGTTTCGTTCGGCTGGCTGCTCGCACTGCTAATTGGTGCAGGACTCGACGCTTTTGCTTCCTTGCGCCGCCTCGATGCCGTTTCGCAGGAAGTCAGCCAGCGCTTTTCCGCCCGCAACCAAGCCGTTGTCGGCATCGTCCTGTCTGTTCACAACTACGACGATCAACTCGAGCGGTTTCTGCTCCAAGATCAGCTGAGCACGCCCGCGCCGGAAATCCCCACTCTCGATCAGGACATCGCCGCCATGCGCGCAGCTCTGGGCCATTTCCCAATCGACGACGACCCCGACGCGCAGTCCCTCATCCATGCCATTCAACAGCAGATGCAAGATGAAGCCAACACTTTCGCCGCGATTTCCGGCTGGGCCGCCAACGTCCGCCAGCAGCGAGCGTATCCGTTTATCGCGGAACAACTCATTCCCTGGCGCACTCATGTCCTACAACTCTCCCAGCAAATCTCAGCCCTGAGCGCTCGCAAGCTGGCGCTCGACAACTTGGCGGTCGCCGCGAATTTTCAAACGCTCGAATCGCACCTGATGTGGATGGTCGCCCTAGCGCTGATGGCTGGCGTGCTGATGTCGCTGATTTGCGGCTGGTACATTCTGCGTCTCGAACGGCAGGGACGCCAGCGTTACCAGGCCTTGGCGCGCAGCCGGCTCGAACTGGAAGGTCTCTCGGCGCGCTTGGTCGAAGCGCAGGAGCAAGAACGCCGGTCGATTTCCCGCGAATTGCATGACGAAGTCGGCCAGACGCTCGGCGCTTTGCTCGTCGAAGTTGGGCAGCTCTCTAAATTATTACCCGGCGAATCTCAGGCCGCCCAAACGCAGATCACGCACATCAAGTCCGTCGCGGAGAATGCGGTCAAATCGGTGCGCGACATTGCGCTGCTTCTCCGTCCGCCCATGCTTGACGACCTCGGCCTCGTCCCAGCGCTCGAATGGCAGGCGCGCGAAATCTCGCGCCGCAGCGACATGGAAGTGGACGTGCAGTCTGATCACGTCTCGGAAGACCTTCCCGACGAGATCAAAGTGTGCATCTATCGCTTGGTGCAGGAAGCGCTCAACAACGCCGCGTCGCACGCGCGCGCCAAACATGCCAACGTCGCGCTGGTGCAGGATTCCAACCGAATTCACGTCACCATCGCCGACAACGGCTCCGGGTTCGATCCCGCGCGTAGCCGCGGCATGGGCATCCTCGGCATGGAAGAGCGTGTTCGCCGCCTCGGTGGGACGTTAACCATCGAATCCGCACCGGGCAAAGGCTCAACAGTGAAGGCCGAACTGCCGCTGCGTTCTGCCAGCGCGTCATGAACTTTACGAGTACACGATGAAAAAGATCCGCATCCTTCTGGCCGACGACCACAAGCTCATCCGCAGTGGCTTGCGCTTGTTGATGGAGCAGCAGCCCGACCTCACGGTCATCGGCGAAGCGAATGACGGCCGCGAAACCGTCACGCTCGCTAGATCGCTGAAACCGGACGTCGTGGTGATGGACATCGGCATGCCCAATCTGAACGGCATCGAAGCCGCGCTGCAAATCTCCCAAGCCAATCCCGAAATTTGCATTGTCATGCTCAGCATGCACTCCGACGAAAGCTATGTCCTGCGCGCCCTGAAAGCGGGAGCCAAAGGCTATCTTCTGAAAGATTCCGCCGAATCCGATCTGATCAAAGCGGTTCACGCCGTCGCCGAAGGCAAGTCCTTCTTTAGTCCGGCGGTGAGCAAGGTTTTGTTAGACGACTACGTTCGCAAACTCCGGCGTAGCGGTGCCGAAGACGCCTACGACCTGCTCACCCCGCGCGAGCGCGAAATCCTCCAACTCGTCGCCGAGGGCAAATCCAATAAGGACGTCGCCAACCTCCTCAATCTCAGCGTCTATACTGTCGAAACGCATCGCTCCAACATCATGGAGAAGCTCAACCTTCGCGGCATCCCCGAACTCATCTTGTTTGCCGTCCGCAAAGGCATCATTTCCTAGATTT
>Ga0335081_10003093_pt1 | contig 26181 bp, 17 predicted proteins | sample Lox_Sample_35_FD_206713 | JGI IMG/M metagenome (GOLD analysis project Ga0335081, IMG submission 206713) | Soil microbial communities from Loxahatchee National Wildlife Refuge, Florida, United States - Lox_Sample_3.5 | ecosystem: Environmental > Terrestrial > Soil > Wetlands | place: USA...
CGCTGGCCATCGTCGGCACCTTCGGCATCATGTATTTGTTCGGCTATTCGCTGAACAACCTTTCGCTGATGGCGCTCACCATTTCTACCGGCTTCGTGGTGGACGACGCCATCGTAGTGCTGGAAAACGTGATGCGGCACGTCGAAGGCGGGATGAAGCCATATCCGGCGGCGCTGCTGGGCGCACGCGAGATTGGATTCACCGTCGTCTCCATGTCCACCTCGCTGATGGCCGTGTTCATCCCCATCCTGCTGATGGGCGGATTGGTGGGCCGGCTCTTCCACGAATTCGCAGTGACGCTGAGCGCGGCGATCGCGGTGTCGATGGTGGTCTCACTGACGACCACGCCGATGCTGTGCGCGCGCTTTCTGAAAGCGCACGATCCCGGCAGCCATGGTTCGCTGTATCGCATGAGCGAGCGCGGCTTTTACCTGCTGAATCGCGGATACAAGGTCTCCCTGGGATGGGTGCTGCGCCACAAGCGGTTGATCCTCGCGGTCACCATCCTGATGGTATTCGTCAACGTCTTCCTTTACGTCATCGTACCCAAAGGGTTCTTCCCCCAGCAGGACACGGGGCGGCTGGCCGGAATGGTGATGGGGGACCAGGATGTCTCGTTTGAGGCCATGAAGACCAAGACCTACGAGATGATTCACATCGTGATGAAAGACCCGGCGGTGGAAAACGTGCTCGCCTTTGTCGGCGGACACGGCGCGCAGAATCAGGGCCGCATGTTCATCGTGCTGAAGCCGCTGAACGAGCGCAAGATCAGCGCCGACCAGGTGATCGCGCGGTTGCGGCCGAAGCTCGCGCACATTCCCGGTGCGACGCTTTACCTGCAGTCGGTGCAGGACCTGCAGATTGGAGGGCGCATGTCGAATGCGCAGTACCAGTACACGCTCTCCGGCGAGAACCTGGATGAGTTGTATGAGTGGGCGCCCAAGCTGCTGGCGACGTTGCGCAAGATTCCGCAGCTCAAGGATGTGAACAGCGATCAGCAGGTCAGTGGTCTGGAGGAGAACGTTGTAATCGATCGCGACACCGCCGCGCGACTCGGCATTACGCCCAAGCAGATTGATGCCGTGCTGTACGACGCCTTCGGGCAGGAGCAGATTTCAACCATCTACCAGACGTTGAACCAGTACCACGTGGTCATGGAAGTTGATCCCAAATACCAGCTCACCCCCTCGGCGCTCGACAGCGTCTACGTGATCACCGGTTCGGGGGCGCAAGTGCCGCTGTCGGCTTTCGCGCATTTTGCCCCGGCGAACACGGCGCTGTCGGTGAATCACCAGGGACAATTCCCGTCGGTGACCCTTTCGTTCAACCTGGCTCCGGGCGGCGATCTGGGCACGGCGACGCGCGCGATCGAACAGGCGGAGTTGTCGATGCGCATGCCGGCCTCGATTCACGGCAGCTTCCAGGGAACAGCCGCGGCCTTCCAGGATTCGCTCTCGTCAGAGCCGATACTGATCCTGGCGGCGCTGGTGGCCGTGTACATCGTGCTTGGCATGCTGTATGAGAGCTACATCCACCCCATCACCATTTTGTCGACGCTGCCCTCGGCGGGCACTGGCGCGCTGCTGGCGCTACTGCTCTTCCACATGCAACTGGACGTGATCTCCCTGATTGGCATCATCCTGCTGATTGGTATTGTGAAGAAGAACGCGATTATGATGATCGACTTCGCGCTGGAAGTGGAGCGCACGGGCAAGTCAGCCGAGGAGGCGATCCACGAAGCGGCCCTGATCCGCTTCCGGCCCATCATGATGACCACCATGGCGGCCATGCTGGGCGCGCTGCCGCTGGCGCTGGGCCACGGCGTGGGCTCGGAGATCCGCCGCCCACTGGGCGTTGCCATCGTCGGCGGACTTATCGTCAGCCAAGCCCTTACGCTGTACACCACCCCCGTGGTTTACCTGTACATGGACGCCGCCAAGGACTGGGTGGTCAACCATCTGCCGTGGCGCAGGAAGAAGGCGGCCAAGCGTGAAGAAGTTCCGGTGTTCGCCGACTGACAAAAAGCCAGGTTCCTGCCCTTTGATCAAAATTACATCTCGGTTAAATCGCATTAGACCCTCACCTTCCGCGCGATTTTGGTATAAAGTGCTCCCGGCATTCCCATCGTTCGCCTAGGGGTGGGAAGCAAGGGGTGGAGCATGACGCGCTCACAACTACGGCAGACTTCGATTAGTGGACCCAGTGTTGGCGGTGCGATTGCCGCATGTATTTCTGCTTTGTTGCTGGCGGTTCTCTCGCTGCCGGCGCATGGCCAAAGCTTCCAGGTGCTGCATAGTTTCACTGACGGACTGGACGGATCGGAGCCATGGGCTACTGTAATTGTCGATCAGAGAGGCAATCTCTACGGCACCACCCTCTACGGCGGCGCGAATAATCTTGGCACCGTCTTCAAACTCACTCATCAAGGGGCAGGTTGGGTGTTCAATCCGCTGTATAGCTTTACCTCCAGCGATGGAGTCTTTCCCGAGGCTCCGTTGACCATCGGTCCGGACGGCACGCTCTTCGGCACGACCATCTATGGAGGAGCAGGTGATGCCGGCACGGTCTACAATGTGCGTCCGCCTTCCAATCCCTGTCGCACTACGATCTGCCTGTGGAACGAAACTGTGCTGCACAGCTTCACGGGATCGCCCGACGGCGGCCAGCCAGGGTATGGACCTCTGGTGTTTGATCAGGCCGGCAATGGCTACGGTACGACGATCAGTGGAGGAATCAACAACGGAGGGGTGGTGTATCGGCTCAGCCGCTCGCAAGGAGCGTGGACGGAGAGCGTGGTGTACACCCTGACCGTCCCCGTCACCGGAATCGAACCGTATAGCGGCCTCGTCTTCGATCGTGCCGGAAATCTCTACGCTACAGCCTCAACTGCCGGAGGACTGGGGACGGGTACGGTGTACGAGCTCACGAATTCGGAAATGGGCTGGGCCGGTCAGACGCTGTATGCCTTCCCGGTAAGGGACCCGGGAGCCGGGGCTGCACCCTACGGTGGAGTCGTTCGCGATGCCGCCGGTAATCTTTACGGCACAACCACCTCCGGAGGTGCCAATGGCCAGGGAACGATTTATGAGCTGACCTATTCCGGCGGGAGCTGGAGCGAAAATGTCCTGTTCAACTTCAGCGGCGTCGACATTGGGCCCAAGAACAGCTTGGCCATGGATGCGTCCGGAAATCTCTACGGAACAAACTTCCAGGGAGGTGGTTACCAGCACGGCAACGTCTTCCGGCTCTCGTTTTCGAATGGCCAGTGGGTCTATACCGACCTGCATGATTTCACGGGCGGCGAAGACGGAGAGTTGCCCGAGGGCGGTGTGGCCATCGATGCGAACGGCAATTTGTACGGCACGACTTCGAGCGGCGGCACGATCAATGGCAACTGCACACTGGGATGCGGCGTGGTGTGGGAGATCACGCCCTAGCCGGCGTCATCGATCCGTAATGCAGCCCGCCCGGGCCCCGCGCGGCACGCTATCGCTTATCAAACTCCGCGATGTGGCCAAATTTGTCCGCGTCAAACCGGATGTTGCACTGGTTGGGCGCGGCATGGGCAAACGACACGCTGAAGTCCGTAGCCGGACTGGGCAACTCGCCGGCTTCCATCGGCACGCGCACTAGGTCTTGGGCTTCGTCGTAGGCGCCAGTCGTGTCGGTGCTCTTGGAGACGACCAGCGTCCACTGCTTCACCGCCGGAATCACGAACAGGGTATAGGCGCCGACCGGCAGCATGCGCGAGCCGATCTGGATCGGCGTGTTGGTGAACAGGGTCACCGGCTTGCCGCCCGGGGCCCAGACCTTGCCGAATTGCACCTGCTGCGCCAGCGGCTTCTTGAGGTTGAAAGTGACATGCTGGTACTCTGCCACCACCTGGTTATTTTCGTCGAAGTTGCAGGTCGCGGTGCCCGAGGAAGCCTTGTCCTGGGCAAAGGCCGCGCAGGCGAAGAGGAGCGAGATCACAACGAGCAAAGACGAAATGACACGGGACATAGGCCGGGCCTCCCGAGCAGGTCAGTCTAGCTTCCTGGAGCTTGGCATGTCTGTGATATTACCGCGGCAGCTCGGAAATCGGCCATGCCCCGGTTCGCATACGGGTCGCAGGAATTTATCCGGCCGCTAGGTACCCCATAAAACTACCCTGGCGTTTGGCGCATCTCTCCTTTGTAACTTCGTTTTCGGCAACACTCTCCCAGCAAGAAAGCGGAAACGCCGGCCACAGTGTGGGACGGCGCGGAACATGACTCAGGAGCAGAAAAATCTCACTTCGGCCTGGCAGGAGCGCCTGTCGGCGCTGCGCAATTTGCCGCCGGTGCTGGAGATCGTGTGGGCCTCCGGCCCGGTCACGGTCGTGCTGGGGTTCGTCTTTCGCCTGCTAGCTGCGCTGCAGCCGGTGGGACTGCTCTACGTCAGCAAGCTCATCATCGACACCATTGTCTACGTGCTCTCCGGGCACCAGCCCGCTCCGCAACGCCTGTGGTGGCTGGTGGTGGCCGAGTTCGTCATCGCGGTGCTCGGTAACATCCTGACCCGCACTATCGATTACCTGGACTCGCTGCTGGCCGATAAATATACCCGTCACGTCAGCATCCAAGTGATGAAGCACGCGGCCGAGCTGGACGTGATCGCCTATGAAGACCCGGTCTTCTACGACCGCCTGGAGCGCGCCCGGGTGCAGGCGACTGATCGGCTGGCCATGATCCAGATGCTGGGACGGCTGGTACAGCAGGTCATCACGACCATCACGCTGTCAGCATCGATCATCTATTTCTCGCCCTGGCTGCTGTTCTTGCTGATTGCCGGCGTGCTGCCGGCGTTCCTGGGCGAGAGTCACTTCGCCTTCCTCGGCTACGCCAAGAACTTCCGGCAGACGCCCGTACGCCGGCAGCTCGACTACCTGCGCCTTCTGGGCGGCAGCAAGGAAGCCGCGAAGGAGCTGAAGCTCTTCGGCCTGAGCCAGTTCCTGACCGACCGCTTCACCCGGCTCTCGGACGAGGTCTACGAGGAGAACGTTGCGCTCTCGCGGCGCAAGCTGATCGCCGGAGCGCTGCTGTCGATCATCGGCTCGCTCGGCTACTACGCGGCTTATGTCTATGTGATCTGGCGGACGGTCATTGGCGCGCTGACCATCGGCTCCCTGTATTTCCTGGCGGGCGCGATCCTGCAAGCCAGCACGAATATCCAGCAGATCTTCTCGACGTTGTCGGGCGTCGCCGATCAGGCGCTGTTCCTCACCGATCTGCTGGCGTTCTTCGAGATGAAGCCCACCATCACCTCAAAGCCGAACGCCTTGCCCGCGCCGCGGCCGATTCGCCGCGGATTTGAGTTTCGCAACGTGTCGTTTGCCTATCCCGGCAGCTCGCGCCTGATCCTGCGCAATCTGGATTTCACGCTGCACCCCGGCGAGCGCGTGGCGCTGATCGGCGAGAACGGCCAGGGCAAGACCACCATCGTCAAACTGATCACCCGGCTGTATGACCCGACCGGGGGCCAGGTGTTACTGGATGGCGTCGACCTGCGCGAATACCGCCTGGAAGACCTGTACCGCGAAATCGGCGTAATTTTTCAGGATTTTATGCGTTATGAGATGACCGCGCGCGAAAACGTGGCGGTTGGGCGCATCGAAGATGTTGGGGACCTGGATCGCATCGCGGCGGCGGCCCGCAAGAGCCTGGCGGACGAGGTGATTGCGAAGGCCGGCGGCTATGACCAGATGCTGGGGCGGCGTTTTGAAAGCGGCATCGATCTCTCGGGCGGGGAATGGCAGAAGCTGGCGCTGGCGCGTGCTTATCTGCGGGACGCGCAGCTGCTGATCCTGGATGAGCCGACGGCAGCGCTCGACGCGCGCAGCGAATACGAGGTGTTTGAGCGATTCGCGGAGCTGACCGGCGGCAAGATGGCGCTGTTTATCTCGCACCGCTTTTCCACCGTCCGCATGGCGGACCGCATAGTCGTGCTGGCCGAGGGACGCATCACAGAAGATGGCAGCCACGAAAAGCTGATCGCCCTCGGCGGGCAATACTCGGAGATGTTCGAGCTGCAGGCAGCAAGTTATCGATGAACATGGCAGTGGCCAATCACAGAGACGTGGTGGAAACCGCGCAACGCACGGAACCCATGCAGGCGAGCGCGCCGCAGCCGCAGCGCGATGAAACGCTAGCGCAGCGGGCACGCCAGTGGGCACACGCGTTGGTGTGGCTGCCCGACGCCAGGCAATCGAATGTCTACGCACAACGCATAAGTGCGCTCGACCGTAAGCTGGAGCCGTTACTGGCCGAACTGGATTTCTCTCTCGCTCCCGCGGAGACGCTCCCCGAAGACCTGCAGTGGATGTACGACAATGTCAGACTAGTGCGCATTACGCAGGCAGAGGCGGGTCGGGCCGCGGGCTCTCTGCGGCATTTCCCGCAGGTGCGTACCACGGGCAAAGACATCCAGCCGCGCGTTCTGGCCATCGCTGAGGATTTCCTGCGCACCACGGAATACCGCTATTCCGATCACTCCTTCAGTGCCTACCTGCAAGCCTTTCAGACCGTCACCGGCCTGAACATGAGCGAGCTGTCGCTGCTGGCGCCCGCTCTGAAGCTGGTTGTGCTGGAGGAGTTCGTCATTCGTGGGAGAGAAGTGCTGGACGGGCCGGCAGAACCGCAGCACATCAGCGAGTTGATCGGCAGCATGCGTGAGCTCTCTGAAGCGCCGTGGAGAGAGCTGCTGGAGCCGTTGATTGTCTTCGAGCGCGTGCTCGCGCAAGACCCCGCGAAGGCCTACGCGCGGATGGACTTTCCGAGCCGCGAGCTCTACCGCTACACCGTTGCGCATTATGCTGAGCACTCCGACTGCTCGGAGTTGGAGATCGCCCAGCTCGCGCTTGACATGGCACGCGAATCAGCCCGGCTCCTGGCGGGCGATCGCCGGCTGATGTGGCGGAAGTCGCACGTGGGCTTTTATCTGGTTGGCGAAGGTGCTCGCCAGCTGCGCGCGCGTGCCGGAGTGCGGCTGCCGTTCAGTGAAAGCCTGCAGGATTTTCTGCGGCGCAATCCTGAGGAGTTTCACCTCGGCGGCGTCGAGGTGCTGACGTTGCTGATCGTCATCGTGATTCTGACGCCGGTGTTCAACATTTTCAATACGTTCGTGGGCCGCCTCTTTGCTATTCTCGTGCTGCTGTTGCCGGCCAGCCAGAGCGCGGTCGAGGTCATGAACTACCTCACGACCGCGCTTCTGCCTCCGCGGATACTGCCCAAGCTCGACTTCGCTGAAGGGATTCCCAACGATTGCGTCACCATGGTCGTGGTTCCGACGCTGCTGCTGAGTGAGAAGCAGGTCCACCGGCTGGTGGACGATCTGGAGGTCCGCTATCTGGGTAACGCCAGCCGCAACCTGCACTTTGCGATCCTGTCCGACATGCCGGACTCCGCGGAGACTCCGAAGGAAGACGATCCCCTGGTCGAGCTGTGCGCGCGGCTGATCCGCGACCTGAACGAAAAGTACGCGGGCGACGGCTTCGGCACCTTCGCGATGTTTCATCGCCACCGCATCTTCAATCCGCGTGAGGGCGTGTGGATGGGCTGGGAGCGCAAGCGCGGCAAGCTGCTCGACTTTAACCGGCTCATCAAGGGCAAATACGACAGCTTTCCCGTCAAGATCGGCGACCTGTCGCTGCTGCCAAAAGTGCGCTTCGTCATCACGCTGGATAGCGATACCGAACTGCCGCGCGGCACCGCGCATCGTCTGGTCGGGGCAATGACTCATCCGCTCAATCAGGCCATCGTCGATCCGCACGACAACATCGTGGTCGCGGGATACGGAATCCTGCAGCCGCGCGTCGGCATCAGCGTGCAGAGCGCGTCAAAATCGCGACTGGCCAGCATCTACTCCGGCCAGACCGGTTTCGACATCTACACCCGCGCCACCTCCGACGTCTATCAGGACCTGAAGGGGGAAGGGATCTTCGCCGGCAAAGGCATCTACGAAGTCGAGACGTTGAGCCGCGTGCTGGAACACCGTTTTCCTCGCAACGCGCTGCTCAGCCATGACCTGATCGAGGGTGCGTACGCGCGCGCCGGACTGGTCAGCGACGTCGAAGTCATCGACGACTACCCGTCGCACTACAGCGCGTATAACCGGCGCCGGCATCGCTGGGTGCGCGGCGACTGGCAGATTGCGAGCTGGCTCTTCGGTCGCGTTCCGGACGAAACCGGACGGCGCGTTCCGAATCCGATCTCCTTCCTGTCGCGCTGGAAGATTCTGGACAATCTGCGGCGAAGCCTGGTGCAGCCGGGGATTTTCCTGCTGTTCCTTCTGGGATGGACCGTGCTGCCCGGCAAGCCGCTGTACTGGACGCTGGTCACCATCGCGATTCTGTTCGTGCCGCCGTGGTTCCAGTTCGCCTTCTCCGTGGCGCGGGCGCTGCTGGCGTTGCGCCTTGCCCCGATGCGCGATGCTGCCGCCGGTCTGGGTAAAGCGATGGTCAGCGTATTTCTGACGCTCACCTTCCTGGCGCATCAGGCACTGATCTCCGGCGACGCGGTCCTGCGTACCTTCTATCGCAGGATGGTTTCGCGGCAGCGGCTGCTGGAGTGGGAAACCGCGGCGGAAGCGGAGATGGTCAGCGGCAAGCGCACGTTTGTAGATGTGCTGCTAAGCTGGACGCCCGCCGTTGCGCTCGGCGTCGGCGCGCTGGTGTACTTCTCGCATCGCCATGCGATCTATGAGGCCCTGCCGATTCTGCTCTTGTGGACGTGCAGCAAGCCGGTCTCGCTATGGCTGAATCGCCCGTCGCGGCCGATGCAGACGGAAGTCACCTTGCAAGATCGGCGCTTCCTGCGCCGCGCCGCGCTGCACATCTGGCGCTATTTCGCCACCTTCAGCAACGCCGAAAATCACTGGCTGATCCCCGATCATGTACAGGAGGAGCCGGCGCGAATTGCGGCTCGGCTTTCGCCCACCAATCTGGGATTTCTATTGAACGCGCGGCAAGTGGCGGTGGAATTCGGATATCTTACGGTGCCTGAGTTTGTGCAGCAGACTGTCCGCACGCTCGACAGCGTCGACAAGCTCACCAAGGAGCACGGCCATCTCTACAACTGGTACGACACGCATACGCTGGATGCGGAGCGTCCGCGGTTCATCTCGACCGTCGACAGCGGCAATCTGGCGGCTTCGCTGCTTACCTTGAAGGGCGGCTGCCAGGAGATGCTGAAGCGTCCGCTGCTGGGGCCGGCGCTGCTGGAAGGGTATGCCGATTATCTCTGCGCGCTGGCGGAGCGGCAGGTGATCTCACGCAAGAACGTGCGCGCCTTTGAGAAGTCCAGCGACGAACCTTGGCTGGAGCGCTTGCTGTCGTCAGTCGAGATTCCCAAGGCCGAAGCCAGCGCGGTAGGACACGGCGACGTGACATGGTTCGCCGATCGGGCCAGTGGATTTGTCGAGCAGGTGCAGCACGCGATCGGGGATTACATGCCGTGGCTGCTGGCCGACTTTCAGCCACTGAGCAGCGATGCCGGCGTGGCTCCGCTGATGAACTGCGATACGGTGGTCCTGGGCGATCTGCCGGCGTGCATCGACAAGTTGCGCTCCAAGCTGGAAGTCGCGCTGGCGCTAGGGATGGAGGGCGGGGAATTGAGGCAGGAGTTGCTGAGGCGACTGCCGGAAGCGCGGCTCAACAGCCTGCGACTGATCGAGCAACTGCGCAGCATCGCCGCGCGGTGCGAGCGCCTGGTGCGCGGGATGGATTTCAGCTTCCTGCTGGATCCGCGCCGCAAGCTCTTGTCCATCGGCTACGATGCGGAGAATGGCAAGGTGCACGCAGCCTGCTACGATCTGCTGGCGTCGGAAGCGCGCATTGCGGCATTCCTGGCAGTGGCCACGGGCGACATTCCGCAGGAGAGCTGGTTTCTCCTGAGCCGCTCCCACGTTGTGGTATATGGCCGTCCCGCGCTGTTGTCGTGGACGGGCACGATGTTCGAATATCTGATGCCCACGCTGTGGATGCGCTCCTATCCCGAGACCATGCTGGAGAACAGCAAGGAGGCCGCGGTGCTGGCGCAACAAATCTATGCTAGCGACAAGCGCATTCCATGGGGCATATCCGAATGCGCGTTCGCCAAGATTGAGGAGAGTGGAGCTTACGGCTACCGCGCCTTCGGGGTACCGCAGCTGGCGTTGCAGCAGGATGAAGAGCGCATCGTCGTGGCTCCGTATGCCACGATGCTGACGCTCGGTGTCGATCCGGCAGAAGCGATCAGCAACCTGCGTTGGATGACGAAAAAAGGCTGGTTCGGAGCCTACGGCTATTACGAGGCTGCCGACTTCACGCCGGATGTGCGGCCAACGCGGAGGCAACGTTTCGCGCTGGTGCGCTCCTGGATGGTTCATCATCAGGGTATGAGCCTGCTGGCGATTGCGAATTTCCTGAAAAATGGAATCGTGCAGCAGTGGTTCAGCCGCGACGCCCGCGTGCAGGCTACCGAACTTCTGTTGCAGGAGCGTCCCGCCGGAAGCGTGACGGCCAAGCCGCAGGAGAAGCGCCGCGCGAAATCTTCCAGCCGCAAAGCCCGTCAGATGAAGGCGCAGGCCGCTTAAGCGGCGGCGATTCGCGTTCTACCTGCGGGCAACAGCCAATGGAAATTGGCTGTCTAATCAGAAGCCATGTAGATGAGTTCTAACCAGACACCCACGATTCCTGGCCTTGCGGCTGCGGGCAGCTACCGGCAGTGGCCGGAACGCGGTACCATTACACGGGAGGAGGACCGAACGAATGACGGACGAGAACACCGAATTCGCCAACCATGGGGATTACCGCTCTTCCGAAAGCAACGTCAGTATGGGCTTGACGCTTCTCTTTATAGGCCTGGCGATTGGCGCGCTGACGGCGTTGCTGCTCGCCCCCAGGACCGGCAAGCAGATGCGGCGCACCCTTCGCCGCAAGTACGAAGACGCGCGCGACGCGATGGAAGATTTCAGCGATCAGGCCAGCGACTGGATCGATAAAGGCTCGGATTGGGCGGAGAAGGCGAAGAGCCGCGTGGCTCCATTCAGCAAGCCTTTCCAGAGATAGGGCAAGGACGCATTTGCGGAGCAATTCTTCAGCCGCCGGCGGACGGCTGATATAAAATGCGTGGGCAGTCGAGCCCGCCTCTATGTCGCTTTGCACGCACATCTTCGCCAAGAGCCTTACCCTGCTTGTTCTGCTGATCGATGTCTGCTACGCGCGGGCTGGGACGATCGCCTGCCTCAATCTACCGCCTTCTGGACCTCCTGCGCCGCATTGGCCGTGGTGGCTGCGTCTGCTGGCGTTAGTGGGAGTGTTCATCTTCATCCGCGTCGTCGCCGGATTGGTGCGCAACAGCGGTCGGCCGCAGGCGTGACGCCGGCTGGTTCGTCCGCTTCGGGAAACCGCTACCAAATATCCGTAGTAGACCGATTTGACTGGTCTATAATGCCCACAAGAGCGTGCTCCGGCTTCTCGGGCTGACCCTTGGGGCAAGCTTTAGCGCCGAACCTGCTATATTGCCTTCGAACCACTTGCTCACAACTTGCCACCCGAGGGGTCGAAGCCTGCGAAGCGGGCTTTGGCTGTAAGGTAGTTCATGGAACCGAGCAACCAGCGCGAGAATGATGGCGTGCTGATGGCTGCTACCAGCGATCTGGCCGGGGCTGCGTCCGCTCCCGGCGCTCCGATCTTTGCGCACGGCGATGTGGTCAGCGATCGCTATCACGTGATTCGCTTCATCGCCCGCGGCGGCATGGGCGAGGTCTACGAAGTTGAAGACACAGAGCTCCGTACCCGGGTCGCGCTGAAGACCATCGCTCCCGAACGGGCCTCCTCGGCCCGGCAAGTGGCGCGATTTCGGCAGGAAATTCAGCTCGCGCGAAGAGTCAGTCATCCCAACGTATGCCGCGTCTTCGACCTGGGCCGCCACAAGGATGGCCGCAACGGCGACGTTCTGTTCCTCACCATGGAACTGCTGCCCGGCCAGACCCTGGCGCGGTGTCTGCATGATCAAGGCCCGATGTCAGGCGAGCAGGCGCTGCCTTTGATTCGCCAGATGGTCTCGGCGCTTGCCGCAGCGCATCAGCTCGGCATCGTCCATCGCGACTTCAAGCCCGGTAACGTGATGCTGGAGCAGACCCCACAAGGCGCCGCGGTTAAGGTGACCGACTTCGGATTAGCTACCAGCCCGGAGCTGAACGAGACGCGGTCAAGCTCGCTGTCGGAAGTTGTGGGTACGCCGGAGTACATGGCGCCCGAGCAGCTGCGCGGACAATCCAGTAATCGCACCGATATCTACGCGCTGGGCATGAGTGTGTTCCAGATGCTCACCGGCAAGCTGCCGGCCTCGCACACCACGCCGTTTAAGGCGCCGGAAACGGGCACGGGCAAAAGAATCCCGACGCGCTGGCGCGAGGCCATTACCAAGAGCATCGCCAGCGACCCCGGAGACCGCTATGCCAGCGTGCAGGAATTTTGGTCGGCCTTGTCGGGCGAGACGCTGCCGGGACAAACCTTCTGGCACCGGATGGTCAACAGCGTAAGGCGGCATCGCGCTGCCTATGGGATCGCGGCCTGCCTGGTGGTCGTGGCGACTGCGCTGCTGGCGGCCGGTGTTGTGCCGAATCCGTTTCGGCCGCTGCCACGCGAGAAACACATTGCCGTGCTTCCCTTCGACAACATCGGCAACGACGCGTCCAACCAGGCCTTCGCCGAAGGTGTTGCCGAGAGTCTGACCAGCAAGCTGTCGCAACTGGAGCGCTACCAGAAATCGTTTTGGGTGGTGCCGTCCAGTGATGCGCGGAATGTCAAGAGCCTCGACGAAGCCTATCGCGATCTCAATGTCACGCTGGCGGTGATGGGAAGCATCGAGCACACGCCGCACGGGGTCAATCTCACGGCTGATCTAGTGGACCCCAAGAACCACCGGCAGCTGGCCTCACGCTCGTTCCACGTCGAGTCGGCCAATCTCGACGACTTGCAGCAACGGGTGTGGGAATCGGTGGCCGACATGCTGGATCTACAGATCAGCCGCCAGGCAAAGGATGAGTTGGCGGCCGGCGGCACGACGAAGGCGGGCGCCTATGAGCTGTACGAGGAAGGCAACGGATACTTGCAGCGCTACGATCTGGACGACGTGGATCATGCTATCGATTTGTTCAACAAAGCGGTGGCCAAAGACCCGCAGTATGCGTTGGCGTATGCCGGACTGGGCACAGCGTATGCGACGAAATACTCCTTGACGAAAGATCCGCAGTGGATCGCGGACGCTACGCGAAATGCGGGCATGGGGGTCCAGCTGAACGGCCGGTTGATACCAGTGCGGGTCGCACTAGCCCGTGTTTATCAGCTGACCGGTCAGATCGACAAGGCGCTGGTTGAGTATCAGAGCGCTATGGAAACGGATCCCGGCGCCATTTTTGCCGCCTATCAGATCGGGCGGATTTATGCCCAGCAAGGCAAATTCGCCCAGGCGGAGGCGGCCTATAAGAACCTGATTCGGCGGCGTCCCGACTACTGGATCGGCTATAACGGACTGGGTGAGCTGTACTACAACAACGGGAAATTTACGGAAGCGGCCCAGCAGTTTCAAATGGCCATTAACGTCGCTCCGATCAACCCGCAAGGTTATTTCAACCTGGGTGGGACGTACATCGGTCTGGGACGCTATCAGGATGCCATTTCCATTCTGCAAAAGGGCCTGAGCATCAAGACCAACTCCTCTGCCTGGACCAATCTTGGCTCTGCCTACATGTACATGGGGAAGTTTGAGGAAGCAGCGGACGCGATGAAGCACGCGGCCGATCTCAGTCCGCACGATCATGTGATGTGGCGCAACCTGGGTGACAGTTATCACCAAATCCCCTCGCGCGCTGCCGAGGCGCGCCAGGCCTACGAAAAAGCTTTGGAGACCGCGACTGCCCAACTTAAGGTCAATCCCAATGATCCCGAGGTGCTCAGCGGCATCGCCCTCTACGATGCCCACCTTGGAAACGCCCTCGACGCCGAAACCTTCATCCGCAGGGCGCTCGCGGCCAACCCCAACAATAGCGACACGTTGTTTACATCGGCCCTGGTGTATGAGATTATCGGCCACCGCGAAAAGGCCTTGGAGAGCCTCGACCTGGCTGCCAAGGCCGGCTACTCGCTGGACGAGATCGCGCAGGAACCAGAGCTGCGCTCGTTGCAAGCGGATCCGCGGTATCAACGCTGGCTACAACAGATGAAGGGCAAGAAATAATCCGGGGCGTCCAGAATTCGACAGGAGAAAACAGAGATGACTTGCACCCGCTTTGTCTATCGTGGTCTTTTGCTGGCTGTGCTGGTGTCGCTATGCTGCCTGACAGCGGTGGGCGACAACAGCACCTGTGGCGCCGCCCCTACCTGCAGCGCGAGCTGCTCGGGCGCAAGTTGCGCCATTGAGCTGAATCGTAGTCAAAATACCCTCACGCTGTCGTACGGGGGATCAGATGCGACGGTGCTGTGCGTGCCCTACGGAAGCTCCATATCATGGACGCCATCCAACACCTCCTCAGCGGCGATCGTCGGCGTGCTGTTTAACGGTTCGAGCAGTCCGGGCAACAGCAGCGTGCTCTCCGGCAACAACAAGGCCGGCGCTACTACCACGGCGAGCAATACCGGCTGCTTCGTATACTCGATCGAGCTGTGCGATTTCTCCGGCAGCTGCGCCGTGATCGATCCCAAAGTGGTCATCGGCGGGGGCCCGCTGGAGAAGAAACACCCTAAGAAAAAGAAGGATTCGTACTAGACTCTTCCTTGAGACGAGATGGTTGGCAAGTAGCGATTTCAAATCGCGGGAGGACGTATGAACCTGAAAGCGGGAGTGGTTATCGGGGTAAGTCTTGCATTCGCGATTTCACTTTGTTCGATCCCGGCCGTTGCGGACAGTACGGCCGACCCTTGTACTGATACCGAAGCCGCTTGCACCGCCAGTGTCCCCAGGTGCCAAAGCGCGACTTCCCCTTGCGTTGTTAATCTCAAGTTCAATCCACCGAGTGGCGTCTCGGTGATGGTCAATGGTCAGTCGGCGCCGCTGTTCTGCGTGCAGCACGGTAACGCCGTAAAGTGGACTACCGACCCTGGAATGAGTTACACCGTGACGTTCAGGGCGACTCACAAACCGTTCGCCAACGCCGTAATTACAGGCAGCGCCTCCAGTCCGCATTCCGAGAAGATCAGTCCCGCTGCGCTTCCCCCTCCCGCTCAGGCTTGTTTCGTCTACTCGGTTGACGTAACAGGTCCCGGCGGCAAGCACGGAACGGCCGACCCAAAAGTCGTCGTCACCGGACCGTAAAGACCGTTTCGCGGACAGAGATTATCGAAGAGATTGGCGTGTCAGTGCAGGGAACTTGCCGGGAACTCAGTACAACCGGAAGTTGACTTCCACGTTGATCTGCACGGGGACGGCTTGGCCGTCTTTCTTGGCGGGTTCGAAGCGCCACTGTTTCACGGCTTCGATGGCCTTCTCATCCAGACCCATGCCCAGCGAGCGCTGTACCCGGATCTGCTGCGGCTTGCCGTCGGGGCCGACGACCAGCCACAGAACCACCACGCCCTGATACTTGGCTTTGCGCGCCTCTTCCGAGTATTCGGGATCAGGATCGAAGAGCACCTTAGGCGCACTGACGCCGCCGCCCACGCGATAGGCTCCGCCGCCGTATCCGCCACCATGTCCGGGACCAACGCCGGGCCCGGTTCCCGAGCCCACGCCGCCACCATAGCCGCTGCCAATGCCCCCGCCTCCGCCGGTGCCGTTGGAGGGTGGACCGGTGACTTTCGACAGCGGATCGCCCAGCGCGCCGATCGTCGGCAGCTTGATCTCAGGCGGCACCACCACCGTAGGAGGAACCGGCAGCTTCGGATCGGGATTGCGGATGACTACTTGCGGAGGCGTGATCTGTTCCTTGGCAAGCTTCGGTAACGCGCCTTTGGGCGCCTTCAGCAGGTCGTGATCGCCGCCACCACCACCGCCTCCGGCCTTGGTTTTGGAGACCTTCATCGGCACATAGGGGCTGATGTCGGTGACCAGGCCGGTAACCTGCTGCTTGATCTGGTCCTTGTGCTCGAAGGCCCAATGGCCGGACCAGATAAGGATGCCCGCTACCGCCATGTGGATGAGGAACGAGTAAAGGAAGGTGTCCTTGCGCGTGGGATACAAGCCTTCGCCCTCGCCAAACAGAGCGGGGATGACCTGATCCTCTGGCGCAACAGGAGGAACCCCAGGAGTCGCCGATTTTGGAGCTACGGGGACAGACATCTGCTTTCTAACAGTATAGACCCAAGTACTTGGGAGAAGTTCCAGAAAAATACGTGCCCAACCGGGCTCGTCCCTACGCTGACGCAACTCATCCCGAAATCGGTTGCGAAACGCAACATCTCACGAAATCAGGATGGCAGAATGACCCGCAACGCATTGCGTCCTACCCCGATTTCGACCGGGGTCCGGCAGACATACTCTCCATCGGCAAATACCTCGCTCACTGGATCGGTGGCAATGCGCAGGCGCGTCGCCTGAAAATATTCTACCTCTTTCATCCCCATGTGGCGTCCGCGATAGACAACGCGAAACAGCCACAGCAGGCGCGGCTTGCTGAGCAGACGAACGAAACACAGATCGAGCAAGCCATCATCCATGCGCGCCTGATGCGTCAGCCGCATGCCGTGTCCGTATTGCGGGCCGTTGCCGGCGGCGATCAGGAAGCCGTGCTCATCAACACGGGTCTGCCACTCGCCGTCGACTTCGACCGCCAGCCTAAACCGCGGTGGCCGAAAAGCGCCGAGTGTCTGCAGCAGTGCGACCACGTAGCCACCGTGTCCCCGCAGCCAGTGGGACTGTTGCAAGGCGCGACGATTGACCACCGCATCGATTCCGGTGCCGGCAATGCAGGAGAAGAATGTTGTGCGCGCGATCTCGCGCCCAGCTTCGGCCGCGCGGCGAAGCTGTGACTGCATGATGCGCGGGCCCATCTGCGGCAGATCGCGGCGCGCACCGTTGGGAACGAAGTGCAGCGTCGGCAGCGACTCGCCCTCCCAGGGAACAGAATTTTCCACGGTAGGATCGGCTTCCCCCAGCGGCTGAATGGTCCCCAGATCGATGGCCCTGACGTTGTCGCCGGCAGTGCAGAATTGGCGCCATGCCTTCCGTGCCGTGTCGATGCTGCGCATGCCGATGGATTGTGCGAAGTCGTTTCCGCTGCCGATGGGGACGACGAGCGTAGGAATTTGCTTGAGCGCCACTATGCCAAGATGGCGGTGAACTGTGCCGTCGCCGCCGAAAATCAGGACAGCTTCGGGTTGGTCCGTAGGATCGAGATCGTTGCCGGAAAAGAGGTTGACCCCCGGCATTTCAAATCGCCGGACATGCTGCTCCTTCGCGTATGGTCCCAGCAGGGCAACGGCGCGCACCGCGTTACTTTCGCATATGAGGAACAAAAAACAAATGCCTATTTACCGCAAAGAACATGGAGGAAGGCGTTTTCAAGCAGCCGGGGGCGAATTACCTCTTCGCGGAGGGGTCAACAGCCCAATGCGCCGGCCTCTGGCAGAATCTTCGATGAGCCGCGCGAGTCGTCGCAGGCGCGTCCCCTCCTGCTTGGCGCTGGTTACCCACTAGGCCGAGATGCGGCGATATCCGGGTGGTTGCGCCTGACGCCTTCTGGAAAGAACGTTGGTGTCCCCTGACATGTTGCGCTACCACAGCCGTTCCGTTGCTGCGGATTGCACTTCCAGGGAGCGGCCAGGCGTCTCCGGCCAGAAAGCACTGGACTCGCCGGGTTCCGCTGCTTATCATCCCTCAAACCCGGCTGCCGTGAACGCGCGTTAGCCCCCATTTCTGTAGGTTCTGCCAGAAGGGAAGCCTGGGACTGTCAGGCAGCAATCGCCAAACGCAGTTCCTCAATGCCGAACGCCTGGTCGAACAGCGCAGCGCACAACTCAGGAGGATTTTGCCTGGGCGATCACGTCCTTTCCAGGCGGATTTTGCTGGTGAAATAAGATGCAAGCAGTGGACTACGCCCTAGCACAATCGTCCGACTCGGACGACATAATTCGTCTGCTTGCGCAAGTGTTCAGCGAGGCTGACCCGCCTGCCGTGGCGATGGGCCTGTCCTTGGACGAGATGAAGGAATTTCTTCAGGCGGTGGTGCCCGGTATCATCCCGGATGGATTGACGGTTGTAGCGCGAAGCCGTGACACAGGAGCGTTGGCTGGAGTCATGCTGTCCGACGACTTCGCCTCGCCTCCTGCCCCAACTCCTGGCCAGATCAATGCGAAACTTCTGCCGATCCTGTCCATGTTGGAGAGTCTGGATGAGCAATTCCGTGAAGGGAAGAACATTTCACCTGGTCAGTTTCTGCACCTGTTCATGTTGGGAGTGAATGGCCAGTTTGCGGGACGCGGGGTTGCGCAGGGACTGGTTGAAACCTGCGTCGACTATGGATCTCGCAAAGGCTATCGAATGGCTCTAACGGAAGCGACGGGCCGAGTCTCCCAGCACATCTTTCGGAGGAACGGTTTCGTGGATCGATTCAGTGTGTCCTATCGGCAGTTCGTTTACGAGGGCAGAATCGTGTTCGCCTCGATACGGGAGCATGAGAAGGCGATTCTGATGGAGAGATCGCTGGCTTGAGTGCTTCCACGTTGATCTCTGCCGGGGAAGCAATTCCAGCATCCAGTCTTATTCATTCGATTAAGCACAAGATTTGGTGGAGGCGGCGGGAGTTGAACCCGCGTCCGAAAATGCTGCCGGCAAAGAGCCTACATACTTAGTCGCGTTCCTGCGCCGGTTGCCCGGCACTCTCGCCAGTTGCGCTCAGAACGGACAAGAAACGCAACCAGCCAGCCTGAAGATCTCGCCCCGAACTCCCAGACGTAGGGTTCAAGGCCAGCTCACTGTGCGACGCCCTTTCTCAGCCCATGAGCAAAGCCGAGGAGAGCGGCAACTTAATTAATTAAGCTGCGTATGCCATTTGTGGATTGGCAATTGTGTTTTGCACACGATTACGGATGCATGCACTCCGGTATGCCTCTTTACCGCAATCACTTCCGTCGAAGCCGTGACGCCCCCATGGTGTGATGCGATCAACTTAACTCTACCAGCATGGACAAAGAAGTCAATCGCACCACGTTAGATGCCAATCGCTCGTTTCCCGACTCAGGAGCGCGATTCGTGCATCCCGACGGCGGCGCGATCATCCAAACCTTTTGCCTAGCTGATAGTCTGATAAAGGATTGCTGATGCGCATGAGACGACGCCTGCAATGGAGCCCGGTGGATCGCGTGGACCGCGGTGGCGCTGCTTCGCGCCGGCGCTGTTGTGGGGAAACCATCTCGTGATCCCCGACTGCATCTCCTTCCAGTCCATTCCCCATACCACGCATCTGTTCAGCGACTTCCTTTCGTATTCGCCCGACATTCGGAAGTTTTATCCCACTCAACCTGACGCTCAGCACATTGCCGCGTTTGCCAAGTCCGTTGCGCGTGATCGCGAGCGACAGGCGCGCGTGGCCGGCGTGCTGGAGAAACAGAACCGGGCGTGGGGCGCCTCCGAGCCGGCGTTGCGCAACATTCAGCGGCTGCGCGAGGGGGCGTTCGCGCTGGTGACGGGCCAGCAGGTCGGATTGTTCGGCGGTCCGCTGCTGGCGTTGTTCAAGGTGGCATCGGCGCTGGCGCTGGCGAAGCAGGTCGAGGCGCTGGGCGTTCCCTGTGTGCCGGTGTTCTGGCTGGCCAGCGAGGACCATGACCTGGCGGAAGTGAACCAGGCGTTGCTGCTGGCGCACGATTTGCAGCTTGCGCCGTTCACCGCTTCGACCCAAGGCATCGAGGGCGCGCCGGTGGCGACCATTCGCTTTGCGGCAGGTACCAATGCGGCCGTGGCGCGAGCGGCCGAGCTGTTGGGCGAATCGCCGGCAGCGGACTATCTGCGCGAGAGCTACGTTGACGGCGAGACGTTTTCCACCGCGTACGCCAAGCTTCATGCTCGCATCTTTGGAGATCAAGGATTGATCCTTCTCGATCCCAGCGATCGCGAGCTGCATGCCATCGCAGCGCCGCTGTTCGAGAGCGCAATCGAACACGCTGCCGAGCTCGACGAAGCCATCCTGGCGCGCAACCGCGAGTTGCAGACGGGCAAGTATCACGAGCAGGTGAAGGTGACGGCGGAATCCACGCCGCTGTTCGCGTTGGTCGACGGGGCGCGGGTTGCGGTCCATCGTGCGAACGGGCAGTTCAAGATCGGGCGCGAAATCTTGAGCAAGGGGGAGCTGCTGCGCAGGGTTCGATCCACGCCCGAGGAGTTCAGCGCCAACGTGCTGCTTCGTCCGGTGCTCCAGGACTACTGGCTGCCTACCGCGGCTTACGTTGGCGGGCCGGCCGAGGTCGCCTACTTCGCGCAAGGAGGCGTTGTCTATGAGAAGCTGCTGGGCCGAGTTACGCCGATCGTTGCGCGCATGAGCGGGACCTTGATTGAGCCGCGGATCGAGCGGCTGCTGGTCAAGTACCAGGTCGATCTGCCCGAGCTTTTTCATGGCGAATGCGAGCTGCGTGACTGTATGGCGCGCCGCTCGCTCCCGGCTGAGCTGCGCGGCGAGTTCGAGCAGGCGAGGGGGGCGGTGGAAGACTCGATGCAGCGGGTGAGTGCTTCGCTGAAGACGCTGGACCCGACGCTGGTGGAAGCGGAAGCGCGCGCCCGAAGCAAGATGCGGTATCAGATCGATCGTCTGGAGAAACGTGCCGCCCAGGCCGAGCTTCGCCGGGCGGAAATTGTTACACGCCATGCCGCGCAGATCGAGAATTCGCTCTACCCTCGCAAGACCCTGCAGGAACGCGAAATCGCCGGGGTTTATTTTCACGCAAAGTACGGGTCGGGGTTGATCGACCGCCTGGTCCAGTTGGCGCAAACCCGTTGCCCGGAGCACAAGGTGCTCGTGCTGGGCTGAGTGTCGTTCTGAAGGGACTCCTAAATCATTTTTTTACGCGGTCCCACGCTGGGCTAAAGAAGTTGCGTCCCGCCGTGCGGCCGGACTTTCCATCAGGGCCAAGCGGAACGCAGGCAGTTGGCTGGAATCGTGCAGCCGCGCTGACAGGGGACAGCTGATAGCTGACGGCTAGGCCTGGTCGCCGCTCACAGCCGAAGCTTGTAGCTATCTGTTATATTTGGCGTTTTGCAGCCGCGGCGAGCGGCGCGGACAGGAGTGGCATCATGGCGAAGAGCGTCAACAAAGTCATTCTCATCGGAAATCTGGGCAAAGACCCGGAGGTGAAGTACACGCCCAGCGGCATGGCGGTGGCGCGCTTTTCGGTAGCCACCACCGATCGTGTCAAAGACAAAGACGGCAATTGGCAGGACCGCACGGAGTGGCACAACCTGGTCGCGTTTCAGCGCACCGCGGAAATCGCCGCCGAATACCTGAAGAAGGGCAACAAGGTTTACATCGAGGGCCGCCTCCACAACGACTCCTGGGACGACAAGGAGACAGGTCAGAAAAAATATAAGACGGAAATCATCATTAACGATCTTGTATTGCTCGGCGGTCCGCGCGAGGGTGGCGGCGAAGGCGGCGGCTACGGTGGCGGCGGACGCTCGGCGCGCTCCGGCAGCGGCGGCTTCGACCAGTCAGCGCACGAAGCTGAGCCTCCGGCGGGTCATCCGGCCGGCGCCGAGATCACCGACGAAGATATTCCGTTCTGACGCGAGTTGGCGTCGATGAATCTCCCAACACATCTGCTGCGCATTGTTCTCGGGACCGCGCTTCTGGCGTGTTTGGGACTCTCCCTGCTCGCTCGAGCGATCGATTCGTCTTCCCCCGACGAACAGTGGCGAGCCGTACAGGAGTTGCCGCATCGCGCCGCCTTCACCGTTGTGGACCGAGACTTCAACTGCAGCATAGGCGAGATCAGATCAGCCGGTGATAGCGAGCTGGTCATCAAGACTCGCACAGGTGATGTGAGGCTGGACAGAGCGAACATCCTCACTGTGAATTCTTACCACTGGAACCTCGCGTCCCTCCAACAAGGAGTGCCGGTCTCGGGAATCCTGTATAGCGGCAGAAGCTCTTGGTTCGATGTGATGGCGCTTGGCAAACGCGTCCAGAAGGATAAGTGGTTCAAGGTGCGCCTTGAAGTGAAAACGGCGGATGGCAAGCTACATAACGGACGCATGGCTGGCGCTAACGACAACGAGATCCAGTTGAGTGATTCGGGCAAGGGCGACGTGATTCGGAAATCCGAAATCACGCGTGTCAGCTTTGTCAGGGAGAAGCCGCTGAGCGATGCGGGCGAGTATTGGTGGGACGAAGCGACGCTCCTGCAGATTTTCGATCCCGAAGTTTGGCCCAGGCTGTTCCGCGTTGGAGACACGATGTCCGTGCGACTCTACGATGTCTCCATGCCGCAAGAGAACTCGCCGGTGACCTGCAAGTAGGCATTGCGAACACAACAAACAAGGCCGCTCTTGCGAGCGGCCTTTGCTGCGCCCGGAGGGGGAACTACAGCGAGCGCAAGAAGTTCAACAGGTCTTGCTGATCGGAAGCCGACAGGTGGTTATAGTTGCTGACCACGCCGTTGGCCTCGGAGCTTTGGTACGTTCGATTGCCACTGCTGGAGTGTGCCTGGATCGCCTGCACCAGGTCGCTGGTGCGGCCGTCGTGCAGGAAGAAGATTCGCTGGCCCAGGCCCCACAGCGGCGCGGTGCGGAATTCGTCGCCGCCGGCCACGCCCTGGCCGACATTGTCGGCGAGGTTCGGGCCCATGTGATGCAGCAGCAGGTCAGAGTACAGGTTGGCCTGGATGTTGCTGAGTGCCGCAACCGACGACGTTGCTGTGCGCATTGACTGCGTATGACACAACGCGCAGCCGATATTGGCAAAGACCTGGCTGCCGTGCTGGGTCGAGGGCGAGCCCTGGCCGGGGGTCGGCTGATCGAGGAACTTCATGAACATGCTGAAGCGCACCACGTCGCTGGGCAGCGCCGTGCCGTCCAGATCGAAGTTGGTGCTGTCTTCCGGCGTCGGGTTGAACTGACAGCTCGGCGTCTGATCGCGCTCGGTGAAGAACAATTCGTTAGTGACGCCCACCTCCACGTTGTAGGCCTCGCCGGAGAAGATCTCCAACGACTTGTTCTGCGCCTTCCAGCCGAAGCGCGTGATGGTGCCGTCATTGCCGCTGGTGTTGGGCCGGCCGGCAATACCCAGCGAATGCTTCTGCTGCTGGTTGCTGTTCATGTTGGCGAGGATGGCGGCATCGGTGATCGATTCGATCAGGCCGTCGCCAAACAGCGGCGTGGGAATGCGGAAGATCAAGTCGCCGAGCTGTGCGGCACGGGCGAAGTTGTCCTGCGTGATGTTGCAGCCGGGCGCGTCGGTGCGGCCGGTGATGGTAAACAGGTCGTGCACGCCGCCGTCAACCTGCCCGCTGAAGGTGTAGGGGAAGCGCGCCTCGCGTACCGGCCCAGTGAGCGTGATAAAGGAAGGAATCTGGTTGGTCGCGCCCTGGTCATTGGCCGCGGCGATCTGCGGATTGGTGGATGGACTGGTGCCGCCCGTGGATGGCTGGGCGTGGCATTGCGCGCAGCCTTCGGCGTTGAATCTTGGGCCCAAGCCCGAGCCCGTGTTGTTTACGGTTCCCGTGACCGAATCAATCTCCTCGAAGTTAGTCAGACCGGCGCTGAAGAATGCCAGCTGGTTGGTGGTGAGGCCTGCAACCGGGGTGCCGGCTCCGGGCGGTCCGCCGCGCACGCCGGGATCGCTGGCGCGGGTATTGTTCTGTGGCCCCGTACGATCGTTGCCGGGCGCTCCTTCGAGTCCGGCGACCAGCATGAAGACCAACGCTGGCAAGATGAGAATCATGTGCCGATTGCGGCGACGCGGCCGCAGGATCCTTGCTGGAGCTACCTTCTTGCCTTTCAGAGACATGAGTTCCTCCTCGGACTCGCAACGAGTCTGGTTGTCGCCGAACGTGCGGCGGAGATCGGGTTCTTCCGGGACGAGGGGCGGCAGATACCAAAGACGCGGGCGCAGGACTGTGGCGCGGCGCTGCGAAGGGCGCAGAAAGGCGTAAGGCCTGTCGACGGCGAATGCGGCCGACGAGCTAATGAGGGTCAGTGTTTATTGCGTTTGCGTGGCGAGATGTGAGCAGAACTGTACCAGCTTTGCGGAATCAGTCAATCGAATCTGCTTAGCCGAATCAGCTATTTCTTGACAGAATTCGTACTTTCGCGCGGTAGTCGTTGGGACTGCATCCGAACCGGTTGCGAAACGCGCGGGCAAAACTGGGCGGGTGCGAATATCCCACGCTGTAGGAGATTTCCTTGACCGGCGTGTCGGTGCGCTGCAAGAGCGTGGCAGCCTGGTCCAGCCGGCATTGGGTAAGGAAGCGGTGCAGGCTGCAACCTGTGTCCCGCTTGAACAAATGCGAAAGCCTGGAGCTGCTGAGGTGCAGCAAACGGGAGAGGCTGGGGATGTTGTGCGAGGGATCGCTCTCGATGACGCGCAGCAGGTTCTGAATTCGTGGGTCGTGTTGCTCGAGCTTCCGGCTGGCGGCAACAGAATAGCCCGCGTTGGCAGACATTTGTCCTCCCGACCGACGGTGGCAAGCAATCTGAAAGCGGGCGTCTCTCAGGGACAGACAGCCGAGCTGTCTGGCTGTCACCCTTCGGCCAGGGAGCACCAGGTCATCTAGCAGGGATGCTGGAAACGTCAAGTTTAACCCGGCGCCGGGAATTATGTTCCGGAGGAATGCCTCAGAAGGGCTTCGGGAAATTCCTGAGCCGGCGGTAAGGTGGCACATCAGGTGTCGGGGGAAGTGTTGATCGCCAGAGCTCATCTCGCAGGTAATTTGATGGCACCGCAAAATGAGGAACTCAGGGGCCAAAGCCCCGATCATAATAGTTGCCGTTTTCGGCACGACTAAAGACGCTGCTGAAGAAGTCGGATTTCGGTTTCAGTGCCGTCGGGCTAAAGCCGACTCATCATCACAAACAAACAACTTAGACGCTGGCCTAAAAGGCCAGCTCTACCCTAATTGCTAGTTGCTAGCTGCTCCTTTTCCTTGCGATTCCATCCGTACTTCTTCAGCTTGTGGTGCAGCGTAACCCGGTCGATGCCGAGAACTTCGGCGGTGCGGGTTTGGTTGCCGCTGCATTCGTCGAGCACGCGCAGAATGTGCGTGCGCTCCACATCCTCCAGGCTGCGGACATCGCCGATGCCCAGTCCGGCGCCATTTCTAGATTTCAGCGTGAAGTCCTGCTCGCGCAGCTCGGGCTCCTGCGCTACCACCATGGCCCGCTCCACCGCATTTTCCAGCTCACGCACGTTGCCCGGCCAGTTGTACTGCTGCAACCCATTCATGGCGGCAGGCGAGACGCGCGTGATCTTTTTGTTCATCTCGCTGGAGAACTTGCGCACGAAGTGATCCACAAGCATGGGGATGTCTTCGCGGCGCTCGCGCAGTGGCGGCATTTCGATGTGAAACACATTCAGCCGGTAATAGAGGTCGGGGCGGAACTTGCCTTCTTCAATGAGCTGTTCGAGGTCCCTGTTGGTCGCGGCGACCACGCGAAAATCCACTTTGATGGTCTGATTGCCACCCACGCGTACGATCTCGCGCTCCTGCAAGACGCGCAGCAGGTCGGTCTGAGTCTTCAGACTGATGTCGCCAATCTCATCGAGGAACACCGTCCCGCCCTCGGCGATTTCGAACTTGCCCTTCTTGCGATATTGCGCGCCGGTGAAGGCGCCCTTCTCATGGCCGAAGAGCTCGCTCTCCAGCAGCGTCTCGGTGAGCGCGCCGCAGTGGATGACGACCAGCGGATGAAAGCGGCGCGCGCTGCCGGCATGGACGGCGCGTGCTACCAGTTCCTTGCCCGTGCCGCTTTCGCCGGTGACGAGAACGGTGGCATCAGTGGGAGCGACGGTCTCGATGGCGTCGAAGACCTTGGTCATGGCCGCGCTCTGGCCGATGATGTCGGAGGGACGCGCGATTTCGGCGACGGTTTCCTTCAGCCGTGCGTTCTCCTGCTGGGTGCGGCGATGCGACAGCGCCTTGGCCACCAGATGGGCGATTTCGTCGGGATCGAGGGGTTTGTTCACGTAGTCGTAGGCGCCGTTTTTCAGCGCGGCGAGGGCCGTCTCCACCGAGGCGTAACCGGTCATCATGATGACCAGCAT
>Ga0335081_10003094_pt1 | contig 26179 bp, 30 predicted proteins | sample Lox_Sample_35_FD_206713 | JGI IMG/M metagenome (GOLD analysis project Ga0335081, IMG submission 206713) | Soil microbial communities from Loxahatchee National Wildlife Refuge, Florida, United States - Lox_Sample_3.5 | ecosystem: Environmental > Terrestrial > Soil > Wetlands | place: USA...
CACCCACCTGGTCGGACGTGCGCGCGCATTCGATGTGACTCTGCGCGACCGCGGGGTGCCATGCCTCGTGGCTGTTGAAGTCGCGGAGCAGCGCCCACACCGTTTCGAAGGGAGCGTCGATTATCGTGCTTCTGTAGTCCCTGGGCACAGGTTCAGCTCGGTCGACAGCGCAACGCAGAGACGCAAGGAACCCCGCCGTGCTCGGTCATCTCCGCGTCGTGTGCGTCGCATCCCGCGCCCGCTATCGCCCGAGCTTGCGCTTCAGATTGTCGAAGGCCGCTTGGAACACTCCGTTGCCGATCTCGTCCACGAGCTCCTGTTCGCGCCCGGCCTCGCAATCGAACTCGGCGCTCCACTCGGCGAAGGTGCGATCCCCGTCGGTGATCGGCGTGAGCTTGAGCGTGGCGAGATAGTTCTGCACACCCATCGGCGAGGCCAGGATGTTGTAGGTCACGCTGAAGTCGTGATCGGAAAGCGCAAGCAGTTGCTCGCGCAGGTTTCCGCCGTCCGTCAGATCGAAATTGCGGATGCAGCCCACCTGATCCGCGGGCAGCCCCGCTTCGATCCTGCTCTTCGCGACTGCCGGAACCCACTTCGGTAGCCCGTTGAAGTCGCGGATGTGATCCCAGACCCGGCCCACCGGCGCATCGATGACACTAGAAACGAACAGTCTGACCATACTCATCCTCGTGGCAAGCCGTTTGTACTTTCCAATGCAGTCCGCTTTGCGGCTACGCCTGGTATCGCGGGCTGATCCGGCGCGCTCCGGCTCGGCATCCGCAGGCGCGGCATGTTCTCGGCGTGTCCTCCCTTACCCTAGCCGCCGGGCCTCACTGCAGCGGCGCGAGATGTCGCGCCCCTCCCGATGGCCTTGAACCTGCGCGTCTGCTCCGTGAGCGCGGTCTCCACCGGAAGCCGTTCCATGCTGCTAGCGCCGTAGAAGCCATGCACATGCGAGCAGTGCGCCAGGATGAACTGCGCATCCTGTGGCGTTGAGATCGGGCCACCGTGGCAGAGCACGATCACGTCACGCCGGACACTTAGCGCCGCGGCCGCCCAATCGTCGATGAGCGGCACACACTCTTCCAAAGTAAACGCGGTGTGCGCGCCCACCGCGCCGCCCGTGGTCAAGCCCAGGTGGCAAACGATCAGATCGGCCCCCGCTTTGGCCATCTCGCGTGCCTCATCCGCGCTGAATACGTACGGCGTCGTGAGCAGATCCATCTCGTGCGCCTTGCGGATCAAGTCCACCTCGAGGCCGTAGCCCATGCCGGTTTCCTCGAGGTTCGCACGGAATCTCCCGTCAATCAGCCCGACGGTGGGGAAGTTTTGCACGCCGGAGAAGCCGAGGCTGCTGAGCTGGCGCAAGAACGGCTCCAGCATGAGGAACGGGTCGGTGCCGTTCACCCCGGCGATGACCGGTGTCCTCTTCACGACGGGGAGCACTTCCGCGGCCATCTCGACGACGATCTGATTGGCATTTCCGTAAGCCAGCATCCCCGCCAGGGACCCGCGACCCGCCATGCGATAGCGACCCGAGTTGTAGATGACGATGAGGTCGATCCCACCCAGCTCCTCGCACTTCGCCGAGAGGCCCGTGCCGGCGCCGCCGCCGACGATGGGCTCTTCCCGCTGGATCATGCCTCGGAATCGCTCCAGGATCTTGCTCCGCTCCACTCTCGGCATGCTCTCCCCTTCTGGGCGTCGGCGCTGGAAACAGACGCCGTCGTCGTGACGACGAGAGCGTCCGCATGGCGATGCAGTCCCCCGAGACTCTAATGAGACGGGTGTCTCACGTCAAGAACCGGTACCATCTGCGCGCTATGACCGCACGCGGCGCGACCAAACCAGCATCTCCGAAGGACCCGCGCGTGAGTGGAGCGCGCCAACACGGCCGCGGTCGAAGCGAATCGGTCAAGCGTCGACGAAGCGAACGACCTGCGACACATCCGCTCGCTCCGTGCGATAGGAATGGATCGGATGCTCCCGATCGGCATATCCGAACGAGATGCCGCAGACGATCTTCCGCTCCGGAGCGAGACCGAAGTACGACCGCAGAAAGTCCGGGTACGACGCCAGCGCCGCCTGCGCGATCGCGCCCACGCCGAGGTTGCATGCAGCGAGCAGAAAACTCTGCACGTACAGCCCGCAATCGAGAAATCCATAGTCTGCGAGCGCGGCCTCCGTGGTGAGGATCGCGACGTGCGGCGCGCCGAACAGCCGGAAGTTCTCCAGCGCCTGCTCGGTCGCAGCCGACTTGTCGTCGCGCCCGATCCCGAGCGATTGATAAAGCTGCACGCCGCAGACTTTGCGGCGCTCGCGATAGACGCCTTCATACTGCAGCGGAAACGCGAAATCTGGATTCGGCTTCACGCCCGAACGCACGTGTGCGTAGACCGCCTGCCGAAAACGTTCGGTCGCCGCTCCACGCGTGATGACGAGCTGCCACGGCTGGCTGTTGCACCAGGAAGGCGTGTGTTGCGCAAGCTCCAAGATCCGGCGCAGCGTCTCCTCCGGAACCGGATCGGGACGAAACTTGCGCGCGCTGTAGCGGGCGCGGATGACGGTTTCGAAGTCCATGACTCAGTGAGGTGAAGAAGGTGAAGGAGGTGAAGGAGTGAAAGAGGTGAAGGAAGTGAAGGAGGTGAAGAAGGTGAAGAAGTGAAAGAGGTGAAGGAAGTGAAGGAGGTGAAAGAGGTGAGAGAAACCTACCGCGGCACGGCCCGGCTCATGCCCGCGTGATCCAACTCCCGCTCCCCCGTGCGGGGGAGAGGGCTGGGGTGAGGGGGATCACCTCATTCACTTCCTTCACCTCATTCACTTCCTTCACTTTGGTGGTTTAGCCGCGGTTGGGCCGAAACCGTTCGTCGACCTCGACCTGGAACCCTTGCGTGAGACGGTTGCCTGCGTTGGCAAGCGCGACGATCTCGACGAGCTCCGCCAGCATCTGGTCGTCCATCCCCTTCTTTCGTGCTGCGGCGATGTGCGAGTTGATGCAGTACTCGCAGTTGTTCGTGATGCTTACCGCGAGATACACGAACTCCTTGGTGAGCGGGTCGATGCGCGAGGGCTTGATCATCACCTCCTTCATGTGGGACCAGAAGCGCTGCAGCAGCGGCGGGCTGACCGCCAGCGCCCGCCAGATGTTGTTGACGTAGTCCGTATCGCGCGTCTTGCGGATATCGTCGAACACCGCCTTGACCTCGGGAGAGGCTTCCGCGTCCTGCACCAGCTTGACCTGCGCCATCGTCGTCTCCTCTTGACTAGGGTGGCCCCATCTTAGCAGCACGGCCGCCCCGGCCCGTCGGGCCATCGGCATGGACAGGGAGCCGGCCAGGCGGCATAATGCGCGGCTTCGTCAAGGCCCCCGCGCCCGCATGAAGTTCCTGTTCGACCTATTCCCCGTAATCCTCTTTTTCCTGGCCTACTCGGCCGCCAAGCGCATGCCCGACACCTCGGCCGCCCTCGCGTCCAGCCTGCTGGCGGGGATCGGCGTAGGGGGCCAGGTCGCCGTAGAGCAAGGTCCTATCCTGCTGGCGACGGTGGTCGCGATCCTGGCGACGTTCGCACAGGTGGGCTGGCTCGTGCTGCGCCGGCGCAAGGTCGACCGGATGCTGTGGATCAGCCTCATCATCATCGTCGGCCTCGGCGGAGCCACCGTAGTGCTGCGCGACGCCACCTTCATTAAGTGGAAACCCACGGTGCTATACTGGACCTTCGCTGCGGTCCTGCTCGGGGCGGACGTGCTGTTCAAGAAAAACCTGGTCCGGACGATGGTGCAGGAGCAGATTCGCCTCCCCGACACGGTCTGGACCCGCCTCAACCTGAGCTGGGTCGTCTTCTTCGCCTTCATGGGGGCGGCCAACCTCTTCGTGGCCTACCATTTCTCGGAGAGCGCCTGGGTCAACTTCAAGTTGTTCGGAGGCATCGGGCTGATGCTGGTGTTCGTGCTGGTCCAGGCCCTGATGCTCTCGCGCTACGTCGAGGATCAGGGAAGCAAGTAGCGATGCTTTACATGATCTACGGCGAGGACGTTCCGAGCAGCTCGGGCAAGCGCGCAGCCGCTCGCCCCTCGCACATGGCGCGCATGCAGGAGATGGTCGATGCAGGCCGCGTGGTGCTGGCCGGCCCGTTGCCGACCATCGACAGCCCCGAGCCGGGGCCCGCGGGAATGGCCGGCAGTCTGATCGTGGCGGAGTTCGAGTCTCTGGAAGCCGCGCAGGCCTGGATCGACGCCGATCCTTATGTGACGCAGGGGGTCTTCTCGCGCGTCACCGTCCGGCCCTTCAAGCAAGTGCTCCCGGCGTGAGCGAAGTCTCGACTGGCGTCGGCGGCACGGTCGCCCGGATGGAGCAACGCCTGACGGCCCTGGAACCGGAGCTGGTCGAGATCTACGACGAAAGTGGCGAGCACATCGGGCACGCGGGCGCGCGCGAGGGCGGCGGGCACTATCAGCTGCTCATCGTATCCAAGCGCTTCGAGGACCTGGGTAAAGTCGCGCGCCATCGGCTGATCTATCAAGCGCTCGCCGACATGATGCAAACCGAGATCCATGCGCTGGCGATCACCGCGCTCACGCCGCTGGAGCTGAGCGAAGTGTTTCCCCGCTGAGCTGCGCTGACCGGATACCTTTCGAACCCGAACCCCAAGAGATCCAACTTCACATTAAGGAAACCCAAATGCGATTCATGAAAGCGGCGACCGCGGTCGCACTCACCATGGCCGGTTCGATGGCGCTCGTCAGCGGACACGCCGAAGACAACGTCGCCGTGGTCAACGGCGTGCCGATCCCGCAGTCGCGCATGGAGTTCGTCGTCAAGGCTCAGGTCCAGCAGGGACAGAAAGATAGCCCGGAGCTGCGCCAGCAGGTCAAGGACATCCTCATCGTCCGCGAGCTGCTGGAGCAGGAAGCGATCAAGAAAGGGCTGGACAAGGGCCCCGATGTGCAGACCCAGCTCGCGATGGCGAAGCAGGAGTTCCTGATCCGCGCCTATTTCGAGGACTTCATGAAGTCCAACACCATCAGCGACGAGCAGGCCCGGGCCGAGTACGAGAAGGTCAAGGCGGCGCAGACCGACAACGGCAAGAAGCTCGAATACAAGGCGCGGCACATCCTGGTGAAGACCGAGAAGGAAGCAAAGGCGATTGAGGTGAGCCTGAACAAGGCGAAGGGCAAGAACTTCGAGCAGCTCGCCAAGCAGAAGTCGCAGGACGCCGGCTCCAAGGCGCAGGGCGGCGCGCTGGACTGGAGCGACGGCAGCAACTACGTGAAGGAGTTCACCGAAGCGCTGATGAAGCTGGAAAAGGGCCAGTACACCAAGGAGCCGGTCAAGACCCGCTTCGGCTATCACATCATCCTGCTGGAAGACACCCGCCAGGCCCAGTTCCCTCCCTACGAGCAGGTCAAGGACAAAGTCCAGCAGCAACTGCTCGCGCAGGCTCGCGACAAGAAGATCGAGGAGCTACGCGCAGCGGCGAAGGTCGAATAGCATCCCGGTTCGCTGGGTTCGAGCGCGCGCACAGGCGCTCGAACCAGCGGGCCGAGGCATGACACAAGGCCGGAGCGACGACGGCGAGCCTCTGAGCAGAAACGTCTCCCGCTTCCGCCGGTAATCTACCGCAGGTTTGGAAAGACCACGCCGTTCCGCGGGATAGCCATAGCCGATTCTTTGGTACCTGCCCGGCCGTACGACTCCCGTTCACGCCAGTAACCAGGACGTCGGCTTTGGTGTGCGACGGCAAGGATGCGGAGCTGTTCACCGACTACGGTGTAGATCACCGCGAACGGGAGATGCTTCATGACGAGCCGATGCTTGCCGTGACGCCACTTGCTCCCGAGGCGCGGATACTCCAACAGAGGGGTGACGGAACGTTCAAACTCCGTAAGCAGGGCCTGCTACAAAGCCACACCGGCGTTGTCGCGGTAAAACTCTGCTGCCTCCCGTAGGTCCTCGCGAGCCTCGGGGTGCAGCCAGTAGCTCACCGGAACTTCGCCTTTAGCTCGGCCAAGGCTTCGGGACCAGAGATCAGTGACACGGCGCCGCTTTCAATCTCGGCATTCCGGCGCTCGACCTCGGCGGCCCACGCCTCCTCGATCGCCGGATCCATGTCAAGACTCGCAATCAGTCGCTCGACCAATCGCGTCCGGTCTGCAGCCGACAGCCGCAGCGCTTCCGCTTCCAGGATCTCGACGGTTGAGGCCATAGCTCGCTCCACAGGGCTCGAATCCGCGTTAGATTGCCACAGTCCCGCCCCCATCGGCAAACGTCACAACGACGAGGCGCCGAACGGTGCAGTTCAGGGGCGCCGGCACGCGACGCCCGACGGGACCCGAATGGCAATGCCGCTCAGTGCCCGGCTCGCGCGCTTGCCTAGTCCGCTGACACCGCTCAACTCTCCTCCACACTACTCCACTCCGCTCGCTGCAACACCACACGATAACCATCACAGTCCTCGAACGTGCGTCCCAGTACCTCCCAGTAGGGATTGAATGCGGCGACTGCCTTGAACCCTGCGGCGAGCATGCTGGCACAGGCGGCCTCCCATTCAGACTCAGACGGTATGTAGAAAACGACCAGATCTTCGACCGTCGGCGTCGGGGAGATCGGATGTTTGCGCGACTGAGTGAACTCGAAGTGGTACGTTCCTCCAGCGACACCAAGCATCACCCCGTCAAAGCCGTCGTGATCTTCAAAGCTCCCGACGACGCGAAGCCGCAGGCCGCGACAGTACATCTCCTTCGTTCGTGCGAGATCGCTGACGGGTCTTGCGACGCGCAGATGGTAGAGCATGCTGATTTCCTGCAGTGGCGAGTAGCGGTCGATCGTGTGAGCTTACCCGCTCGCGAAAGCTGCGCTAGTCAGCCGTAGCGAGACGGGTGCGGCGAGGGTTGAGGGGTGCACGACCCTGTAGCCCAGCGGCATGCGCCTTCAGCTCTGGCTCCTCTGCCGCGTGTATCGAAAGTCGCAGTGACTCGCCCCTTGCATGATGGTTTGCGTTCGCGTGAGCTTGACGTCGGGACCGAATCCTTCCGCCATGGGAAAGTCCGAGCTGCAAACCAGGAGAAATCCCAGTTCGGGTACGCCCAGCTCCTTGTAGAACTGGGCGTAGCGGCACGCAGTCACGCTGATTTCGAAGCTGTCGTCCGATTGCTCGACCAGTCGGTAATCAAGAGCATCTCCAGCTGCATACATCGCGAACGCGGCCGCCATGTTCTCTCCCAGGCTTTTCGCGCCCTGCGCGCGCCACCACTTCTCGCCCATCGTTCGATACATCTCTCCGAGTGCCTTCCACACGATCGCGTTCGCTCGCTCCTCACCGAGCTCCGCCTGAAGAGCTCTAACAAGCGGAACCAGAACCTGAGCCTGAATCTTGGCCTGTTCGAGTACGGGAACGTCCATAGCTTTCACCTCTGTCGGATGTGGTTCGCTTTCTCTCAACCTAGCCTCGCGGCCCAGCGATAGGACTGAGCAGGCGCCTCCGCGCGATGCGCGACAGCGATCGAGAACCGGGCCTTCCTGGCGCCTCGTCCTGCCACCAGACTGGGCGGCACGCGTTGATCGCTAGCGATATGCATGCATGAAGCAGTTGGGTACCGCCTTGCGTGAAACCATATCACTCCATACCTCGAGCCACTCAGCGCCCGTCTTCCAGAACACGCGGCAGCGGCTCAGGTACTCGGCAACCGCGTCGAACTCCCCAGCCCGCATCAGGGCCCGCGCTAGCTCCATGCTTGGGCCAAACGTGTCGAGCCGCGGAGAGCCCGGCGTTGCGCCAGCATCAAGCAGGTGTTCCGCCGCTCTTGCGACCTCCCCCTTTGACAATGCGACCAACCCAAGCGCGGTATGGGCGTGATGGATCGCGTTGCCGTAGTTCCAGTTCGCTTTGTACGACGGCGCGAGCGCCAGTAACTCATCGGCAAGCTGGGCTGCGACTTCGTACTTCCCGACGTGAGCCGCCGAGCGCACCGCGCTCGGTAGTGCATAGAAGCGATCTACTTCAGACCCTGCAAGATTGAGATCGGCCTGTTCGGCTGCGGCGTTTTCACACGCAACGCGACGGAGCTCAGCCTCCTGATCGGCTGTTAGCGGCTCCGTCTCGCTTTCAGCTTCGAAGCTCATCGCTGCAGGCAGCCCACTGTCGGCCAACGCTTGCAACGACCGGGGGCCAACGCGCTCAGCGCGGCGGGCACCCAACGGCGGCCATGGCGTCGGTCGCTCCGGATGGTTGCGTTGGACGTTGCTCTGCTTGAGAACGCTGCACCCCTCAGTCGGTCACCAGTCTAGCAATGGGACGAGGACAGGTCGGCCCGCGCTGAAGCTGAGTCTGTGTGAATCGACGCGCCTTTCGCAGATGAATCGGGTACGTTGGCGCCTTCAGCTCGAATGCGACTACATAGAAGCCAGGCAGCAACCTCGTTCGCAAATAGCCAACCTCCATCTGGACGAGATGGCCACGATCATCAGCGAGCCAGACCTCTTGGAGCGGAGATCGTGCTCTGATCTCAAGGTCGTGATAGGCGCGAATAGACATCAGCTTCCCGGACTGACGTGTTCGGATCACCGTCCCATCTGTCCGCGACAACGCCCTGCGTAACCGGGCGCCAAGGAGGGAAGCGACGAGGGAACCGAACAGCGCGGCTGTTCGGCGCTCCGGTTGACACAGAAGTTAGACCGCATACTTTCCATATGGTAGACCAGTCAGCGTACTAGTCAGCAAGAGGTGGCTCCCATGAAATCTTGGCCTGTGCAGGACGCAAAAGCTCGGTTCAGCGAGTTCCTAGAGAAGTGCCTGACCGAGGGCCCTCAAATGGTAACGAAACGCGGCGCTGAGGCTGCTGTTTTGGTGGCCGCGGAGGAGTGGCGTCGCCTGCAAGCCTCGGCTCGGCCTTCTCTCAAGGAGCTTCTTCTTTCGGACCAGGCACGAACCGAGACACTGACTCTCGCCCGCAAGCGGGCTCGCAGACGCACCCCCATCGCGTTTCGGTGAGCAGCATGTACTTGCTCAATACGAATGTCGTCTCGGAGCTTCGTAAGACGAAGCCCCACGGCGCGGTCATCCAGTGGATCGGAGGCGTGGGAGAGGCCGACTTGTACATCTCGGCGGTGACGATTGGAGAAATCCAGGCAGGCATTGAGGTCACCCGCGAGCAAGACGAAGCGAAGGCTGCCGAGATTGAACAGTGGCTCGACCTCGTTGCCACCTCGTGCAGCGTGGTCGCGATGGACGCTGCCGCCTTCCGGGTGTGGGCTCGCTTGATGCACCGTTCTTCCGACACCGTTTACGAGGACGCGATGATCGCTGCGATCGCGAAGGTACGCAACTATACTTTGGTCACGCGCAACGTGGCGGACTTCAAGCAGTTCGGCGTTCCAGTGGTGAATCCGTTTACTACACCTCGGAGGTGACAGCCACCTCCTCACGCAAGACGGCGATGCGGCCCAACGTCATGCGCGTAACCGGCGCTCAAGCATCGGGCCAGAGCCTGCTGCTTGAGCGTCCGTGTTCACGCGCGGGTTAGACCGCCAAAACACGGTTCATTCCTCCCGATAGGGGTTCTTACTTGGCGGCCGACCGTGCTTCCACTGAACTGCACGATCGAATAATTCCGCTTTTTCAGCCTGAGATAGGTCTAGGAACGAGTCAATCATAGGCTGCGGCGTACCACGTCGGGCATAATCCTTAGTCACCATTTCAAATCGCTGGTCAAGCAGCCTCGCCCTTTGGATTCTGTTCTCGTCAGACATGCCGTCGGGATTGACGCGCTCGCCAGGACGCGCATTTGGCCGCACCCAAAGATTATCCCCCTGCAAAAAGATCTGAACGTTTAGCGTCAGAAAGCCATGCTTAACGCCTTGCTCAGACCGGTGCGGGTTTGTAGTGAAGTGGTGCACATGGTCCTTTCCCAATGTCGCGACATGTCCAGTGCGGACGTTCGAGATACGCAAAGTATCGTTCGACACGTCCCCGAGGATCCAGTCGTCGTCCATTGGTTCGAGTTCACGCCCATTCTCGTCAAGTCGATACGCGACCGGCAAGAGCTGAACTCGCTGGCTCACATCCTTCTTCAGGAGATCCAAATTCATCTTTCTGTGGCGGTCTAACGCTGGGGCTGAGGAGGCGCCGACGAGCGAAGCGAGGAAGGAACCCAACAGCGGCCACGCTGTTGGGCGCTCCCGTCGAGCCCCTGGTTAGCCGACGATCTTGTCGTATTCATCGTGGGTTCCAATCCAGATCCACACGATGCCGTCTTCGACTTCGCTGCCCAAGGCTCGATAGTGTGCTCCCACCCGGACAGACCACACATCGCCGAGCCGTTTGAAGTGAAGGGATGGGTGCTTCGGATTACTCTTCAAGAGGGAATAGTTCTTGTCCGCAAGCGCATGGGCTTCCTCGGGAAGGGCCTCGTATAGTGCCCAGAAGCGCGAGGTGGCGTGGTGTTTCAAAGCTCGCGAGTCTTGCCAGCTTTGTATTCGGCCAACGCCTCGGCAGCGAGGGCTTCAAGCTTTCCAGCCTTCGCGTCTGCCTCGATCTGGGCATCCCAGAGACGAGCATCGAACTCCGCGAACCAAGCTCGGAACTTTTTGAGCTCCTCAGGCGATAACTTTTCGATACGCTCCGCAAGTTTTTCTACTTCGCTCATCGTTCTGCTTCCAGAGAACTCCCATCGGGCAAATTGTACGCCTATCAGACGCGGGCTTCTCGGCGAACGTGTAGTAGACGGACGTCGTCCGTGTTATTCCACGGAAACCGTCCGCCTATCACGCCGGAAATCGGCCCAGTCTCGGACGGCGGACGCTTCCCGCAGCCTGATGCAGACTAGCACCGGATCAAACACTTGCCAAGGGCGCGCGGGACCGAATGCCGAAGTGAAGCTCGCAGGGGCCGCGCCTGATAGACGGACTGTTTCCGGCTTTCCCCTGCAACTGCTCATCTTGATCTCAACTGTACAAAACCCTAGTCAGGCAGAGACGGAGCTAACGCAGTCCCGCAAGATCCCTTGCGCGTCCCCCATCGCACTCGAGGACGGCAATCGGCCGCATCAATCTAGCGCCTGATGGACACGAGAGAGCCGAGGTCCGCGTGTTCCTCTGCTCCGTTGCAGTGAAACGCCATAGGACCGCGTGTCGGTCGTCAGCCGATCCACCGCCGCGCATTGCGGAACATCCGCATCCACGCACCGTCTTCGCCCCACTCGCCCGGCCGCCAGGAGTTCTGCACCGTACGGTGCACACGCTCGGGATGCGGCATGACGATCGTGAAGCGCCCATCTGGTGTGGTGAGTCCGGTGATGCCTTGCGGCGAGCCATTGGGATTGGGCGGATAAAGCTCGGTGGGCTCGCCGCGATTGTCGACGAAGCGCAGCGACACCAGCGGCTGCGCTGCTTTGAGCTGAGCGGCGCTCGTGAACTCGGCATAGCCCTCGCCGTGAGCCGTGGCCACGGGCATTCGACTGCCCTCCATGCCCTGGAAGAACAACGAGGCGCTCTTTTCCACGCGAACCATGACGAACCGAGCCTCGAACTGCTCCGACCGGTTGCGAACGAAGTGCGGCCATGCGTCGGCGCCGGGGATGAGGGTGCGGAGGTTGCTCATCATCTGGCAGCCGTTGCATACGCCCAGCGCGAAGGAGTCGCTGCGCGCGAAGAAGGCCGCGAACTCCTCGCGGGCACGGGCGTTGAACAGCACGGACTTGGCCCAACCCTCGCCCGCGCCTAGCACATCGCCATAGGAGAATCCGCCCGGCGCCACCAGGCCCTTAAAGTCGCGCAGAGACGCGCGCCCGGTGAGCACGTCGCTCATGTGCACGTCGACCGAATCGAAGCCCGCGCGGTCGAAAGCAGCCGCCATCTCGACCTGACCGTTGACTCCCTGCTCGCGCAGGATCGCCACACGCGGGCGGGCGCCGCGGCCGATGAGCGGCGCGGCGACGTCTTCGGATGCATCGTAGGTGGGCTTTGCGTGCAGTCCGGGATCGGCGGCATCGAGGATGCGGTCGTATTCCTCACGCGCACAATCCGGGTTGTCTCGCAGCCGCTGCATGTGATAGGTGAGCTCCGACCACGCCCGCTGGAGGACGATCCCGGATTCCGAATAGATGTCGCGACCATGAGCGCGAATCACGAGCCGGCCCGAGTTGTTCATGCTGCCCAATGGATGGCACTCCCGCCTCAGACCCGCGGACTCGAACACCTCCTCGACCAGTGCAAGGTCCGCACGTCGGACCTGGAGCACCGCGCCCAGCTCTTCGCTGAACAGGGCGGGAAGCGGAGCGTGCCGTTGCATGACGCTGTCGATGTCGACCGTGATTCCGACATGGCCTGCGAACATCATCTCGCACAGCGTCGCGAACAGGCCGCCGTCGGACCGGTCGTGGTAGGCAAGCAGCTTGCCGGACTCGTTGAGCGACTGCACCGCATCGAAAAAGGCGCGCAGCTTGTCGGGTTCGTCGACGTCCGGTGCGGCATCGCCGAGCTGACCGTAGACCTGCGCCAGGACCGAACCGCCCAGGCGATTGCGGCCCGATCCCAGATCGATCAGCAGCAGCGAGCTGTCCTCGCGCAGAGCGTGAAGTTGCGGCGTGAGCGTCTTGCGCGCATCGAGGCAGGGAGCGAAAGCGGACACGATCAGCGACAGCGGCGCAGTGACTTCCTTGCGCTGCGCGCCCTCCTCCCATCTCACTTTCATGGACATGGAGTCCTTGCCCACTGGAATGCTGATGCCGAGCTTCGGGCAAAGCTGCATCGCCACCGCCTCGACGGTGTCGTACAGGCGCGCATCCTCGCCCGGGTGACCAGCCGCGCACATCCAGTTCGCCGAGAGCTTGATGGCGCCGATCTCGGCGATGCGCGCCGCTGCGATGTTCGTCAGCGCCTCGCCCACCGCCATCCGCCCGGAGGCGGGCGCGTCGATGAGCGCCAAGGGCGTGCGCTCGCCGATCGCCATCGCTTCGCCCAGGTTGGTCTTGAAGCCAGCCAGCGTGACGGCGACGTCCGCCACCGGCACCTGCCACGGGCCGACGAACGGGTCGCGGCTGGACAGGCCGCCCACGGTGCGGTCGCCGATGCTGATGAGGAACGTCTTGTTCGCCACCGCGGGGAATCGCAGCACGCGCAGCGCCGCCTCGTCGAGCTTCACGCGAGAAAGATCGAGCGCATGCAGCACGTGGGACTTCTGGTCGACGTGACGGGTCATGCGCGGCGGTTTGCCCAGCAGAACCGCCAGATCCATGTCCACTGGACGATCGTGGTGCAGCGGATCTTCCACGACCAGCTGCTCTTCCGCAGTAGCGGTCCCGATCACCGCGAACGGACAGCGCTCGCGCTCGCAGAGCGCGCGGAAGCGGTCGAGCCGGTCGGGATGAATCGCCGCGACGTAGCGCTCCTGCGCCTCGTTGCACCAGATCTGCAGCGGGCTCATGCCCGGTTCCTCACTGGGCACGGCGCGCAGGTCGAAGCGCCCCCCCGTGCCGCCTCCGTGCACGAGCTCGGGGAGCGCATTGGACAAACCGCCCGCGCCGACGTCGTGGATCGACAGGATCGGATTGCCCTCACCCAGCGCCCAGCAGCGATCGATCACCTCTTGCGCTCGGCGCTGGATCTCCGCGTTCCCACGCTGCACCGAGCCGAAGTCCAAGTCCTGGATGTTCTCGCCGGTACCCATGCTGGAAGCAGATCCGCCGCCGAGCCCGATCAGCATGCCGGGTCCGCCGAACTGAACCAGGATCGCGCCCGGCATCAGGGCCTGTTTCTTGACCTGGTCGGCCGCGATGTTGCCGACGCCGCCGGCCAGCATGATCGGCTTGTGATAGCCGCGGCACTCGCCGCCGACCGTGAGCTCGAAGGTGCGGAAGTATCCCAACAGGTTGGGACGGCCGAACTCGTTGTTGAACGATGCGCCGCCGATCGGTCCCTCGAGCATGATCTGCAGCGGCGAGGCGATGCGGTCCGGCCTTCCATATCGGTCCCGCTCCCAGGGCTGCTCGAATCCGGGAATGCGCAGGTGCGAGACGCTGAAACCCGTGAGACCGGCCTTCGGTTTGGCGCCGCGACCGGTCGCGCCCTCGTCGCGAATCTCGCCGCCCGAGCCGGTGGCCGCTCCCGGAAACGGAGAGATGGCGGTGGGATGGTTGTGCGTCTCGACCTTCATCAGGATGTGCGCGGCCGCGTGCGTGAAGCGGTATACGCCATCGGGATCCGGATAGAGCCGGTCCACCTCCGCGCCTTGCATCACCGCCGCGTTGTCCGCATAGGCCACCAGCGTGCCGTGCGGGTGCGAAGCATGCGTCTGCTTGATCATGCCGAAGAGCGACCGCGGCCGCTGCTTGCCGTCGATCAGCCACTCGGCGTTGAAGATCTTGTGCCGGCAGTGCTCGGAGTTGGCCTGCGCGAACATCATCAGCTCGACGTCGGTGGGGTCGCGCTGGATGCGCACGAAGTAGTCCACCAGATAATCGATCTCTTCCTCCGAGAGCGCCAACCCCATGCGCCGGTCGGCCGCTTCCAAGGCCGCTCGCCCGCGCGCCCGCAGCTCGACGAATGCGAGCGGCGCCGGCCGCGTCTCGTGGAACAGCACCTCGGCCGCCGCCAGCGAGTCCAGCACCGCTTCTGTCATGCGATCATGAATCAGTGGCAGCAGTGCGCGCCGTTGCGCGGCGGTGAGCTTGCTTGCAGTGGCTCGGCGCAGCTTGAAGGCCATGCCGCGTTCGATGCGCTCGATGGCCTCCAGCGCGCACTGGCGGGCGATGTCGGTCGCTTTGGAGGCCCAGGGCGAGAGGGTGCCGGGGCGCGGGACTACGAGAAGGATGTCGTCCGCAAGATGTTCTTCAGAGGACGCAGGCCCATACGTGAGCAGCGCGCGCAGCGCGGCGGCTTCGGCGTCGGACAACGCTCGACGCACCCGGACGAAGTGCCAATATTGTGTCCGGACCTCGGTCAGGTCCGGAACGAGTTTGCGGGCTTGGGTGAGGAGCTTCTGGAGGCGGAAGTCGGACAGGGCACGTCGGCCCGGCAGCGTGAGGGTCAGCGACATGGGAGCCGGTGATGGACGACAGAGGCGAATTATACCCGTCGGTCGCACGCAGGCGGTCAGCCGCTCAGTTGGGTTTCAAGCTACACTCGGGCGCGTCCGTGTTTCCATCGCCATCCCCATGAGCAACGCAGCGAGCTCACCTTCTCTTCCGATCTATCGCAGCGAAGAAGTGCGCAAGCTCGAGGCGCTGGCGCAGGCCGATCTCCAGCCGCCGAGCCTGATGCAGCGTGCCGGAGAAACTGCAGCCGATCTGGCGCGCGAGCTCGTCGCCGACAGCCGCAAGCCGGTGCTCGTGCTGGCCGGCCCGGGAAACAACGGCGGCGATGGCTTCGTGGTGGCTCGGCACCTGAAGCTCTCGTGGCATCAGGTCCAAGTCGTGTTTGGCGGCGACCGGGCCAAGCTCTCCGAAGACGCAGGCGAGGCCTTCGACGCTTGGAAGGCGGCCGGAGGAGAGATCGCTACGGAACTTCCGGAATGCGCACTCGCCGGCTTCGGCCTCATCGTGGACGGGCTCTTCGGCATCGGGCTGGAGCGCGAGCTTTCCGGCCGCTATGCGGATTGGGTGAGGCGCGCCAACCAAAGCGCCGTTCCCGTGCTCGCACTGGACATTCCGAGCGGATTGCATGCCGACTCGGGCCGCATCCTCGGGTGCGCCATGCGCGCGCGCCATACGGTCACCTTCATCGCGCTCAAGCCGGGGCTGCTCACGCTGGACGGACCGGACTGCTGCGGCCAAATCCATGTGCGGGATCTGGGGCTCGACGCGCAGACACTGCTTCCGCCGCGCGGCCGCGTGATCGGTGAGGATCTGGTGCGCACGATCCTGCCTCGCCGGCCGCTCAACAGTCACAAGGGTACGTTCGGCAATGTCGGCATCGTAGGTGGCGCGGCCGGGATGACGGGCGCCGCGCTGCTCGCGGGGCGTGCAGCGCTGAAGCTGGGCGGTGGCCGGATCTATGTCGGATTCATCGGCACCGACTCGCCGCGCCTGGACGCCTTGCAACCGGAGCTGATGTTGCGCGCCGCGCCGGAAGTGCTGGCGATGCAGGACCTGAGTTGTCTCGTCCTGGGTCCGGGCTTGTCCCAATCCGTGACGGCTTATGACGCGGTAAGACACGGCCTCGAGCTGGCGAAGCCACTGGTGCTGGACGCGGACGCGCTCAATCTCATGGGCATGCATGCAGAGCTGGTGGAAATCTGCCGGTCGCGCTCGGCGCCCACGATGCTGACACCGCACCCGGCCGAGGCGGCGCGGCTCCTACACGCCACCACCGCCTCGGTGCAGGGAAACCGCTTCTCCGCTGCACTCGCATTGGCAGAGAGCTATCGCGCGAGCGTCGCCCTCAAGGGCGTCGGAACCGTGGTGGCCTTCGTCGGCGGCAGCTACTGGATCAACCGCTCCGGCAACCCGGGGCTGGCCAGTGCAGGCATGGGCGACGTGCTGAGCGGCATCCTGGGCGGGTTGATCGCGCAGGGTGCGCAACCCGAGGCCGCGCTCGCCGCCGCAGTCAATCTGCACGGCGCGGCGGCCGATCGCCTGGTTCGGGATCAAGGCGGGCCGATCGGCCTCACCGCCTCGGAGGTCACGGACGCAGCCCGCAAGCTCTTGAACGAAGCTCTCTACGGCGGCTAGCCGGACGCGGCCCGGACCAGCCGGCACATCGCGTCACTGCACCAGCGCCCGAACCGTCAGGATCCCCAGCACCGTCATGCACAACGACCCGACCAGGTGGCCGCCCACATGCGCGGCGAACCAGCCGTACTGCCCGCGCCCGAGCAAGGTCACGGCTTCGGCGGAAAAGGTCGAGAAGGTGGTCAGCCCGCCGAGGAAACCGGTGATCACGAACAGCCGAACTTCCGGCGGCAAGGCGGCCTGGCGGGCGAGAAGCTCCATCGACACCCCGATCACGTAGCCTCCGATCAAGTTGGCGGCCAGCGTACCGAGAGGCAACGTCGGCAAGATCGGATTGAGCGCGACGCTCAACAGCCATCGCCCCCAGGCACCGAGCGCGGCGCCGATGCCGATGGCTGTGAATGCGGCTGCGTTCATCGAGTCAGGGTCCAGGCGGGAACCCGGCGATTATAGAGGCTTGGACGCCCGCTGCAGCGATGCCGGGCGGGCGCGCGCCGGGGGAACGGCGCAGGTGCGGCGCCCTATATCACCGTGTATATTACGCGCCAGTCCCCGGCGACAAGATGATCGAGCCACCGTCCTTCCCGATTGCCGCGATGATCCAGGCCGCCGTGCCCTGGCGTCGGATCGCGTTCGTCCTGCTGGCATCGATGGTGATCCTCGGGGCCGGTCCTTCCCGTGCGCAGGACATCCCGGTCGTCGCGGCGGCTGCGGACCTGAAGTTCGCCCTGGAAGAGATTGCGGGAGCGTTCACGCAGACCACCGGGCGGAGCGTGAAGCTCGCGTTCGGCTCGTCGGGCAACTTCAGACGGCAGATCGCCGAGGGGGCGCCGTTCCAGATCTACATGTCGGCGGACGAGGCGTTCGTCTTCGCTGTGGCCAAGGAAGGACGCACGCTCGACGAAGGCACGCTGTATGCCATCGGGCGCATCGTGATCTTCGTCCCGAACGGCTCGCCGCTGAAACCCGACCCTGAGCTGCGGGATCTTGCGGCCGGCATCGCCGACGGCCGGGTAAAGAAGTTCGCTATCGCCAACCCGGAGCATGCGCCTTATGGTCGCGCGGCCCAGCAGGCGCTGATTCGCGCCGGCCTGTGGGACAAGATCGCAGATCGCATCGTGCTGGGAGAGAACGTGTCGCAAGCCGCGCAATTCGCCGCATCGGGGTCCGCGCAAGGAGGCATCATCGCGTTGTCCTTGGCGCGGGCGCCGAGCGTCTCGAAGCTCGGGCAATACGCGTTGCTTCCCGCGGAATCCCACGATCCCCTGCGGCAGCGCATGGTGCTGCTGAAGGGAGCCGGTGACACGGCCAAGGCCTTCTATCAGTTCGTCCAGCAGCCCCAGGCGCGCGCGATCTTCAAGCATTACGGATTCCTGCTTCCCGGCGAGTAGCGCGTGGACTGGACCGCGCTGCAACTGTCTCTGAAGCTCGCTGCCTGGACTGCCGCCCTGCTGTTGCCGGCCGGCGTCCTGATCGGGCGCCTCCTCGCTTGGCACCGGTTTCGCGGCCAGGCGTTCGTCGAGGCCCTGCTCGCGCTTCCGCTGGTGCTGCCGCCCACGGTGCTGGGCTACTATCTGCTCGTCGGCCTGGGGGCCGGCTCACCGGTGGGACGCTGGTACCAGTCGGTATTCGGCCATCCGCTGGTCTTCACGTTCCAGGGCCTACTCGTCGCCTCGCTCATCTTCAACGTCCCCTTCGCGATCCAGCCCATCCAGCGCGCGTTCGAGGCGATCCCCGAGGATGTGCGCGACGCGGCCGCGTGCTGCGGCATGTCGCACTGGCGCACGCTGTGGCGCATCGAGCTGCCGCTCGCATGGACGGGCCTGCTTTCCGCCGTGGTCATGACGATCGCACATACGCTGGGAGAGTTCGGTGTGGTGCTCATGATCGGCGGCAGCATACCGGGCGAGACCAGGACCATCGCCATCGCGATCTACGATCGGGTGCAAGGCTTCGACACCGCGTCTGCGGGATGGATGTCGGCCGCGCTGCTCGTGCTGTCGTTGCTGGCCATCGGGGTGACCTACCTCACCTCCGGGCAGGTGGACCGGCGGCGTGCCTGAGCGCAGCGCGCACCTCAGCGTCGAGCTGCAGCAGAGCGGACCGATCCCGCTCGACGTGGAGTTCTCCTGCGAGCCCGGCCATATCCTGGCGCTGGTCGGCCCCTCCGGCAGCGGCAAGTCGACGCTCCTGCGCAGCATCGCCGGCGTGTATACCCCCGCGCAGGGTCGGGTCGCGTGCAGTGGTGAAGTCTGGCTCGACACAGAGCGCGGGATCGATCTTCCGACCCGCCGTCGCTCGGTGGGGCTTGTCTTCCAGAGCTACGCGCTGTTCCCACATCTGAGCGCGCTGCATAACGTCATGGAAGCGCTCGGACACCTTCCCGCCGCAGAGCGCGGCCAAAAGGCCAAAGCGCTGCTCGCGCGCACGCACATGAGCGGTCTGGAGCACCGGCGACCCGGTCAGCTCTCCGGAGGGCAGCAACAACGGGTCGCAGTGGCTCGGGCGCTCGCGCGGGATCCGAAAGTCCTCCTGCTGGACGAACCGTTCTCGGCCGTGGATCAGGCCACGCGGGAGGCTCTGTACGACGAGCTCGCGGCACTGCGCAGCGAACTGAACATTCCCATCGTGCTGGTCACCCACGCGCTCAACGAGGCGGCCATGCTCGCCGACAAGATGTGCGTGTTGTACAGAGGCAGCGCGCTACAGACCGGCTCTCCCTACGAAGTGATGACCAAGCCGGCGAGCGCAGTCGTCGCGCGCGTGACGGGACTGAAAAATATCTTCGAAGCCCGCGTGCTACAGCACGAGCCGATGGCGTCGATGACGCGGCTGCAGTGGGGCGAGATCGTCTTGGATGCACCGCTGAACACGGCCTTTCCCGAAGGCTCGGCGGTGTGCTGGGCAGTGCCTCAGTCCCATATCGTTTTGCGCCGGCGTGACCGTCCGGATGAGGGAAAGGTGGAGAACGCGGTCCATGGAACGATCGGGCGTTGCGTGGCGCTGCAGGAGAATACGATCGTCTCGCTCAACGTAGCTCGCTGCGCCGGCGCAGTGCTCTCCTTCTCGATCCCGACGCGCATCGCGCGCCGCAACGGGCTCGAAGTCGGGCTGCAGATCGAGGTCTCACTGCTCGTGGACGGAATCCATCTGATGCCTTGGTCCGCCCCGGCCGGCCAGTAGGTCTCGGCACGGCACTCCCAGACTGCTTCGCGGGGATCGCCCGAGCTCGCGCTCGCCCAGACTGGCTAGCCGCGCACCAGCAGGGCGGTGAACGCGGCCATGTCGCGGGCGACGCTGGCCTGGGCCTTCTTCTCCATCGCGCGATAGCGCCGGACAACTTCTTTGCCCATGGACGTGACGTGCGCTCCGCCACCCTGCTGTCCACCCGTTGCCGTTTCCACCAGCGGCGCCTTGAAGCACGTGTTCATCGTCTCCACGAGCAGCCAGGCACGCCGGTAGGACATGTTCAGCTTGCGCGCGGCCGCCGAGATGGAGCCGGTCTCCTCGATCGCGTCGAGCAGATCGGCCTTGCCCGGACCCATGGCGATGGACTTCTTGAAGCTGACACGCAGCTGTGGGCGCAACGCATCGGGCTTGACACCGCGCTTGGCGGCGAGCGGCTTCGGCAGAGACGGTGTGCGGTTGCCGCGGGCCACGTGCGCTAGCTCCAGCGCTGCGCCGCGGACTCGTCGCTCGAGCGCGCCTCCACCCAGCGGCTGCCCGCAGGCGTTTGCTCCTTCTTCCAGAACGGGGCGCGGGTCTTGAGATAGTCCATGACGAACTCGCAGGCGGAGAAGGCCTCTCCGCGGTGAGAACCGGCCACCGCGACGAACACGATCTGATCGGCCGGACGCATCGTGCCCACGCGATGGATGACGAGGATGTCGATCACGTCCCAGCGCGTCTTGGCTTCGGTCACGATGGCCTCGAGCGCTTTTTCCGTCATGCCAGGATAGTGTTCGAGCGTGAGCTGCGAGACCTCGCCGCCGTCGTTCGTGTCGCGCACCAGACCCACGAAGCTGGCGATGGCCCCTATCGCGGGATTGCCGCGACGCAAAGCGGCGAGCTCTGCGCCGACGTCGAAGTCCTCGACTTGAATGCGCACCGCCATCTCAGCCTCCGGTGACGGGCGGAAACAGCGCCACTTCGTCCCCGTCGCGGATGGGGGTCGCCGGCTCCGCCATATCCTGGTTGACGGCTGCGCGCACCGCGCGGCCGGCAGCCAGCTCCTTTTCCCACACGCCGCCCCGCGCGCGCAGGAGCTCACGCAGGTCTGCGACGGTGCCTACCTGCTGCGGCAGCACTATGCGCTCCGATCCGCGTCCGAACGCCTCCTTGAGGCGCGCGAAATACAGTACGGTGACGGTGCGCGTCTGGGATGCAACGGCCCGGTCCTGCACCAGCTCGTCCATCGAAACCCCCAACTCGATGCGTTTGAATCCAGTTCACATTATAGGACCCCGGACAGCCGGCCAGTACGGCCATTCGTAGACTGAACGGCGCCTGACGCAGGCCACGATCCAGGGCCGACCACTCCCGAAGCGCGCCGGACCCCTTTACAATCACGGTGCCCGGCGCGTGGATCGCCGGGGTCGCGTGCCCAGCCCCATGAGCTCAGCGGAACCGAAACCGCCAAACGTAAAACGCACTGAACGCGCCGATGTGGAATGGCGCCGGCTCCTTACGCCGGAGCAGTACCACGTGCTGCGCGAGGAAGGCACGGAGCGCCGATATACCAGCGCGCTCAATCGAGAGAAGCGGCCCGGGACGTACGTTTGCGCCGGCTGTGGCACTCCGCTCTTCACCTCGGCAATGAAGTACGAGAGCGGTACCGGCTGGCCCAGCTTCTTCACCTGCCTGCCCGGCGCCCTCGAGACCCGGCCCGACCGGCGGCTGTTCGTCGAGCGCACGGAATACCACTGTGCCGGCTGCGGCGGCCATCAAGGGCATGTGTTCGAGGATGGCCCTGCGCCCACCGGCGAGCGGTGGTGCAACAACGGCGTCGCGTTGCGGTTCGAGCCGGATTGACGTCGACCGATCCGGCGGCGAAGCCTCCCTGCCCCACGCTGACAGCGGGTTATGCTGACTCTGACTGCGTCCGATGCCGATCTCGTAGCCGAGGTCACTCCCGACCGACGGGAGCGACGGATACTCCTCGTTGCGTTGGGCGCCTCCCTGCTGCTGCACGCTCTCGCCGTCACCCTGCTGCCCGGCCTGCGCATCTCGCCGCCGACGGAGCCGGTGACCCTTACGGTCGAGCTGCAGGAGCCCCCGCCGATCCCGCAGGTCGCCCCGCAACCGCAAGAGGTGCCGCGTCCGGTGGCACCTCCCAAACGCGCGGAACCGCCCAAGCCGGAACCGGTCCCGCCACCGCCCCAGATCATCGAGCGGCTCGAGCCGCCGCCGGTCCGTGAGTCGGAGGTCTTCACCGCGCCGCCTCCGCCGCCTCCGCAGCCTGAGACTAAGCCGGAGCCCGTCGCGGAGCCCACGCCGGTGCCGCGGACGGAACCACACGCTGAGGTCAACCTGCGTCCTGCGCCTCCCGTCGCGCTTGCGCCACCGGTGGCAACGGCGCAGCCAGATGAGGCAGACCCGGCGCTGCTGCGCATCTACGGCCAACAGGTGTCCGGCATACTCGGAAGACTGCAGCGGTATCCGCCCGCTGCCCGCATGCGCGGCTGGCAGGGGACCGCGGAGGTGAACATCCGGATCGGAGCAGGCGGAAAGGTCGAGGACGTCCTGATCGCGCGCAGCAGCGGCTACCCGCTCCTCGATCGTGAGGCGCTCGACATGGTGAAGGATTCGCAGCCGCTCCCACCGCCGCCTGCCGCCCTGGCCACGCGAGCATTTACCCTGCATATCCCCGTCGTATTCCGGCTGCTGCGCTAGGACCGGACAGGGTTCCTCCAGTACGCGACGAAACCTCGGTTTCGCTCCTGTCGCTTACGAGGGAAAGCCGAGCCCCGGATGCCGTAAGTCGTTTCCGCAGGCAGCGTCGCCGCTGCCCAGTCGCCGCGCTGTCTCCGCCCGCATATAATGGGCGCAGGAAGTCCAAAACAACCATGATCTCGAAGGGCTTATGAGCGTCGAGCGGTTCGAGGCAGGCTCGCGTCCGCCGCGTCCGGCGATGGTCGCTGCACCGGTGGGTCCGTCTTTGGCCGACACGCGCGGGCGCCATCTGCGGGACCTGCGGGTGTCGGTAACGGATCGCTGCAACTTCCGCTGCACCTATTGCATGCCAAAGGAGGTGTTCGGGAAGGACTTTCAGTTCCTCGAGCGCGAGCAACTGCTGACCTTCGGTGAAATCCACCGGATGGTGCGCCTGTTCCGCGACCACGGGGTAGAGAAGGTTCGCGTCACCGGTGGCGAGCCGCTGGTGCGGCGCAAGCTGGAACGCTTGATCGAGATGCTGGCGTACTGGGACGACCTCGATCTCACGCTCACGACCAACGGATCGCTGCTGAAGCAGAAAGCGCGCGATCTGCACAACGCCGGCTTGAAACGCGTCACGGTAAGCCTGGACTCGCTCGATGATGCCGTATTTCGATCCATGAACGACGTGGACTTCCCGGTTCAAGCCGTGCTGGAAGGCATCGAGGAGGCAGCGGCAGTCGGCCTCGGTCCGATCAAGGTCAACATGGTGGTCAAGCGCGGGGTGAACGAAGACAGCGTGCTGCCCATGGCGCGCTACTTCAAGAGCCGGGGTTACATCCTGCGCTTCATCGAGTACATGGACGTGGGTGCGAGCAACGGCTGGCGCCTGGAGCATGTGGTGCCCTCGCGCGAGCTGGTGGAAAGAATCGACAGCGATTCGCCGATCGAGCCGCTGGAGCCGAACTACAGCGGCGAAGTCGCCGAGCGGTGGCGCTACAAGGACGGCGGCGGCGAGGTCGGCTTCATCTCCTCGGTCACGCATGCCTTCTGCCGCGACTGCACCCGTACCCGCCTCTCCGCCGAGGGCCAGCTCTACACTTGCCTGTTCGCCCAGACGGGAACGGATTTCCGCTCGCTGTTGCGCAGCGGCGCATCCGACCAGGACATCTCGCGGCTCATCCAGTCGGTGTGGAATGCGCGCGCGGACCGCTACTCGGAACTGCGCACGGCGCAGACGGCGAAGCTGCGCAAGGTGGAGATGTCGTATATCGGCGGATAGGACACGAGAGCCGAGGACGAGTGCCGTGCGGCGACGGCCGAGCACTGCGATCCTCCATCGCTGAGTCGCGCCCGACGGCGCAACCCGATTCCAATGGACGCCACCAAACCTCTTTCCGCCATCGCGGCAGACGCCGACTACGATTCCAACTCCATGCCGGTGGCAAGGGCGCGCGAGTATATCCGCGCTTTCCTCCGGCCGGTCTCCGCGATCGAACGCGTCCCCATCCGGGCCGCACTCGGACGCGTCCTCGCCGACGACGTCCGCTCCACCTTGAATGTACCGCCGCAGGACAACTCGGCGATGGACGGCTACGCGCTGCGGTGGGAGGATCTCAAGCCGGACTCCGAGGTAGCGCTCGAAGTGATCGGCACGGCGTTCGCCGGCAAGCCGTTCCTGGACGTCGCGCGTGCCGGACAGGCGGTGAGGATCATGACCGGGGGCAACATGCCTGCCGGCTGCGATACCGTTGTCATGCAAGAGCGCGTGCAGACCGCTCCCGGCCGGGTGATCGTCCCCGCCGGAGTGCACAGAGGCCAGAACGTGCGCGCGGCTGGCAGCGACATCCGGGAGGGCGCGCTGGTGTTCCAGCGCGGGCAGCTCGTGCGCCCCGCCGAGCTCGGGATGATCGCGTCGTTGGGGATCGGCGAGGTCTCGGTCTACCGCCGGCTGCGCGTGGCTTTCTTCTCCACCGGAGACGAGCTGGTCTCGATCGGCTCGCCGCTGCGGCTGGGCCAGATCTACGACAGCAATCGATACACGCTGTACGCGCTGCTGTCGCGGCTCGGCGTGGACGTGATGGACATGGGCGTCATCCGCGACGATCCCGCCGCGATCGAAGCGGCGTTCACGCAGGCCAGCCATGCCGCGGATGCGGTGATCACCAGCGGCGGCGTATCCGTCGGCGAGGCGGACTTCGTGAAGCAGCTCCTGGCGAAGCTCGGCGACGTGCTGTTCTGGAAGATCGCCATGAAGCCCGGACGCCCGCTTGCGTACGGCAAGATCGGCGAGGCGCACTTCTTCGGGCTGCCCGGCAATCCCGTGAGCGCCATGGTGACGTTCTATCAGTTCGTGCGCGAAGCCCTGCTCATCCTGATGGGCGTGCCCGAGCCCGCCCCGCTGCCGGTGCTCAAGGCCGTCTGCACGACCCCGATCAAGAAGGCTCCGGGACGCACCGAGTTCCAGCGCGGCATTCTCAGCCAAGGGCCCGCCGGCGAGTGGACGGTGCGCAGCACCGGCGATCAGGGCTCCAACATCCTGTCGTCGATGAGCCTGGCCAACTGCTTCATCATCCTGCCCGAAGACCAGGGCAACACGGCAGAGGGTGCCAGCGTCGACGTGCAGGTGCTGGAGGGTCTCATCTAGAACGGCATGTGCCCGGCGCACCCAGGACGCGGAATGCCATGGCGCCAGTCGCAAGCATCCACGGACTGATCCTCTCCGGCGGTCAGGGGCGGCGGATGGGCGGGCTCGACAAGGGGCTGCAGCCGTTCCGCGGCCGTCCGCTGATCGAATGGGTGATCGAGCGCTTCGAGCCCCAGGTAGACGAGATCTTGATCAGCGCCAACCAGAACTTCAGCCGCTATCTCGACTTCGGATACCCCGTGGTACGCGATCGGATTGCCGGGTTCGCCGGCCCGCTGGCGGGGCTGCATGCCGTGCTTGCGCAGGCGAGTTGCGAACTGGTGGTCATGGTGCCTTGCGATTCGCCGTTCCTGCCGTCGGACCTGGTGCAGCGTTTGACGTCCGAGCTGGAACGCAGCGGCGCCCAATTGGCGTTTGCGACCACGCCGGCGCAGTCCCACCCGGTGTTCGCTCTGTGCCGAACCTCGCTCGCCGAGCATCTCACGGGCTTCCTGGAACGCGGAGGACGCAAGGTCGACGCGTGGTACGCGACGCTTAACGCCGCAGCGGTCGCATTCGACGACCAGGAGCGTGCCTTCCGCAACATCAACACGCTGGAAGACCTGTCCGCGCTGGAGCAGGACTGGCGCGCGTGGCGTTGATCACGGCCCGGCGCTGACCGGCCCGGCTCGGCGGGGAGCTCGACTCCTTGATCTATGCCGTTGTCAACGGGCGGGCGGAGGGGCTTCGCGGCCGTTGCGCCCGATGACTTCGAAGAAGACCTCGTCGCGCTTGACCATCCCCAGGTCGGTGCGGGCGCGTTCCTCGATTGCGGCGTAGCCGGTCTTCAGGTCGCGCACCTCCGCGTCCAGGGCCGCGTTGCGCGCGCGCAGCCGCTCGTTGCTCTCGCGCTGGGACTTCACCTGCTGGTCGAGCTCCCACACGTGCAGCCAGCCGCCCTTGCCCATCCATAACGGCCACTGCAGCGCGGCGATCAGGACGACGAGCGCGACCGC
>Ga0335081_10003095_pt1 | contig 26179 bp, 25 predicted proteins | sample Lox_Sample_35_FD_206713 | JGI IMG/M metagenome (GOLD analysis project Ga0335081, IMG submission 206713) | Soil microbial communities from Loxahatchee National Wildlife Refuge, Florida, United States - Lox_Sample_3.5 | ecosystem: Environmental > Terrestrial > Soil > Wetlands | place: USA...
TTCAGTGACAGCAGTTTCGATTTTGTGTATTCGGCAATTGCGCTTCAGCATGTACCGGACCGAGGCACGATCGAGTCTTACATCAGAGAGTTCTTTCGGGTGCTGCGCCCGGAGGGACTTGTCGCGTTCCAGCTGCCGAGCCACATCCCTGCGATCTTCCGGCTCCAGTGGCGGCGGCGCCTGTACTCGGGGCTGCGTCGCATCGGCTTTGATGCCGAGTTTCTATACCAGCGGCTGCATCTCGTGCCGATCGCGATGAGCTATATCCCCGAGTCGGCGATCGTGCGCCTGGTCGACTCCGCCGGAGGACGGGTCCTTGACGTCGAAACGCTGTCCGCATCGGGCCTGATGAACGCCGGCGTCAAGAGCACCACCTATTACGCGACCCGCTGAGGTGTGGTGTTCGCCGGGTGTGTTACTCAATGACTAGTTGTAGGGGCAGTGAATCGATCGTGAACGGCCAGATCCGATCGGTCTCGAGGTTCGTGTGCACTCGCGTGGGTCGGGCGATTGCCGGCCGCAAGGCGCCGCTGACGCTCAGCACCTGGCGACCGAGTTCATCGCCCGGTTCGGTCTGGAGGGGCAGCCCTTTCCGGCCGTCGCTGTGTCGGAAAGCATCGCCGCGCTTACGTTAGCCGCCAACGAACACGGGGTATCGCAACGTGTTCGAAGGCTCTCAAAGCCTGGCGATGTCCTAAGCCTGGCGATGTCCGTATAGGGCTCTCGACTTCGGGTCGCACGGCGGTTGTGATCGAGGCGATCCGCTGGCCATGAGCGGCGCCCCCAGCACTCTGTTGGCGCAGGCGAGCGACTAAGTCCTGCGCGTGCTTGACGCGAGCACGGCCCGGATCCAGGAGGTGCACATGTTGCTCGCGTAAACGATTTTCGAGCTTGTCGCGTCCGAACTCTGCGTTTCGTGTATCACCCGGACGGGCCAGGAACAATCCAATCGCCAGACCTGGGGGATACCTGGCTCTGCTATTCGCGAAAGGGCGCCGGCCAGCCGGTCAGGTGGGGCAGCACCGCCCGCTTGAGCCGGTCGAAGCCGATCATGACCGCGCGCTGACGCCGGGTTCTCGCCCAGGCGAGACGTATCTTCAGCGCTTCGTCCTGCTGGACGTGGGCCTGCCGACCGGTCTTCGAGGCAGGGTGGTAGCGGAATCGAACATGGGCATCGGGCAACCGATCCACCTTGGTTGCGTGCATCAGCCGCAGGTAGAAGTCGTAGTCAGAGGCGTCTGCCCACCGTTCGTCCAGCCACCCCACCTGTTCGAAGCGTGTTCGTCGAAACAGTATCGTCGGCGTCGGAATGTAGTCACCTAGGAGCAGATATCGATGAAAGCTCCACGCTGCCGGACGGTACTCCCGGCGTACGCGCCCGTCGGAATCCATGAAGTCCAAACCGCCGTACACCACCTGCGTATCTGGATGGGACGCGAAGTGCTCGACCGCGCGTTCGATTGCTTCCGGAACCACTAGATCGTCCCCGTTGATCCAACACACGATGTCGCCGGTGGCACGTCTGAGCCCCTTGTTCACGGCGTGTGCCTGCCCTCGGTCGGGTTCCGAGACCCATTCGAGCGCAGAATCCGCGCGCGCGCGCAGTATTTCCACCGTCCCATCAGATGAACCCCCGTCGACCACCACATGCTGATGCGGAACCCGCAGCGAGGCGACGCTATCGAGCATCTCGTCCAGCCAGGCCGCTGCTTCGAAGATCGGGGTCACAACGGTCAGCGTGAGCACGAGCGCCGGAGTGTAGTCTGGATCTCTCATGCGCGTCCCGTTTCTAGACCTGAGTCGCAGCACGCGTGAGCTGCGGACAGAAATCGAGGCCGGCCTTGCGCGGGTTTTGGACCGCGGCTGGTTTGTACTCGGCGAGGAAGGAGCCGCCTTTGAGAGAGAGTTTGCCAGTGCGCTCGGAGCAAAGCACGCCGTTGGCGTCGCCTCCGGCACCGACGCGATTGAACTTGCCCTCAGGGCGCTCGACGTCGGGCCGGGCAACGATGTGGTCACCCAAGCCAACACGTGCATCCCGACGATCTCGGCGATCGAGCGGACGGGAGCGCGGGCGGTGCTGTGCGACGTTGAGCCTGAAGGTGCCACGATGTGCGTCGCTTCGCTTGAGCGCGCGCTGACCCGCGATACGCGAGCGATCGTTCCGGTCCACCTGTACGGACAGTGCGCGGATATGGATGCTCTCCTCACCCTCGCCGCGGAGCGTTCTATACCCGTCGTCGAGGACTGCGCCCAGGCCCACCTGGCAACGTACGGCCACCGCTTCGCGGGCACCATCAGCCGGCTTGGCGCCTTTAGCTTCTATCCGACGAAGAACCTCGGGGCAGCGGGCGACGGTGGGGCCGTTGTCACCTCCGATGATGCGCTTGCCGAACGTTTGCGTCTCGTGCGCCAGTACGGCCAAAGCGGACGATACGAGCATGTCCGGCGAGGGGTCAACAGTCGACTCGACGAGGTCCAGGCGGCGATCCTCCGGGCCAAGCTGCCTCGCCTGGCCGCCGGAAACGAGCGACGGAAGGAGATCGCCGCGATCTACGACGCCGCCTTGGCGGATACCGCCTTCCGGCCGCTTGCCCGCTTCCTGGGGCGCTCACATGTCTTCCATCTCTATGTGATCCGTGCACCCGATCGAGCCCGCGTGCAGGACGAATTGGCCGCGCGCGGGGTAGACACGCTGATCCACTATCCAAAGCCTGTGCATGGCCACCCCGGCTACAAAGACTTGGGCGCGAGCGGCGTGGACCTGAGCAACTCCGAATTGCTGGCCCGCGAAGTGCTCAGCCTGCCCATGTTTCCTGAGCTCGCAGACGACGAGGTGACGCACGTCGCCGACGCGGTCCGGGCGGTCGGTAGAACCGAGGCGATCATTGCGCGGCCAGGACAATCGGCCTCCGCCATGTCTCTGTGATGGCATCGCGCCCTGGACGTCTGTACAGTCCGTGACTCGCGTGGGCGTACACCAGTCCATCCCGGTTCCGGTTCGCGGGGTGATCAACCGGACTCGCAAGTCAGCGAACCGCGTCCGCTTCCTCCGGAAGCACCGGCTTCTCAAGCATTACGGCGGCTCCTTGGCCGACCCTGTTGGCCGGCGCTACGTTCTCCTTGATCCCGAGCTCGACAATTTCACCTATGACCTTGACAACGAGCATGAACTGGTGAGCGTGCTCTCTACCGCACTCGCTCGCACCGAAGAGGAAATCGCGAGCTACTTCGCCGAGGCGCACGACGATGCAGCCCTGCATCAACTCCCCCGGCGTCCCCTCAGTCAGAAGACAACGCCTCAGTATGCGCGGCGCCTTGGCTGGTATGCGATTGCTCGGGCGCTCAAGCCCGAAGTCGTCGTGGAGACCGGCATACACAGCGGGCTCGGATCCGTGCTTCTCCTCCGAGCGCTTGACCGCAACGGTTTTGGCCTGCTTCTGTCATTCGACGTCGATCCAAAGGCAGGTTGGCTCGTCCCAGGGGCTCTTCGTGCTCACTGGCGCACGATCGTCGGCAAGACCACGGACACACTCGAGGGGGCCATCGCCGGCCGTACAGTCGGTATGGTCGTACATGACTCTGACCACTCCTACGATTGTGAGTACTTTGAGTTGACGACAGCGCTCGCACATGCGGCACCAGAGATTGCCGTCGTCAGCGACAACTCACACGTGACTACTGCGCTCCCGGACGTACTCAGGGAGTTTGGGGTCAGCCCGCACTTCTTCCGCGAACGTCCGCGAGGTCACTTCTATCCGGGCGCCACACTTGGAGTTGGGATCGTACGTCGACCCTAACCCTGTGCCAGACGCGTTCGCAGCTTCCTCAGCGGGCCCACGCGCTGGATGACACGCTCGGTCACGCCGATGCGCGCCTCGCGTAGCCGCTGAGTCCGCTCTGGCACGGGATCAAGTGACAGTGGAAACCCGGGGACCTGCTCCCGCACCACGCCCGCCGCCTCGGCCAGAGCATCCAGATACGGGCCGTAAATGGTCTCGCGGGCACGCCGCGAGACCAGATAGCCGGGCGAGGCCAGGCGGTGTCGACCGTTCTCGCGTAACCGCAGACCATGGTAGTGGAAGAAGATCAGCGGATCACCGTCGATCAGCACCCCTTCCGCGCTCGTGCGGATCTCGTAGGCGCACAGATTCCACGGCGCCACCCCCGCGCCTTTATGCGCTAGAGCGTGAACGCCGGCAAAGCGCGTCGGCCAATCGTCCAGGTACTTCTGATCTCCGTACTTTCCGTCCTCTAGGCGAGCGAAGCACCATTCCTGGCACCGGTCGCGCCACCACTCGAGGCACCGCCGTCCACGCTGGTCATTGCGGAACGTCAGGAACTGGACGTTGTAGATCCCGGCGACTTGGTGATGGAGATGCGGAGGGGCATAACGATGCGGGGTGATGAGGACTGACGCATCGCCCATCTCTTCGAATACTGGCTGCGGATCCGAGAAGAACATGAGGTCCGCATCGAGATAGGTAACTTCGCGCAGCCCTGGAATCGAGTCGAACATGTACAGCGGTAAGACCGGTGTCGTGGTCCAGCACAGCTCCGCGCGAGTACGGTTGGCTTCGACCGCCCGAAGCTCGGGGCGGTACGCCTTGAGCTGATCCAAAGTCACCACTGACATGCTCCGAAGCCGCAGGTCGCCCAGGACCTCAGCAGCCCGATCGTCGAAGCAGAAGACGGTCAGCTCGGCGTCCGGCGCATGACGCACGAGCGAGGTGTACAGGGCGATGCCGCGTAGAAGATAGGTGCTGTCGAGCAGTGTGCAGTACGTGTGTTTCATCGCGCCCTAGGAAGTCTCTGCTCGAGCAGCTCGGCGAGTTCGCCGATTCGGCGTCGGTAGTTGTGGTCGGCGACCGTTCGGCACTGCCCTGCATCGGCGACGCGGCCTAGCTCGGCGGGCTCGGCAAGGTAGTGCTCGATCAGCTCGATCAGCTCCTCGGCGCCACCGTACGCTAGCACCTCTCGCCGTGGCTCGAAGAGCTCCGAAAGGTTCGGTGATCGTTCGGTGATGAGTAGTGCTCCGACTCCTGTGGACTCGAACATGCGCATGTTGTTGGAACAGCCTTCGGCGGCGCGAATGTGCCGATTCACCACGATCTTAGATCGAGCGAGTACCCGGTACATGTCCATTCCCCACGCCTCTCCGCGGTGACAGGCTTTCAGCGGAGAGTCACTCCGAAGCGATTCGACGCCGTAGCCCCAGATCGCCAGGGGCACGCGGTTGGCCAGTCTCTCCAGCAGCGCCGTGCCCGAGGAGTGTTCGGCGGTGATTCCGCCTACGAACGTCACCTGATGCGGTCGATTCGCGGAAGGCTTCGGGTCGACACCCTCGGCCGCGAGACGCTCGGCGATGCGGACATCAAAGGCGAGCGGCAGGTACACGCAGTCAACGCCCAGGCCACCGAACCGGTCGACGAGATGCGGAAATGACGTGACGACGAGGTCGTACCCACGCACGACGCGCGACGGAGGTGGCGCGCTGGCGATCTGGCCTACAACCAGCCTGCCTTGCCGGCGCAGCACCTCGAGCTCCAAGCGGGTGAGCAGACGCATGTCTTGTACGTAGACTACGTCAGGATCAAGGCTTCGCAACTGGGCGTGGAGGACACTGTGAAGCAGGAGCTGGCGGCCAATTCGGCCGGCCGGGCGCCCGAGAGCACGCGGAAGGACCCCTCCGTGTTCCCGTGCCCAGGCGGCCTGTAGCTCCGCGCAGTTGGCGACCAGGTCAATTGCCTCGTGGCCATGCTCTCGCAGGAAATACGAGTATGCGTCGGCGGTCCCCATCTGACGGCGCATCAGAGCGTCCAGCTGGTCCTGATACCCGGCGTCGCGCAGCGCAGGCTCCTCGCGATAGAGCGCTGCCAAGAAGGGCAGGTAGTACGTGTCGACGACGGCCACCCGCATTCGGCGTCACGCCTTCAACTCACCAGTAGTGGTCGCCGTGCGCTCGATAGAACGTCATCGTCCGTTCGAGGCCCTCGTGCAAGTCAACCGTCGGCTCCCAACCGGTGAGGTGCGTGAGCTTGGAGTGATCGACGTAGATCGAGCCGATGTCGATTCGCTCGCGCTCCGGAGGCCAGGGAACGGTCCGCACCTCGCCCCCGACACCGGCGACTTCTTGACACAGCTCAGCTGTTTCCAATAGCGACACCGGACGCAGTCCGCCGACGTTCAGGGCCTGGCCATATGTCTCCGACGTCAGTGCCGCCCTGACGAATGCATCGACGGCATCCGAAACGAACGTGAAGTCGCGCAGCTGCGAGCCATCTCCGTACACGCTGATCGTCTTCCCTTCGATGGCCAAGCGGACGAATACGGTGATGAAGCCCTGACGCCCGTGCTTCATCAGGAGGTGAGGACCATACGTGTTAGTCAGACGAAGCGAGGTCGCTCGAATTCCGTAGACATCGCGATAGAGCAGGTGATAGTTCTCGCCTGCCACGAGGTTGATCCCGTTGACGTCGACCGGTATCTGAGGGTGCTCCTCGGTCACCGGAACGAAGCGCGGTCGCCCGTATTGCTGACGTGACGCGGCGAAAACCACGACGACATCCGGATTGTTAGCACGGCAGGCCTCGAGCAGCGACAGTTGAGCCTTGCAGTTGATGTCGAGGTCGGTCTCTGGATCCTCCATCGAGTCGACGTGACTCACCTGGCCCGCCAGGTTGAAGATGTAGTCCTGGTCCTGGACCAAGGCACGGATCGACCATGGGTCGCGGATGTCGGATAGGTTAATGCGTACCCGGTCCTCGATCTCGCGAACGTTGTAGAGGTTACCGCCGTACTCCGGGATCAGCGAATCGATGATCGTCACATCGCTGCCGAGTTCGACGAGCCGCTGAGCGAGGTGCGAGCCGATGAAGCCGAGACCGCCTGTGACGAGCGTTCGCGAACCGCTCAGAGCCGAGTAGTCGAAGTCTCGCAACGCGGCCATTCTACCGTCGCGCACCCGGCGAGGCTCGACCGTCCGAGGCGTACCTACGTGGCGCCAGGTCCCAGCCCCAAAGGTCGCCGACCCGGATCGGGCGGGCGTCATGCGTCGGCCTCCAGAGTCCGTCGAACGCATCCCTCGTTCGCAGCCATCCAGCCCTAGTGACACCGCGCCGCCGCACGCGCAACACGAGTTCTAGGAGGATGCGCCGGACGTCGGCGACTTCCGTCGCGACCACAAGCAGCCGCTGGCCGCGGAAGCGTCCGAGTAGTTCGAGCCATTCCTCGTCCGACAGCTCGCTATCGACGCGGTGCAGCAGGTGTACATCAGCAGCTAGCGGCCCGTCGCTCCGCAGATCGTGGCGGCGAACCTCGACCTCGGCAAACAGCGACCTCAGCCGCCGCACCGTCTCTGGTGCGTAGTCCGTCACCGTCAGTTGCAGATCGTGATCGATCCGGTGCAGGTGATGCTCGAGCATCGCCGTCCCCACGCCATAGGAGACGATCTGGCGCGCGTCGGCGCTCCGAACCCATCTGTCGATCGCCTGGGCGCGCGCCGCGAGCTGAGGAGCGGCCTCAGCTTGAGCTTCCCACGCGGCCCTATCCGCCGGGAGGGCAAACGGGCCGCTCGTACGCAGCCGCACGGCGTCCCATGCCTCGGGACGAACCAGATCGCTCCCGACGAGCTCTCGATCGACTCCGAAATCGAAGGAGTGACGAACGGTCAGTCGCATCGCACGCACAGGGGTTTGACGGCGTCGACAGCAAGTACCAGTTCGTTCAGCGACCCTCCGTCGTGACAGTCGACGCCCTGTAAGACCTCGTGCTCGCTTTCGCCGAAGCGGGCCCGCTGCACGCGCTCGAACCCCGCGGCGGCAAGCATTTCGGCGAGGGTGGCGAAGTCGTAGATATGGCGATGCCGGTGGCAGTAGAAGTAGTTGTTGACGAGGTCCGCGTGGTTCTCCGCGCGATAGCCGTGGCGGCGATGCTCCTCGAGAATCGCCGGATCGGCCGCGGCGTAGACGCGGGACAGCGCCTCCAAGTCGGGGGTCGAAGTACGGATCGGCGCACCGGGACGCAGCGCCCGGTAGGCCTCACGCAGGTACACCGCCGCGTGATCGCGAGAGATGTGTTCGATGAAGTGCTCACTGTTGACAGCGCTCAGCGACTCGGCTGGAAATGGCCACGGCTTGGTAGCGTCGAGCTTGAGAACCTTGCCCTGCGGATCCCGGACGACATCGGCGCTCACCCACCCATCGATGTAAGTTGTGCTCGACCCGACGTTCAGCCGCAAATCGCCCCGCTGTGCCAGTTGACTGATCTGAAGCCGGTCATGTCGTGCGAGCCTGAGGTCGAGCCAGCGCTGACGAAGCTCAAGCCGAACGTCAAGTGCCGCCCGCCCGACCGGTGTGCGCCGGATCTGCGCTCCCGCCGCCAGCACCCGTCCGTGCATCCAGTCCCAGCCTGTCATGATGCGAGCGCGGAGTCGAGCGCCGCTTTACCCCGCGGCGTCGCGCCGGCGGCGGCGTCGTGCAGCAGACGAACGACGGAGTCCGTGGCATACGAAGCATCACGGTGCTCCACTCCAAGGCCGCTCAGCTGAGAACCGCCTCTCTGGGAAGTCGGTAAAGGCGGGCCGACCGGCGATCAGCTCTGCCGCTCTGGTCCCCATCCACCCGCCGCTCGAATAGCGAGCTGCCCGGGTTCACGAAGCGCTGCCGGAAGATACCGCGGCCGAGAGACGCGATGATCATGGAGCAGTCGTCTTCTGCTGTCCGAGGTCCCGAATCACGTCGACGATGCGGTCAGGGGCGGTCGCCTTTACGTCCGCAAAGAAGTGCTCGCGCACATGCCGCATCCCGGGCTCAAGCCGCGCGCGTGCAGCGGGATCCCTCAACAGGGTCACGATCGCGTCTTGGGCGAACGTTGGGTCCGCTGTTTCGATCCCCGCACCGTACCGCTGGAGGTCCGGCGCATAGTGAGGCAGCGAGGTCTGGTTGAAGATCACGACAGGCTTTCCGAGTGCCGCTGCCTCGAGTAGCGTGCTCGACATGATCGAGACAACCACATCGCAACAATCGAGGACCTCGCCCAGGCGGTGGCGCCCGGCGGGCGCAAGGAGCACGTTGGGGTGCGAGAGCCGCCTGAGCTCCGCGGACGAGGCTGGATGACCTGGGTGCTCGCGAACGATTACCGCGATCTCGGGCTCGTGAAGTGCGAGCTGCTCGGCCACCTCGACAAGGCCTGAGGCGGCGGCTGGGGTGATCAGTGGTGTCGTCGTCTGAAGAAAGAACCCCACGCATGGTCTGCCCGCGATTTGCGCCCGCAGACCGTCGTGCGGCGACCCGGCCGATAAGGCGGGGGTGCCCGTCGTCACGAACCGCTGCCCGGGGTTGTGCGGAGCCAGCATCTCGGCGAACCCGTCTCCCCAGACCGCCATCGCGTCGTAATGGAGGCGGCGAAGGCCTGTCGTTACGACCGGCGCCCATCCGTGCTGAATGCAAAGCGACGGTATTCCCAGGGCGCGCGCCGCTCGCACGGCTACTTCGTCCATCGGGGCGTTGCCCTCAATCACGGCTAGGCAATCCGGTGCAAGGTCTTCTATCAGATGCAGGAACCGCAGATATTCGGCACCCAGATGCGGTGCCGCGGACAGAACGCTCCCCAGGTGTCGCCGCGGCGGCCAAGCGGTGGGAACCGCTAGGTCGATTGGGACGTACGTTGTGTTCATGGCGTGGAGCAATCGACGCTGCGGATCGGTGGAGAGTACGACGATCTCCCCCTCGCCGAACCTCCTCAAGACCGGTCCCAGGAAGTCGATGAACTTGTCGTGGTCGACGAGTATTGCGACGGTAGGGCGGTCGACATGGCCCAGGCGTGCGTCCTTCCGGGCCCGGTGCCGAAACGAGTTCACGGCCGCGTACGGGGGACCGACGTACCGCGCCAGCCGCGCTGGAAGCGGCCGGACGATCTTGCCCCGCGCCTCGACTCCGAGCAGCCGGACTCCCACAGCGCGCTCGAACTGACTTCTGAAGCGGAGCACCTCTGAGCAGCCTTCCAGGAACGCATGAAGGAACCGTCCGTCGTTGACCAGTCGCGTGAACGCCTCGCGCTCGAGGGCTCCCCTGAGCGATACGCCACGGTAGGTGAAGGCGGACGGGTCCCGGTCCTCGATCGTATCGCCGACGCCCTCGATCGCGTCGCAGAGCTCGACGGTGAAGGCATACCCGTTGCGATCCGGCCGCTCGGTCGAAGGTAAGCCGCCGACTGTGTCAGTGATCGAGCTCGAGGTCCCCAGCGTGCTTCACAATGTAGTTAACGAGGACCGACCGGGAACGGTCGTACTGCGGGCTGCCACGGTGCAACCCGCGCACATCTGTGAGGATCAGCGTGCCCGCCTGCCCACACAATTGCACCTCCTCGCTAGCTAGTGGCCGAACTTCCTCCTCGGAGAACGAAGTGTCACCCGGCTTCGGCCGGCCCATCACCTGCTTGCGCACGCGGGTCAAGTAGCGTCGATGACTACCACGCAGGTAGGTGAAAGGGCCGTTCCCGGCGTCGACGTCATCGAGGTATACGAATGCCTTGAACTCCCTCGCGAACCCATCGACGTGAAAAAAGCGAGTTCTGTGGTTAGTCTGGAGGTTGTGCTGGAACATCAGGAGCCCGCTGTGAAACGGAATACGGTAGTACGCCGCGACGATATCCAGCACCCACTGGTCGTTCCGCAGCTGGCTCAGCTCAGGGAGCAGCCGGTCGACGTAATAGATGCGGCGCACGCCCTGATCGTGATCCTTGCCGTCCCAGACCCGCAGGTATGCGCCGCCGGAAAGATCACAACTCTCGGTGCCGATGTACGGCTCAAGCCGGTCACGGAGACCCAGCGCTCGCTCGCGCGGCCAGTAGCCCTCGACGACGCTGAAGCCATCCCGCCGCAGCTCCTCGAGTACCTTGCGCTGCCTGGCATCGAGTTGCGGCGTCGTCGGTCGGGCGCGTCCACGGACATAGTCGCGGATGTCATCCGCGACGATAACCGCCGCCGCTCGGGTGGTCTGTAGCTCGACCGGCATGCGGCGGAGATTAGCAAGCAGCGGGTCCACTCGCTTGACCTCCTCGTGGTCCCGTTGACCGGGGAGCGGTCCGCCAGCTGATGACCTTCATGTGCCTGTCCTACAGATCGCGTCGTTCCAGATCGTCGTCCTACGCCCTCCGAGCGGCCGCCGGCAACGGGCGCCGCTCCTGATCCCGACCGAGAGGGCGACGTACGCCGATCTGCCCCCCATGGCGCGCGAGCACATCACCCCGCCTGCGTCGCCGGACGTCCACCGCCGAGGGGCGGCAGCCGTGCGTGTCGCCACAACGATCAGCCCGCAGCGCCAACCGCCCATGCGCGACCGTCGCGAGTGCCCATAGCCGGCTCCCGGAGCGCACCGTGAGACTGCTTCGACGCCGAGCGAATATGCTTGCGGATTGATCCATTCCTGCTCCCACAGCTGACTCTCACCATGCGCTCACTTACATCGCTCAAGGAAGCATTTGATCACTGTGCCCAATACCTAGCCTCGTTCGAAGTCGACGGGCGCTCCGACCGCACGGATCTATCAAACTTTTGGCGGGAGACTTTCGCAGAGAGACAGAATTTCCCAGACTTTGACGACATGCTCGTAATGCGCCGGCGCGGTTTCACCTACGGCGTCGGTGAGACGACGGCTAGTGGGGACCGGGATGCCGAGCGCTCATGGTCACACGCCGCACACCGTGTCGTGATGCAGTCGGCTCCGGAGATCGACCTGTCGAGATTTCCCGATTCTGCGGTTGGCAGCCCCGTCAGCTTTGATCTCGACGGTGTACGCCTAACCGGCTCGGCGGTGATGAATGCGCTCACCTCACACCGCATCATCTCCTGGTGCCAGCAGCAAGGGCTCGCCGACCGTCCTCTCCATGTGCTCGAGATCGGCGCCGGTTACGGCCAAGGGGCGTTGCAGCTCCACGAGCAACTGTCCGTTGCGAGCTACACCATCTGCGATCTGCCAGAGAACTTGTTCTTGAGCGCCTTCTACCTGCAGGCAAATCTTCCGGATCGATCTTGTGCGTTCATCGGCCCGCGCAACCACAAGCCTTCTGACCTCACATTCGTCGTACCCCCATTCCTGAATAGCGTGCACGAACAGTTCGATCTAGTGGTGAATGCCTACTCTTTCCAGGAGATGAACCTGCAGAGCGTCGACGAGTATTGGAAATTTGTTTCGGAGACGCTCGCGCGTGATGGCTTGTTCTACAGTCTCAACGCTCACGGCAAGGCGGGCGTGATTTCCCCCGATCAGTATCGGGTGGAGCTGTTCGCACCGTTGAGCTTCGGGCCGGTACGTCGCTACCCGTTCCAGCTCTTCGCGACTGAACCGTACGAGCTCGTGCTTCATTCCCAAGACGCCAGCGACCGAGGGCAACAGCCAGCTCCAAAGCGCGAAATCGCCGCGCTCGCACGAGTTCTTCAGCTCGGCTTCAACGGCGAACTCGCTCCGCTCTGCGCGACGACGGTGCAAGGATGCACTACGGATACCGAGCGCGCCTGGCTCGACGATCTGGTGTCTCTCACGCACGCCGGTGATGTGAACGATAAGCTCGACTGCGCGACCCGGTTACGCACCCATCGGCTGCTTCCAGCGGTCGAGGACCTGGTTGCCGCTTCTGTCCTATTCGCGCACGCACAATGGTCAGACTCGGTCCCTCTGCTTGAGAGCGCCTGCGACGGGCTCGAGCTGTCGGCCGCCAAGTTACGGGGCCTCGCGATGCTCGCCGCCGCTAGCCCCGCCCACCGTGGGGATTGCCTGGCCGAAGCGATATCGCTAGCTCCGCATCTCGAAGAGGAGCTTCGACTGTTCACCGCGGAGCGTCATGCGTTCGCGGCGCAGATGTCAATCGTCCTGGGCGTCCCGCCCGTGCGATCCGCAGCGCGCGTAATCGCGGCTGCCCGAAGCTCAGCATCGCGTCTGCTGTCCTCAAAGCGCTGAGAATGCCCCTGCGGGCAACGGTCATCCTTCCGGCCCGCCAGGCGCCGCGGACGCGGCGCCTGCGGCATCACCAGGAGCTCCGCGGACTCGGTAATCCGTAAGTCGCATCCAAGGCGCGCCCACAATGGCTCGATACGACTACGCGCCGATGCACCTCCTGGTCAGGCGCGAGCGCCCGCGCGAGCCAACCAGCCGGCAACCTGATTCGCCGCCGAGTGCCAGATGCCGCTCGGCGTTGGCGCCTCCGGAGTACCCAGGAGTTCCGGGCGGCTCTGGTACGCCGGTAGCGCAGCGACGAAGAGCTCAGGGTCTGACTGCTGAAGATCGTCGGCAAGCTCCTCGGGAGGTCGTTCATCGAGGTAGCGAAGAAAGTCGTCTAGGACCTGCGGTACGGCACCGGGATGATCGCCGAACCCGTGGTGGCGCCCTAAACGGATATCGGCCGCTCGAACTGCCAGCGGCGCCGAATTCGGCAACCGCCCTTGTTGCGTGAACACCTCGGCCAGCCGCTGGTCGAGCAGCGAGGCGGTCTCGTCGATGCTGGTCACGGCCCGCACAGGGCCGAAGTCAGCCCCTGGCGCATACTCGGAGAGGGCTTGTTCCACCGCTCCCACGTAGTCGTCGTCCGGACCCACCTCATAGAAGAAAGGCGAGCGGCGGAGCTCGCCGGGCAGCAGTGATCCGACGGAGGCCCGCCCGATGACCGGCAGCCCTGCCGCCCACGCATACGCGGCCACTCGACAGCGCCGCTCGTCCGCCGTGGTGTGCATGAACATGCGCGACGATCTGTAGAAGTGGGCGAGGGTAGGCAGATCAAACGGGAACGGATACCGGAAGTCCAAAGTAAGAAGAGTGAACTTGTCCTGCTCACTCTTGCTGAACATGCTCTCGTAGACGTCGCGTACCTCAAACATGAACGTCGTGGCTTGACGCGGGTCATACGGCGCCATCGGGCAGATGGCGAGCACGCGCAGATCATGGCTACGGTCATACAGCGACCGAATTCCCTGGAGAAATACGGGATACCGCTTGAAAAACGTCGGATGGGCAACGAACAGCAGATCCCAGAACTTTTCTACCGAAGCTGGCCGAAACTCACTCGGGCAGAAGTTGCACGCGTCTAGGTCGAGCACCTTGATCCGCCGTCCCAGTCTCGTCCGTAGATCGGTCTCGCCTGCGAGGTTGAAGTCGAATAGATCGTCCGAGCGGAACCGGAAGTCGTGCCAATTGTGATGGAGTCCGATCGTCCAGCGATCTTTGAGGGCTTTGACTTGCGCTGAAATCTCCGGCCGCGGGCGGATCACTCGATCGCGCTCCTGCGTGGTAAACGTAACGACTCCCGGTGAGCCGCCATGGGGCGGCTTCAGAATGCAAGCCATGTCAACCGAGCTTTGCGGAGTCCCGCGCCTCGGCAGATTTCACGGCCACCACGGCGTTGTCGATGTATATGCGGTCGAAGCTATGAATCCGCCTCCATATCCGAATCTGGATTCCCCAGAGATACGCAGCCAACCCGCGCAGAATCCGGCGTCCGACCGGTCCCTGCACACCCGACCCGCCGATCCGCTCAGCGTTAACCTCGCTAGCAACCAGCATCGCAATGGCATCGACCCCAGGAGAAAGCCGCTTCTGCTCGATGACTTCAAATCCTGCCTGCTCCACCGCCTTACGGATCCCGTAGCTTGAGAACCGTCGAAAGTCGTAGGGCGTCTCGTGCTCCCCCCACATGAACGGAACGGTGACCAGCAGCCGTCCGTCATTCACCAGCACCCGGTGCATCTCGCGCAGGAGCAGCGCGGGCTCGACGCAATGCTCGAGCACCTCGGTGCAGATGATCGCCCCGCAGCTCGAGTCCTCGAACGGGATGTGGATCCCGTCGAACCACCTGTCCGGCAGCTTCCCGCTGCCCTCCCGGCCGCTCTGGCGAATGTCGATGCCGACATAGCGCTGGCGGGCAAAGAGTGACTCGTAGGGCCTGAGCCCGCAACCCACGTCGAGCACCAACTTGTCCCGCCCCAGCCCGCCCGCGAACTGCACGACAGTCTGCTCGATTGCGTCGAACAAGGTGCCGGGTCAGCCTACACGGGTGGTGGTCCAGGTCCCCAGCGAGATCACGTGTCCGGGCCGCTCCTTGCGGTATCCCTTCATGTGGGTGTTCTCCGAACGCTCTTCGATCTCGAACGACAGTACGCCTTCCAGATCGTGCATCAGCTCCTCGGGGGTGCCAGCGGTGAGGCGGACGGTGTAGTTGCCGGCTTTGAGGAACCGGGGCGGGATCGCGTACTCCGCCTCGTACGTGCCGGGCGAACGGTCCGGGATGTGGTCGAGCTGATCGGTGTCGAATGAGTGCACCACGTCGATCATGTTCCTCGCCAGCGTGGCCGTGATCTGCAGCCCACGCAGATGTTGCAGCACCACATACCGGACCTTGATCCGAACCTCATCCTCGAGGTCGAACGAGGTGGTAGGGCTGCCGGCGCCGTCGGTGAGTTCAGCACCCACGATCGAGCAGGCCCTGGAAGGGTCCGGCTCGAGCTCGACATTGTGGCCGCCTGCGCTGATCAGCTCGCCGTAGCGCTCGATTACGTCGCCGACCGAGCCATCCACCAGCTTGTGGCCCTTCTCCATCAAGATGGCGCGAGTGCACAGTTCTGAGACAGCGCCCATGTTGTGAGAGACGAAGAACACGGTCCGCCCGCTCCCCGCCACCTCGTTCATCTTGCCCAGGCACTTCTTCTGGAAGGCGGCATCGCCCACTGTCAGCACTTCATCGATAATCAGGATTTCCGGCTCCAGCGACGCAGCCACCGCGAACGCCAGCCGGACCTTCATCCCACTCGAATAGCGCTTTACGGGAGTGTCGAGGAAATGCGAGACCTCGGCGAACTCGACGATCTCGTCGAACTTGCGGTTGATCTCGCGTCGGCGCATGCCGAGGACCCCACCGTTGAGATAGACGTTCTCACGCCCCGTCAGCTCGGGATGGAAGCCAGTCCCCACCTCCAGCAGCGAGCCCACGCGGCCGCGCAGCTCTCCGTAGCCCTCAGTAGGCTCCGTGATTCTTGCCAACAGCTTGAGTAGGGTCGTCTTGCCGGCTCCGTTGCGCCCGACCACCCCGATTACATCGCCCTCGTGGACCTCGAGGTCGAGGTTCTTGACGGCCCAGATGTACCTCGTGGGCTCCTCCGTGCGACTCCCGCTTCGAAACGGCTTGGCCATCGCATTCCATAGTGACTCTGTCAGCCTGCCGTAGCTGGGGCCGAGCGAGCCGATCCGATATCGCTTCGAGAGTCCATGCAGCTGTGCGATCGCCGTAGCCATCAGATCACGTCCGCAAAGGTCCGCTCCGTAGTGCGGAAGTACACCATTCCGCTAACCAGGATCACGAGCATCGCCCCCAACGACGCTGCCATGAGGCCGAGCGGAGGGGGCGGTAGCCCCAGCAGGGCCCAGCGGAACCCCTCGATCACTCCGGCCATCGGGTTGAGCCCGTAGATCACCTGCCAGAACCCATGAACGATCGTGCTTGGGTAAGCCACCGGCGAGGCGAAGAGCCAGATCTGAAGGAGGAATGGCACTGCGTAGATGACGTCGCGGTACCGCACGTTGAGCGCGCTTAGCCAGATTCCGACCGCGAACGCCGTGAGGAGAGCGAACAGGGCCAGCAGCGGCAGCGCGACGATACCGACACCAGGCGCGATGCCGGCAAAGGCCATCACGATGATCAGCACGACGATGCCTAGCACCAGATCGAGTATGAACGAGCCGGTTGCCGCCAGCGGCAGGATGAGACGGGGGAAGTAAACCTTGGACACTAGGTCCGCGCTGAGCACCAGGCTGCCCGAAGCTCCGTTGAGAGACTGCGCGAACAACGTCCAGGGCACGAGCGCAGTGAAGACGAAGATTGGGTACGGGATGCCGTGCGGCTTCGGGACGAAGCGACCGACGAACAGGGCGAACACCAGCATCAGCAGCGCCGGCTGGATGACAGCCCACGCGGCCCCCAGCGCGGTCTGCTTGTAACGAACCTTGACATCGCGCCAGGTGATAAAGAACAGCAGTTCGCGGTAGCGCCAGAGCTCGCGCAAGCCGAACGAAGCCAGCCCGCGGGAGGGACGCAGGATGACGCTGTCGGCGCTGGAGCGATCGGTAACGGTTTGAACAGTAGTACTCATGATGCAGGCGGCCCGGCCGCCGTAGACGGCGCGCGCCACGCCCGACCAGAGTATCGTCTACCTGCGCCGCCCGTGGTCCCTGAAAGTCCAGAAACCCCATCTCACCGCATCCGGGTAGCCCAGCCGCCGCTGCACGTCCACTTTCGGGAACGGCGAACGCGGCGCCAGCACATTGTTCGGCTGGCGATGCCTCTGATCCGGGCGCGCGCCTGGGCTCGAGATCTCCGTGGGCGCTGACGCCGGCGACATGCTGCATCGCTCCTGGAGCGCGTTCACGCCAGAGCGAGCCGCGGAATACCTGCGCTCTAGCGGTCATCCCTCCCCCAACTCCAAACGCATCCTCGCGGACGTCCTGCTCCAGTTCGGGCGGTCGGCATCGGTCCTGGACCTCGGCTGCGGAAACGCGCATCTCCTGGAGTTCCTCAGAGACCGGGGCTTCCGAGGGCGCTACGTCGGAGTCGAGTTTTCGGAGCCGCTGCTCGGGGCGGCACAGCGCACGTTCGCCCACGATCCCGAGGCAAGCTTTCTCCACGATGATGTCAACACCCTTGAATCGGTCGGCGTCCGTTGCGACATCGCCGTCTACTCGCACGTGATCGAGATGTTGGCCTCTCCGGAGCGGTCGCTGCTCGCTGCACGCCGCCTGGCCGACGTGATCCTCATCCGCTTCTTTGAGCCCCCGGACCACGAGTTCGACAGCGTCGAGATTCACTCGATGAAGGTCGGTCCGGACGAGTGGGTTCCCTACCTGCGCAGAAAGATGGGGCGCGACTACTACCGCCTGATCCTGGCCCGGCTCGGCTGCTCGATTGTGGACGTCTACCAGGATGAGCAAGCGCGTGATCAGGTACACGTTCTCCACTACCACAGCTCCGCTAACGGCACCTCGTGAGGTCAGTGCGAGTAATTCCTAGTGACTCTCGGTGGCTCGCGAGTCGCGGAATCTTGAGAAGCAATTCTGAGAACTGCCAAATCGGGATCAGCCACCACGTCTAAGACCTCGCGGACGGAATGTCCGCAACCACGAAGCCGCAGCCGGTCGACGATCGCAGACAGGAAGGTGAAATCAGCGAGGGTGTCTAGCGACAGTCGGTATTGGGGAGCGCTGAGTGACGAGGTCACACACGTGGATATGAAACGTTCTGGCTGACGCCGAACAAACGGCGTGACGTGCTCCCGATCAGCCGGGTCACTGGCCTCCCGCCAGCTCGTCTCAAGCGCAGCCATGCTGATTACCTCGGTGCCAAAGCCAGCGGGAACCGATTGAGGCGAGACATTGTTCGCGTAACTGCAGTTTGGAAGGTTGCAGTACGCGTGAATTACCCGGCCACTCTCCGTCGGATCCAGGAGAGGGCAATCGGCGGTTAGGCGGACTACGGCGTCTGCCCGACGCTCTCGCGCACATCTAACGAAGCGATCGAGGACATCGGCTTCGCTTCCTCTGAACACCTCTATCCCGTGACGCCTGCAGTAGCGCGCGATCGCGTCATCTTGTCGCTCTGTGCTTGTCGCGACGATGGCTCCGTCGGTTCCTGGGATGCGGCTGGCATGGTCAACCACCCACCTGAGCACCGGCCGGTCGTCCAGCAGCATTAGGACCTTGCCAGGGAGGCGAGAAGATCCCATGCGAGCTTGAATAACCACCGGAATCCGCATCACGCTCGCCTCGGGGACAACTGGGCCCCAAGCCGGGGAAGGTCGATTACGGAGTCATCGGGGGATCGCCACGCTTCATCCCACGCGTCGCAGAGCGCGGCGCTCGCCGGTGTGCCTGCGATTAGCCGACAGTTCTCGCGTGCCTGATCTGGAGTCTCCGCCCCGATAACCAGGATGGCCCCTGGGAGCCGGCGGCGTACGTAGCCGACGGCAAACCGGCGACGGTCCAGCCCGTGCCGCTTGCAGAACTCCGCGTACGCCCCGACCATGTCCGCTGCTGCTGGGGCATGGGCCCTTACCCGCTCGGTGTCAGCTACCGCCATGCCCTGGAAGTACACGCTTCGCACGAGGATACGTTTGCCCGCCCGTCTCGCGCGCTCGTTGAATCCCGAGTCGATCACGCGACGATCGAACACGCTCGCTGGGAGCTGGACGACCTCGATATCATCGACGGCGAGCGCGGCGGGGAGGGCCTCGAGAGTCTCAACCGATATCCCGAGGTGGCGGATACGCCCTTGCCGGCGCCAGCGCCTGAGTACGTCACCGAGGTCTCCATCCCACCGTTCGATCATCCGGTCGCGGTGCAGTAGTAAGGCCCACATGTCTCGCGCTCCCAACCGCGCCCGAGAGTCCTCGAGACGACGTTCGATCTCAGGTGCGGTCTCCAGGCAGGCATCCGGGTGAAGCTTCGTGATGATGCGGGGACTTCCGAACCGCCCGCGGGGCGGCAAAAAGGCGCCCAGCAACTCCTCGCTCTTGCCATACGCCTGGCCTGTGTCGTAGTAACGGACGCCCTCGTCCCACGCGACCTCGAGCAGTTGGGCGACTTGGGGTTCGGGAGGCGGCGTTGATCCGAGGATCCCGTAGGGCATGCCGAGCTGCACGGTCCCAAGTGCGAGGCGCTCCGAGATGTCCTTGCCGGCGCCGGTCTCTTCTTCCCGCGCGCCCACTACCAGTCAGACCATGTCCCAGGTGACGACATCGTCAAACTCAATGTCGACCCTGGCCCGCCGGCCGACCAGTATGTCGATGTACTTAGGAGCGACGCCGAAGCCCGGACGTTTGGTGGTCAGCATTTCGCGCTCTATCACGGTTCCTTCGGGAATGTCCCGGGTCGCCACGATCGAGCGCCGTGCGAGCCGGTACATCTCGTGCGCCTCCTCCTCCGAGGGCCCCTCGAGACGACCCGTCCCGAGCGCGTCTTCTACGTCGCGGATCGCTGCGATCATGTGGTGTAGCTCCCCGGGCTCGAGAGCGAAGGCGTGGTCGGGGCCCTCTAGCTGGCGGCTAAGCGTGAAGTGCTTCTCGTACAGGCTGGCGCCGAGAGCAACAGCGGCGCCAGCGATGGCGATGCCTTCCGTATGGTCAGACAACCCGGCGGGCACACCGAAGGCGCCGCGCATCGTCTCTATTGCGCGCAGGTTCAGGATCCTGGCGGGGGCGGGATAGAGCGACGCACATCGCAGAAGGGCCACGGAGTGATTGCCCGCAGCCCTGACGGCCTGAAGTGCGTCCTCGATCTCCCCATACGTGGCCATCCCGGTCGACAGGATCAGCGGCACACCGACCTCGGCGGCGCGTCGGATGAGTGGCAGGTCGACAATCTCGAAGGAGGCGATCTTCAGCGCGGGCACGCCGAGGTCGGCGAGCGATTGGATGGCCGGCACATCAAAAGGCGTCGAGAGGAAGTGCAGGCCCCGACGCGTAGCGTAGTCACGCAGCTCGGCCTGCCACTCCCTTGGCAGGGCAAGTTCCTCGAGGATCTCCTGCGGCGAGCGTTCATCTTCGAGGTACTCGAATCTCGGCGTCTTCGACGAGTAGAGGTCCTTCCCGGTGAAGGTCTGGAACTTCACCGCGTCGGCGCCGGCGGTGGCGGCGACGTCGATGAGCTCGCGCGCGAGGGCTAGGTCGCGGTTGTGGTTGGAGCCGGCCTCGGCGATTACGTAGCACGGGTGGCCCGGCCCGACCTCGCGATCGCCGATCGAGATCACCGAAGTAAAGTGGGCCGACGATGGAGACGGTTCGTTCACCTCAGAAGCCCTGTCAGTCAAGAAGCCGGCGGAGCTCGGCCACCACCCGTTTGACGCCGGAGCGGGTCAGCGCGGGAAACATAGGAAGGGAGATGGCGCCGGCGTAGTACTCCTCGGCGGCGGGCCATTGATCCTGGGGATACCCGAGGGTGTCCCGGTAGTAGCTGAACCGGTAGATCGGAATGTAGTGCAGCTGCACCCCGATTCGCGCCGCGCGTAGGCCCTGGAAGACGCTCAGGCGTCGTTCCGCCCCCTCGAGGATGCGTATGACGAACAGATGGTAGGCATGCCGCGACCCATTCGGTGCAACAGGCGGGAGAGCGATGCGCGATTCGTCGCCCAGAAGCTCCCGGTACCAGTCGGCGATTTGATTTCGGGCCTGCACCCAATCCTCCAGGTGGCGCAGCTGGCTAACGCCCAAGGCGGCCTGAAAGTCGGTAATTCGGTAGTTGAAGCCGAGTTCCTCGACGTCGTAATACCAGTCGCCGTCGAGCTCGGTGCGGCGCGCCGGGTCGCGGGAAATTCCGTGAGTGCGAAAGCGCCGGAGATGGTCGGCCAGCTCCTGACTCTCAGTGGTCACGATCCCGCCCTCACCTGTCGTCATCGACTTGACTGGGTGAAGAGAGAAGGTGGTCATATCGGCGCCGCCGGGCCCGCCAACTCGGGCGCCAGCGCGAACCGCGCCGAGCGCGTGCGAGGCGTCCTCGATCACGGTCACTCTATCCCTGAGCTCCCTCAGCGGCTCGAGGTCGACGGGCAGTCCTGTGAGGCTAACGGCAACGATGGCTCGCGTGCTGTCCGAGACGGCGCGCGCCGCGGCAGCCGTATCGAGATTCCAGGTCGCCGGGTCCACATCGATGAAGCGCGGACGGCCGCCGTGGTACAGCACACAGTTGGATGACGCGACGAAACTGAGAGGCGTGGTGATCACCTCGTCCCCTTCGCCGATGCCCGCGGCCGCGGCCGCACCATGCAGCGCCGCCGTGCCGTTGGCGAACGCGACGGCGTGTGCGGCTCCCACGTGGCTGGCAAACGCCCGCTCGAACTCGTCGATCGTCGGCCCTTGCGTGATTAGGTCACGCCGCAGTGCTGCCGAGACGGCCGCCACATCATCGTCATCGATCGCTTGCCGACCGTAAGGCAGGAAGTCCAGCGTCAACGGGCGACCGCGACGTCAGAGATGGTCGACCGCAGCTGCTCGGTCGTCAGCCACTGGTCGTTGGTGTCGCTCGCGTAGCGGTAACCGTCCGGTAGCTCCCGACCGCCCTCGTGCTCCTTGAGCGACCAGCTCGCATACTCGGGGAAGATCACGAACCCCCAGTCGGTCTCGACGGCGTGACGGGACTCGTCCTCGGTGATCAAGACCTCGTGGAGCTTCTCCCCCGCCCGAATGCCGATCACAGTCCGCTCGCAGCCGGGCGCGATTGCCTCGGCAATATCGGTCACGCGCATTGACGGGACGCGGGGCACGAACGTCTCGCCTCCTCCCATCCGCCCGAGCGAGTTCAGCACGAAATCGACCGCTTGGTCGAGAGTGATCCAGAACCGAGTCATCCGCTCGTCAGTAATCGTAATGACGCCGGTGGGGGCCTGAGCGATGAACAGTGGGATGACGCTGCCCCGGCTACCCACAACGTTTCCGTAGCGAACGGACGCGAAGCTGGCGACCGAATCCACGGAGTAGGAGTTGGCCTGCGCGAACACCTTCTCGGCGGCGAGCTTGGTCGCGCCATACAGGTTCACGGGATTAACGGCCTTGTCTGTGGACAGCGCGATCGTCTGCGGCACCTCGTTCTCGATCGCGGCGGTTACCACGTTCTCAGCGCCGATCAGGTTGGTCTGGACGGCCTCAAACGGGTTGTACTCGCAGGCCGGGACCTGTTTCATCGCCGCCGCGTGGATGATCACGTCCACCCCCCGCGTTGCGCGCACGAGCCGGGGCAGGTCCCTGACGTCACCAATCAGGTAGCGCAGGCGGGTGTCGTCGGAGTAGGTCCGCTGGACCTCCAGCTGCTTCAGCTCATCGCGGCTGTAGATGCGGATCGCCTTGGGGTCGAATTCGGTGAGAATCCGCGCGACGCATGCCGTGCCGAACGACCCAGTCCCGCCCGTGATGAGGATTGTCTTGCCGTTCAGGTCGATCATGCGCCTGCTGAGCCCGCAAGGGTAGTGTAATAGCGCAAGTCGATGGACCCAGTGGTTCTCATAGCGGATGCTGGCCCCGCTGCGGGGCTCGGACATCTGGCTAGGACCTCAGCTCTGGCAGCGGCTTTGCGCGAGCGGACTGTGCCGATCATGGCCTTCGGACTGGGGTTGTCCCAGCCCGCGGAGCGGAACGGCGTGAGCTTCTTGCTGGCCCCCGAGGACGGCTACCCGCAGGCTTCGGCGGTCGTGCTTGATAGCTACCAGGCCGACGCTGCGCTCCGGTGCTCGCTGCGCGCGATCGGTCCGCTTGCCGTGTTCAGCGACGAGGTAGACCCTCCCCCGGAGGCCGACTTGTGCGTCAGTTCGGGTCACGCGAGCGGGAGACGCTGCCTCTCGGGGGTCGCCTTCGCCTGCCTCGGACCCCCCTACTGGACCGGCAGCCTGCGCGAGCCACGCGCTGAGGTGGGGCGTGTGCTTGTCACCACCGGAGGCGGTGACGTCTGTCGTGTGGGCGAGAACATCGCCGGCGGACTACATGACGCGCTTCCGGGTGCGACGGTCGCGCTCGTGCGCGGGCCGCTCTCCCGGCAGAGCGCACCACCGGGGGTCGAGCTAGTTTCGGCGCCGCGAGCGCTCCATGCCGAGCTCGAGCATGCTGACATGGTGGTGTGCAGCGCCGGGCAGACGCTGCTCGAGGCGCTGGCCACCGGCGCGCCTACGGTATCCCTAGCCGTGGCTTCCAACCAGCGGGCACAGCTCGACGAGCTCGAGCGCGCCGGGGCTGTCGTAGCGGCCATGACGTCCGAGGAGGCTGTCGCAAACGCCATCTCACTGGCGGGGGACCTTGACGCTCGCCAGGCGCTCAGCCGTGCCGCCCACGCCGCCGTGGACGGACGCGGTGCCTTCCGGGTGGCCGACGCCGTCCTGGCACTCTGCGGAGCCTCGGCCACTGCGCCGGAGATCCGCGTGCGGCCGGTCACCAAGGCGGACGCGGCCATTCTGCTCGAGTGGCGCAACGACCCCCAGACGCGGCGCTTCTCGGTTAAAAAGCACAAGATCACGAGCGACGAGCACCAGGCCTGGCTCCGCGCTCGGCTGACCGATCCGGATACGCTGTTCTGGATTGCCGTCTGCGACGAGGAGGCGATTGGCCAGATCCGCCTGACGCGATCGGGAGAGGAGGCCGAGATCCACGTGGCGTTGGCCCCGGGACACCGCGGCCGTAGGCTGGCCCGCCCAACGATTGATGCGGGTGTGGGTGCCGGAGCGCGCGCGTGGCCGGAAGTGCACCGGATCGTCGCGCGGATAGAGCCGGAAAACGTTCTCTCGCGCCAGGCGTTCACAGCAGCCGGCTTCACTCCTGCCAAGTCGCCCGATGACCTGCTGCTGCTTGAGACCATGATCAAGCGGTGAACGGCAAGAACAAGGTGTGAGCGACCTTCTGGCCAGCCGTCAATCTGCGGCGCGCATCATGTCGACAAGGCACCCGCGCAGTCCAGCACCTACCACGCAGTCCAACCGCCGTCGATCACCAGTGACTGGCCAGTCATGTAGCTGGAGGCGTCGCTGAGGAGAAACACCGCTGCCCAGCCCAGCTCGTCGGGGCGGCCCACACGACCCATCGGTATCTGCTGCTCGAGCCGCGAGATGAAGCGCTCTCGCTCCGTGACCGAGGGAGCGGGAAACGCTCCGGGCACAAGGGCGTTCACGCGGACACCCGACCTCGCCCAGTGCACCGCCGCATAGCGCGTGAATTGGATCAGCCCCGCCTTCGCCGCGCCGTAGATCGCCGGGTTGTGCATATCCTCATCGTCGCGGTATATGTCCGGATGGGGGGCGACCACGCCGTACATCGACGCGACGTTCACGATCGAGCCTCGTCCGCGAGCGGTCATGTACTTCCCCACGCGCGCGGTCGCCCTGATCGGATCGGCCAGACCTGACCTGAGGTCACCGCTGACCGACTGCTCGTCGAGTTCGTCGAGCTGCGCCATCCCGCCGGAGTAGGCATTGTTGACCCATCCCTCGAGGTCGCGGCCGCGCTGCGCGAGCAGGTCGAGCACCGTCCCGACCGTGTCCGCGTCGAACGCGTCGGCCTGCAGTGGCATGACCTCGCCGTCGCTGTGCGCAGCCGCTTCGGCTACCACCTCGAGCGGCTCAAGCGTACGTCCAATAATCACCACCGTCGCGCCTGCATCGGCGAGTGCGAGCGCCATCGCGCTTCCGAGGTGACCTCCGCCGCCGGTCAACCCGACGCCGCGGCCGCTCATCGACAACCGGTCAATCGCCATTGCGCAAACCCTACCCAGGCTCACCGCGGCGCCGGCCACCGGATCGGATCAACCAACGGGAGGGTCATCCGGCACGATGCGGTCAAGACCTCTCGTGGGATCAGCTGGCAGCGGAACCTGGGCGCGCGGTCGATGGTTCCGCGGAGCCATCTCCCGAAGTCCAGGCCCCGCCGCCACGCCTGTTCACGTCCATGCCTCATCGCGAAGCGCATGACGGCAAGACGCGCGTACTGTTGGCGCGTGCTACCTGAATGCCCGGGACGATGAACGACGACATCACGGTCGTCGTGACGTGCTTCAACGATGGGCAATTCCTCCCAGAGGCGCTCGCGAGCGCGCTCGAGCAGGAAGGAGGCACGCCGCAGCTGATCGTCGTCGACGACGGCTCCACAGAAGCCGAGACGCTGCGCGCTCTCGAGCAGCTGCCTGCCGATGCGCGTCTGATCCGCCAGGCGAATGCAGGCACACCCGCGGCTCGCAATACCGGGTTGCGCGCGGCGCAGAGTCGGTACACGATCCTCCTGGACGCCGACGACCGCCTGGCTCCGACAGCCCTGAGGCGTCTTCGCGAACCGCTCGATGGAGATCCGAACCTGGGCTTCAGCTATGGGCTGACGCGGTTCTTCGGCCGCTGGGAAGGGATTCTTATGCTGCCGGCTTACGATCCCTACAAGCTGCTCTACCGCTCTCTCGTCGGCTCAACCGCCCTCATGCGTAGAGAGCTGCTCGCAGACGTGGGCGGCTTTGATCCGCAGTTCTTGGGATATGAAGACTGGGAGTTCTGGCTTCACGCGCTGGCGGAGGGCTGGCGGGGTCAGCGGGTCGAGGACGTCACGTTGTTCTACCGCCGACACGGCGCCAGCCGGCATATGGGAGCTCGAAGCAACTACCGCGTCTGGTACGGGGCACTGCGCCACAAGCACAATCGG
>Ga0335081_10003096_pt1 | contig 26177 bp, 18 predicted proteins | sample Lox_Sample_35_FD_206713 | JGI IMG/M metagenome (GOLD analysis project Ga0335081, IMG submission 206713) | Soil microbial communities from Loxahatchee National Wildlife Refuge, Florida, United States - Lox_Sample_3.5 | ecosystem: Environmental > Terrestrial > Soil > Wetlands | place: USA...
AAAAGGTCCTCGAGGTCCTGTGCGAACTCTATCCTGGAGCCACGCTCTTTACGTTGCTCCACAACAAAGGGGCGATGTCTCCTATCATCGAAAACATGGAGATACGCACATCCTTCGTGCAAAATCTCCCGTTCAAAGAAGAGCAGTACCGGCGTTATCTCCCGTTGTTTCCCCGCGCAATCGAGTCCTTTGATTTCTCGGGGTACGACCTGATTATCTCAACCAGCCATTGCGTCGCCAAGGGGGCGAAGCCTGTCGGCAAGGCTCTCCATATATGCTATTGCCACACCCCGATGAGGTATGTTTGGGATCAATATCCTGAATATTTCGGCAAAGGCCGTGCTGGAGTGCTCACCCGGGCTGCAATGACGATCGTCGCGCCCAGCCTTCGCAACTGGGATGTCCGAACGAGCTCTCGCGTCCACTTCTTTGTTGCAAACTCTGACAACGTTGCCAGGCGGATCGAACGGTACTATGCCAGGGCTTCGGACGTGATTCACGCTCCTGTCGACACTTCGCTTTTCAGGATCGAAGAAAAGCCGCTGAATTACTATTTGATGGTCAGCGCACTGGTGCCGTACAAAAGGGTCGATTTGGCAATAGAATCATTCAATCGGCGGGGCGATCGACTTTTGATCATCGGAACGGGGCCGGACGAAAAAAGGTTGAAGGCTATGGCCGCGAGCAACATCGAGTTCTTGGGTTGGGAAAACGACGAATCGCTGGCAAAGTTCTATGCGAGGTGCAGGGCTCTGATTTTTCCCGGTGTTGAGGACTTTGGAATCGTCCCGCTCGAGGCCATGGCCTCGGGCAAACCCGTCATTGCATACGCAGAAGGAGGAGCGTTGGAGACTGTGGTGGGACAGGGGAACACTCCGACAGGGGTCTTCTTTCACGAGCAATCGGTGTCTGCTCTGATGAACGCGATCAAAGAGTTCGAATCCAGGGGCTTTAATCCCGAAGCCATTCGAAAGCATGCGGAGAAATTCGACAGAAAAAGGTTTAAACAGAAACTTCATAATTATATCAACGACAAAATCTCCATCCATTTCAAATGAGATTCCAGCTCCTTCCCGTCATTCTCACTCTTTTGTTTCTTTCTCAGTTTGCCGCCTCGCAAGAACAACAATTCGATTTGGTGATCAACAACGGTTGCGTCCTCAACCCCGAAACACATCTTGACTCGGTGTTAAATATCGGGATCGTAGGCCGGACGATTCAAACCGTCACGGCGGATCGAATCAGTGGGAAGAAGACAATCGATGCCCGCGGGCTGATCGTTGCCCCGGGCTTCATCGATATCCTTTCGTACAATCCCAATCCGACGGGAGTGTGGAACAAGCTTGCCGACGGTGTGACGACGAACCTTGCAATGCACGGTGGGACCTCAAACCCGAGGTCCTGGTACGCGTACTACGAGCGCCAGCACGAGCCGTTGAATTTTGGTGCATCGTTTTTCTATACGGAGGCGCGCAATCAATTCAATCTCACCCGTTACCAGCACGCCAGCAAGGAGCAGATCCGCAAGCTTCGGGCGATGGCTGAACGTGCACTCAAGGAAGGATCTCTCGGAATATCGTTCAGTCTCGAATATGTGCCCGGTATTGATTCGGAAGAAATCGTTCCGCAGATGCGGCTGGCAAAGAAATACGGCGTTCCCGTGTTCTTTCACGCACGCTACTCTGATATGGAAGAACCCGGGACGAATATCGATGCCCTAAATGAAATCATCGGGGATGCCCGCGAGACAGGGGCCTCGGTTCACATCGACCACATCAACAGCACCGGCGGGACATTTTCGATGGAGCGGTCGTTGCGGATGCTGCAGGAAGCACGAGACTCAGGTCTGGATATCACTGCGTGCACGTACCCGTACGACTTCTGGGGGACCTACCTGAACTCGGCCAGGTTTGACAGGGGGTGGCAGCAGAGATTCCATATTTCCTACCACGATCTCCAAATTGCCGGGACGAACGAGAGACTGACTGCTGGGACCTTTCGGAAATATCAGCGCGAGGGCCGGCTCGCCGTCGCGTATGCCATTCCGGATTCCGACATCGTCAAGTCGCTTCAATGTCCGTTTGTGATGATCGGGAGCGACGCGATCCTCGGATCTGGCTACAATAATCATCCCCGTGCTTCCGGCGCCTTCTCGCGCACCATCGGGGTGTATGTCCGCGAAAGGCACGTAATCTCACTGATGGATGCGGTGGCAAAGATGACCATACTCCCGGCGCGCCGAATCGAGAACAAATGCAAGGCAATGAAGAAAAAGGGGAGGATTTCCATTGGCGCGGATGCCGATATCACGATCTTTGACTTTAACACGATTGCCGACCGTTCTACCGTCGAACATCCGGAATATCAGTCGGTAGGGATTGAGTATGTGATCGTGGGGGGAAGGATAGTAAAGGACAAGACCGGCCTAAAGAAGGACGTACGTGCCGGGAGAGCGATCAAGAACGATTATGCAAACTAGCATGAGATCCAACTAGCTTTGCGCTCTGAAAATCCGATTCATCTCACGTTGGATGTCTTGAGAAAGATGAGTCGGATGTACGAAGTGAACTCCCGTCGGACAGACTGTCAGTCTGTCCAACAAGACAAATTAAATCTCTGCCGGACATGATGCCATCCTGTCTAACAGGAACTACTTCAGCCGATTCAAAAACACGTAGAGCATCGGCAATTCGAAAAGGAGTAGGAAGCTCGATAACAAAAATCCGCCGATGACGGCAACCGCCAGCGGCTGCTGCATCTGAGCCCCCGCCCCAATGCCCAGCGCTAGCGGCATCAACGCGAACACTGCCGCGAACGTCGTCATCAAGATAGGCCTCGCACGCACCCGGCAGGCTTCAACGACCGATTCGATCGAAGAACCCTCCTTCCTGCCAATCTCCTGGATCATATGCACAATGAAGACCCCGTTCTCGTGCACAATGCCAACCATCATGATCATTCCGACAAAGCTCGAAATGTTGAATGTAATCCCGGTGACGGCGAGCGCGAGCAGCACTCCGAACAGGGAGGTGAGGTTTGTCGAAAACACGGCGACTGGGATCGATAAGCTCTCGAACTCAATAATCATCAACGCAATGACCAGGAGTGAAGCGGCAATGAGAACGTACAGCAGGCTGAGAAATGACTCCTGCTGGCTTTGATATTGCCCGCCAAACGAGAACGTCACACCCTGTGGCAAGACCAATTTTGCCCGGAGAACATTCTTGATATCATCAATGGTCCGACCGAGGTCCCTGCCGGTAATTCTCGCACTGACAGGAACCATCAATTTCAGGTTTTCCCTGTCGACCTCACTTTGCCCTTTCAGGAGATCGACGCTGGCAATCGCGTTCAAAGGAACGTAGAATCCGTTCGATGATTTCAATCGAAGGCTTTCAATGTCCTCAAGCACGGTGTGATATCGTTCGGGGAATCGAACTCTGACGCCGATGAGTTTTTCGCCCTTGAGTACATACGTGTCCGCATTCCCTTCCATCATCGTCTTCAACTGTGACTGGACATCGGTCATCGTCAATCCAGCTCGTGCGGTCAAAACGGGGTTGGGGTGAATATCGATGGTTGGTCCGCTGATGACGATGCCATTGAATACATCGACGACGCCTGGAATTGTCTGGATCAGGTTGGCGACCTCCTTTGCCTTTTCCTCAATAACGTCCTGGTCCGGGCCGAAGATCTTGATGACAATGGGGGCGGGCTCGGTCGTGAGATCGCCGATCAAGTCAGACATTGCCTGCATGAAGTCGATCTGGAGCGCGGGCTCGGTTGATTCGATTTTGGTCCGAACTTCGTCGATGATGTCGTAAACCGAACGTTTGCGGTCCTTCTTCAAGCGGACGAGAAAATCTCCGTTATTCGGCTCCGTAATAAAGAATCCCATTTGAGTTCCGGTCCTTCGCGAATAGGAATCGACTTCCGGAACCGATCTGATGATGTTCTCCACGTTCGTCAGCATTCTGTTCGTCTCATCCAGTGAAGTACCGGGAGGAGAAAGGTAATCAAGCACGAACGACCCTTCATCCATTTCCGGCATGAAGTCACTCCCAATATTCGTGTAGAGAAGATAGGTTGCGCCGAGAACGAGGAGGGCAAATACTGGGCCGAGATAGCTCTTGCGGAGCAACGCTTTCAGAACAGAATCGTATGTTCGAGAAATAAGATGGTTCGATCGTTCTTCTCGTGCAACTTCGAGGGCAACATCCTTTTCACGGATGAATGACTCGGAAAGCAGCGGGACGAACGTCAGTGAATAAACCATCGAAACCGCGAGCGATATCGCCATCGTGACCGCCAAAGGCTTGAAGAACGCACCGGTGACACCGTAGAGAAATGCGAATGGCACAAATACAATAATTGACGCAAAACTTGAGCCGAAGATCGCAGGAAGGATTTCTCTCATCGATTCGGCGATCGCCCGGCGGATGCTCTCCTTCTCATATCGCATGTTTCGAAAGATGTTCTCAATCATCACGACATTGTCGTCGATGACGAGCCCCACGCCTGCCGCGATACCGCCGAGTGTCATAATATTGAGCGTGTAACCGATGACGTAGAGCAACAGGACGGTGGTTGCGAAGACCGCCGGCACGGTCATGACCGCCACCGAGCCGATGTGGAAACTGCGGAGGAAGACGAATATCACAAGAATGGCGAGCAGGATTCCGACGAGAATTGAATCCCGAGCGCTTCCGATGGAGCTGCTGATAAAATCGCCTTGATCGTAGAAGTACTTGATCCGTACGTCGGATGGAATCACACCCCCCAAGCTGGCAAGCTCGGCGCGGACTTGCTGGCCGATGGCCACGGTATTCCCGTCGGGTTGCCTGATGACATTGACGAGGACGGCTTGCTTTCCGTCGGCAGTGACCCGGATGTACGTAATCTTCTCGGAAGGGGTGACAGTGGCAATATCGCCAACGGTAATCGGTGTCCCATTCCTGAAATCGACGACGGTTTTTGCTATGTCATCAATTCCCTTGTAGAGCCCGTTGACGAGCGAGAGATAGATCTGATAATTCCGTTCGACCAGTCCCGTCGACAACACGAAATTGGTCTTTTCGATTGCCGTTGAGATATCGTCTGCACTCAGTCCGTAGCTTTGAAGTTTCTGCGGATTGAGCGTTACGAGAAACTCGCGCTGTTTTCCCCCCACGATGCGCACTTCGGCGATCCCGTTGATCCGTACCAAGGCAGGACGGATGACGTAGTATGCCAGATCATACAGCTGAACTTGATCGAGGGAGTCGGACGTGAGGCTGAACCCTTCGATCGGGAACACCGTCGCATTCATCCTCTCGATGTCAATCGCGACCGTCGGAGGAAGCTCGTTGCGGATGCTGGAAACCCTCCCCTGCACCAACTGGAGGGCCTGGATAATGTCGGTTCCCCACTCGAAGTTGATCGAGATTTCGGAAGAACCGCGGCTCGTTGCGGATTTCACGCGAACGACGCCCGGAACTGCCCGGGCTGCTTCTTCCAATGGCCGCGTGACTTCGATCATCATGCGGTCGGCGGGCTCCTCGCCGTTGTCCGCAATGATGACGATCCTTGGGAAATCAATATTCGGAAAGAGAGAAACCGGCATCCGGAACATCGACACGATTCCCCCGATGCTCAACACGGCCACGAGGAAGAAAACTGCTTTTCTGTGTCGTGAGATGACTTCGAAAAATTTCATGCGGTTACGAACCTAGCGCGCGGTAACAGTCACATCCGTCGAATCGGGAAGACCGTACCCTCCTGCGGTGGCAACAATGTCTCCCGGTTTCAGACCGGAGATGACCTCAAATCGTGCGGAATCGCTCAGGCCAATGGTCACGCGCGTAATGAGAGCAAGAGAATCCCCCTGGATCCGCCATACGAGATACTGGTTGAGTTCATCGTCGTGGAACACTGCCGGCTTTGGCACGAGGATGGCCGAATTGTGCTGTCCGACTTTGATTTCGATATTTCCAAACGTCCCGGAAGCCACAAGCGCAGGGATTTGTTTCAAGGCGACGCGCAACTGCACACTCTGGCTGTTGGGATCCGTTGCCGGGTTAATTGCCTGAATCGAACCGTGCAATGGAGGGACATTCAAAGCCGGAATTGTCACCACGACGGGTTGACCAACCTTGATCAACGACACATCGTTGAGGGGGATGTTGGCGAGAAAGTATTTGGATGCGGGGTCTACGATTTCGACTAAATCTGCTCCCTGGCTCACAAGCTCTCCTTCAGTCACGAATCGGTGGATGATGGCGCCGGAGAACGGCGCTACGATCCTGGCAACTGCCGCAGTGCTCTCGGCAAGGCGCAGTGCATGTTCTGCGTGAGTTCGATCGGCATCCGTGGTCGCTTGGTTCACCAATTGTTCCGCTCCGGCAATGGCGGCATTTGATTCCTGGGAGAGAACCGATACCAGCGCCTCCCCTTTGGTAACAGCATCTCCTTCGAGCACTTGGACCTTTTCGACCTTGCCGTTGATGGTCGATTTCACACGTTCATCGCGCAGGACCTGAAACGAGCCAGTTGAACTCACAACGTCGTCGATTGAACCAATGACGGCGGGAGCTACTTCCACAGTCGCTCGTGGTTTGACGTCGCTCTCGCCTTCATCGCTTTTGGAACCACATCCCTCCAGGAAAATCGTGAAGACAAATAGAAGCATTGTGATGGAAAGAATCTTGTTGGTCATTCTTTTGAAGCTCCGGAGTAATTCAGTCTATTCAATTTGAATATGTTCACCGACAGCTCGGATCGTGCCTCCTCCATCGACATCTTGATCTGATTCACCATTTGAATCGCATCAAGGACTTCAAGGCTCAGACCAGTGCCGCCGGCATAGCGAGCTCTGGAGAGGAGGAGATTCTGCTCCGCAATCACGAGATTTTGTTCCAATCCGGCGATTTCGGCTTTGGAGCGCTCGATGTTGTTCCTCGTCATTTGGAAGTCGTGGCCCAGTGATGTTCGAGCGTAATCGTTCTGGAGTGAGATGCTCCGGGCACTTGCCTTCGCAGCGTTGTAATTGTCCTCCAGCGAGCCGAACGTCATCAGCGGCAGAGAGAAGGACAACCCCACGGACGCGCCGAAAACGTTGTTGAACCCTTGTTGCAGGTTCGGGAGGGAGGTCAACGCGCCGGCATCGGCGCCGAGGGCAATCGTCGGCTGAAGCTTCGCACCTACAATTTGGGTTTCGAGATCCGCTTGCTTCAGAAGAAGCTCCTGCGAGGCCAGGTCAATGTTGCTTTGATCGTTGAGAGTACTGTCATAAGGAAAGGTGACTACAGACGTGTCAACATCTGTTACTTTGGAAGAGGGCAATCCGGAAGCTTGCGCAAGACCGAGCAAAGAATTTACCAGTGCGGTTTCGCGGGACTGAATGTCCACGGCGGCGTTGTTTAGATCGACGGTGGTTTTCAGGACATCGACCTCGCTCCCCTGGCCCGAAGCGTGGAGTTGCTTCACGAGTTGGAGATAGTCATTCAACTGAGAGTACCCCTGTTCGGCGACACCCAACTCACGTTTTTCTTTCACTGCATTCGCGAAGGCAACAGATACGGAGTAGACGATGTCTGCCCTGGTCCGTACCACGTTCAACGTGCTTTGTGCGACACCGACACCGCCTTTTTGGATTTCGTACGTTCGAGCGCCGCCATCGAAGAGCGTGTACGAACCGACAATCTGGGCTCCAAGTTCGCCGCCGTTGGTCACCGCTTCGTCGTAGCCGGGTGCCGCAATCAAATGAGACGCTACGCCAAACTGGGGATAATATCCTTTCCTGATTGACTCATTGGTGAACGCGGCTGAAGCCTTGGCCTGCTCGGCCGATCCAATGAGCGGGTGGTTCGTGATTGCCGCGTTCAGAAAATCGTGAAGCGTTGACGGCTTTCCTTGGGCACATATCGGCCTGTCGCCAAGAACGACGATCGTAGCGAGTACTCCCAATATGATTTTTATGAACTTCATGTCGGTTAATCCACGCGAAAACACTTGAATGATGGGGGCGGGTGCCGGATGCTCTGTAGGCGCGGGTTCACTTCGCGCGCCAGCAGAGGTCCTCATCCAAAGGGGAGCAAACGCATTCTTTCCGTGGTTCAAGTCCAACCGTGAAGATCCGTGATTGAGTGCTGAACGCTCCGTCGATTCTATTTTTGAAGCTCGAGAAGAACGAACGTATTCGGCACCATCGGCGGACGCGGCCTCGGATGTTCTGCGGTCGGCTTCGGGGTTTCACCGAATTGTGCCGTCACGGTGAACAACGAATGAGTCTTGGTATCGATCTCCATCGTACGGGCGCGTGGCTCCGTCTTCGCCGTTTCTACGACGACGAATTTCGTCGGCGATTCTTCGTGAATGACCGTGATGGTCCCCTCACCGTTGGAGCTGAATACCGTCTTCGTTTCCGGATCGAACTTGCACGCATCGGGACCTTTTCCAATGGGCACGGTCGTGACGACTTTGCTGCTGTCGGGGTCGGACACAACCATTAGCTCGTTGTCGCAAACGGAGAACAAGCGACGGCTGTCGACATCCATGGCCAATCCAGAAGGTTCCTCTCCGGGAGCAATCGACCAGCGGGAAATGACTTTGTTCGTCTGCGCGTCGATGGCGGCGATTTCGCTTTTGTTCTCGATGTTCACGTAAACGTGTCCCTTTAGGTCCGTCACGGCAAATTCCGGTTTGCCGTCAAGAAAAATGGTTGCGGTCGTGTCCCCGGTTTCAGGATTCAGCACCGTTGCATCCGAGCTGCGTCCGTTGAACGTGAAGAGTTTCTTGGAGAAAGGATCGTAAAGAATCGCATCCGGGTTCTTCCCCGTGACGGGAACCTCTTTGATTAGCTTCAACGTCTTTAAATCGAAGATGGTGACCGTCGAAGACCGGCCATTGCTCGTAAAACCGTGGTTGAATTCCGGTGCAACGGCAATGCCGTGGACTCCATCCGTCTTCGGGATTTCGCCCACAACCTTCAAGTCGTCCATGTTGACGACGACCACGTGGTCACCGTGCGAAAGGAACAGTTGTCGCGCCGGACTGTCGGCGTAAAGATAATCCCAGAATCCTTCACCACCAATCAACGTTTTCTTCACGACGTGATACCCGGGGCTGGTTTGAGCGAAACAAATCGCTGAAACAAGCGCCAGGATCGAAACAACTCTGTACACGGTTTTCATCTACGATCTCCTTGGGTTATTTATGGATTCAAAACAGGAAGACATTTGGAAGCAGCAAAGGGGTTGTCACAGAGGCTCTGATTTGCATTGCGAGAAACGAACGGCGCTCGGCATGGAAAAAGGATTGGCCACAATTTACCAAAGAAAGATGAAATGAAGGTGAAAGAAAACGATCGCCTTCATCCAAATAAGGGGCACCGTAGTATGGAGTCCTGCTCTGGCAGTTACACTGGTATGGCGATGTTTGCTCGACGCTCTTTGGGGGACTGGCTATACTTGCCGGGATTCTGTCGGGACGTCCACCATCCTTCGATCCTTCGCCCGGCAAAGAACGCAAGCGCAGGCAAGCTCAGCACTCAGAATGCATGGCCGCCAAATAGGTCCTGACAGCACAAGCTGGGGCTTCATTCTCGACCAGGCACAATTGTGTTCGTGGTGAAAAATTTGCATCATGGACGTTCAAAATTGTCGATTTGTGCGCAATTGGAAGCTCTGCAACAACGTTCAAGGAGACGCACCATGTTCAAAAGGTTTTTCACTTTATTGTTCCCGTGTTTATTGCTAGCCCAGATTCCCGGCCCCCGGGACAATCGGATCCTCCTGTCGAACGGCTGGTGGCTGTCGCCGGCCGGCGACCAAATTGAGCTTGGCGACTTTCCAATGAATGCTGCACTCTACGACGGCAAGAAACCGGATGACCAGAAGTATCTCGCGGTTCTCGAAGGCGGGCAGTCCGGAGCAGACTTGAGACTCGTAGACCTCAAGGCAAAAAAGGTGATCGATGTCGTCAAACTGGAAGACGGCTGGCAAGGAATCAAGTTCCTGGGCAGGCGTCTATACGTTTCCGGGGGATATCAGAATTGCGTCTATACGTTCGACCTGAAGGACGGGAAGCTGATGCCGGCTGATACGATTCAATTCGAACTGCCGAAGCCAAAGTATGACGGAGGCGCCGCAGGCCTGGATGTCAACAAGCAGGAGCTTGCAGTGGTATTTCGGAACGACAGCACTCTGCGATACTTCAACTTCAAGAGCTCGGCGCACGAGAAAGTGAAACTGTCGGGGATGCCCTACTCCTGTGTGTTCACGAAGGACGGGCTTCTATTGGTTTCCATTTGGGGCTCGGCGAAAGTCCAGGAATTCAAAGGAACGAAGTTGCTGAGTGAATTTAAGGTCGGCGACCATCCGAATGAAATCTCGCTTTCCGCCAACTCGCATTACGCATACGTCGCGAACGCCAACGACAATTCCGTCAGCGTGATCGACCTGAAGCGGCAAAGGACTATTGCGCACGCCTCGACATCGATCCACCCTGATTCGCCCGAAGGGTCGACGACGAATTCGGTCACGCTGAGCGCGAGCAACTGGTACCTGCTCGCTGCGAATGCGGACAACAATTCGATCACCGTGATGCGATGGCAGAACCCCCGTCATCCCAGACCCGTCGGGTTCATTCCGACCGGTTGGTACCCGACGAAAGTGCTCTCCCTCAAGAATGGAAATATTCTCGTCCTGAATGGGAAAGGGGGACGCTCGTTGCCGAACCCGAACCGGGAATACATCGGGAGCCTGTTCAAGGGGACGTTGTCTATTTTCAAATTTCCCAATTCGAAGAAGCTCGCGGAATACACGAAGCAGGTCTATGCTAATACTCCCTACAAGCCTGCACAGAAGAAAGAGGCAGCCGTCGAGGCTGGGGGTCCGATCCCAAACAGGGTAGGGGCATCTTCTCCGATAAAATACATTTTCTATTTCATTCGTGAAAATCGCACCTACGACCAGGTACTGGGGGATATGCCAGAGGGAAACGGGGATTCTTCCCTGACGATCTTCGGAAAGAAGGTCACTCCGAACGCTCACAAGATTGCCCGCGAGTTTGTCCTGTTTGACGACTTCTTTGTTGATTCGGAAGTCAGCGCAGACGGACACAACTGGTCCACCGCCGCGTATGCAACGGACTATATCGAAAAAGTCTGGCCGAGTTTTTACGGAGGTCGTGGAGGCGTTTACAATTTTGAAGGGGAAGAGCCGACAGGGCATCCCAAAGCCGGCTTCATTTGGGACGACTGTGCGAGGAAGGATATCTCATACAGGAGTTACGGCGAGTTCATCGAAACGGCACCCAAGGTTGGAGACCCCGGGACTCCCAACACGAAATCGTTGGCGGAACACTTCAGTCCGACATACCGCGGTTGGGATCTCGATTACTCCGATGTCGATCGATACAAGGCCTGGGACAAGGAATTCACGGCCTATGAACAGAACGGCGGTCTGCCACGATTCAACATTTTCCATCTCCCCAATGATCACACGGCGGGAACGGCGCGGGGAAAACTCACTCCGCAGGCATTCGTTGCGCAAAATGACTATGCCCTCGGACTCTTTGTCGAACGTATATCCCACAGCAAGTTCTGGAGCGAATCCGCGATCTTTGTGATCGAGGATGACGCACAAAATGGTCCCGACCACGTCGATGCCCATCGTTCGGTCGCATTGGTTATCAGCCCGTACATCAAAAGGCACTATGTCGATCACACCCTGTACACGGGATCGTCCATGCTTCGCACGATGGAGCTGATCCTCGGACTCCCCCCGATGAGTCAATACGATGCCGCCGCGTTGCCGATGGCCGATGCATTTACTCCGGCCCCTACGCTGACACCGTACGCAGCGGACACCGCAGAGTATGATATCACCACGAAGAATAAAGAGGGAGACTACGGGCAGAACATGATGGAACACATGAATCTGACGAAGGAGGATGCGGTGCCGGACGTCCTGTTCAACGAGATCATCTGGCGTTCGATCAAGGGAACGCCGATGCCCCCTCCGCGTTACTCGATCCTTTCCGGACCCATCTCGAAGGATGAGGACGACAACTGAAGCGGTTATTTCTTGAGTTGGAAGCTGAAGGTACTTCCTTTCCCGACTTCACTTCGCACGTCGATACTGCTTCCGTGCGCTTCAATGATGTGTTTCACGATGGCAAGTCCAAGACCGGTTCCACCCACTTCGCGGGATCGGTCTTTATCCACACGATAGAAACGCTCGAAGATTCTCGGCAAATGTTCGGCGGCCATGCCCGCGCCAGTGTCTGCGACGCTGACCCTCACCGATCCATCGACATCGTCGGATGACACGAGAACCTTCCCGCCGTGAGGGCTGTATTTGATCGAATTGTCGATGAGATTGTTCAGAACCTGCCGAAGCCGGTCTCTGTCCCCAAAGACTTCAACGTCCCGCGCGGTTGTGAACGACCCGGAAATTGCTATGTCCTTTTGCTTCGCAAGCTCCTGGAAGTCGTGAACGACACCTTCGAGGAATTCATTCATATTGAAGTACCGGAAACTCATTTTCATCTCGCCGGATTCGATCTGGGAGATGTTGATGAGATCCTCCAAGAGTGTGCTGAGGCGGTCCGCGTTGGCTTTCGTCTTCTGCAGAAACGCCTTGTTGACGGAGCGGTCGTCGACGGCTCCATTCAGAAGCGTTTCGATGAATCCCTGAATGGCAAAGATCGGCGTCCTGAGCTCGTGGGAGACGTTGCCCAGGAACTCGCTCCGGACTTTCTGTAGCTTCTTCACTTCGTTGATATCCGTTTTCAGCTTGTCAACAAGCTCGTTGATCGCTGTTGCCACCCTGCCGATTTCGTCCTTGGTGTTGACCTCGACATGTGCGTCGAGATCCCCAGCTCTGATTCGTTCCACGGATCGTGCGATGTTGACCATCGGCTTGCTGATGCGTTGAGACACCACGATGCTGACGGCGATGACTACGATGAGAATGGCAACGCCCACAAAGGCAATCAACGCACGCAGACTATTCACCCTGTCCAACACATCCTCGAGCGGCATACTGATACGCACGAACGAGACATTTCTCAGCGTCTCGAGCGACGGCGCTACGGTGAGTCTCTTGGCGACGTACAGATATCTCCTGCCGACCGTCGCGCTCAGACGCATATTCGAACCGATGTCCTGGACGATCGCTTCCTGGATTTCAGGTCTCTGGAGATGGTTTTCCACGGAAGGAATTTCTTCCAGCGGCACATCGGAGTCATCCAGCACGCGACCGTTGTTGTCGATAAGCGTAATGCGGATATTTTCGAGTCCCGCAATCTGCCGGATGTCACGGTCGATCCGATGAAGGGTGGAGGAGGAGTCCCGTTCCAGCGAAAGCACGACCCAATCAGCTTCCCGACTCAGGTCCTGAACAAGCTGCACTTTGACGTAGGATTCAAGCTCCCATCCGAGAACCGCGCTCACACCGACCACGATGGAAAGCGCGAGCACGACGTACGTGACGGTAATTTTGGAACGAATGCTTTTCACGGACTACTCTTTGAACCTGTAACCGACCCCTTTGACCGTTTCAATGTAGTCTCCATATTTCCCAAGCTTTTCCCGAATCTTCCGAATGTGTACGTCCACGGTGCGGTCGACGACATAGACGTTCTCTCCCCAGATCGCGTCCAGAAGGGCTTGTCGGGTTATGACGCGTCCGCGATGTCTCACAAGATAGACAAGCGTCTCGAATTCTTTCTTTGGAAAGGCGACCTCCTTATTGGAGACCGTCACCGAATAATTCGGGACGTTGATCTGAACTTCGTCAATTTTCAGGAGATCCGCTGCCGGTTTTGCACGATGTGGTTGATCGACTCTGCGGAAGACTGTACGAATACGCGCCAGGATCTTGCCGATGCTGATCGGTTTCACGATGTAGTCTTCTGCGCCGATCTCCAACCCGACGATCTCGTCCGTTTCCGCACCTTTTGCCGTGAGAAACAGGACCGGAATCGATTCCGTCTCTTTGTTTTGCTTCAAGGCCTTTAAGGCCTGCAGTCCGTCCATCACCGGCATCATGATGTCGAGCAGGATCAAATCGGGGTATTGTTGTGCGCGATCGAGAGCTTCTTTTCCGTTGTACGCAGTAATAACTTTGTAGCCTTCCTTCTGCAGGTTGTATTTGAGCATCTCGACGATGTCTTTTTCGTCGTCTACGACAAGGATTTTTTTCGGCATGAACGGGAAAGGGTTATTCTGACGATGCAATATAGCGGAAGGTTGTTACTGTATCAACATCGTTATCCACGCGTGTGAATATTAACAATTTAGTAATGTCACGACGACGGGGAACTGCGAGACAGTCTGTCGGCAGGAATGGACTGAGATTGATAACAATTCCATAACGATCACTTAACCGGACCTTCCTTGTATTCTCCGGGAATTCTGGCAACCATCGCAGCGTTGTATCGGGGGAGTACAGAACACTGAAACGACGTATGAAAGCAGCTTCGATACTGATTCTTCTCTTCATCGTTCGCCCGGCAGGGGATGGCCCTGCGTCGGGCGACTCGTATGCCGTTCATCTCCTGAACGGTGATCGCTATTATCACGCTTTCGACAATACCCGGGCACTGGCTGAATATCAACGCGCCTATCAAATGGCGCCGGACAGCTTTGAAACGCTTCTGCGCCTGGTGAACGTGTATAATGACATCGGGCGATTGAAACTCCGCAAGGATGATTCATCCGAAGTCTATTATAGAATGTCGTTGGAGTACGCTGATTCGCTCGTTCGGCACTTTCCGAATCGGGCAGAATCACATTTCTGGCTTGCGCTCTGCGAAGGGAGCCTCATTCCCTTCCTCGGTGTCAAGCCGAAGATCGCTACCTCCCGAAAGGTCGTGGAAGAGGCTAACCGGGCAATCCAGATTGACTCCGGGTTTGCACTGGCCTACACCGTTCTCGGGATCTTTCAACGTCAGGCCTCCAGAATCAACTGGTTCGAAAGGATGCTCGCAAACGTCGTCTTTGGCGCAAATTTCTCGGGCTCGTTGACTGCCTCCGAGACCTTGTTACGCAAATCCATCCTCCTGGACCCATCAAATTCGTACGGCTACTATGAACTGTACTGGACCTACCGTGCAATGCAGGACTCTGTCCGAGCAGTCCAATCCCTGCGTACTCTGCTGACGATAGCTCCCACCAATTCCCGCGAACAACTCCAGGCCGAAGATGCCAAACGGCAGCTCGCTTTGTTCGGCAGGAACCCTTGAAACCGAAGCGTTTGAGCGCCATTCCTCCAACTCTTAATAGAACCGTAATCATCCCGTAACACCCCTGTAACTGCTGTTCTTCATATTTGTAGCGGTTAGTGCTGGTGAAACCACCACAGCGAGGAAAGGAACCGCACATGAAGATCGCCTATTTCAATGCCAACCTCCGGGTCGGCCAGGACGGCGTCACGCGAGTCATTTACAAAATGATCGAAGGGGCTCTTGCCCGTCAGCATCAGGTCCTGGGAATTACCTCCACGCTGCCTGAAAAGAATGACCAGGTCGTGCCGATGCTCAAGGTTCCTTCGGTTGTCCTCCCCCTCCAAAAAAATTACCGCATCGCGCTACCCGGGTATCAGCGTTTCGAAAAGGAACTCCAGGAATTCCAGCCTGACATTCTTCACATCAACAGTCCGTGCACACTCGGTTTTGCCGCGATGAAGTACGCACACCACTTCGGTGTTCCCGCGGTTGCAACGTACCATACTCATTTCCCAACGTATCCACGGTACTATCATTTGACAAAGTTTGAAAAGCTCGCGTGGAAAATCTCGCGCTCCCTTTACAACGGCGTGAACAGGACGTTTGTGCCAACCCGGCCTATCCTCGCCGAACTGAAAGCCAACGACATTGAACGACTTGAATACCTTCCGAACGGGGTCGACGTTGGTCTGTTCGGACCGCACAGGAGATCCGATGAGTGGCGGGCACGGTTCGGTGCCGGTGAGAAACAGATTATTCTTTTCGTCAGCCGACTCGTGTGGGAGAAGGACTTGCGCGTGCTGGCCGGAATGCACCACCTTTTGCGTTCGCGCCGGGACGATTTCGTGATGGTGATCGTTGGCGACGGCCACGCACGCGCCGAGCTTGAACAGATGATGCCGGGCGCCCACTTCCTGGGGTACCAGTCCGGACTGACACTCGCCGAGAGCTTTGCGTCCTCCGATATTTTCGTGTTTCCATCGACGACCGAGACATTCGGACTTGTGACGCTCGAAGCAATGGCGTCGAGGCTGGCTCCCGTTGCGGCGAAAGCCGGTGGGGCGGAAGAGCTCCTTGAACACGGCAAGTCGGGGTTCCTCGCCGAGCCCTTCAGCGCTGAAGACCTTGCACGCAAAGTGCAATGGCTCCTGGATTATCCGCGTTTTCGACAAACAATTTCCGAGCAGGCTTATGTCCGAGCACACGAATATCGCTGGGAGAAGATTCTCGGCAGGCTCTTTTCAAGCTATTCCGAAGTTATCGAGGAACACCACCGCAATCGATACCACAACGCAGCATGATACGGAGTTTGATGTCGAGCGCCTGCACTTTTCCAAGTGCGGGCAAAGCCAATCTGAGGCTGACCCAACCCCATTCACCATTGCTCACATCTCCGATCCACACCTCAGCCGGCGGTACTACCGCGAGCACATCAAGTCGCTGAAGATGCTCCTGCGGGCCGTTCTCGAGGACGGTTGCGATCACATTATTATCTCAGGCGACCTCGTCAGCACTGCCGACCCGGACGATTTCTATCTTGCACGGGAAGTTTTCTCAACGTATGGTCTCCTCGACAGCCGGCTGCTTACCGTCGTCCCCGGGAATCACGACATCTTCGGCGGTCCGCACCGCGCCGTGGACGTGGTCAGCTTCCCCCGTCATATCCGAAGTGTGGATTATCGAAAGAACCTCGACCTCTTCTATGAGACATTTGTCGAGACGTTCGCCGGCGTGAAGCACCTGTCGAAGGAATCGCCCTACCCGTTCATCAAGCACGTCGGCCCGTTCTCTTTGATCGGTCTTAATTCCATTCCGCCGTGGTCGTTCCTGGAGAACCCGCTGGGGACGAACGGCATTATTCAGGATCAGCAGCTCGAGTCGTTGCGCACCCTGGATGCTCACACCGAGCTGGGACCTTCCATCCCTGTGGTCGTCGTCCACCACCATTTCAACGATCTCACGGACGATTCGGTGGAAGACGGACTGTGGAAGAGAATCGAGTCCAAGACCATGAGGATGAAGAAGCGGAAGAGACTGTTGAAGGTTCTTAAGAGTTTCGGTGCCCGGTATGTCCTGCACGGACACATTCACCGGAACGAACTGTATGAGCGGAACGGCATCAAACTCGCCAACGGGGCTGGAGCAGTCTGCGACGACCCCGTCAAAAATCTCAAATACAATTCGCTTGCAGCCACGAACGGTGCGTGCGAGCTTGTGACGAAACATCTTGCAATCCCGTATCAAGCGTCGGGCGTAACGCAGGCAATCGTTCGACGGAAACAAAGATCGGTTGCCTCGGATGCATCACTGAAAGGGAACGGAGAAACCAGGCATGGTTCAGCAGTCTACAGCGTCATTCACAAGAGCGCATGAGGGGCGCGGCACGACAGTACCGGAAGACTTGGCGAAGGAACTCCTCGCTGTCGAAGAGCGAATCGCCGGTTCGAAAGTCGAAAGGAAAATTGCAGCGTTCGACCTCGACAATACGCTTCTGGTCGGGGATATCGGCGAGGCGGTTTTTGCTTCGCTGAAACAGAAGGGGTACATCCCGGGCTTTGCCTGGGGATCGTACAGGAAACTCCTCGTTTCCAACAAGGCGGAGGCGTATTGCAGCGTTGTGCGCGCGATGAGCGGCCTCCCCGAGAGAACAGTTCACAACGTCACGCTGGATTTGCTTGGAAGAAGGAACGATGTTCTCGAGCTCGAGAAATCGTTCATCCCGGTGCCGTTCCCGCATCCGGGAATGGTCTCCTTCGTCGATCAGCTCCGAACGCTGGGATATCAGATCTGCGTGATATCGGCGAGCAACGAAATCTCCGCGCGTCTCGCGGCGTGGAAGTTCTTCAGTATCCCGCCGTCTTACGTCCACGGAATCCGACAGGGCGAGCAGTCGGGAATTCTCACCATTGAACTGCGCCAGCCTCTCCCCATCGGCCGGGGAAAGGTGGAAGTGTATCGAAAGTTCGTTGGAGCGATCGACCCTCTTGTTTCCGCAGGCGACAGTATCTTCGATGTGCCGTTGCTGCAGCTGACGGAACCACGCGGAATGTCGATTTGGGTCGGGGAGGAGAAGGGGGGATACGAAAGCATCCGGCAGAAGATTGGAGCGGATCGAAATGTCCGCTTTCTCTTGAGGCCTCCGCAACTACAATTCGATGAAAAGGGTCTTGACAGTTGAGGAACACCGGATGGCGGAACGGTCATTGTGTGATTCTGCAGTCACAGACTCGCGGGGAGAGCTTGCCGTGACTGTCCTCGAAGCAAACGGAAGCAGTATTTCGAGGGCTTCGGGGCGATTCTCTTCGAAGAAGTCGTTTTCGAACTGCAGCACGCACCGGTGATCGGACTCGAACGTGAGACTCGCGCTCACGAGGCCGAAGTCGGTCGGCAGGTTCTCCATCCGGACGTTCACCCCCCGCTCCACGATGCGTCGACTCCCGCTGCCAAAAAACACGAGGCTGCCGTCGCGCTCCCTCACGAGGCAATCCCGAAGAAAAAGAACAATCTCCGCAGCCGCCCAGCCGTGATGTCCGTCTCCCATCGATCCGCCACCTGAGGTTGGATGAATTGCTTCCGGGAGCGAATACGGCGACTGAGTTTGATTGAAAATTGTCTCGGCAATTTCCCAGGCCCGCCTTGACTCTCCCATCCAGAGATAACTGTGGGCGAGTTGCAGCGTCAAATAGGGATTGTAGCCGGAATGGATGAACGGGTGATAAAAACCGTGTTCATTCACATACGTTCGGTCGATTGCACGAACAGTGTTCGCAGGATGCGGGAGATCGGCAAGGATATGAAGAGGATAAACGCTTGCGACCGATCCGATGGCGCTTTCATTGAACTCCCTGGTCGGCGTGGCAGGGATCAAATCGCAGCCGAGACGTTCCGAGACACGAGCGAGCGTGGAACGAACAGCCTGTTCAAGCGATGCCGCTTCCACGGAAGCGCGGTTGCGGTCGTCGGTTCTGCCAAGCGCTGCGCAGATGGATTCGAGGGAATGGAGTCCGGCAAGGGACCAGAATGTGTCCCAGAAATATTGGTCGACGGTTCCCAGATGTTCTGCACTCAGGCTGGGCGGCATCAATCCCTGAATCTCTCCTGAGTCCCCCGTTGTTTTTTTTCGCATTGCGGTGATCCATCGCGCACCCCGCTGAAGCTCGGGATACCAGGCCTGAAGCCACGATCGCGAGCGCGTGAGCGTGTAGTGTTGATAAACCGTCCACAACACCGTCCCGTTGGAATCCCATTCCCCCTCCGGTCCCCGGAAGAAACCGTCCGCTCTCAGATGAATTTTGAAACCATCGATGACTTGCTGTGCCCTTTTCTGAAAACCGAGAAGGTCGAGGGCACGGACCATCGGTGCCGCATCACGGTACCAAAAATGGTGATAGAGGAAGGGTCCAGGAGAGATGAACTCGTCATCCTGCAGCTCCAACAACGTAAGGCGGCACGCTTCGAACATTTTCTGCAATTGCTCATCGGCAATCTGTACGGTTGCTCCTTGTGCGAGCTCTCTCAGCCAATGCGCGCCGTGTCGTTCCTTCCGCTTCTCAAACGAAACGCGCCAGGTTTGCTTGATGGCGTGGGTGCGCAGAGTTTTCTCGGGGTTCAGCGCGACACTGCAGTCGACAAAAAACTCCGATCCCGGCTCAAGCTCGAATCTGTACGCAGCGATGGCATTTGCCAGGCCCCGCCGGCACTCGATGGAAGTTCTCGCTCGCGTGCTTGCTCCTTCTCCCAATGCTCTCAAGAGCGAGGCGGTATCTCCCTGGCTCGCATTCGAAGTCAGGACCCAGTCTGGCGGCTTGGCAAGAGCTACTCCCAGGACTTTGTCGACGTAAGCGAATCTGTTCTGACGGAACTCGATGGAATGAATGGGAGCCACGCCTTCCGGATTGAACGGACGAATTGCCACACAGAGCGTTCCCGAAACTGAAGATGAAGCGATATTCTTGACACGAGCCCGTTGAAACAGGACGTCGATGTCGCGATTGGTCGGGTCCACAAAGTGTTCGACACGGAGTTCGATCTCATCCTTCCTGGCAACCGTCGTCAAACGGGGCGCCGTCCGACAAAACTCCTGGTCGACGTGTTCAAGGAGGGATGGAAAGATGATGCTCCCATTCAGGACCACCCAGACGTCCAGCGACCATTCCCTCGGAAGCGGCGTCGCGAGACCTCTTGGATCGACTATCGCTTCGTGGACGCCATTGGGGCTTCCGAGCGTGGTCCAATTTCGATGCGTGACATTCAGCAGAAGAGGATTCTGCGAGCGTGGAATGAAGCTTGGGTCTTTCGGGTTGAGCTGGCGATGGACCCAGTAAGGGTAGACCCAATCCTGATTCATTTGCAGAGTCGCGAAATTCAGGAGTCCGCGCACGACCAGGGGAGCGCTCAACTGGAAGAGTTCCCGGGGAAATCCATTTCCACCGACGTCACTCAGTTGCGAAGCGATCCGGAATTGTTTGAGTGATGAATCAGGCAAACTGAGCCGTCTCAGGGCCTGTTCCAGCACGTACGATGTCAGATTCACGTATGTGTTGTGCTGAAGTGAGGTGTCTTAATATAGAGCGACGACATTCAAGGAGCAAGACGAAACACTAACTGTTGCTCAGTTAACAATTTCTTAATGTCATCTCAACATTCATGTAAAGCGAACCTTGTAATTTGCAGTCGCTCTAATGGAAATTATCATGGTGGAGGATAAGCGATGATACAACGACAGAGTGTACCGGCTCCATTTTCATTTCGGATGATCCGCGAGTTTCTGGTCTCCGACGAAGAATTGTTCGGCGAAATGAAGCCAATCGGCAACAGGGAGTTCTATACGATCCTTGCCATGGTGATCGGCGCCGTTCTGCTGCTCGCAGTGACGATCGGACCGCTTGCGATCGTCTAGGACACGAAGCCAACCCTGCGAGTGCGGCAGGGAAGGAAGCAGTTAACAATTCCTTAACATTTGCGTCACCCCCATGTAACAGCGGTTTGGTAGATTGCTGTCCACAGATTTGCCATCTCGATTCAAAACTCAAGCACCACAATCCATTGGTTAGTTCATCGAACACGTTCTTTGCTCCAATCATTGTTACTACTCACTCACATTCACTAATTAAGGAAGGTTTCCTATGAAACGTACCATCCTTTTTGTTGCTGGTTTGTTTCTGTTTGCTCAAGGGATGTTGATGGCCCAGGGCAAATTCAGCGGTTATATGTTCGGGGATTATTACTACAACGTGGCAAAAGATCCAAACTATCTAACTCTCGCCAATGCTGGGGCGAATTCCATGTCTGCAAATCCAGGCGGAACGTCCTACCAGGCTTTTCAGGTTCGTCGGGTGTATTTTGGTTACCAAGATGATATATCGGAAAAGTTCACGAGTCTGTTTCGACTGGAAATGGATCCGACCGCAACGAATACCGCGACTGGCAAATTGGGTGTGATGGTGAAAGATGCATCTTTAACTTGGAAAGAGATCTTTGGAGGAAGCAACCTTGTTTTTGGAGTTACAGCGACGCCGACCTTCGATGCATCCGAAGGGGCTTGGGGATATCGATCACTTGAGAAGACGATCATGGACTTGCGAGGAATCGTTCCTTCCCGAGACTACGGTGTTGCATTGAAAGGAAAGCTAACGGGAGATGGAACGCTGAATTACTGGGTGATGCTTGCGAATGGCTCCGGCAATTCACCGGAAACAGACAAATACAAACGCTACTATGGCCAGGTATCATTCAAGCCGAGCGGCAGCTTTTATGCCATGGTCAACTTCGATTTTCAGGATCGCGCTCAAATCCTGGATCCGTACAATCCTACTGCTGGAACCAAAGTTAGTGACGGAACGATGACGATGTCAGGATTTGTCACGTACAATCAAGCAGGAGCGTTCAAGGTTGGATTGGAAGCATTCACACAATCGACCTCCAACGGTTATAACAATGGCACGGCATTGTCAAGCAAGAGTGCGCTGGGACTCTCGATCTGGGCGGCGGCCGACCTGCAACCCGACCTTGCCGTGGTGCTTCGGTATGACAACTTCGATCCGAACACCGACAGCAAGTCCAAAGGAGATTCGCGAAACCTGATTATTGCCGGACTCGATTGGAAAGCTGACAAAAACGTTCACGTTGAACCGAATCTTTACTATGAATCGTACGAAGCTCCCACGGTTGGCGCTGCGCCAAAGGCGGCAGTTGTGGCGCGCGTGACGATGTACTGGGTATTTCTCTAATCAATCATCCTATCCACTCTAAGTTTGGGAGAGTATCTCATGAAGCGAAGTCTCTATATCTTTCTGGGTCTCGCATTTGCGCTATTGGCGTCTGACTCGCTCCGCGCGCAAACGCAGCTCAACGGTGCGGGTGCAACATTCCCGTACCCGATCTATTCAAAATGGTTCGACGTCTACAGCAAGGAACACGGCGTCAATTTCAACTATCAGTCGATCGGCAGCGGCGGTGGAATCAAGCAGGTGACGGAAGGAACGGTCGACTTCGGCGCTTCGGATGCATTCTTGAGCGAAGACCAAATGAAGGAGATCGACGAAAAACAGCATTCCAAGATCCTGCACTTCCCGACCGTCATGGGAGCGGTTGTGTTGACGTATAACCTCCCCGGTGTCGGATCGGATATGCACATGACCCCGGAAGTTCTTGCGGACATCTATCTCGGCAAGATCACGAAATGGAATGATGAGAAGATCGCCAGCCTCAATCCCAGCATGAAACTTCCCGATGAAGCAATTCTTGTGGCGCATCGGTCGGACGGCAGCGGAACGACGAACATCTTTACCAACTATCTCTCCAAAGTGAGCCCGGAATGGAAGGAGAAGGTCGGACAAGGCACGTCGGTAAACTGGCCTGTCGGTTTGGGCGGCAAAGGGAACGAAGGCGTGACGGGCGTTGTGAAGCAGTCGGAAGGCGGGTTCGGGTACGTGGAAATTGCGTATGCAATCCAGAATCACATGCCCTACTGCCTGTTGAAGAATGCAGCCGGCAAGTTTGTCGGGCCCACGCTGGACGCGCTATCGGCTGCCGCCGCGGGAGCTGCCGCACACATGCCCAAAGACCTTCGCGTGATGATCACCAATTCGCCCGGCAAAGAGGCGTACCCCATCTGCGGGTTCACGTGGTTGTTGATCTATCAGCATCCGAAGGACAAGAAGAAGGGGAAGGAAATCGCCGCATTCCTTCACTGGGCTTTCACCAAAGGCCAGGACTACTGCAATGAACTTTACTACGGAAAGCTTCCGAAGCAGGTCCAGCAACTCGATTTGAAACAAATCAGCATGATTCATCTCAAGTAAGATTTTCTGTGCAGACATATCTCCCTCAAAGGCAAGCTGAGGGGAGCGGACAACAAACGGGTGGAAGGGATCAGTTGAGTGAGCCACCCGTTGTTGTCTTTACCCGAAACGGAAAAGCCAAGGCCCGGAACCTCGGGGATCTCGTCTTCAAGAATTTGACGTTCTTCTTTGCCGCTGTCGTATTCTCCCTCGTCTTCTTGATGGCGTACGAGATGTACGTCGGATCGAATCTCTCGATCGCAAAGTTCGGCTGGAAGTTCCTTTGGACATCCGTGTGGGACCCTGTCAGGGGCGACTTCGGTGCATTGCCGTACGTTTACGGCACGATCCTCTCTTCGCTCGTGGCGCTCGTCATCGCACTTCCGTTGAGCGTCGGCGTTGCGATTTTTCTTGCCGAACTGTCTCCCGGCTGGCTCGAGAAGCCGGTTTCGTTCCTCGTCGAGCTCCTGGCGGCAATACCGAGTATTGTCTATGGCATCTGGGGAATGTTTGTTCTCGTTCCCATTGTGAGAGGCAGCATTGGTCCCTTCCTGACGAAGTATCTCGGCTTCATTCCATTGTTCACCGGCGCGCCGTATGGATTCAGCATGCTGGCTGCCGGCATCATCCTTGCGATCATGATTCTCCCGATCATAACGTCGATATCCAGGGATGTCATGGCCGCAATCCCCAACACCCAGCGCGAGGCCGCGCTCGCACTTGGTGCGACGAAATGGGAGACGACGAAGATCGTGCTTTCGAATGCAAAGTCCGGCATCGCCGGGGCTACGCTGCTGGGGCTTGGGCGTGCGCTCGGAGAAACGATGGCGGTCACGCTGGTCATTGGGAATATCTCGAGGATATCCATCCATCTGCTCGATCCCGGATACTCGATGGCAAGTGTCATTGCGAATGAGTTCACGGAAGCGACATCGGATCTGTACCTGAGCTCGCTGATCGAAGTGGGATTGCTCCTGTTCGGTGTCACCATTATTCTGAATGCCATTGCCAGACTCATCGTCTGGAGTGTTACGAAAAGGTTCGCTTCATGACAAAAGGATCGAACGCAGGCGTGGATCGCTGGCGGAAATTCAAGAACGCTTTCATGATTGGCCTCTCAATCCTGAGCGCTCTGGTTGTCATCGCTCCGCTGTTCATCATCTTCGGATATACACTGTCCAAAGGAATCGGTTCCGTCAACCTCGACTTCTTCCTGCACATGCCAAAGCCGGTCGGGGAAACGGGAGGAGGGATGGCCAATGCAATCGTCGGCTCGCTTCTCATGGTTGGCATTGGAGCGCTCATTGGACTCCCCATCGGCATCATCGCAGGGATCTACCTGGCGGAATTCGGGAAAAATCCCTTTGGCGCTGCCGTGCGGTTTATGAGCGATGTGCTCAGCGGAATCCCGTCGATTGTCGTGGGAATCGTGGCGTACGTGATTGTCGTCATCCCCATGAAGCACTTCTCCGGGTTTGCCGGAAGCGTCGCGCTGGCAATCCTGATGATTCCGACCGTGACCAGGACGACCGAGGAGATGATCCTCCTGGTACCGCATTCGCTCCGGGAAGCGTCGCTCGCGCTCGGAGTACCGAGCTGGAAAACGACGATCAGAGTCATTCTCCCTGTTGCAACCAAAGGCATCACGACCGGAGTACTGCTGGCCATTGCACGGGCGGCGGGGGAGACCGCGCCTTTGTTGTTCACTGCCCTTGGCAACCGGTTCTGGTCCACATCACTCAATCAACCGATGGCATCACTGACCGTGTTCATCTACGACTATTCGAAAGCACCGTTCACCGACTGGAACAATCAGGCATGGGCCGCGGCGTTCGTTCTTATCTGTATTGTTTTTCTCGTGAATATTGTTTTTCGTCTAGTCACCAGGAGCCGTTATGGAATTGGCAACTCTTGAAGCTTCATCTCCCCTAACCATGGAAAACACAACAGCGAGTCAGCAACCGATTTCCAACATTCCGCAGAAAATGATTGCGAAGGACTTGAACTGCTTCTTCGGCAAGACCCAGGCAATCAAGAATGTAAGCCTCGGCATTCCGACCGGCCAGGTCCTCGCGATCATAGGACCTTCCGGCTGCGGGAAATCGACGTTCCTCCGTTCGTTGAACAGGATGCACGAGGTGGCCGGCGGCACGCTCACGGGAAAAGTCCTTCTGGACGGTATGGATGTGTACGACAGCGATCCGGTGGTCGTACGACGAAGAGTGGGGATGGTGTTCCAGAAGGCCAACCCGTTCCCCACGATGTCGATCTTTGACAACGTCGCGGCAGGACTTCGTCTCAACGGCACCCGGAACAGGAACAAGATCGGCGAAACGGTGGAGCGGAGCCTCAAACAGGCCGCGCTCTGGGACGAGGTGAAGGATTCTCTGAACAAATCCGGGATGAGCCTTTCGGGGGGTCAGCAACAGCGGTTGTGTATTGCACGCACGCTTGCGGTGGACCCGGAAGTTGTCCTGATGGACGAACCGGCAAGCGCCCTGGACCCCATCTCGACCGCAAAGATCGAGGAGCTTATCTACGATCTCAAGAAGAACTACACCATTGCCATCGTGACGCATAACATGCAGCAGGCGGCCAGGGTCAGTGACTTCACCGCCTTCTTTTATATGGGGGAATTGATCGAAGTCGACGAGACCAAAACAATGTTCACAGCCCCCCAGCAGA
>Ga0335081_10003097_pt1 | contig 26175 bp, 24 predicted proteins | sample Lox_Sample_35_FD_206713 | JGI IMG/M metagenome (GOLD analysis project Ga0335081, IMG submission 206713) | Soil microbial communities from Loxahatchee National Wildlife Refuge, Florida, United States - Lox_Sample_3.5 | ecosystem: Environmental > Terrestrial > Soil > Wetlands | place: USA...
GGAACGTCGGATCGTTCCCCCAGGAACCGTACACGGTCGGCGATGCCCAGTTCACCCGCCATATCTCTGAGGTGCTGCGCATAGGCAGCTTCCGGGCCGGTCTGGGGTCCGCCCACGATCCAGCACCTCCAGTCTTCTCGCGCGCTCAGAAGATTGAGTGCCTGTAACAAAGAGGTGTGCCCCTTCCAGGCTTGCATCCTGCTTGCGTGCACGATGACCGTGGCATCCTCTGGAACATCGAATTCGTGGCGCACGCGCGAGCGCTCCTGTTCCAAGCCCGAACGGTTGAGTGGTAGGGGGCTATAGATTACCTTCGTTGGCGCCGTAGGAAACACATAGCGGCAGGTCTTTTCGGTGTCACGGCTGACGCACAAGGACAAGTCCGGTACGGCCGCCAATCGGGCGCATCGCTCAATGAGGTGCCCGCCGTCGGCCCGATTATGAAAATAGGAGATCAGAGGAACACGCCGCGCGCGAACCACGGAAGCAAAGATCGCATGACTCCAGGTCATGTGACATACCACGACATCGAAGTGGATTTCCCGAAGCAGCCGCCTCATCCGGGCTCGCGCACGCACTACCGTCCACGGACGGCTGATGCGAGCATGCCCGAGCACGTGTACCGGGCACCCAGGCCAATCAGTTCCCGGCTCAGGCGGCCTTCGTAACACATCGCGAAATGAGATTCCATGCTCGGGCAACAATCACGGAGCCGCGCTAAGGTCACCAGAATCGTTTCCAATCCACCGAAAACGTTGCCCGCATTCACATGGAGCACCCGCAAGCCTTGACTGAGAGACTGCAGTGAGCCGGAATTCATCGCGAGTGCGACTCCTGTGGCGGGCGTACCCTTTGCCACCCCCACAAGCGCCCTAATCTAGATTGGACACCCTGAATTGTCGCGAACAGCCGTTATCTTCGGTAAACAAAAGTCAAGGCCTATGGGTCTCGGCCTCTACGCGCCCCCATCCTGCTTATTGGCCAGCACCGGCCGCAAGCTGCTCAACGACTTCAGTGCATTAAACCAGAACGGCGCTCCGAGGCTCAGCAGCAATGCCGAAACGAGCGTCCCCAGAAAATTGGCGGCGTCGTCAAAGTGCAATGGATGATAGGGCCGCGGGATCAGCAGGAACCCCGAGCTCTCGAGCTCGTGGCGGATCGAGTTCGCCTGTTGGGCCAGCGCCCCCGACACGGATCTGGTGTAGTCTTCCAGAACGCGTGGATCGTTTCCGGTCAGATTTCGCTCCAGCCAGATCCGCGCATCGGCATAGCTGGCCTCGATGGGCATCGGGCCGATTCCCTTCGTCTCGTTCGGGTACTTAGCTTTCAAGCGTTCGAAAACTTCCTCATACAATTCCGGCGCAGCGCCCGGAATGGCCGTCCGATCCGAGGCACTGGCCGAGGGAAGGATCGCGGCCGCTTCTTTCATTAGCGACGCGGACGTATTCGCCAGGCTCTCGCGTGCCTGCGGATCGTTCCACAAACGCGCCAATAGCCGGAAGCTATCCAACTGCACCCCAATCGCCAGCAGAAATGAAAAGATCACAGTCCAAACCCTCATCTGCACGGCAAACCGCTGCGAGACCCGATCCATTGCCGAATGAAAGCGCGCCTCCACCGAGCAGAGCGCCTGCTGGGAAGCCGCCATCTGATCGAGAATCTTGTCCACCTGCACGGCGTAGTGCGGGGCCAGCGTTTGGAATGCGGCGGTCAGAATCTGTACGTGGCGCAGCGTATCTGCATCTGAGCTTTGGAGCGCCGACTCGATACGCACCGCCGTTTCCAGATTGGTCTCGCCTCCGGCTGACCGCAATTGTTGGGCATGCGCCGCCAGCATGCGCACCAATTCGCCCGCGCGAATGGCCGACGCCAGCGTCCAGCGGCGCACCAGACGGCCGACGAGCGGCTTGTCCCTGAGTTGACCGCATGTCGACACCAACGAGTCGGAAATGATCGGGTGCGTCAGCATGGCTTCCGCCTGACTTTCCAATTGCGGGTCGATGCTCTTCAACAACGTCTTCGTACCCCAAAGAAGGTTGGTGCCGCGCAATCCCAGCGAGGCGGACACCATTTGGGTAAGCACGGTGATGATCAGGCTCACCCCCAGCATCACTGCCGTATACGCGATCAACATGTCTACATGTGCCAGTGTCATGGGAACGGTTCGGAAGCCTTGCGGCTCGTTCGCGCGTCAAAAGCGCGGCGGGAGTCTCAGTCTACCAGCGCCACCGCGGGTGTCCCCATCCGGATTTCGCTAACAACCTGATTCCCTGGTGTTTCGAAAAAAAAAATTCAAGGGACTCGACGGCGCAGCAAGCGTACGCTGGCACACATTCAGGGAACGAATTAGCAGTTGCGCTCCGTGGCCTTCCAAGTGCAAAGTGAAGGCTATATGCCGCTGCCGGCCACTACATTCGAAGTTTCCAAATCGTCAGAATCGTGGCATGAGCTGAAGCCCGCCGGACCGTGTGTGTTCGTGATTTTTGGAATCACCGGGGATTTAGCCGCGCGGCTGCTCTTTCCCTCGCTCTATAACCTGGCCCACAACAAACTCTTGCCGGACCACTTCGCGATTGCCGGTTTTGCATTGCCCGACACCACTGAGCAGCAGCTTCGTGACAAACTCGTTAACGATCTCGAAACCGTCGTTGGCCGCGACGCGGATCACGAAACCATCGAGCGCCTGGTGTCGCGCGTGCGCTTCGTCGGGTCGGACTTCGATTCGGCCGCCGGTTGGCAGCAGCTCCGCCAGGTTTTGACCGAGCACGATCGCAAATATCAAACCGGCGGCAATTACTTGTTCTACCTGGCGACGGCCCCCGAGTTATTCCTGCCGGTGGTCCAACGCCTGGCTCGAGAGAAACTGCTCGACGAAGCGGATGGCCAATGGCGGCGCGTCATTATCGAAAAGCCGTTCGGTCACGACCTGGCGTCGGCGCGCGAGTTGAACCAGCAACTACTGGCCTCCGTTCACGAACCACAGATCTACCGGATCGATCACTACCTGGGCAAAGAAACGGTTCAGAACATCATGGTCTTCCGCTTCGCCAACGGGATCTTCGAGCCCATCTGGAACCGCCGTTACGTCGATCACGTGCAGATTACCGTGGCCGAATCGCTAGGTGTGGAGCGCCGTGGCCGCTACTACGATCATACGGGCGCGCTGCGGGATATGATTCCCAATCACCTGGTGCAGGTGTTGGCGCTCATCGCCATGGAGCCGACCAGCTCATTTTCCGCCAACGCATTTCGCAACGAACAGGCCAAAGTGCTCGATTCGGTCCCGCCGATTTCCCCGGACGATTGCGCGGGCTGCGTGGTCCGCGGGCAATACGCGGCCGGCCTCGAGGAGGGCAAGCCGGTTCCGGCCTACTCCAATGAGCAATATGTCGATGCCCACTCGCAAACCGAAACCTTCGTGGCATTGAAAATTGCGGTTGATAACTGGCGCTGGGCCGGTGTACCCTTCTACTTGCGAACCGGCAAGCGGATGAGCCGAAGGTCGACGGAAGTAGTCGTCCAGTTTCGCAATCCTCCGCTCACCCTGTTCCGGAGCGGCGCCTCTATGCCGCAGCCGAATCGCCTCGTGATCGGAATCCAGCCGCAAGAGAATATCTCCATCGAGTTCGAAGCCAAGGTGCCAGGGCCGCGCCTGACGACCAGCCCGGTCGGTATGCATTTCGACTATCGCGAGCAGTTTCAGGTGGAGAACCGGACCGGCTATGAGACACTTCTGTACGATGCCATGATCGGCGATTCGAGCTTATTCAAACGGGCTGACATGATCGAGGGCGGATGGGCAATCGTTCAGCCGATCCTGAATGCATGGGCCGCCGGCCATGGCGGTGAACTGCATCTATACCCGGCAGGCACGGATGGCCCCGCGGCAGCCGGCGACATGATGGTGCGTGACAAACGCCGTTGGAGGGAGCTGTGAATTCGAAGCCCGCACGAGAACTGGAAGATCTGTGCATCAACACCATTCGCATTTTTTCGGCCGATGCCGTCGAGAATGCCAAAGCCGGTCATCCCGGCATGCCCATGGGCGCGGCCGCCATGGCGTACACTCTTTGGACCCGGTTCCTGAAGCACAATCCCAAGAATCCGCAATGGTTCGATCGCGATCGGTTCGTGCTTTCGGCGGGCCATGGCTCGATGCTCCTGTACAGCCTGCTGCACCTCACCGGCTACGATCTGCCGCTCGAAGAAATCCAGCGCTTCCGCAAGTGGGGCAGCAAAACGCCAGGGCATCCCGAGCGCCGGCACACCCCCGGCGTCGAGGTCACCACCGGCCCGCTGGGGCAGGGCTTCGGCAATAGCGTGGGCATGGCCATCGCGGAGGCGTGGCTCGCGGCCCACTCCAATCGCTGGGGGCACGACATCGTCAACCACTACACCTACGTGATGTGCGGCGATGGCGATCTGATGGAAGGCGTAGCGCAAGAAGCTGCGTCGCTCGCCGGCCATCTGCGTCTCGGAAAGCTGATCGCCCTGTACGATCAGAATCACATCACGCTGGCAGGCGCCACCGGACTGGTTTTCACCGAAGACGTCGCCCGGAACTTTGAGGCGCGCGGCTGGCATACCCAAGCGGTCGAAGACGGAAACGACACAGAAGCGATCGATTCCGCGATTCGCGCCGCGCAGGCCGAAGTCCAACGCCCCTCCCTGATTCTCTGCCACACACACATCGGCTACGGCAGCCCGCACAAGCAGGACAACTTTTCGGCGCACGGCAACCCGCTCGGCGAAGACGAACTGCAGGCCGCGAAGAAGGCTCTGGGCTGGCCCACCATGGATAAGTTCTACCTGCCGCCGGATGCGGTGGCGTTCTTTCGGCAGGCGATCGACCGAGGAGCGCAAACCGAAGACGCGTGGCGGAAGAAGTTCGACGCCTACCAAAAGCAGTTCCCAAAAGAGGCTGCCGAATTCAGCTTGCTGATGCGCGGCCAGTTGCCCGAAAACTGGACAGCCGATCTTCCGAAGTGGACGCCCGCGGACAAGCCGATCGCCACCCGCGCCGCCGGCGGCGCCGTGCTCAATGCGCTGGCCAAACGCATTCCCAACATCATCGGAGGCTCCGCGGACTTGAACCCTTCCACCGACACCGCCCTCAAAGGCCTCGGCGATTTTCAACCGCAGGAATCCGGCGGCGCCGGCACGCTCGGCGCTGTGGGCGGCGAATGGAGCTATGCCGGCCGCAATGTCGCATTCGGTGTGCGCGAGCATGGCATGGGCGCGGCCGTGAATGGCATGGCGGCGCATGGCGGTGTGATTCCTTTCAGCGCCACATTCTTCACCTTCTCGGATTACATGAAGCCCGCGATCCGCCTGGGAGCGTTGAGCCGGCTCAACGCGGTTTACGTGTTCACTCACGACAGCATCGGAGTCGGCGAGGATGGACCGACGCACGAACCAGTCGAACATCTCGCAGGCTTGCGCGCGATTCCGGGCCTGCGCGTGATCCGCCCCGCCGATGCCAACGAAACGGCTGAGGCATGGACGCTCGCTGTGCAAAACGATAGCCCCACCTTATTGGTCCTCACCCGCCAGGCCGTGCCGCACCTCGACCGGAGTAACGCCAAAGACCCGGGCGTCGCAAAGGGCGCTTACATCCTCTCCGAAGCGGCCGGCGGCCCACCGGAAGTCATCTTGATCGGCACCGGCTCCGAGGTGCAGCTATGCGCCAAGGCCCAGGAAAAGCTCCGGACATACGGCATCCGAGCCCGCGTGGTCAGTATGCCCAGTTGGGACCTGTTTGAAGCGCAGGACCCGGCGTACCGTGAAGCCGTGTTGCCCAAAGCCGTCAGGAAGCGCGTGGCGGTGGAAGCTGCGTCGCCCCTAGGCTGGCACCGCTGGGTCGGCGACGAAGGATCGATCATCGGCGTCGAAACCTACGGCGCATCGGCGCCCGGCGATGAAATCTTCAAGCACTATGGCCTGACTGCGGAGCACGTCACCGCCGCGGCGCTTCACCTCCTGGGTCGCGACGCTGACGCCGATCGCGAGTACCGGCCCGAGGGTGCACTCGTTTCCACATCGGCCCAGTGATTTCTATGTGAAATCATTTGTGGCCCTAAATGTTTTAATCGAAACATCACATCGTTGTAACCGTTCTCCTGCCAAGCTGGGCTCAGCAAAGGATCTCGATGCGCGCGAGCACCATCGAATTTGCCTGGCAGGATTCAGAATTCCGGAAGCGATATCGAACGGGCGTTTGCCTGCACGGCCACACGATGCACTCTGAGGAGTGCCTTTCGTTCCTGCCGCGATACTTGCACCATGTTCCGGGCATTTCCCAAATCGTCCGGGGCTATGAACGAGGCCGCAAGCCGGTCGATTTCGCGCGCGCCTTCTGGACACCGCCGCTCAGCCCCGCTTCGGCCCTGAGCCTCGAACGCCAGCAGATCGAGAGTCTCGGCCTTCGCCCCATCGTCTCCCTAACCGACCACGACAACATCGAAGCCGGTGCTTCCCTGATCGTGACCGCCGACCCTGACGAAGTGCCGGTTTCGGTGGAATGGACGGTGCCATACGAGAGGTCGATCTTCCATCTCGGAATTCACAACCTGCCGCCGCAAGCCGCGCGTGAGTGGATGGCGGTGATGGCCGCCTACACCGCGGCGCCCGATGAGAGGTGTCTTCCCAACATCCTGAGCGAGTTCGCAAATAATCCTGAAACGCTGGTCGTTCTCAATCATCCATTGTGGTTAGAGGAGGGTGTCGAGCAAGGCGACCACTGCCGCGCGCTTTACCACATCCTGCGCGAGTGCATCGACTGGCTGCACGCCTTCGAACTGAACGGCACCCGAGTGTGGCGCGAGAATGCGGAGGTCGTCCAACTCGGCAAAGCGCACGGGCGGCCGTTGATCTCGGGCGGCGACCGCCATGCTTGCGAGCCATCGGCGTGTCTCAATCTGACCAATGCGCAATCGTTTTCCGAATTCGCCGCGGAAATCCGCGCCGGCGAAAGTTCGCTTCTGTTCCTGCCCCATTACCAGGAGCCGATGGCTCTGCGGGTACTGGAAGCCAGCTGGGACATTCTGCGGCCCTATCCCGAATATCCCGGCCGCGAACGCTGGACCGATCGCATCTTCTACCGAAGTCCGGACGGGTGCGTCCAGCCGCTGTCGGTGATCTGGAAAGACCAGGTGCCCTGGATTCTACGCGGCGCCACCGGCATGCTTCAGCTCTTTGCCACCTCGCCGCTCAAGCTGGCGCTGCGGCTGCTAGCTGCCGAAACGGGAGAACTCCAACTGTGAAGGCCATCGGGGCCCGGTTCCACGCCTCCGTGGCCGGGCTATCTCCTGCAACCATCGCCTTGATTCTAGCAGTCGGCCTTGTACTCGGCGTCTTCCCCGTCTATGGATGCCCAACCGTGCTCTGCGTAGTGGCAGCGCTCGCCTTGCGGCTGAACGTTCCCGCATTGCAGCTGATTAACCAGCTCGTTTCGCCGCTTCAGCTCGCCCTGTGGGTTCCACTCAATCGCTTTGGCGCGCGCCTGGTTCACGAGTACGTACCTCTACCGGCCTCGGCCAGCCTGGCGGGCGCGGCACGCGATGCCGTCATCGGCTGGTTCTGCCTGTGCGTTCCGCTCGGGATCGTGCTCTATTTCATCCTGGCGCATGCGCTTCGCCGCAAAGCGCTACGCTCTGTTAATCTCTTGGGCAGTGTGCCCTCCCACTCTTGACGATCTCAAACGAGGCACGTGTCATCTGTGGTGGTGGCATCCCAGCGCATATCCGGCGGAGCATCTGACCACGCGCGGGCTCGCTCTGCTCACCGATGACGAACTGGCGCGCTACCGCCGCTACCTGGTGCCTCGGCCTGCGCATACCTTCCTGGCCGCGCAAGTCCTGCTGCGGTCGGTTCTATGGGCCTACTGCGCCATTCGACCGGAGGATTGGCGCTTCTCGACCAATCCCTGGGGACGGCCGCGCATTGCCAACGCGCTTGCTCCCGCCGGTTTGAGTTTCAACGTCTCACACAAGCCGGGTTGTGTCGTCTGCCTGGTGGGACATGGCCGGGCATTGGGCGCGGACGTCGAAGACACCGCAGCCGACGGTGCGCATCTGCTGGAACTGGCGGAGCGCTTTTTCTCCCCTTCCGAGGCGGCGGAGCTTCATGCGCTGCCGGCAGAACGCCAAGCCGATCGGTTCTACGAACTCTGGACGCTCAAAGAGTCCTACATGAAAGCGCGCGGCATAGGGCTGAGCCTGGGACTCTCGCGGTTCTCCTTCACGGTCAAAGGCGATACGGCCAGCGTGCGGTTCGATCCGGGTTTTCACGACCATCCCAAAGCGTGGGAATTCCGCCTGTTCCGGCCGGACGCGCAGCACGTGATATCCACGGCAGTAGAACGCCTCGATGGGTTGCCTGCGACGGTGGAATTGCGCAACGCAGCCGAACTGATTGCGCGAGCCCTTGCCTAGCCGATCACTTGCCCAACCACCTCTTGGATCTGCGCCAGCGCCCACTCCACTTCGGCATCGGTAATCACGTACGGCGGCATGAAGTAGACCACGTTGCCGAGCGGCCGCAGCAGGAGACCGCGTTCCAGGAAGGCGGCGTAGAGGCGCGGGCCAATGTCGTCGAGATAGCCGCCCGATGAGGTATCGAGCTCGATGATTCCCACTCCGCCGATCACGCGCACATCGCCCCAACGGCGGAGCGGTTCGAGTCCCGCCCGCAGTTGGCACTCGAGCCGCTGGACGCGATCGAGCACGGCGCCATCGCGGAAGAGATCGAGACTGGCCAGGGCGACGGCGCAGGCCAGCGGGTTGGCGGTATACGAATGGCCGTGAAAAAAGGTCTTGCCGCGATCATCGCTGAGGAACGCCTGGTAGACGTCTTCCGTCGCGGCGGTAGCGCCCATGGGAAGATAGCCCGCCGTCAGCCCTTTCGACATGCAGACCACGTCGGGACGAACGCCGGCGTGCTCGCAGGCGAACATTCGGCCCGTACGGCCGAAACCGGTGAGCACTTCGTCGGCGATCAGCAGCGTTCCGTATCGGTCCGAGAGGCGGCGCGCACCGGCCAGGAATTCTGCGGGCCAGGCAATCATGCCGCCGGCCGCCTGCAGCATCGGCTCGAGGAGCACTCCGGCAATGGAATCGCCGCCCTCCTGTAAGCGCTGCTCCAGGTCGTTGAGGCAATCGATCTGGCAGCGGCTGCGCGTGAGGCCGACCGGACAGCGGTAGCAATACGGCGCATGCGCGCGCACCACCGGGAACAGCATCGGGCGGAAGGCTGCCGTGAATGGCGAATCTTCGCTGGCCGACATCGCGCCCACGGTGTCGCCATGATAGGCATGATGCAGGGTCACGAACGTGCGGCGCTGGGGCTGCCCGCGGTTGCGCCAATACTCGACGGCGAGCTTGAGCGCCACTTCCACGGCGGTCGACCCATCGTCGGAATAGAAGATCCGGGTCAAGCCGCTCGGCAACAGCGCCAGCAGACGCTCCGCCAGTTCGACCGCCGGCCGGTGGGTGCATCCGGCGAAAATGACTTGCTCCAACTCGCGCGCCTGGGCGGCCAGAGCTTCATTGAGCTTGGGATGGGAATGTCCGTGAATGTTCACCCACCAGGAAGAGATTCCGTCGAGAATGCGCCGGCCGTCCTCGGTGTGCAGGTACACGCCCTGGCCGCGGACGATGGGGAGCGGCGGCGGCGCGGTGAGCATCTGCGTATAAGGGTGCCAGAGGCAGGCGCGGTCGCGCTCGATGAGGCTCTTCATCGAAGCAACTCTAACAGGCGGCCATGCGGGTCCAGATTTTCGGCGGCCCATTTTCCCAGAGCGGCGCGGGTCAACGGCGTGAACAGGGGCATTTCGCCGAGCACGCGACAGCGGCCGTACTGTTCGATGGCAGCGCGGTTCTCCGGATTGCGCTCGCCGCACATGACCACGCCGGCAACGCACAGCGACCGCGCGCGCAAGGCTTCGAGCGTCAACAAGGTGTGATTGATGGTTCCCAGCGTAGAGCGCGCCACCACGACAACCGGCAGCGCGATCGTTTGCACGAGGTCAATGACGAGTTCGCGATCGTTGAGCGGGACCAGCACGCCGCCCGCTCCTTCCACGATCCACCGCACGTCGCTCGCGCCCATGGGGAGCAGGGCTCGCAGCGCATCGATGGCGATATTCCTGCCGCTCAATCGGGCCGCCAGGTGCGGGGAAACCGGATGCTCGAGGCGCATGCCCGCGATCGTCTGGCATTCCACCAGGCGCTCCACCTCGGCGGTGTCGTCGTCCTGTTCGATGCCGGTTTGTACCGGCTTCCAGTAACGCAGCGGCACGATCCGCCGGTAACGGTGCAGCAGGGCGGCCGACGCAACGGTCTTGCCGACGTTGGTGTCGGTGCCGGTTACGAAGAGGCCGCGCAACATGGGGCGTACTCCTTCAGCGCCGTGGCCAGTGCTTCGGCGAAGCGGTCGAGTGTGGGTTCGGGCAGATTGGTATTGACCGAGAGCCGCAGCCGGGCCGTGCCTTCGGGCACACTGGGCGGCCGGATGGCGCGCGCATCGAAACCGCGCGCTTCGAGCGCCCGAGCTACCAGCAGGGCACGTTCGTTGTCGCCGATGATCACGGGGACGATTTGCGAACTGCCTTCGGGAATCGCGATACCGGCTTCGCCCAGCCGGCGGCGCAAGTAAGCGGCGCGCTCGATCAGTTGCGTCCGCCGCCACGGCTCACGCCCGACTAGTTCGAGGCTGGCCTCCAGCGCTGCAGCCACTGCCGGCGGCGACGCGGTTGAGAAGATGAACGGACGTGCGCGCTGGATCAGGGTCTCGATGGCCCATTCCGGGCCCGCTACAAATGCGCCGCATACTCCCAGGGCCTTGCCGGCGGTGCTCACGGAAATCCACGCGTCGCCGCTCAAGCCCAAACCATTGCGGCCGTAGATGCCGACCGCATGAGCGTCGTCCACAATCAAAACCGCGCCGTGCGCGTTTGCCAGGCGCGCGTACTCGGCCAGCGGCGCGAAATCGCCATCCATGCTGAACAGCGATTCCGTCACGATGAACTTTTGTCCGGGTGCGGTCTCCTGTGTCATCATGGCCGCCAGCGCCGCCGGGTTGTGATGCGGGAAGATTCTCCGCTCGGCCTTCGAGAGACGCGCGCCATCGATCAGGCTGGCATGGTTGTGCGCATCGGAGTAGATCACGTCGCCGGCTTCGGCGAAGGTGGCGAGAACCGCGAGATTAGCCATGTACCCGGTCGAAAAATAGAGCGCGCTTTCGGCTCCCTTGAACCGGGCGAAGCGGCGTTCCAGTTGCGCAAACGCCTCGCGCTCCCCGCATAGCAAGCGCGAGCCGGTGCTGCCGCAGCCTTCGCGCGCCACGGCTGCAGCCATCGCTTCGCAAATCGAGACGTGCCTGGAAAGGCCGAGGTAATCGTTCGAAGCGAAGTCGATTCCCGAAGGGGCTCGCAAGGTGCGACGCAGACCGTGGGCTTCCAACATATCGAGTTGCGCCCGCAGGCGGCGTTCCAGATTGCTACTGGCAGGCATGCATGAGCCGGATTCCCAGTTTTTCGAACAGCCGAGTGTCCGCGTCGTGACCGGGATTGGGCGTGGTGAGCAATTTGTCACCGAGAAAGACCGAGTTGGCGCCGGCCAGGAAGCAGAGCGCTTGCGCTTCTTCGGAAAGCGACAGGCGGCCGGCGCTCAAACGCACCATCGAGCGCGGCATCAAAATGCGCGCCGTAGCAATCGTGCGCACAAGTTCGAGCGGGTCCACGGGCGACTGGTCGGCGAGAGGCGTTCCGGGTACGCGCGTCAACAAGTTGATGGGCACGCTTTCGGGGTGCGGATCGAGCGACGCCACTTGTTGCAGCAGGCCGCAGCGCGCGCCGCGGTCCTCGCCCATCCCGATGATGCCGCCGCAACAAACGGTTACGCCCGCTTGCCGGACGCGAGCGAGCGTATCGAGGCGTTCCTGATAGGTCCGCGTGTGAATGATCTGGCCGTAGAATTCGGGCGAGGTATCGAGGTTGTGGTTGTAGGCCGTCAACCCGGCATCTGCCAACGCATCGGCCTGCTCGCTGGTGAGCATGCCCAGAGTGCAGCAGGCCTCCATACCGAGAGCACGGACGCCCCGCACCATTTCGAGCACGCGCTCGAATTGCGGGCCTTTCGGCACGTCGCGCCATGCCGCTCCCATGCAGAAGCGAGTGGCGCCTTGATCGCGCGCGTTACGGGCGGCGGCAAGCGTTTCCTCCACGCCCATAAGTTCTTCGCGCGCGACACCCGTGTGGTAGTGAGCCGATTGCGGACAATAGCCGCAATCTTCCGGACAACCGCCGGTCTTGATGCTCAGCAGCATACACCCCTGCACTTCGTCCGGCCGATGGTGCTCGCGGTGGACGAGCAGGGCTTGAAAAATGAGCTCCAGGAGCGGTGTGGTGTAGATCGCCTCAATTTCATTGAGGGTCCAATCGTGCCGCACGTGAGCCGCGGTGAGGGTCCCCATGGTTCAGAAGTTCATTATAGGAGATGGCGCGCGGCGACGGTTTGAAACAAAGTAATGCCCGCGATGCCAGCCGCGCCAGCCGCGATGCATTGGCTCGCATTTTCCGGCGTGATTCCGCCCAGGGCAAGCACCGGAATCGTTACCGCACGCACCGCCTCGGCGAGGCGGTCTAGTCCTTGTGGGGGGCCGAACGCGGCCTTTGAAGGAGTTAAGAAAACCGGCCCGAAGACCGCGAAATCGGCTCCCTCCTGTTCAGCGGCTTGCAGCTCCGCGACCGTGTGGGTGGACACGGCGATCCGAAACGCTGGCGGGACAATCGATCGCAGAATGCGCGGAGAGATGGAACCGGCAGGCAAGTGCACACCGTGTGCGCCGCAGGCGAGTGCTACATCGAGCCGGGAGTTCACCAGGAAGCGCGTCCCATGGGGATTGGGGAGCGCAAGGGCGCGCCGCACCAGGTCCAGGAGGTCGCAGCAGGGGAGGTCCTTCTCGCGGATCTGGATGAGTTGCAGGCCTTGATCGAGAGCGTGACGGATCGAGGCGAGGAGCGGCTCCGTGCCGCCGGCCGCGTGGCGGTCGGTGATGTAGTAGCGCAGCATCAGAGGGGCTGGTAGTAGCGCTCGCCGGCGCAAGCCCGGCAGAGCACGCGGCCGCCGCGCGTCACCTCGCGCTTGAAGTTGATGCCTTCGCCGCACTCGGCGCACATCACGCGCGGCGCCTTGTAGCCGGGGAGGTCTTCCGGGCCGATGGCAACGCGCACCCATTGCGCGCCGAACAGGTCATCATCCGGCAATTGCCGGTACGCGCACATCTGCTGCTGGTTCTTGCTGGCCAGTTCGGGGTACATTTCGCGGGCGCGTTGTTTCGACGATTCGCGAGCCACGAGGCGCACGGCGCGCTGGTCGCGGAGATCGCAGAACGTGGCGGCGACTTTTCCGAAGTCGCGGAATTTGAGAGCGCGTTTGCCCAGGCGGCAGCCGGTGACGATGGGAATAGCGTCGGTGGCGCAGCGATCGATTTCGACATAAGTGACGAGCCGCTTGCGGTCGGCGCCGGCGGGGTCTTCGAGGCCCAGCAGCTTTACGCCATAGAGCGCCATACGCAGACCGAGGATCTGGCCGGCGCATAAGTGGCCGTGGGCCTGTTCCGCGAGGACCTCGTATTCTGGCAGGCTCTTCAGCATGGTGGCTACTTCTATTATGTGGGGCAGACCGTCGTGGTTTGCGGTCTGCCGGCGGACGACACAAACCGATCGTCCGCCCTACCACGCTACAGCGGGCGGAATTTGGCGCTGAAGTGGCGCAGGAAGGGGGGCTGCTCGACAATTTCGAGGCCGCGGATCTCGTGTTTGCGCGCATTCACTTCGAGGATTGCTTCCACTACGTAATCGATGTGACTCTGCGTGTAAACGCGGCGTGGGATGGCCAGGCGCAGCAGCTCGTGGCGGGCGGCATCGCCGAACATCACCGAGCCGATTTCGACCGAGCGGATGCCGGCATGCCGGTATAGCTCGACCGCGAGCGCCTGGCCGGGGAACTGCTTAGGCGGAATCTGCGGCAGCATGCGCGCGGCGTCGATATAGATGGCGTGCCCGCCAGGCGGCTCAACGATGGGCACACCGTGATCGGCGATGTGACGCCCGAGATACGCTGTGGAAGTGATGCGGTAGTTCAGATAGTCGGGGTCTAGCACTTCTTCGAGGCCGACGGCGATGGCGTCCAGGTCGCGGCCGGCGAGCCCTCCGTAGGTCGGGTAGCCCTCGGTCAAGATCAGCAGATTGGTCTCCAGTTGTGCCAGGCGGTCGTCGTTGGTCGAGAGGAATCCGCCGATGTTGGCGAAGGCATCCTTCTTGGCGGAGAAGGTGCAGCCATCGGCAAGCGAAAACATTTTCTGCGCAATTTGTTTCGGCGACCATTGCGCATATCCGTCTTCGCGCTCGCGGATGAACCAGGCATTTTCGGCAAAGCGGCAGGCATCGAGATACAGAGGGATGCCGTGGGCACGGCAAACGCGCCCCACCGCTTCGATATTGCCCATCGAAACCGGCTGCCCACCGCCGGAATTGTTGGTAATGGTCAGCATCACCAGCGGGATTTTGGATGCGCCTTCGGAGCGGATCAACTCCTCGAGGGCCAGCACGTCCATGTTGCCTTTGAAATCCATGCGGAGCTGGGTGTCGGCGGCTTCGGGAATGGGCAGATCGACGGCGCGGGCGCCCGTAAATTCGATGTTGGCGCGGGTGGTATCGAAGTGCGTGTTAGAGGGGATGATGTGGCCGGGCTTGGCCATCACGGTGAACAGAATCCGCTCGGCAGCGCGGCCCTGATGGGTGGGCACCATGTGGCGAAAGCCGGTGAGATCATCCACCACCCGCTTCAAGCGGAAGAAACTTTCGCTGCCTGCGTACGATTCATCACCGCGCATTATTGCGGCCCACTGCTCGGTGGACATGGCGCTGGTTCCGGAATCGGTGAGCAGATCGATCAGGATGTGGACGGCTGCAATGCCGAACAGGTTGTATCCAGCCTCAACCAGATAGCGCTCGCGCTCGGCGGAAGTTGTGTAATGCAGCGGCTCGACGCTCTTGATGCGGAAGGGCTCAATGATGGTCTTCACGGGAACTCCCGTGTCGTCTGTGGGTTAGGGGCAGAAACGAGATTATAAGGAAGGAAGGGTAATAATATACTTGAGTCAAAGAACATTTCCCCACGGCTCGATAACCCGAATGCGCCTGGACGAAAGCCTCGCTCGTGAATAATGGACAACAAAGCGCTCGCTGACTTTATCAGGACCGAACTCTCCAAGGTAACTTCCGCCCTCAACAAGCTAGCCGTAAAAATTAGTGAGTTAGCCCACGTACGGGAGCAACACAACACAACTATAAGCCCACAGAGCACAACCACTCACGAAAACAATTCCGCTCAGAGGCAACTGCCGCTCCCGCCGCATATTCCACCAACCCCACGCAGTTCCCCACAACCCCAAAAGCCCTGGTATAAGACCATGAATGGGTGGAAAACGCTTTTGGAGTGCATCGCCATCCCATTCGCTATAGGATATGCTGCTGTGACTTACCAACAGTGGCGCGACCTGCGGCATAACTTCGAAGTTGACCAACGGGCATGGCTTAAGATCGGATCTCGCTTTTCGAACGTAACCAATGAGACCGAAGTTGCTACTGCGATTCTTAACCCTATTAACATTGGCAAGAGCCCCATCCTGGAAGCCTTCATGGATGTCACATCCGAACTCTTGCCAGTGGATAAAGCCCCATCCCTGAATCTGGGAGCGCAGCACGATAGACTTATGATGTCGTCGATCTTTCCGGGCGGCGAGCCTCCCAATGATATCGAACTCCGGGTTCCTAGTTCTAAAGCGGCATCTGAGTATCCCAGAAAACTGACTCGTCCCGAAGTTCAAGGACTGATAAACGGCACGCTTTATGTCGCGCTCTTTGGCCGTGTCGTGTATGCCGACCAATTCGGTAAACACTGGCAACGATTCTGCGCATGGCATACCTATGAACAGCCACCGGTTACCATCATGATCGTCAATGCGAAGAGTTGCGTGGCTTGGAATGCGGTGGGAGAAGGCGATCCTACCAAGTAACTCACTCCGAGAAACTAGGCATAATAACAGAGCAGCCGCCGCTAATCTCCAGGTAGTCATTTTCATGGCAGTAGCTATACCATCAAGTCAAGGCGAAACAATAACGAAACCCGTTTCGATTCTTACGGTTAAAGGGGACTGATCGACGTGAATCCGATTTTCTGGGAGCGTTCGGGTAAGTCAAGTATATTATTACCGAAGGAAGCCAATCCCATTTTCGGGCACTTGGGCGGGAGGGGGAGTCGGGAGGCTTTCGTGGTTGGCCAGTCGAAACATGGAAGTGAAGAACGAAGCCAATTTTGTTCGGCCGAGCAAAAGGCAGCTTCGCGCCATTTAGTGTATCGCGTGGGGTGGGAATACCGGGTTCTAACGCGCGTCGCGCACCAGATCATGTAGCGCCTGCTCGAGGGAGGCCTTCCCTTCCAAGTAGGGTTGCCAGTCTCTTTCAAACGCGGATCGCTCGACGGGCGTGTACTGGCCGTAGCGGTATGCATAGGGCACGTATTCGAGGTTTCCAGATTTAGTGAGTTCCTGGCGCGCAACCGCACCCGACGTGAACATGATCATAGCGTGCCAGAGGTTTTCCGGCACCTGCAGTTTCTGGCGGGCACATTCTTCCTGGATCATGTTTTGAATGTGACCTTCGACCGTTGCCGAATGCGTGGCCTCATGGAAGAGCAGTTCCAGTGGTGCATCACCGGTGTTCCGGCGGCTGCCGGCACTCGCCTGTGTATGGGCGGCGAAACCGGGCGGTCCGCCGTGCGTGATAGCCGAGTTCGGTCCCACCTCGCCGACCACGTCGACCAGGATCGGGCCGCTTGGCCAATCAACGCGGTAGATCCGCGCCAAGGTTGCCGCCATGGTGGTTTCGTGCAGCCGGAGGAGCGTTTTGGCCGACTCGATCCAGGCTTCGTTATCGCGCTGGCGCGCGGGCCAGACACGCGTGCGATAGATTGGAGCCGCAGAATTCAGTGTGACTCTTGTGTTTGTCCCGATAATGTCATCAAGGCTTTCCGGAAGCGCCTGGGCATTTCCGACAGTTGCAAGCGCGTTTCCGATCTTTCGTGACAGGTCGTCGAACAGAACGTCGTGCTTGGCAACATCGAGGTACGAGTCGATCGCCCGAGTCCAGGCACTGCTATCTGCTTCTGGCAGCAATCCGGTGTCGAGCCCCGGTGTGGCCCTGACACTTCGTCGATACGCTTCGCCGCGCAAGAATTGGTGGAGGTTGAGCCAGAAATTGTCCTGAAAAACGTACATGCTCTTGCGCTCCTCGGCCGGAGAGCTGATGCTGCAGAGGAACGCGAGTGCTAACAAGGCTCGATTCAAGCTTCTCTCAGTGTATACGTTACCGGGCCGTAAGGTATCGATGTTTCTCGGCTGAACCTTGGACGAAGGCGGATCAATTAACCGAGTGAGGCGGGGATTGTCTCATCGCCGCGTCTGATGGGCGGCGGATCGATCAGGATGTGGACGGCGGCGATGCCGAACAGGTTATAGCCAGCCTCGACCAGATAGCGCTCGCGCTCGGCAGAAGTCGTGTAGTGCAGCGGCTCGACGCTCTTGATGCGGAAGGGCTCAATGATAGTCTTCACAGGAAGTCCCGTGTTGTGTGTGGGTTAGTGACGGAAACGAGATTGTGAGGAACGAAGCCAATTCCGGTTTTGGGCAGTTGAGCGAAGGGGAAGATCGGGGTGCTTTCGCGGCTGGCAACTCGAAACATGGAAGTGAGGAACGAAGCCAATTTTGGGCAGCGTGGTACCCGCCAGCTTCTCGCCATTCAGTGTAGCGCAAGGGGTTTGGAGAGGACCATGAGGGGTTGCGGCGGTAATAATATACTTGACATGCCCATGCCGCTTGAGGCGCTATTACGTTCTCTGGACGACAGCGTTAGGATCGACCTACAACATCTCCATGACCAGTACTTCGGTTTATTGTTGGCGGCGACTGTCATTGTGGCTATCGGTGTAGCATTTGAGGGCCCCGAAATTGTCCGGGAAACAAGGGATGTCGTAACACGCTTTCTGACGAGTAGGCGCGACGAATCAACAACGGCTTTCTGGACTGGGATGCCGATCTCAGAAATCGAGCCACAGCTAAACTGGCGGTCGTTGCTCTCATCATTCGGCTGGCTACTAATCGTAGTCGGGGTAGGAGCGGAATTCGTATGCGACCGACTTGTATCTAACGTGGATGCGCTTAGCCAAAACTTCAGCACAATTCTATTTATTGCAGCTCAGGGGCAGGCGGCCACCATCCAGGAAGAAGCATCGTATGCTAATGAGCGCACCCTGGAGATCAGCGGGTTACTAAAAACGCAGCAGGAGACAACATCCCGTTTCCAAAGACAGGCAACTGACTCCGAGTTCCGCTTAACAAAAGCCACAGCCGATCTTACCGAAGCGCAACGGCACATAGAGCTAGATATGCGCAGGCGAGGATCCCGCGTCACATTAATCCAGGTCGCAAAAATCTCTGACGATCTGAGGCTTAAGCTGTTCAAAGGACAACAGGCTCTGATTGTGTCATGCCTCCCACCAATAGCTGTGAATAACGGAACACCTTCTCGCGCCTTTGACGAAGGTTTGGCTGCACTTTTGGGTACTGGTGACACCCCGATAGATTCGGAGCGCAACAGTACTGCAGGCATACTGGGCCGTGAGCTATCCAAATCACATTGGAATCCAACGCCTCCGATGCCGATACCCCTTTTCTGTAGCGGTATTGAAATCGGCGTAAACCCTGAGGCAGATATTCGCACCCAGTTCGCCGCCCAAGAACTAGCCCATGTACTGCATGACGCATTACTTTTAGAAGAAGGCCCCAGAGTCTTAACCCAGCGCTTTGAGCCACCCGATTTTGTGGTTTTCAACTCAGTACGGTCGTTGGTGGTTTTCATAGGGAGTAACCCATTTTTCCAGTAGTCTAACCTATGGTCCTGTTGCGCTACAAAGGCATTGAGGGTAGAGAAGCTAGGTATTCCAGGCATATTATTACCATCACGGCAACCCTTGCAGAGCCGGTGGGTATGTCAAGTACATTATTACCGTTGGGCAGTTGTCATCCGCCACCGCTCCGCTCCCTTTACGGTCGCGGTTCCTCGTCCGGCCCCACGAAGAACCGCCGCGGGAGCGCTGGGGCGGCCAGCCACCGCACAGAACCACTGCTGGAGCGCGGGGGGCGGCTGGCCCCCACTCAGAACCACGCGCTGGCGTGGCTGCGATGCCTTTATCGCCGCGTTTGATGGGCGGCGGCGGTCCAACGGCCGACCAGGAGATCGACCAGGCTCAGCCAAGCGTGCTCGGGGCGTTCCAGCTTCTGGTACATGGCGAGGTACTCGGGCTTCTTCAGTCCCATGCCGGCGAAGGCCAGGAAGTACACGCCGTCGCTTTCGATGTCGGTCGCCTGTTCCCGGCTCCATACATGCGGATCGGAAAGAGAAGGCCCTACGGCGCTTATCAGAGTGCCGATGTTGGAGCCGTTGGCGGTATGGAGGTTCCATAGATCGGCGCCGTGCAACTCGGCGATGCGGCAGACGACGGTGGACGCTTCGAGGTCGAACACGGTCGTGCGGACGTCATCGCGGGGCAGGACACTGTCGGTTCGCAACTGCTTGGGAAACACATGGTCGCGGTAGTTGTTGAGCGCCACTCTGAGCGCGGCATCGTCCTGCACAAAGGCGGCCACAGCCGCTACCTGCGCGGTCCACCAGGCGGCCTCGCCGGTGCCGCGGGCCTTTTCTTCCAAGCCGCTCTTACTCTGGGTGAGCCAGCGCAGATACTCCTCGAACCATTTGTGAACGGCGGCTTCGTCCTTGGCATCCCAGTTGCCAGTACGCGCCAGAAATTCCATCCCGGCGAGGGCCCGGATCAACCCTCGGCCTTCCAGAATGCCGGCGGGACGGCCGGCGCCCACGCCGCGCACCACACGCGCGTATTCCAGGTTCGGATTCATGCGCGTCTTGGGGTTGAGGAACCAGGTCTGGATGACGCGTTCGGCTCGCTGCGAGTAGCGGTCGTCGTCGAAGAGGTAGGCCGCGGTGCCGAGCACGAACACGGTATCGCTCATGAAATTCAGGGCGGTGCGGTTAGCGCTGAAGCGGTCGGGATTGTAGTGGCCGTCGCGCAGGACATAGGGGCCCAAGGGATCGTCGGGATTGGGCCACCAGAAGGAGGCTTCGCTATAGTAATCGTGCGGATCGAGGATGAGACCGGAGGGCCGATCGCTGGTGACGCTCCAGGGGCCTTGCGTGAGTCGCCGGTCAGCTTCGGCACGGAGGCGGCGGGCGGCGTCCTGTGTCCAGGCCTCCTTGCGAGTGATGGCGCTGCGCAGGGGGTCGGCTTCGTCGTCGGAGACAAGGATCGCCGGGAGAGCTGCCGCCGTGACGCAGAGCGGCGCCAGAACCAGACAGGCCAAGATCCTCACTACTGCGATTGTAACCCTGGGCGCAAATGATGGTTAAGTTGCGAGTCGCTGGCTAGTGCCGGGCATCACAAGGCTCAGGGGACTTGGCAGACGACGAAAAGCGATCGTCTGCCCCACAAAGGCTACGCTACGCGGTCCATTTCCAGGAAGTCGCGGATGTGCGGGTGGCCGGATTTTTCCAGGTCCTTGGTGGGGCCGAAAAAGATCACGCTGCCTTCGTACAGGAACACGACGCGGTCGGCGACTTTGTACATCAAATCCAAATCGTGGGTGACTACCACGGACGTCAGGTTCAGTTGGTTTTTCAACCGGAGCATCAAGTCGCCTAGGTGGTCGGACATGATGGGATCGACCATGGTGGTGGGTTCGTCGTAAAGGATACATTGCGGCTGCGCGGCCAAGGCTCGTGCGATGGCGACGGCGCGCTTGTAGCCGGTGGAGAGGTCGGCGGGATAAAGATTGGCCTCCGCCTTGATGTCGACCAGTTCCAGAAGACCGTTGACCACGTCTTCCTTGTTCTGTGCGTCGTAATCTTCGCGCAGTTCGAGTGAGAACAGAACGTTCTCGGCCACGGTTAAAGAATCGAATAACGCGCCGGATTGAAAGACCATGGTGACTTTCTTGCGAATGCGGCGTAATTCGCTTTCGGAAAAGTCGGTGATGTCTTCGTGGGCGACGATCACGCGGCCCTGGTCCGGTTTCAGAAAGCCCATGATGTGGGAAAGGGTTACGGATTTGCCGACGCCGCTGCGGCCGATGATGGCGACGGTTTCTCCAGGGTTTACGTAGAAATTAGAATCGACCAAAACCGGGCGGTCGAACGTCTTATAAACGTGCCGGAACTCGATGTAATGGGGATACGAATCACTCTGCGACATATCCGGACCAATCTTCGGGAGTATTGACGTTCTGAAACTGCGCCATTTCGGCCATCGGCCAGAGCACTACGGGCATACCCGAGAAAGCCGCGGTAATCTTGCGTTCGCCGTTCGCGAAGGCGCGTTCGAGAGCGGCGCAAGCACGCCGGTGATAGGCGGCGCACAACGGTTCGGGCAGACCCGCGGGCCCGGTGGGCACGAGGGCATCGGCCGCGGACTGCACGGCGGCGGCGTCCAGGATCTGCCGCAGGAGTTCGGCGGAAAGTGCCGGCATGTCGCAAGCTACGACCAGGTTCCACTCGGCAGTGGTGTGGGCGAGGGCGGTCAAGATTCCGCCCAAGGGGCCTTCACCGGGGTAGCGGTCGGGGATCACCGCATATCCGAAGCGGGCATAGCGGGCGCTGTTACCCACCAGTACCGCGCTACCGGCGGCGGCGGCCACTTCGCGGGCGACCGATTCGACCAGCGCACCGCCGCGAAAGGGCAGCAGAGCCTTATCACGGCCCATGCGGGAGCTGCGGCCTCCCACCAGTACGTACCCGGCGCGGCTCACAGGGAAATGATAACATTGAGGTTTAACCGGGCCTCCGCGTCCAGGAGCCGAAAAACAAGGTCTTGCTTCTCGAAGGCCAAGTCATATAATAGGGGAGTAGAACATTTTGGGGCGATTTTGTTTTAGGCTGAGTTGGAGCGTTTGCCTACCGGCTTTGGCGTGCTGGGCCGGGAACCTGCCCAATCAGCCGTCCACGCAGGCAGTGAGCGTGGTTCGCACCGATGTTCGCACCGGAAGACTCATACGAACCATGGTGGTGACACGGCAGGCACAACGCGCTCCCGGCTCACAAGCCGCGGATATCGCCACGCCGCCGCAGGATCAACCGGCTGCCGCCATGACATCAGCGGTGGAACAGATCGCCGCCGCGCATTCCCTGCCCCCGGAATTGATTCACTCCGTAATCCAGGTGGAAAGCAACTACAATCCGTTCGCGATTTCTCCCAAGGGCGCGCTGGGGATCATGCAACTCGTCCCGTCGACGGCGCGGCGGTTCGGTGTCGCGGACGTGTTTAATCCGCTCGACAACATCCAGGGCGGGGCCCGCTATTTGAAGTACCTGCTGGATTTGTATCACGGCAATTATCCGTTGGCACTGGCGGCGTACAACGCGGGCGAAGAGGCAGTGGCGCGCTACGGCGGCGTACCGCCGTACCCGGAAACGCAGAATTACGTGATTGAGGTCGGGAAGCGGTTCGCAGACGCCCGCAAGGCTGCAGCTGCGGCGAAACCGAAAGAAATGGCGGCTGCACCCGCGGCCGACCCCGACGCGCCAACCCATGTGCAAATGATCGTGGAACCGGACGGCAGGGTTCGATACGTCTCACGTTGAAGAGATATGAAGCTCGTGGCGGCCATCGCAGTTGCGGTTCCCCTGCTCCTGGCGGAGCCCGCGCATCCGCCGATGCACTCGGTGACCGCCGTGCGGCACTGGTCGGTAGGCGAAGTGACGCGGGTGGCCATCGAAGTTTCGGGTGAATTCCAATACCATTCGGACCGGCTGCACAACCCGGAGCGCATCTATTTCGACATCGTGAATGCGCGCCCGCGGCTGGAACGCAAACTGTCCTCCGAGGATATAACCGATAAATTCCTGAAGCGTGTGCGGATGGCGGAGACCACGCCCGGAGTGACGCGCGTGGTGTTGGAGTTGGCTGAAGGGGTAGAGGCAACGCCTTCGCAGCTTCTGAATCCGTACCGGCTGATGGTGGAATTGCGTCCGGCAACAGCACCGGTTGCGACGCCGGCTCCGGCGTTCGTAACGCAATCGGTTCCCGTACCGGCGCCTGCACCGCCCGCGGCCTTGCCACCGGCGCCGAAGCTGACTGCGGCCGCCAAAGCAGAGCTGCCGCGCACCGAGATTCCGCCGCCGAAGCCGTTGGAACGTACGCTCTCGCAGCCTGCGGTAGTCGCGGAGCCGGCCAAAACGCAAATTGGCGCGCCGGCGAGTGCTCCACCACTGCTTGAGGTTTCCGCTCCCAAGAACGAGATTGCGAAGGTGGAAGCGGCGAAATCGCTGGATGTGTCGGCCCCTACCCACGCGGAGAAGGCCAGTTCCGCGCGGCCCACCAGCAGCGGCGAGAATTCGCTGATCCGCACGCTGGGGCTCAAGATTAATCGCGTGGTGATCGATCCCGGCCATGGCGGTCAGGATCAAGGCACGTCCGGGCCTCGCGGCCTGATGGAAAAAGACCTGGTGCTGGATGTGGCCAAGCGCCTGGGCAAGCTGATTGAAGATCGCATGGGTGCGGAGGTGATTTACACCCGCACCGACGACACCTTCATTCCGCTCGAAGGACGCACCGCGCTGGCCAACGAAAAGAAGGCCGACCTGTTCCTTTCCATCCACGCCAATTCTTCCCCGGCGACGCATGTAGCGGGGATCGAAACGTATTACCTGAATTTCACCGATTCCAAAGACGCGCTCGATCTGGCGGCACGCGAGAATGCCGTCTCGGAAAAATCGGTTTTCGAGCTGCGCGACCTCATCCAGAAGATTACGTTGCACGACAAGGCGGAAGAATCGCGGGAGTTTGCCAGCCGCATCCAGGCCTCGCTGTACACCCTGTCGGCTCGCAATTTCCCGGGCGAGAAAAACCGTGGCGTGCGCAAGGCTCCGTTCGTGGTGCTGATCGGCGCCAACATGCCTTCGGTGCTGGCCGAAATTGGCTTCTTAAGCAATTCCCGGGAAGAAAGCCTTCTCAAGAAGTCGGACTATCGCGACAAGCTGGCCGACGCGCTGTACCGCGGCGTTTCCCGCTACGCCTCAAGCCTCAGCCATTTCCAAGTCGCGGCTCAGCTACCCTAAGCGCTATGCGCGTGGTGGCCTTCCGGCACGGCGTCTCCGAAGACCTCGGACTGCTCCAACCGGCGCTCGCTGACCACGGCGTTGCCGTCGAGTTCGCGGACCTGGATCGCGATGGAGCAGCCATCCCCGATCTGGCGGGGGCAGCCGGCCTCATCTTCATGGGCGGCACAATGTCGGTGAACGACGATCTGCCGTTCATCCCGACCGAGCTTGAATCCATCCGGCGCGCGGCGGCCAACGGACAGCCCGTGCTTGGCATCTGCCTGGGGGCGCAACTGATTGCGAAAGCGCTGGGGAGCCGGGTGTACCGCAATCGGGTGAAAGAGATCGGCTGGTACGAAGTGCACTGGACCGATGCGGCGCGCCACGACCTGCTGTTTGCGGGCCTGGACGGTTCCGAGACGTTCCTCGAGTGGCATGGGGATACGTTCGACCTACCCGCCGGGGCTGAGCATCTGGCCTGGTCGGAGACGTGCCGCCACCAGGCGTTCCGCGCCGGCGCGAACATCTACGGGATGCAATTTCATTTGGAGGCGACGCCCGCCATCATCCGCGACTGGTGCGCCAAGGATGCCGTCTGTGCCGAGCCCGAAGCCGATGCGGTGATCGATCCCGAGCGCGACCGCGCGCACCTGGCCGGTCTGGCGAAACTCATCTTCGGGCGCTGGTGTGCATTACTAAAGCGGCAGTAGGGGAGTACGGTTCCGCTTTTTCCCATCATCTTTCGACCATTCCTGCTCATGACAGTACTACCGCCCTCTGCCATACTTGTGCGGAGGGGTCTTCGACGGACGGCGATGGGCGGACTGAACCTAGGGCGAGAGAGCGACGCGGGAACGACGCGGTCGGTTGAATCCGACATGCCGCGCTGTCCGAAGTGCGGATGGCACGATGTGCGCCGCTCGATTTCCAAAGGCGCCCTCGATTTCGCCTTCACGGCATTCTCCCTGGCGCCATTCCGCTGCCGGACCTGCGGGCACCGTTTCTTTCGTTTTTTCCGACACTTACGGGGCCGTTAGACCCCGCAATTCACCCTCGCACCGCTCCCTTTTGCGGGTATTGTGTCGAGCGATCCTGGCAACGACAATAAAAGCGATGGCAAGGAAGGTTCCTTCCGAGTGACACACGATCGAGCGGTCTATCAATCCACCCCACACAAGGAAATCAAGTTGGTTGTTGTCGAGGATTCGCTAGTTTCCAAGCTGGTCCGGACTGTACTTCAGAAACACGGATACTCGGCCGTCTCGGTAGGGCCGACAGAAGCGGAGGGCATCCTGCGCTCGGCGAACGAGCCCGAGGAAATCCTGCTCACCAACTCGCCCTCGCAGTTTTTGGAGTTTGCGCAAAGGATTCCGCTGCTGTACCTGACGAGCTCGCCCGATCCCACCATGCAAGTGGCGTTTCGCTACTGCCGCGTCGTGCGGAAGCCGTTTTCGCCGAATGAGCTGGTAGAAGCCGTCAAAGAATTGAGCGGCAGCTAAGAGCGCGTCCCGTCCCCGTACCCACCAACCGAATTCACCCCTGAGCCCGGCTTGTCGAGAAATACAGAGTAGCGCAGCCGCGCGTGCGCATCGTAGCCCTGCGGCTTCGAGAAGATATCCTCCTGATTGACGATCCGCACGGGAAGCCGGTGACGCTCGGCGAACCCGCGCCAGAAATCGCGCGTGACGAGGTAATTGCCCGAAGGCGGGTGCTCGGCGCGGTAGGCGGCCAGCCGTTCGGGATCGTTGAGGAGCCCGATGTAGATCACGCCGCCGGGCTTGGCCACGCGCACCATTTCGAGCGCCGCACGCTCCACAGCGGCAACGGTGGGGAGATAGAGAAAGACGCCGTGCGAGACCACCTTGTCGTAGCTGTCGGACGGGGCCGGCGACAGATCCTGGATATCGGCAGCCCAGAACTTTCCTTGGATGCGCTGCTGGGCGATCTTG